>Ga0182024_10019074_pt1 | contig 12685 bp, 10 predicted proteins | sample P32metaG_FD_120480 | JGI IMG/M metagenome (GOLD analysis project Ga0182024, IMG submission 120480) | Permafrost microbial communities from Stordalen Mire, Sweden - P3-2 metaG (Illumina Assembly) | ecosystem: Environmental > Terrestrial > Soil > Wetlands > Permafrost | place: Sweden: Stordalen... | reverse complement strand
TCTCTCGCTAACCACAGACCCGTCGCTACAAAGACTGGCGGCAGATGCTCGATAAGGAAGCGAAGAATATCGACGCCGTGCTGGTCGCCACTCCGGACCACAATCATGCGATCGTTTCGGTCGCGGCGATGAAGCTCGGCAAGCACGTCTACTGCGAGAAGCCGCTGGCGCACAGCATCTGGGAGGCCCGACAAATGGCGGCCGTCGCCGCGGAGACGGGCGTCGCCACACAGATGGGGACGCAGGGGCATGCCTTTGAGGGGACGCGCCAGGCCGTCGAGGTAATCCGATCGGGCGTGCTGGGCGAGGTACGCGAGCTGCACGTCTGGACCGACAGGCCCAAGGGCTGGTGGCCACAGGGCATCGAGAGGCCGGAGGATGAGCCGCCGGTTCCGCCGACTCTTGATTGGGATGTCTGGCTCGGTCCCGCGCCGCAGCGGCCGTACAACCCTGCGTATGTGCCCTTCAAATGGCGGGGATGGTGGGATTTCGGTACGGGCGCGATCGGCGACATGGGCGTTCACAACCTCGATACAGCTTTCTGGGGGCTGGAGCTGACCGCGCCGATGTCCGTCAAGATCGTTGATTGCTCGCCGGCCTTGTCCAGCCATTCGGCGAGGGAAACGCTGCCGCTCTGGAGCGTGCTGCAGATCGAATTCCCCGCCCGCGGCGATAAGACTCCGGTCACGCTGCACTGGTACGACGGCGGCAAACTTCCGCCGGCCGAACTGTTTCAGGGCGAGCCGATTCCGGACAAAGACGGCGGCTCGCTGGTCATCGGGTCCAAGGCGACGCTCCTCACCCGCACATGGCATGGCGGCGAGAGTGCCGACGATCGATTCGTGCTGCTCCCGCGCGACAAGTTCAAAGGTTATGAGTTCCCGACTCCCAGTCTTCCGCGGACCCACAGTCACCACCAGGAATGGATCGACGCGTGCCGCGGAGAAGGCAAGACGCTATCGAACTTCGGCTATGCGTCGGTGCTGACCGAGTCACTGCTTGTCGGCGATCTCGCCTTGCGCGTGGGCAAAGACCTGGAATGGAACGCGGCACATATGACGGCCCCGAACTGTCCCGAGGCGGAGCGGATCATCAAGCCGCAGTTCAGGGAAGGATGGACGCTGTAGCTCCCGGTCGATAACCCATCGGCCCTCGGCGTCGATCCATTCGCCGGCTTTCACTTCCGGTAGCGCGCCAAAGACAGTGATGAGGTCCTTCATGCGCCGAAGCTTCACCTGAAGCACACCGAAGCCCGCCGCAGTACCTGGACGAGGACGAGTAGGCATCGCAAGTTCAATCGAGTACCCGAGACCCTCTCATGCGACTCCGTTGCGAATTTTCAACATCGGTGGCCCGAACCGACACGGATGATTACCTCCGGCACCTGGTCGTGAGCATCGAATGTTTCGGCGAGGATGACGAGTGGTATGTCGTCGGCAAACTGGCGATGGATCAGATACTCTGGAGCGACGCCCTCGCCGATGGCGTGCCTCTTTTTGAAATTTGCGACAACGATTCCCAGGGGCTGCACGAGGCCCACGTCATTCTCACCAACAGCCATGACAGTTTTCGTCCTTCTCTGGGCATTCAGGAAGTGACGAACCACGTCATGTTCCTCTATGGGGCGGTGTTCCATCCGTCGATTCACCGCTTCCGCCAGGACATTCTCGACGCCGCGTTCAACCTCTTCGGCAAAGAGTCCTTGGGCTTAATGTGGATGGAAACCACCGGTCTGCCGGAATCCGATCTTGCCGAACTCGGCTTCAAGAAGATTGCCGGGAAACAACTGATTTACCGGCACTCGGCCTGGCACACGCCGTTCAGTGATCGGCACCCCCAAGACGTCGACGTAGAGCCATCGCCGGAACATGAAGTTTGGGTCATGAAGGCGTGGGAGCAGATCGAGGGTATAGCAGGAGATTGACCAACCCAACGCCAAGGCAAAAACCAGCAGTTCGCTTACCCGAGTCTTCGGAGTCACCAGATGGACCAGAGCGAGGCACAAACCCTGTTCAGGCGATTCGCAGCCCCTCTTTCAGCATACGCGGCCACTTCACCTGAACGGAAGGAGCTGGCCAAGATGCTTGCTCGCAATCTCTGGATGGCCATGATCGCCGGCCCTGCGGGGGAAGCCGAAGTTTGGACAGTTCTGAAGACCACCGGCGGGCTGGATAACGACTCACTTCAGGTCATTCAGGAGTTGTACCTCGACCAGATGCGGCCGGCTGTCACCGCGGAGCAACTCGCCGCCCTGCGTACGCGGTTTCCACTGGAGAAGAAATGATCGCTATGTCATATAAATTGATGTAGTCGGCGCTGGTGTTCTGGTCTTTTCAACCGGCGGTTCAGCGCGCTTTCAGAACGGCGGCGGCATTCGTCAAGCTGCCAGCGATCGAACGCGAGCTGCCTCAGCATTGCCGTCGACGCAACGGAGCCGACGGACAACGCCGAATCGATGAAGCGGTCTCGTGACGTCGGGCGCTTCGTCTTGAACCAATGTTACTTCGCCTTTTCCGCCAGCAGGGCCTTGACGACTTCTTCGATCTTATCGGGCCGCAGCCCCGCCGCGCGGACGATGCCGTTGCGGTCGACCGCGATGTACGTCGGGTAGAAACTCAGGTTGTACGCCTTCTCCGTCTTCAGGTCCGGGTCCTTGCAGACGGAGTATCCGATCTTCCTGGCGGTAATGACTTTCGCCAGATCGTCCTGCCCGCGGTCTGAGCTGCAGATCGCGACGATTACCAGCCCGTCCTTTTTGAGTTCCTCGTTCATCTTGTTGTTGTGCGGGATCGAAGCGAGGCACGGCCCGCACCAGGTGGCCCAGATGTCGACGATCACCACTTTCCCCTTCATGTCCTCCGGCTTGACCTCGCCGTTGACCCACCCGTCGACGCTGAGCGGGGGCATCGGTTTTCCGACCAACTCGTCGAGTTTCTGCTGCCGTTCGTCAGAAGCTGGCATGTAGTGGAAATCGTCCCCAAACTCAGATTTTTCCGCTGCCGCAAGCCGCCAAGTGAACCCGGACACAATCAGCGCCGCCGCCACGCCGCCCACGATCCAAAATGATGAACGCCGCATGGTTGCTCCTTTGAGTAGAAGACCTCTTTCGCAATCTTCGCGCACCTGATTAAAGAGCACCGCCTGCGCAAAAGCAAGCTTTCGGGAACAATGCAATCGTGGATCAGCATCGCAGCACTCGGGACGTATTCGAGCTATACTTTGTACGTACAATGCCATGCCTTCTTCGGCTGATTCTTATCCGGCCGCCGTCGTCGAACCGGCGTGCTTGAGACGAACAAGGCTTAGTTCCCAACGGAATTGCCGGACCATGAATCTTCTTCTCGCCACCGTCGTAACTCTTTGCGCGTTGCTGGCAGGCGCGGGCGCACTGCACCTGCTCAGTCGACTGGGTCAGCCAGGTCGTCGCACGTCGGAATTCCTGTCGTGCGCCCCGGGGCTGGACATTGTTGTGGCGTACTTCGTCGTGGTCCCACCGTCAGTGGGAGCGGTGATGGCGGGCTGGGCGGGCCTTATCGGGGCGATGGGTGGCCAGATCGCGACGGTCCTTATCTGGATGTTCATCCACGAACAGGCGAACCGAAGCGCCCTTCGCGGGCCGCGAATCGTCAAGACTTTGAATCGACTGCAAGGCCGTTTCCGCAACCACGCTGCGCTCTGGGTGACATCGGTCGCGCTGCCCGGCTTCCTTTTTATCCGCGTCATGCAGATTGCCTTCTACCCGATGCTGGTTCGCCTGCTGGGTTTTCCTCGCTACCGCCAAGCGGAGTGGATCAATGTGAGCCGACAGAAGTTTGTCGGCCTCGTGGGCCACGACCTTATCTGGTGCCTTTATTGCGACTGGATGACCGGCGTCTACGCGCTGGGGGCGGAGATGCTGCGCAACGTCGAGTCGTTCTGGTGCCCGATCCGGTTTGCCAGCGGAAGGAAGTGCGAAAACTGCAAGCTCGACTTCCCCGACATCGAGCGAGGATGGGTCACCGCCGACGCGGACATGGCCGCGGTGGTCAATATGCTGGACGCGATGTACGCCGACGGTAAGCGGTCCTGGTTCGGCAGCCGCCGGGTGGACCTGACGATCAACGGCAAGCCGGCGGGCGAGGCTGACGTCGAGATGCGAGGCACGGTAATGCAACCACGGGTGGTTACCGTGCCGTCGAGTCTGTAGCGCGCGGACAGGACAGACAGTGACGCCGGAGATCAGACCAACAAGAAGCCGTCAAGTTCATCGAATTCGGGCAGATGCGACATCTTGTCAAGAGGGACGATCATCGGGAACCTTCTTCGCTTGTAAAAGACACTGGAGTTTCCACGTATGAACGCCGCTCATTGACCTGGTGAAGGAGATTCATCATGACACATCCAATTCAGTTGACCGCGGTAGCTCTCATGATCCTGCTCTGCAGCGCCGCTTACGGCTCGAATCAGGAAACAACCGCGATGTCCGCCGTCAGCCGCCGTCTGGGCCGGGGCACCAACGTTCTAGGCTGGGACCCGATCTGGCAGGATGCGGCTCGCGCGCATTTCAAAGCCGAGCACTTCAAGTTCATTCGCGAGGCCGGCTTCAACCACGTCCGGATCAATCTTCATCCCCTTCGTGATGGGAAGCCGGACGCCGACGGCAAAATGGACTCCCAGTTTTTCAAGACGCTCGACTGGGCCGTCGACAATGCACTGGCCAATCATTTGATGGTCATCCTCGACTACCACGACGACCTGGCGATCTCGCCCGATCCGCAGGGCAAGCGAACCGTTTTCCTCGCCACCTGGAACGCCATCGCGGAGCATTGCAAGGACCGGCCGGCCGACGTGCTTTTTGAGATACTGAACGAGCCGGCCCCCAAGTTCACGCCCGAGTTGTGGAACCAGTATTACCGCGATGCGCTTGAAGTTATCCGCCAAAGCAACCCCACCCGCGCTGTCATTGTCGGCCCGGCAATGTGGAATGGCATCGGAGGCTTGGACAAACTCACCCTTCCCGAAAACGATCACAACCTCATCGTCACGTTCCATTATTACAATCCGTTCGAGTTCACCCACCAGGGAACGTCCTGGACCGATCGCCGCGACAAAACCGGCGTCACCTGGGAAGCCACCCCGCGGCAGCGCGAGGCGATCGTGCAGGATTTCGACAGGGCGAAGGATTGGTCGACGCGCGAGCAACGCCAGCTCTACCTCGGCGAGTTTGGGGCGTTCGACAAGGGTGACATGGACTCGCGCGTCCGCTACGTCGGCTTCGTCGCGAGGGAAGCCGAGCGTCATGGGTTTAGCTGGGCCAACTGGCAGTTCACCGGCGACTTCATTGCCTTTGACATGAAAAAGAACAAATGGGTCGAACCGATCAGGGATGCGCTGATTCCGCCAGAGGTACTGAAGGACAGGTGATAGTCGAGATCACCCGAGGGTCGATTCGCAGGCTGGTTTCGAACACCTGAGGTACGCGCGGCGCCAACTCACGCCTGCCCCTTGCCCCGCCAGGAGGCCAGTGCCATTAGAGGCCGGTCTGGTTTTGAAAATCCCGCAACAAGTTGCGCACAGGCTCGCCCCGGCGTGCCTTCATTTCCTCCATCCGCAGCGCCATTGCATCCCGACGTGAATGAGAGAATCCTCAAGAATGCCCCGGCAGCGGACCGACGGCGAATGCGACGAACATCAGGACCTTGCGCGTAATCGCGCAAGGTCATTTGGTCCCCGCATCTCCGCCCCAGATCTCCTTGATTGCGGCTTCCGTGTTAGACCCGCCCGGACAGGCTTCGCTGCGCGTGTTGGCCCAATACCATCTCGGCCCGCCGCTGCCTCGGGCGGGGGTGATGACCCGGCTGCCGGGCATTTCCAGGTGGCCGTTGGGGTCGTTGTCGGCAATCCACTTCCATGCGTAGTGCAGCCAGTCGTTACGCTGGGCCTCGGGCAGGACCGAGAACCAGGTGATCTCGTCGTAGCCCCAGATGAAGATCGTTCCCCTGGTCGACTGGCCCTGGTTGCGGCCGCCGAAGTTGTCGAACTCGACGAGGAACGGCAGGTGGTCGCACGACCAGCCGCTGGGGGTGATGCCGCCCTTGCTTCGGGTGAAGAGCGAGTCGGTGTAGCCGATCTGGAGCTGTCCCTTGAACGGCTGATCGGGCACTTCGGAGATGCGCAGCGGGAAGGCGTGGGCGTCGAAGAGCAGGTGCCCGTCTTCCACGTAGCCGCCGTTGGCGGTGTGGGCGTCGCAGATGACGAAATGCCGCCGGGCGTGCTGGTGGGCATAGGCTCGGACCCGGCCGAGCAGGTCCAGCCAGCCGGCGTGGTGCGGGTCGTTGCGGTCCATCAGGCCGATCTGTCCGAAGTGGATCGCCTCGATTCCGGCGTCGATATACTGGGTGCAGAGGTAATAGAACCACATGCGGGCTTCCAGCCGGTTCATGTCGGGAATCATGCCGTTGCCCATGCGGTGGTTGCCGCTGGGGTAGCCGATGTCCTCGAGGCGGAAGTTGCGCTTGGTGATGGGCTGGCCGAACTCGGCCAGGACATACTCCGGGATCTGCACCGATTCCACGCCTTTGGTCACGATCTCAAACGCGGCACCCTGGAGTACGATGTCGGGATCGGCCTGATGGAGCCGCTCGGCGAAGACTTTTGCGTTGTGGAGCAGGGTGTCAAGTTCGCGTTCGCGTCCCCAGCACATGAGGGCCCGGCCGACGAACTTGGCGCCGGTGTTGAGGATGAACCGCATGTTGTCGCGCGGATCGACTCCCCGGCTGTTGCGAGGCTGGCCCAGGTCGTCATGAAGCAGTTCGGTGAACGAAACGGATCGCGACAGATAGTTTTCCAGCACCTCGCGCGAGATCTTTCCGTCGAACTGGTAATCACGCGCCGGCGAAGTCGCCGGAGCCGGCTGTTGATCCGCGCGGAGGGGCGTCGCGGAGTTAAAAAATGCGACGATGGCGATCAGGGCCGCCGGTAAGGCACCAGGAAGACGCCGAGGCAGTGAGCAATGCGCAACCAATTCTGCTGTATTTTGGAGCGGGTTCGTCGCGGGGATCGGGAGCCATACTTTCATAAAGCCCTCACTAAGCACGTCATGGCACGGCGCGTTTGAGCTGGTCGGGGGCAGCGCCGGCAGCGCACAATGATGTCTTCCCCCCTGAAAACCATCGCCCCATCAGGCCGTAGCCCATGAGCATGGCATCCAGCCAGGCCCGGGCGCTGACGGGGCGTCAACCATGCCGGAATCTTAGCATTCTACTGATAAAGATGTCGTATGCCATGGCAATCTCATCTTTCCTGCGAAAGCCACCGAAGACCAAGAAACACCCCGCCGCTCGGAGAAAGTTGCGGCGCAAGCTACTTCAAGAGTCGGATGCTGCCGTCGAGGGTCTCGACGATGATCTGCGACTGACCGGAGCCGAGGACGTCGCCGACGATAGCTTCGCGCAGGCCGGTGTCGAGTTCCGTGCTCCAGAGTTCGGCGGGGCGGCCATCGCTGTCGGTGATGGCCAGGAGGGTGCCGTTGGGGAGCGGAGCCAGGACATCATCGCGACCATTGCCGGTCAGGTCGGCGGTGACCAGATTGATGGGGGCGGTGGCCTTGCAGTGCAGGTCCATCGTCCAGCGCGGATGGCTGGTGAGGGCGTCGAGGCAATGGAGGATGCCGTCGCGGCTGACCATCAGCAGGTCCCAACCGGCGCGATCGCCGCGGAGGCGGCCGACGGCGGCGCCGTTCCATTCGAATTGATAAGTGCTGGCGGTGTCCCACTTGGCCAGGCGGTTGCCGGCGGTGTCGAGGGTTTCGACGGCCTGCAGGCCGGAGGACATAGGGATGCGGGTCTGGCCATCCGCGCCGAAGGGACCGACGATGGGGACGGTATACTTTGCGCCGTCGGATCGGCCGGGGACCGTGCTGAACCAGCCGTGCGCGATCAGCTTGCTTTTGCCGGTGAGCGCGTCGTAGATCAGGTGCTTCCCGTGGTTGTCGACGATCAGCGAATAGTCGGGACCGGGGCCGAGGCGTGCGGCAGCAGCGGAGCGGGGATAGGGGCCTTCGTGATCATCGGTCCAGCGCTGATGGCCTGTGGCGTCGTACATCGCGCAGGCGACGGTGTGGACGCCGATCTGCAGGCCGACAAAGAGATTCATCTCCCTGTCGCCAAAGGGGAGGAGGGTCGGAGCGGAGCGACTGGTGGAGTTGCGATAGAGCGCGTGGGGAAGCGGGATGATTGTTGGGGGGGTGTCGGGATGATCGGGATGGTGAATCGCCAGCGAATCATCACTTTGAACGGTGATCAGCGTGAGATCGCCGGCGAGGGATTGCCAGGCAGCGGGCATCGACCCGCGGAAGCTGCGGGCGGCGGCCAGAGCATCGGGGCGATCAAGGCGGGGTGAACCCATGACGGTAGTGCCATCTGAGAGCTGAAGTACGAGCTGCGGTTGGTCGTGCGATCGCACAATGAGCGGTGCGCTGGCGGCGACGGAGGGGCCCCTGAGTTTGGGCATCACCAAATCGAGTGAGGCTGGTCGCGTAGTGGCGGTGGAGCGGGCGACGAGGGCGGCCAGGGGGGTGATGGGAAAGTCAGTGAAGCGCGAGCCATGCGCGGTGCTGGACCAGAGGCACATGGCGGTCTTGCCTTGGCGGCGGGAAAGAATCAGGCCAACGTCGCCGGTGGTTGGGGAGCGGTAGATGCGCGGGGTCTGGCGGATGGCCATGAAGCCGCGGTCGGGAGGCAGGGGCCCCGAATCGTCGGTGGCGAGGGCCGCATCGGGGACGCGGGCGGCTTCGGTAAAAGTGCGGCCGTCGAAGGCGTGGAGGGTCGAGGAGGCGGCGGGCTTGCGGGTGGTTTCGGTCGAGGTGATGACCTGCGGGTGGGCGTCGGCGGCCAAATCGTAGCAGCCCCAAAAATACTGGTCGGGCCAATCGGCCAGACGGGCGTCGAAGCCTTTCATCGGGTCGATGATGACGGTGTGCCAGCGGTGGTCGCCGCTGGTGTTGTAGAGGCCGAGGACCAGTTCTTTGCGGCCGTCGCCGCGCAGATCGGTGACGGAGGTGAGGTTGGGTCGCAGCTCCTGCTCGTCCTGCGGGAAGCTCATCGCAATGAAACGCGACCAGACCGGGCGCAGGGACTTGCCGGATTCATTATGAATGATGGAAAGGTATTCTTCTACCTGACATGAGACCATGACGATGTCGGGGAAGCCGTCACCGTCCAGATCGGTGGCGATCATGAAGCCATAGGGGCGGCCGATATCCTCCGGGCCGCCGGTGACCGTGTAATGCAGGTCGAACTTGATGGCGCCGGTGAGAGCGTCAATGACGGCGACGTAACCGGGTTTGCCGGCGAGGACGACGTCGGGAACGCCGTCGCGATCCATGTCCGCCAGCACGATCTGTGGGCCGAAAGCTTTCCAGTAGGCGTTGGTGTAGGTCTGGTCCCACAGGACCTTGGGCACAGGCGTGCGCTGTGACAGATCAATGGCGAAGCCGCGCAGGGAATTCTGCGGAAAGACGATAAACCGGCTCTGACCGGCATGCTGCCAGATCTTCCAGGAGGCGGAAGAGGAGAGGTTGCTTCCTTCGGGAGCGGTCCAGGTCCAGATGAGATGCCCGTCGCGCAAATCGATCAAAGCGAGATCGGTGGTGCCAAGGATGACCAGTGCCGTCAACTGGCTGGGATGGCCGAAGTCATCGACGGCGACGACTTGCGTGACGCCGAGCTTGGATTGGTTCCAGAGGAGAGCGCCATCGGGCCGAAGCAGCCACAGGGCGCCATAGACATGGACGAGGTAAAGATCGGCGCCGTCGAGGGTGAGCGGGAAGAGCGCAGAGAAGTTGTTGGGGTTGCCACCGAAGCGCCAGACTTCGTGCGGCGCGGTGAGCATCGTAGCTGGTAGATCGGCGCGGGCGGTGTTCTGCGGACCCTTGCGCGGCAGGAGCCAAACGCCGCGGGGCGTTTGCTGTGCGGCGGCGTCGGTGATGACCGATGAGGCAAGGATCAGGGCTAGCAGGACGCGGAGCATCGGAGGTGCCGGGCTCATGGAGGCTTTCATTATCCGCAGTGGATGCGGAGCACAAGACACCCCCGGTCAGGCTCCAACGGTTCTACTCGGGCTGACAAAGGGTTGCAAAGCACGCACGCACGCGGCCTACTCGGCCGCCTCCAGGCACAAGAGGCTTTGTTTCACTTTGCAACTGAAGCGGTATTTTCCGATATTGGGTCCATGAATGCAGCTTCCTTCCTTGCGGCAGTCACATTCCCGTGCTTGACGGCTGTGGTCTTGGCCGATGTCGCGCCGGCGACGCGGCCGGTGGGCGCGCGGCCGTGGGAGATCGGGACGCCGGTCGTTACCTACTTCGCGGGGCCGCAGATGAATGAGGCAGTCGCCGCACAGATGGCCGACGGCGGGTTCAATGTCATTTGGTGCAACGAGAAGGACCTTGATCTGCTCCAGAAGCATGGCCTGCGCGGAATGGTGCACGACGGCCTGCTCTCGCCGGCGTCCCTCGACGCGCCAGAACAGGCGAAGAAGCTCGACGCACTGATTGAGCGCGTCCGGGATCATCCGGCATGCTATTCCTACTTCATCACGGACGAGCCGGGCGCGGCGGCATTCCCGGCCCTTGGGAAGCTCGTGGCCCATCTGAGGGAGCGGGACCCCGCCCATATGGCATACATCAACCTGTTCCCCACCTACGCGAACAACGAGCAGCTCGGGACCAGGGGCGACACCGTCACCGCATACAGGGAATATCTCAAGCAGTTTATGGATGTGGTGAGGCCGTCATTGGTCAGTTACGACCATTACCAGTTCTATAAAACCGGAGACACCGACCAGTATTTCCTGAACCTGGACATGGTCCGCAAGACCTCGCAGGATGCTGGTGTGCCGTTCCTGAATATCATCCAGGCGGCGGCGTGGGAGAAGTCGGTCCGGGTGCCGACGGCCGGCGAGACTCGGTATCTGGTCTATACGTCGGCCGCGTACGGAGCGCAGGGAATCAGTTACTACGTTTATACGGCCGCCGGGCACGAGGGCGGCGTAGCCGCCGCCGACGGCACGCCGACGTCTATTTACGCGACGTTGAGGACGCTCAACCCGGAGTTCGTCGCGATTGCCCGGGAACTACAGCCGCTGCGCTCGGTGGGCGTCTATCACACGGCGATGAAAGAGCCAGGCTGTGTCCCACTGGCCGCCGATGCCGCCTTTCACATCGACCCGTCAGGCGAGAATGGCAACGGAAGAGGGCTGCTGCTCGGCATTTTCCGCCCGGCCAACGACAGCGTGGGCAAACCGACTCACGCGGTCGTGGTCAACCTCGATTACAAGACGGAGGCGCGGGCCGCATTGATCGGCCCCGGCACCCTGGAGATCTTCGACGCAACGACCGGTAAATGGTCGGCAGCAAATGGGAACGTTGCGAATTTGACGTTCCCGCCGGGCGGCGGAAAGATGGTTAGGGTAGCTAAATCGGCCGGGAACGATTGATCACCCGTCGATCCGAGGCGGTGGCGGCGTCGTGACCAAACCGTGCCTGAACATGGTATGGGCAAGTGCGTGCAGGACCCGTTCGGTAAGCGGGTTCTCCGGGCCATCGGTGGCCCATTGCCGGGCTGCGGCCGTCAGTGTTTCAGCCAGTTCCGCAAGGACGATGTCCACCTGCTCCGGCGAGAACTTGCGGGTTGACCCCGCGCACTCATCGGCCGGCGTGCCGACGCGGTCGATGCACCGGCCCAGGGCAAGGGGCATCTCGCCCGCCTCCCATGGACGGACCAGGGAACGAATGAGAAGGGCCAGCACCTGTTCGACGGTTGGTGCCGATTCGGTCTGAGACACCCAGGCGTCAGCCGCGCAGCGAAGTAGTCGCAGCGCAGTGCCGAGGGCCTCCGGCCAGATGTCATAGTTGGGTAGTTTCCATTGAGCCATTGCGCTAGTCCCGATGCGGGATGAGCGCGGCCACAGCGGGAAGAGCCGTGCTGCTCCAGGCTCGTCCATTGGAGCTGGAAGGCCGCGCCGCGTCCCTGAGTTAGAGAAGCAAAGCAAAACCTTGGGAATGGTGGGGAGTGCCCGGCAGTGGAAAAACGGCAACGCCAAACCCCGGCAGACTGCTGCGAGGTGCGGCTTCCGCTTGGGTGCCGGGACTAGCGCGTACTGACGTGAAACCGAGTGATCATCGAGGTGAGTATAGGCGCGAGGTTGAGCATGCTCCTTGGCTGCTACTCGGTCACCGCCGCCGTGCACATCTGCCTGCGAACGGGGCGGCCATTTTCATGCGCGGCGGCAAACGACCGAACCGACCGAACCGAATGCTTGCTCCAACCGCGCACGATGGGTAACCTTTACCACTCAGCACGCACAGACTGCCGAGAATCAAGGGCTCCCCGACGAAGCCGTATTCAGGGCAACCTCTGCCAATCGTCCAACCCTCAAACTCCAGCCAAACCCCCAGAATTAGATCATCTCGCTCAAAAGCCAAAGCCGAGATTCTGCTGGACGACGGCGAATTAGGAAGTAACATAGCCATGCGTGAGTCCGCGCGGGTTGGAATGCAGGGGCGGAAAATCCTGACTAGGCTCTGTCTGAAAACTCGACGGGCCGCGGCGGGCCGGAAATGCCCCGTCTGCTTCGTTGTCGCTCCTCAACGACTCTTTCGGTTGAGTCGCTTCGTCGCGACGCCTCGCATACGGGGCATTTCCGA
>Ga0182024_10019073_pt1 | contig 12685 bp, 6 predicted proteins | sample P32metaG_FD_120480 | JGI IMG/M metagenome (GOLD analysis project Ga0182024, IMG submission 120480) | Permafrost microbial communities from Stordalen Mire, Sweden - P3-2 metaG (Illumina Assembly) | ecosystem: Environmental > Terrestrial > Soil > Wetlands > Permafrost | place: Sweden: Stordalen... | reverse complement strand
GCCAGTGCGAACCAGATTGAAACCGGCGGGACAGGGGCGGCGTATTGGCGGTTCATGTCTTCCTCAAATGAGGATGACACAAACGCGAGGTTCTCCGGCGGAGAAACCTGGGTAGGCTCACACTGCGCGCTCTCCACGGCATCTTGGACAAACTGAGAGACAGGCTACCCATTCTTGGAAGCGCATCGGACGGCGCGCTAATTTCGAGGATAACAGGCTACAGAGCCGCGGCCGTGAAGCTGTGAAAGAATCGCTGGCATCGCCGGGTTGACAGACGAAAGCGTCTGTCCTGGCGCGCATAGGTTTGCGTTTTTGCGGGGCAGGCGCTTTCGCCTGCCAACCGTAGTCGTGGCAGAGCCGCCACCGTGAGGGAGCGGATTTCGCGGCCGAGCGAGGAAATCCCAAAAACGTTTAAGCACCCAATTCCGAAGCCCGCTGTCTTCGGAATTGAGTTGTTACATGCCAGATCCCTATCCCCGGCTCTTGTGATTCTGAGCCGCTTTGAGCATCGAGTTCATGCAGGCGATCAGATACGCCATACCGACGTTCGGCCGGAACTCTCCCGGAGCGCCCCTGCCTCCGCCGCCTCCCCGGCCCGGTTCCGCGCCTGGTATGATCCCCAAAGCCGGAATATGATCCGGGATCACAATGCCCTCGAAGTTGACGTCCACCAGCGCCTGCATCACCTTGCTCATATCAAAGTAGCCGTCGTCGATCAAGGTCTCGGTAAAATGCGGCAAGGGCGCGCTCACATTGCGGAAGTGGATCTTGAAAAGCTTCTTCATCGGGCCGAAGTACTTAATCATCTCCACTGGATCTTTGCCCGTCATCTTGCCGCCCTCCAGCCACGATCCACAGCACAGGCACACGCCGATGTTGGGACTGTTGGCGATCTCTATGGCTCTCTTATAGCCCTCGAAGTTGGAGAAGATGCAGCGCGGAACGCCCGCCAGCATCGGTTGCGGCGGGTCGTCCGGGTGAATACCGATTCGCACGCCCGCCTCCTCGGCGACCGGAACCACCTTCTTAATGAAGTAGGTGTAGTTGTCCCAGATCTCCTCTTTCGTGAACACGCGGCCGTGGGAAAGAGGCTCCGCGTACGTCTTTCCGCCCCAGTTTCCCCGCAAATTGGGGCTCGACAAATCGCAATCGGCGCCCGTATATCCGCGCGGCAACGTCGCCCGTCCGCTGCGCCAAATGCCGTTGCCCATATGCGCATAGGTGGAGTAAGGGATGCCGGCTTTGCCCAGATAGCGAAGGTAGTTCAGGTATTCTTCGATCTTCTGGTCGCGCCCCGGAAGATTCAGCGTGACCTCCGGCATGTTATGCAGACTGCCGCTCGGCCCAACTCCACTGCCGATGTTATAGACCTTGAAGCCGCCGGCTTCCCAGTCCTCCCGCATCTTGATGAAGCCCTCGGCAGTGGCCGTTTCAGGCGTCGCCGCGAGGCTCACCCACTGCACCCCAAGCTGCTTGAGGTAGATCAGGTTCTCCGGGGTCGCCTGGCCCGCACTCGTGCCGATTTTGATGCCCGGCGGGATCGGACGCAGCGAGGCCGAGGCCGTTCCGGCGCTAGCCAGGGCTGCCGCCCCACCCAGGGCCAATTTGGCGAATTCTCTTCGGCTGGCCGTTGCCCTACCGTTCTCTATGCTTTTCGAATCTTCAGAAGCGCTCATAAGTCATACCCTACTTAGTCGAGATTTTCCTTACGACTCTCCGTAGTCTATGTTACAAGATTTCCAGTCAGTCGTGGCGCAGTCCCCTCCGGCTCCAAGAGCCGTCAAAGGGCCGAAAATGCCGGCCGGCGCCGCTAAGCCCCGCCAAAGCGCCTGCGCCACGATTCACTCATCAGAACTCCACGCGGAGCGACCCCTGAACGTTGGCTTCCGCGCTGCCGAAGTTTGAGAAGTCCCCGAGTGTCCCGGTAAACCTGGCCCACGTGCCAGGGCTGCTCGTGTTGTAGGTGGTATTGGGCGCGGCAAGATTCGGCCGTTTCCACGGCAGATCGTGCCCGTCCACCCGGACCGTGATCTTAAAGCGCTCGAGCTTCCAGCTCTTGCTCGCGAAACACTGGTTCCATAAAATCGCCGGAGCTTGCAAAACGTTCGCGCCCAGCGACCCGGTCGTAAACGCGGCCGGATACGTGAAGTCGCTCATGTTGAAGTATGGAGTCTGCGCCGCGGTGGGAAAACGTTGGCCTATGGTCCAGTTTGGTACTTGCGCCTGCCCGATCGTCCCCAGGGCGTTGACCGCGGCGGTAGTCAGATACTTGTATGGGCTGCCGCTGTAACTCACCGAGAGCGGTATGCCGGAAAGCGTGTTTTCGGTCATGTTCACCGACCACCCGCCCAGTATGGCGTTCGAGACCCCGCCTCCATTGAGCCAGCGCTTGCCTTTGCCGAAAGGCAGCGCGTAAGTCACTAACGCTCCGAATGCCGCCTGCTGGTCGTAAGAGCACCGGGCCTTCCCTGCCCTATCGTAGTACGCCAGGTTATCGGCATTGGTCAGACACTTCGAATAGTTGAAACTGGTGCTGAACGTGAGCCCGCTGGAATAGCGCTTCTCTATCGCAATGTTTCCGCTCTCCCAGGTGCTGTGATTGAAGTTGGACAGATAGTTGATGGCCCCGAACTGCGGGTACATCATATAACTCTGCTCATTCGCGTAGACCGTGTTCTGCAACGCCGTATTCCCGCCCAGCGCGATCGACAAAGGAATCTGGTTGATGTTCCAGCTACGCTCGAGGCCCACGCCCGCGTTCCCCTGGTATGTGGCCTTCATCATCCACATCGGGGCGAACTGATACTGGAAGCCTACGGTCCAGTTCATTACATAGGGGCTGTGCAGATTGGGGTCGCGCCAGGTGGCCGTACGGCTGGAATAGCTGGCGCCAGTGTAAGTAACCGTGCCGTTGGGATTGGTTTGGTATTGAATCGGCCCAGGACCATTGTTTAGTTCGAATACTGGATTGGGGTTGCCGGTCGGCTGCAAAATGTTGTAAGTACCCGCGTACTCGTCAAAGCCGCCTGTTCCGGGGCTATCCACCGTGAAGATGTCAAAAGAGGCCCGCACCACCCACTTCGGCGAGAAGTTCCATGCCAGTCCCAGCCGCGGCTGGAAGTTATTCAGGTCGCGCTTGCCGATCACCCCCGTCGGGTGCGTGATCGCTCCCATCAGCCCGGTCACCGGGTCTATGGCGTTCGGATCGAACTGCGACTGCTGCCCGTACTTGGTGCTGAAAGGGGATGAGTATGACCAGCGCACGCCTAAGTTCAACGCCAGGTGGGGCGTCGCTTTCCAGTCATCTTGTATATACAACTCGTGGGTATACTGGCGCGGCAGAAATTCAGCCAGTTGCTGGGTGAACGTCGCGCTGGTCACTGTCCCCAGCAGGAAGGAGGCGAAGGTCTGTCCGGTGTTGGGAGTGAAGGGTTCCTCGGTGCCGCCAAAGTTGTATTGGCCGGCAGGCAGAGACGCGTTCTTCAGGTCATACCAGGTTTGAATAAACTGGTACCCCATCTTGAGGCTGTGCCGTCCCTCGAGCCGGGTTAGATTGTCCTGCAGAACATGGTCCTCGCCTACCTCGCGGGAATTGTTCATGGGGGCAATGCCGTAGCCGATGTTAAAGTACGGCAGGCCGTCCGCGACAACTCCGGGCAGGCCCAGCGCCGTAGACCAGTTAGTCTCACCCGCGGGGGGCGTAGGGCGCGGAGGTGTGGAATTCGCACGCCGATTGTACCCCACCTGCACCTCATTGAACATCTTGGGTGAGAAGATATAGGTGTCGCTCAGGACCCCGTTGGTGTCGTCGACCGGATTGATGAATTCGCTCGCGTTGAATTCCGTCTTGCCGAAATCGTCGCCGTTCGTGCCGCGGTTGTGATACTGCGAATAGCGGAAGAAAATTTTGTGACTCGCGTTGAACTGGTGGTCGATCTTCTCATCCCACCGGTCCCTATAGAGCACTCTCGGGCTTTCAATGGCCAGCAGGTTGTTCGATGGCCCCGTCCTGGTCGGGGTTCCCGGCTGGTTCGGCGCCTGCCAGATACCCAAAGCCAGGTACTTAACCGCCACGGGGTCAAATCTGTTCTGCGGTATGATGTTGCCCGGGAATAGTGTGCGTGTGTACGTAGAGCCGTTCAGCGTTGTCGAGGCCGGATCGTATATCGGCAGACCGCCGCCCAGCGCCGCGGCTTCCGGAAATGAGAAGTTGCCGGCGAGCATCGCGGCCGTCGGCACCGTGGTCGTCTCCTCGTAAATCGTGTGCTCGTGGTTGATCGCATAGTCCGATAGCCAGAAGGTCTTATTCCTGCCATTGTAGACCTTCGGTATCACGATCGGGCCGCTGCCCACAAGGTCGAATGTCTCGTAATACCAAGGTTCGTTCGACGGTATCGGGTTCTGCGTGAGATAGTCCCGCGCGACCCAGCTGCCGTTGAGGTAGCGATCCTCAAACGAGGCATGGAGAGAGTTTGTGCCCGATTTGTATATCATCTGCACCGACCCGCCGGACGTATGCCCGTATTCGGCGGAAACGCCGGCCGTCAGCACCCTCACTTCTTCCATGGCGTCTGTGCTGGCCTGGACCACGCCATCCACCTGGTTCACAGTGCCGTTGTAAGGCGTCTTGGAAGTGATTCCATCCAGCGAGAAGCCCATCGAATTCTGAGCCTGTCCGTCAATGTGGTAACCAGCCTGGCTCTGAACGTCGATGATCCCGGGCATGTACTCCATCAGGTAAACCGTGCGCTTCATGAGCCCCGAAACCTGCGTGATAACGTCCGCGGGCAGCACATAGTTGCTCACTGCGTTCTCGGTGTCTAGCATGGGGGCGGCGCCGCTCACCGTGACACTCTCGGTCTGGGCGCCTACCTCCAGCACGATATCCACGCGCGGCACCTCCTCTGCCATCAGCGTGAGGCCGTCGCGCACAAACTGCTTGAAGCCCGGCGCTTCCACCGTTACCCGGTAATTGCCGGGCGGCAGATACGGAACGTAATAGCCGCCCTCCCCATTCGTCGCGGTTTCGGAAACGTAATTGGTTGCCGTGTTGACGGCTTTCACCTTGGCGCCTGCCACAATCGCTCCGGTGGGATCCGTGACCGTGCCCACCAGCGTCGAGCCACCACCGGTCTGTGCCATCGCCACAGCCGCGGCCGCAACCATCAGGGCCGCCACTGCGAGAAATCGGAAATCGCCTGTCTCCTGGCGTTTTACCGCCTGTACGAAGACCCGCGGGGTTCTTCGCGTTATCCAGAGTCCCCTTCCCATTGTTTTCTCCTTTCGTCGAAACCTAAGGGACGGAACCTTTTCACTCTTTGCTAGTGTAATCCCTAGACCTAGAAATCGACTAAGTCACGGTAACCGGCAGGCGCCTTCACAACAAGGTTACGAACGTTACAATAGTACAAGTGATGACGTTATGGCGCGCCCCCAATCTGTTAATAGCGCTCGGGATGGGGAAGATACCCTAAGGGAAGCTCCTGATGGCCTACGCCGTGCGGCTAGTGCGCCAGAGCTTGACCTGTCATTGGACGGACGTACAGAAGCGGATCGCGTCTCACCCGGTTGATGAACAGGCCGCCGATCCGATAAGGTTGTGCTGGAGTTGCGCCATGGACGTCCATCTGATCGACGGCACCTACGAGTTGTTCCGGCACTACTACGCGCTGCCGTCCGCGCGCGATCGGGAGGGTCGCGAGGTCGCTGCCGTTCGAGGCGTGCTCGGGTCTGTTCTGGGCATGATCCGCGGCGGCGCCACGCACGTCGCCGTTGCCACCGATCACGTCATCGAGTCGTTTCGCAATGCTCTATGGCCGGGCTACAAGACCGGCGAAGGGATCGAACCGGACCTCCTTGCCCAGTTCGAGTTACTGGAAGAAGTTCTCTCGGTGGCCGGACTCGTCGTCTGGCCCATGGTGGAGTTCGAGGCCGATGATGCGCTCGCGGCCGCGGCGGAAGCTGCAGCCCGGGATACGCGCGTCGAACGCGTGATTATCTGTACGCCCGATAAGGATCTCGCCCAATGCGTGCGCGGTACGCGCATCGTTCAGTTGAATCGTCGCACGCGCGTTACGCTCGACGAGGCCGGCATCGTCGGAAAGTTCGGCGTCTCGCCGGAGTCGATTCCCGATTACCTGGCGCTCGTTGGCGATGCCGCGGACGGCTACCCCGGCTTACCCGGCTGGGGAGCGAAGTCGGCGGCCGCTGTTCTCGCCAGGTTCGTCCACCTGGAATCCATCCCCAGGGATTGGCGCGAGTGGCATGTGAACGCCGTCAAGGCCAGCACCCTCGCGCACACGCTCTCCAACGAGTACGACCGCGCACTGCTGTTCCGAACGCTGGCAACTCTCCGAACCGGCATCGCGCTGTTTGACGACGTGGACGAGCTGGAATGGCGCGGCCCGCTGCCCGGCTTCACCGCCGTAGGGGCACGGCTCGACGCGGCGGTCAGCAGCGGGACCAGAGAGCACGCGGGCCGCCGGTCCCCAGAACCCTCCGATGCTTGATCGGCTCGGTTGTCATTTCCGGGATTCCGCCGGCGCTGAACTTAGTCCACTACCGACAGACTGGATTTTCGGCCGCGCTCCGGCTGAATCGTTTTCATTGCGGCGGGCATGGCGTTAGCTAACGTCGCTAACGTTTGTAGCGTTGTTAACGGGCCCATTAACCTATAGAATTTAAGCCTATGTTACGGACACAACACCCACCCCGGTTGCTGGCCGTGATAGCACTTTCGGCTATTCCGATGGGCGCCGCGCCGCCGCCCAAGCCGGTTCCCTGGTTCCTCGAGCCGGTCCATCGGCTGCGGGTTCCTGCCAGCGCCGGTCAATCCGTGAATCCAATTGACGCTTTCATCGCCGCCGGGCTGAAGGACAAGGGCCTGCCGGCGGCGGGTCCCGCCACCAAGGCCACATTGCTGCGCCGGGTCTGTCTGGATCCGATCGGGATTCCCCCGGCGCCCGCTGAGCTGGATGTCTTCGTGGGGTGGGCCCATGGCCTGCCCAGTTCCGAGCCGCTCCGAGCGCTCGCTCTTGGGTGTCAAGCTTGTCAGTGTCAAGCTTGTAAAAGTCAAGCTGTAATCGACGCTGTTGATCGCCGTGCCAGCTTCACCTGGCACGGCGTGGCCCGCACCACTATTGGAGATGAATATCATGAAAACCAAGGAGCCATCCTGGCGCACCCCTGACGCCCGAAGGGCAACGCTCTTGTCCGGCAAGCGAGGCCGCGCGGCTGCCGTTGCCGCGGTGTTGCTCTCAGCGCCAATCTACGCCGGTCTGACATTCATTCCGGACTCCACCTTTCAAGGTTCAAGTCTTGCGGCATGGCACACTCTGGGCGATGCCTCGTGGCGCGCCCAGGCGGGCGAGATCGTTGGAACGGTGAAACCGGGGGGCAGCGGCGGCTGGCTCTTCCTCAATCAGTCTTACCAGGATGTGGGTTTCCACGCATTGTTCCGCTGTACTGGCGGCTGCAAGGCCGGTGTGATGATCCGCGCGGAGAAGACCGCCGAAGGTTTCAAGGGGATCTATGTCTCACTCGACGAGGAGAACGTGCCGTCGTTCGGAGTGACGCTCGACACTCAAGGCAAAGAGTTGCAGCGTGAACGCCTCAGGTCTATCGGCGGGCTGACTCGGGTTGCTCCCGTTCCGGATCCGGCTGCCGCGCGCGGCGGCGCCGGTGGCCGTGGCGGCGGCGCGGGCGGCAGGGGCGCCTCTCAGGTTACGTTGCCGTTCACGCGCCCCGCAACTATTCTTCACGCGGACGATTGGAACCAGATCGAAATTTTCCTGGACGCCAATATTGTCCGGTCTCATCTCAACAATGCCAATACCACCACCGGCGTGTCCGATCACGCCGAAGAGGGCTACGGCCCGTTGGCGCTCTACGTCGGCGGCGCCGGCGAGGTTCACTTCAAGGAAATCGCCTTCAAAGACGTGGGCATGAAGGAGACGCCCGCGGAAATTGTTTCGCCCAACTTCCGCATGCAGCGCATCAGCGATATGTCCTACTCGTGGTCCGCCGCCGCCGCCGACTTCAACCGCGACGGCGTACTCGACATCGTAGCCGGACCTTATATCTACTACGGCCCCGACTTCACCCGATCGCGCGAGATTTTTCTCGCGACCACCTACAGTCCGTCGTCGCAGCTGCCCGCGATCAATTGCGAGTATGCCTACGACTTCAACGGCGACGGCTGGCCCGACGTCCTCACCGGGACGGGGCGCCCCACGCTCTATATCAATCCGAAAGGGGAATCGCGCCGATGGCAAAAGTACGCCGTGCTCCCCAACGTTCAAAGCGAGATCACGCTGCTGCGCGACGTCGATGGGGACGGGAGACCCGATCTGGTTTATGGCGCCGATGGAACGGTGCGCTACGCCACCTACGATCCCGCCGACCCCACCAAACCCTGGACGGTCCACTCGGTCTCCGAGCCGGGCTATTCCGCCGCGCACGGGCTGGGTGTGGGCGACATCAACGGCGACGGGCGGATGGATATCGTGAACGTCTACGGATGGTGGGAACAACCTCCGGCCGGCAGCAAGCAGGAGTTGTGGACGTATCATCCGCAGGCTTTCAGCGGGCCCAGCCGCACCGCGCCGGGCGGCAGCGTCATGGCGGTGTACGACGTCAATGGCGACGGCTTGAACGATGTGGTGACCAGCCTGAGCGGCCACGGTTTCGGGCTGGCGTGGTTCGAGCAAAAGCGGGATGCGGCGGGCAATATCTCCTTCGTCGAGCACATGATCTCCGACGATTATTCGGCGAAGAACGCGGGTGGGGTGGCATTCTCGGAGCAACACGGGTCCACCTTCGCCGATGTGGATGGCGACGGCATCCCCGACTTCATCGTAGGCAAGCGCTACTGGTCGCACGCCGATACTTACCTCGATCCCGATCCGAACGGCGCGCCGGTTTTGTATTGGTATCGGACGGTTCGCAATCCGAAAGCTCCCGGCGGCGCGGAGTTTATCCCCGAGCTGATTCACAATCGCTCGGGAGCCGGCTCCGATCTGCTGGCGGTCGATCTGAACAACGATGGCGCGATGGATATTGTAACCTCGACCGGCCGCGGCACGTTTATTTTCTGGGGTAAGCCACATACCGCGGCTGCGAAAAAGGCCGCCGCCCGGAAATAAAGTGAGGCAGGCGCTTCCGCCTGCCAACCCCGGGGCAGCGCGCCACGGTAGACCGAAACTGAAGAGGATCACGGATGAGAATACTGATTTTCACAGTCGCGCTGGCGTCCGTCGCTCAGGCGCAGACGGATTGGCCATTGATTGGCCACGATGCGGGTGGAACGCGATACTCTCCGCTCAAGCAGATCAATGCGAAGAACGTGACGAAACTGCAGCTTGCATGGTCGTTCGATGCCGAGGCGCCGGTTGTAGATCCCCCTGGCCGCGGCCGGCGCGGCGCCGCGCCACCGGATGCCGCACCGCCTGATGCCATAGCTGGCCGTGGGACACCCGCGCCGCCCGATGACGCGTCCAGCGCTGCGCTACCCGATGCCGCTGCCCGCGGTGGAGCGCCCGCGGCCCCGCGAGTCCGCCAGTCCAAGACCACTCCTCTGGTGGTTGGCAATGTGATGTTCCTCGCCACCCCCTACAACCGCGTGGTCGCGCTGGAGGCGGATACCGGCAAGAAGATCTGGGAATTCGAGGCGCAGTATTCGGCCTCGCCGCGCGGCATTTCCTACTGGCCGGGAGAAGGGCAGTATCCGCCCTCGGTCGTATTCGGAGCCTCCGGTGGACGGCTGGTATCGCTGAATGCCAAGACCGGCAAGTTGATTCCGGGCTTCGGTAATGAGGGCGTGGTCGATCTGCGCGCCGGCGTCGCGGACCATTTCCCCAACGGACGGTACAGCATGTCGACGCCGCCGGCCATCTACAAGAATCTGGTAATTACCGGCGCCCAGTTGCAGGAGGAGCCGGCCAAGGGTCCGGCGGGCGATGTCCGCGCCTGGGACCTGCGAACGGGAAAGCTGGTCTGGACGTTCCACACCGTTCCTCATCCCGGCGAGGCGAACCATGACGTGTGGCAGGGAGACCAATGGGTGGATATCTCCGGCGCCAACGTCTGGGGCTTCATGACGGTGGACGTTCAGAACGGGTTGGTCTTTCTGCCCATTGGCACGCCGACGCCCGATTTTTATGGCGGAGACCGCAAGGGATCGAACCTTTACGGATCTTCTCTGGTTGCCCTGGATGCCGCGACCGGCAAGCTGAAATGGTTTTTTCAAACCACGCATCATGACAACTGGGATTACGACGAGACCGCTGCGCCGGTGCTGATTGAGATCAGGCGCAACGGCAAGATGATTCCCGCGGTGGCGCAGAGCACCAAACAGGCGCTGATGTTTTTCTTCGACCGGTTCACGGGCAAGCCCATATACGATGTGGAGGAGCGCCCGGTCTTGAACGACAATCCTATGCCGGGCGATGAGAATTGGCCCACGCAGCCTTTTCCGGTCAAGCCTCCGCCACTGGCGCGCAACACCTTCAGCGAAGAAGACGTGGCGGCCGTGACGCCTGAACACGAGAAGTTCTGCCGGGATCTGTTGAAGCTGGAAGGCGGCGTGATGATGGGCGGCCCGTACGCTCAATACGGACCCAAACTCCGCGTGATCTTCCCGGGCTGGACCGGCGGCGGAAATTGGGGCGGCATTTCCTACGACCCCAAATTGGGCTACGTCTTCTTCAACATCAAGAATGACGGCATGTTGAGCAAGATGGTGCAAAACCCCGATGGAACCTGGAAGCGCGTAGGCCCGGACCACGCGCCTCCAGGCGTGGGCTCCAGTTTTCAGCGGGGACCCTGGCCATGCGTGAAGCCGCCGTGGGGCGAGTTGAGCGCGGTGGATGTGAACACGGGCGACATCGTATGGCGAGTGCCGCTGGGATCGTACGCGGCGCTGGACGCACTGGGCGTGCCTGCGACCGGCACGTCGAATTCCGGCGGCTCGACCGCCACTGCCGGAGGATTGGTGTTTATCGGCGCCACCGTGGACAAGAAGTTTCGGGCCTTCGACTCGCGCACCGGAAAAGTGTTGTGGGAGACAACCCTGAACTCGAACGGCACGACGATACCGGTTACCTATCAGGGCAAGAACGGGAAACAGTACGTGGCGGTAATGTCGAGCGGCTCGGGCGGCAGTGAGCGGGCAACGCCGCATCTTTACGTGTATGCGCTCCCGTAAAGCTGTGGGGCGGCCAATCCTGGCTGCGGCCGGCTTTCAGCCGGCGCTCGCCGGGTGCCAAGAGTCTCGCGCATGGTCCGAGAAACCCGGCTGAAAGCCGGCTGCAAGGCAGGATTGCCTGCCCCACATCTTTCAGATCCGAATTGCCGGAACCTGAAATGGATCGCCGGTTGGAATCCATTGAACCGGCAACTCGGGAATCAGCGGCGCCAGCCATTCGGCGCAAGCCTCCATGCCCCACTCTTCCAGACCCTCGTGCGAGATCATCAGCACTCCTTTGCGGAGACCCAGACTCATGGCGTCCCTGACATATTCGAAGGTATCGTGCTGCGGAGTCTCTCCCACTAGCGCCGCGTCGCACGTCCGCAGGGCGGGAAGAACGGATGACAAGATATGAGCGCAGTCGCCGATGGTTGTCACCCTGAGACTGCGATCTCCCACCACCACCACATTCTGCGTGCCGAGCCGGCGCTGAATGTGGCGCGCCACATCTTCCAGAGTCATCTCGGGGATGGTATAGCGCCGCGGCTTACTGTCGACATCGTAGTATGCGCTCCAATCCAGCTTGCGCGCCAACGCGGTAAAAATCGGATCCGGTTTCCGGCGGTGCCAATGGTCGTGAATTCGCCACACGGCCATCTTGTGTTGCTCTCCAAATCGGATCTTCGCCAGGCAAACGGAATCGTTCTTCAGCGACTCCACCGGATCGAATCCATCCCAGTAAGTCGATTCATGGCAGACCACTAAATTCCTGCCCGCCGCGGCGGCCCGCTGCAGAACGCTCAAGGTGGGCTGGAACGTGGTCGCAATCCCCAGCACCACCGTATCGGGGTCGCCGAGATGAAAGCCATCGAACGCAGATGGACCCCATGCCAACCCTTCATCCGCCAAGTTCCGCTTGATTCTTTCCACTACCTGTGCGGCAGTAATTGCCGGCTGCGCAAAGGCGCCGGTCGCGGCCGCAGCCGCCATACCCGCGGACTGTAGCAGCCTCCGGCGAGTGACCTGGTTATGGGCGTCGTTACTCACGGCAGCTCCGTCAAGCGCGTGGAATCCAGCTCGGATCGCGGACGGGCCACCAATCCACGTTGAAATCGGGCAGCACGGTTCGCGCCCATTGCGCCATATCCGCTCCACCGGGATCCTGCGAAGGCCCATAGCCGATGGCGAGCATGGCGATTCTCCGGCCGGAAGAGATGAGATCCTGAAACCAGGAAATAGCCCCATCGACTTCGTCCACAACACCGCCGGCGCCGGCGACGATCCCATCGATTCGCGGATCCGACAGAAGTTCTGCGAGAGCCTCTTTGGGATCGGTCTCGCCCGCCAGCACGGCAATCCTGGTTACGGCGCTCGCGGCGTCGCCCACAATGCGGCAGGAAAAAGCCTTGAGCTTGTCCGCGGCGGTTTGAGCCAAAGTGGCGAGACCGGTGCGCGGCAGGTTACAAACTACGCCGCGCGACCGGTCGGAGACTGGCCATG
>Ga0182024_10019072_pt1 | contig 12685 bp, 7 predicted proteins | sample P32metaG_FD_120480 | JGI IMG/M metagenome (GOLD analysis project Ga0182024, IMG submission 120480) | Permafrost microbial communities from Stordalen Mire, Sweden - P3-2 metaG (Illumina Assembly) | ecosystem: Environmental > Terrestrial > Soil > Wetlands > Permafrost | place: Sweden: Stordalen... | reverse complement strand
CTGACCGAAGCGCGCAGCCATTTCTCCGACACGAACATTGATTGGCGGCCTTCCGGCCAAACTCGGCTCAGCGTTCCGCTCGGGCATTGGTCCGAAAAAGAACTCTCTGGGAATGTATTCTTCGCCGTCGGCACGGAGGATTTTGCGCAAGTAGATCAGATCGGCAGCTTTGCATCGCAGACCTACGGCGGTGGCCTTCGCTTCCGGTTCACCGCTCGCCAGGACATAACCGGCTACGCGGCATTCCAACAAAGAACACAAGATCGCGCGCAGACGAGTTTTGGGTTTAGCTATGGCATCCGGTTTTAATTTCTTGCACAAGTTGGAACCGTCCGCCTTTGTGTTCAAGGCGATCGTCGGCGCCATCGCGGCCGACGTTTTGTTGCTGGCCTTCATCCTTATTCGCAGAAGCTATCGCATGCACTACTTCAGGAAGCGCGATGCCCGCGTTTTCGAACTCCGCCAGCAGTGGGATGCCTTAATTTCCGGCGAGATACCATACGAAACGTGGCGAACCAAGCCGTTCGACCGCCGCATCATCGAGGACATGGCACTGGACGCTTTTGAAGCGGCCGCCGCCGATCAGTCGGCGCGCCTGCTGCGCTTCCTGCGCACCAGCGGCTTGATTGAAAAGAGGATTTTCGAAGCGAGGAAGTCAAAAGGATGGCGGCGACGAAACGCCCTCGTCGCGCTGGGGCGAACCAGGGCCCCTGAAGGCATCCCTGCGCTTTCCGAGGCGTTGCGGGACCGTGATCCGGAGGCACGCAATGCGGCGTTGCGCGGACTTGGCAGGCTCGGTTCACCGGAAGCCGCCGATGAAATCCTGCATTGGCTGGCCGAGTCAGGATTGAACGTGCCGATCCTTCCGCTTCAAAACGCACTGATCAATTGCTGCCGGGAACGCCCACAAATCTTGCTCCCTTACTTAAAGCTCGCCGGACCAGAGTTGCGAGAAGTCCTTGCGCGCGTGCTGGGAGAGGTTGCGAGTCCTTCACTAGGGACAGCGCTCATCGGCCTTGCGGATGACGAACTGCCCGAGCTGCGCGCCGCAGCCGCCCGGGCTCTGTCGAACGCTCAACCGGGCCACGCGGTGGAGGTTTTGGGCGAACTGTCGCGCGACCCCGTATGGTTCGTGCGGCTGAGAGCGGTGGTGGCGATAGGGAAGCTCTACGACACGAAAGCGCTGCCCCACCTGCTCAATGCTTTGACCGATTCAAATCGACTGGTGCGCATGCGTGCTGCGGAAGCGCTCGTCGATTTCAAGTCCGAGCTGGTTCCCATCTTCACGCAAGTTGTAAAAGCGCAGGATCGCTACGGCTTGCATGCATTCCTCGCGGCATTGGAAAATGCGGATTTGCGCAATAGGCTTGATGCTGAACTGCGGCTAGCAGCATCCCGCGACGGTGAACTCGATCTCCTCCTCACCGTGTTGAGCACCGGAAAGCTCCTGGAGACGCAGGTCGCCACGACATCACCGCCAATCGAAACGGCCACGCGGTGATACACCATTTCTTGGACGTCGCGAATTACACGCTCTTTTTTTACTACCTGAGTGGCAACCTGGCCTATCTCATCGCTTTGGTCATCGCGCTGAAAACCAGCGCCGCACACCAGCGCCGGATCGAAAGCTTTCGGCTCCGGTGGATCACCGAATCGCCGCTCGCACCGCCGATTACATTGCTAGCGCCGGCGCACAACGAAGAAAAGTCGATTCGCGTGTCCATTCGAAATCTTCTGGAACTCGACTACCCAGAGCTCGAAGTCATCGTGATCAATGATGGCTCGAAAGACCGCACGCTTACAGAACTGCAGGATGAATTCAAGCTGCGGCCGGTGCGCATGGTCTACGTACAGGAAGTGCCAAGCGCGGAAATCCGGTGCCTGTACCGAAGCGATTCGGACCCTCGCCTTCTGGTGATCGACAAGAAATCGGCCGGAAGCAAGGCGGATGCTGTGAATGCCGGCTTGAACGCTGCGACATCGCCGTACGTTTGTATTGTGGATGCGGATTCCATGCTGGAGCGGGACTCCCTTCTTCGAATCATGGTCCCGGTTCTCGCCGATCCGAAACACGTCGTGGGAGTAGGCGGCATCATCCGCATCCTTAACGGCTCGGAAATTCAAGGAGGTCAGCTCCAGCGCGTACGGCTGCCTCGAAAGAGTATTGAGGTTATTCAGGTCATCGAATACTTGCGCGCGTTTCTGATCGGACGGGAGGCCTGGGCGCAGGGGAATATGATGCTGATTATTTCGGGCGCGTTTGGATTGTTTCGAACCGACCTCGTCCGGGCGATTGGCGGTTACCGGGCCAAGGCGATCGGGGAGGATTTTGACCTAGTGGCACGACTGCATCGGCATCTGATCGAAAAAGGCCAGGAGTACCGCATTCAGTTTGTGCCCGATCCGGTTTGCTGGACCGAAGCGCCGTCGGATTTGAAGTCCCTCGGGCGCCAGCGCGCGCGATGGCATAAGGGTCTGCTGGATACGCTTCTGCCCAACGTGGACATGCTGTTCCGGCCTCGCTATGGCCGCATCGGCTTCCTGGCGCTGCCCTATCTTTGGATCTTCGAATTGTTTGCACCGGTCATTGAAATCGGCGGAATCTTCACAATTATTCTCGCGGCGGCTTTGGGCGACCTCAGTCGCGACTTTTTCATTCAGTTCATGATTTTCGGATACGCTTTTGCCACCGTAATTTCCATTGGCGCTGTTCTTCAGGAAGAACTCACTTACAAGCGTTATAGCGACTGGCAGGATGTGGCGCGCCTGGTGACCTACTGCTTCTTCGAACACATTCCGTACCGGCAGCTGCACATGGCGTGGCGGCTTCAAGGCCTGTGGCAATACATCCGCGGGGACATGTCCTGGAAACCGCTGAAGCGCAAGGGTCTCCAGTCGACGACCGCACCCTAAATCCTCTGCAACACCCGGATTCCGGTCTTGTCCACAGACTGAATCCGTACCTCGGGTAAGGCACGAAGATGGTCACTTGCCGCTGCTGGCTGCTTTTCGACGCACGGTCGTCACTGCGGCGAGTGCTTCGCAGGGCTTCGCTTCTGGCGTGACATAGATCTTCTTCATCGCACCCCCACAAGAACAACGTGGATTGATCCCGCACTCCACCTCACTGGACGCCAGAATCTGTATTTCGCAGCCGCAGTACCGATACTCACACTGCCAGCGTTGCCCCTTCTGAAGTCTCACAAGAACTGCTCCTTTCCTTCGCTGCGGCCCGATTTCGGCAATCGAGGTGGCAGCCGACGAATAGTGTGATCGCGAGAATTCTCTGCCCTGGGCGTTGTTGCTCATCAAGGTGGCGTGATTTGGTTGGAATCACAATCGGGGAAAAACCAGGGTTGGGTGTCGGAAAAGGCCGTTGCGGGGCAAAATACACGGGCGTGAATTGCGCCCCTTGCCAAAGCAGGTGCACCACGGGCGCAAGCTTCAGCGATTTTCCACAACGAATTGCTAGCTGACCTCGTCGGGCTCAGCACGAAGCTGGTGAACGCAGCGCTCAAAAGCAGAACCAGCCGCGCCTCTCGACGCGGCCGGTGGGTTGCCCAACCACCTTCTGTAGTGAGCTACTACGCTGCGATGAACAACGTAGTGCCGCCACGGTTCACTAGTAAAAGCGCGCCGCCGCTATCCCCCGATTTGCGCATCGCTTCTTCGAATTCGGCGACATTGCGCACAGGTCGATGATTCACTTCCTGGATCAGGTCACCTTTCTGCAGTCCAGATTCGGACTTTGGGCTGGAGGGGTCAATTCCGGTCACGACCACGCCCTTGGTCGATTCCGGTAGTTGGAGCTGGGCCGCGGTTTCGGCGTCCAGGTTCTGGACGCTGACGCCTTCCAGTGCATCCTTCGATCCGCCTTCTGGCTGATTCTGCGCTTCTTCTTTCGAAAGAGGCAGCTCACCGAGTTTTACGTTGATGTCTTTCGTGCTGCCGTTGCGCGAGATCTGGAGTTTCACGGTCTCGCCCGGCTGCATCATGGACACTGTGTTGCGCAGCTCGTTGCTGTCGTTCACGGCGTTCCCATTAATTGACAGGATGACGTCTCCGCGCAGCACTCCGGCCGCTTGCGCCGGACCCTTCGAACTCACATCACCTACCAGAGCGCCTTGGAGTTTGCTGAGGCCGAGATCCTTCGCCATGGCCGGCGTGATCGGCTGAATCACTACTCCCAGATAGCCGCGCGTTACCTTGCCGTGATCCAGTATCTGGTTCATCACGTTGCGCGCAAGGTCGATGGGAATAGCGAACCCGATTCCTTCATTGCCGCCGGAGCCGTGCGATAGAATCGCCGTATTGATTCCGACCAGCTCGCCGCGATCGTTCACCAGAGCCCCACCGGAATTTCCCGGATTGATCGGAGCATCGGTCTGAATGAAGTCCTCATAGTCCTCGATCCCCAGGTTGCCGCGGCCTTTCGCACTTACGATGCCCATCGTAACCGTCTGGCCGACACCAAACGGATCGCCGATCGCCAGCGCGTAGTCGCCTACTTGCACCTTCGAAGAATCTCCCAATGTGATCGCTGGGAAATTTGACCCTTCCAGCTTCAGCACCGCGACGTCCGTTTTCGGGTCGGTTCCTACTATTTTAGCTTTGAGTTCGCGTTTGTCGGAGAGGGTCACCTTGACGTCGGTCGCGCCGTCCACGACGTGATTGTTCGTCAAGACGTAGCCTTCCGGACTCACGATGACGCCGGATCCAAGGCTCTGTTCACGCCGCTCTTTCGGAATTTGGCCGTTACCAAAGCCCTGCCCAAAAAACTGTTGGAAGAAAGGGTCGGCCTGCATTCCTTCCGGCATCTGGTTCGGTGTGCGTACAACTCTGGAAGAGGAAATGTTGACGACGTTTGGCAAAACTTCCTTCACGATAGGTGCAAAGCCGGTTTTACTTGGCCCTTCGCTGGGATCCGCCATCTTTAGCGACGCGTGTACATGCGTTCCCGTTGTACCCTCTTTCGCGCGCGCGACCCCGTAGCCCGCTGCGCCGAACACGAACGCCAGCGCCAGCGCTGCCCCGATCCACTTGCGCGACAGTTGTTCTCCACTCATAGTGCCTCTCTCTCGACGTTTCGACCGGCCGGTTCAGTCCGCTCCGGTTCTCGTCTGTTTAGACGGGCCTGGTCACGCTTCCGCATCTCCCGACCGGTCGGTATTTTGATATCCGTCGATTGAGTAGTGGCTATCTATCTGCAGCGGTTAGGCTTAAGGAAGTTGAGTCGATCGCAGGGGAGTGGGGCGCCGGGCGGGATTCAGGCGATAATTCCTTTTCGCACCGCGTACAGAATCAGCTCGGGTACCCCTTTCAATTTCAACTTTTCCATCAAGTTTCCACGGTGCGTTTCCACGGTGTACACGCTGAGGTTCAACACATCAGCCACTTCCTTGTTCGACTTTCCCTCGGCGATCAGTTGTAAAACTTCTCGCTCCCGCGGCGTCAGCAGGTCGTAAGAACTTTCGCCGCCGGTGCGCTGGAGTTTTCGCATGTAGTCTTCCAGGAGCACCTTGCTCACCGTCGGACTGAAAAAAGACTTGCCCTCTGCTACCGAGTGTATCGCTCGCACCAGGTCCGACTCCGCCGAATCTTTCAAAAGGTATCCGCGCGCTCCGGATCGCAGGGCCCTCAGAATATAGGTCTCGTCGGAATACATGCTCAAGATGACTACGGATGTACCGGACTCACCCTCGGTGATCTGCTTCGCCGCTTCAACTCCATTCAGGTTCGGCATGCCGATATCGAGGACCGCCACCTCCGGCTTCAGTGACGCTGCCAACGAAACCGCTTGGCGTCCGTCTTCCGCTTCTCCGACCACCACAAGATCCGGCTGCTGTTCGATGACCAATCGCAGCCCGCGCCGCATCAAGGTGTGATCGTCCGCAAGCAGGATTCGGATTTTTTTCATCGTTCTCCTGCGCGGCTGTTTCTACGCGCTCACGCCAGTCAAAGGAAGCTCGGCCCGAATCGTAGTTCCCGCTCCCGGCCGCGAGTCGATCTCAATCGTTCCGCCCAGCCGTTTCACGCGCTCTTCCATGCCCAGCAGCCCCATGCCGCGCGTGCGTTTCGGATCAAATCCGCTGCCGTCATCTCTAGTGTTCACGCAGATGACATCCCCGGTCTGCTTCAGTTCCACGACGGCATTTTTCGCGTGAGCGTGGCGTTGCGCATTGTTCAGCGCCTCCTGCACCATACGGTACACGCAAAGCTTCAACGGATCGGGCAGTTCCTCGGAAACATTTTCGGCGCGCACCTCGACCTCAATTTCGCCGCGCCGCGACATCTCCCGTGCGTACCATTCCACCGCGGGAACTAATCCCAGGTCATCCAGCATCGATGGCCGCAGGAGCAGCGCCATGTTTCGCACCGTCTGCACAGTTCTCTCCGCCACCATCTTGATGCTGTGAACCAGCTCTTGGCCTTTTTCGTCGCTGCCCAGCTGATTGGACAGCCGTCCCGCATCCATCAGCAACAGACCGAGCGCTTGTCCTACTTCGTCGTGAAGCTCACGCGAAATCGAGCGCCGTTCGGTCTCTTGCACATCCACCAGCCTCGCGGAAAGCTGTTGCAACTCGCCGCGACTCTGCATTAGCTCCGCATAACGGAGCTGGGCTTGGCGCTCGAGTCGCAAGATATAGATTGCGCTGCCCATCGCCAGCAGCAGGCCAGATGTTAGCGCCAGGATCAAAAACTTCGTCAGAAGGTCCTGCAGTTTGCCGAACTCAAGAAAGCTTGCCTGCTTGGCTGCGGTAGTCTGTGCGTCGTTTAACAATTCGATCTTTTGCGCGATGGCCACAAATCCTTGTCTCCGGGGAATGATTTCCTCGCTGACCACCTCTTGAGCGCGGCTCTTGCGCTCTTCTGGCTTCCACCCACTGGCCGAGCGAAAGACGCTGTCTTGTTCGGCCAGATATTTTTGCAGTTGCTCGATTAGGGCTTGCTCTTCGGAATTTCGGTCGGCGGGATACGTTTGCAGCGCGGCGCGTGTTTCATCCGCTCGTCTGGCGACCTCTCCGGCTGCGTCGGCGTCTTCCTGAGGCTTCACGCTCAGCAGAAGTTCTTCCATGTTGTCGCTGTAGATGCTCGCCGAAAGGACTACCGTGGCAAGAACTCGCCTGCGCTCAAGGGACCTTCCACGCGCAGACTCCTCAGCCTCGTGCAGCTTCCGAAGCGTGTGTAAGGCATGCGCTCCAGAGTAGAGAAGAAGAACCAGAAGCCCGCCGAAACTCAGAAGCAGAACAATGCGCAACCCACGATGCGCCCGGTGATCATCGCCGTTTAATGCACTGCTGCGGTGCACGGGAAACAAGTTTGGTGGCCGCTCTAGGCTCATCCTGTAAATAAATCATGCTTTCTCTCTTCCATGCAAATGCGTACCCGGTTGCTGCCAAAGTTCCATATGATTACTCGCGAAGATCCCCAGAGGTCTACCTTTTCGCTGCCCACCCTCCGGCAAAATTCCCGAAGCTATCCTTCTTATGTCGCGAGGCCAGCACGGTAGGGTTTGCTACTATAATGTTAGGGCAACGATCGAAATTTATCGGCGAGAGAAAACCTTCGAAACCTCCTTCGGCGACGCCACATTCCATCGCGAGCGCGTCGCTGCGATGGTAACCGGTTCCGAAGTCTCCGCGAAAAGTGCGTAAACCATCGAGAGAGAAAATCCCTTCATGTCGGATCTCGTGCAACTCACAAAAGACGACAGCATCGCCGTTATCACCATCAACAATCCGCCGGTGAACGCCTTGAGTCCCGGCGTACCCGAAGGTATTTCGGAATCGCTCGACACGATCGCAAAACAAGCGGACGTCAGCGCCGTTGTCTTGATCGGTGGTGGCCGCACGTTCGTCGCAGGTGCCGACATTAGAGAATTTGGCAAGATGACGTCAGCCAAGCCGCGCGGCGCAGGCCTTCTTCCATTGCTCTTGAAAATCGAAGACAGCAGCAAGCCGGTAATCGTTGCCATTCATGGCACCGCATTTGGCGGCGGACTCGAACTGGCCATGGCGGGCCACTACCGCGTCGCCGTTTCTTCAGCGCAAGTCGGCCAGCCAGAGGTAAAGCTTGGCCTCATCCCCGGCGCGGCCGGCACGCAGCGTCTTCCCAGGCTTGCGGGCGTCGCCAAAGCCGTCGAAATGTGCATGACCGGTAATCCCATCAAAGCCGACGAAGCCCTGAAGTTCGGCATCATCGACCGCATCGTCCAGGGTGACCTGCTTACTGGAGCGATCGCCTTTGCCCGCGAAGTTGCTGCCAAATCTGCCCCCAAGACGCGTGAGCGCACTGAAAAACTCGGGAACACAGCGGACAATGCGGCGATCTTTTCGACCGCGCGCGATACTGCCGCCAAGAAATACCGCGGCCTGCTCGCTCCTGTTGCCGCTATCGATGCCATCGAAGCCGCCACCAAACTTCCCTTCGAAGAGGGCTGCAAGGCCGAGCAGAAGCTTTTTATCGACTGCCTCTTCTCCGACCAATCAAAATCGCTCATCCACGTTTTCTTCAGCGAGCGCGAAGTTGCCAAGATTCCTGACGTCCCCAAAGACACTCCGGTAGTCCCGATAAATTCTGCCGCGGTAGTTGGAGCGGGCACCATGGGCGGCGGCATCGCCATGGTTCTTGCCAACGCGGGCGTTCCCGTATTTCTCAAAGATGTGGATCAGGCAGCCCTCGATCGCGGACTCGCTACCATCCGCCTGAACTACGCGAATTCCGTTAAGCGCGGCCGGTTCTCTCAACAGACTGCCGAAGAACGTCTGAAGCGCATCACACCAACACTTTTCTATGATGACTTCTCGAACGTGGATCTGGTTATCGAAGCCGTTTTCGAAGGCATGGCCCTCAAAAAAGAAGTCTTCAAGGAACTCGATCGCGTCTGCAAACCGGGTGCTATCCTCGCTAGCAACACCTCGACGCTCAGCATCGACGAGATCGCCTCCTCCACTTCGCGCCCGGAGTTCGTTATTGGCACTCATTTCTTCAGCCCCGCGAATGTCATGCGCTTGCTTGAAATCGTCAGAGGCAAATCGTCTTCCAAGGAAGTAATCGCCACGTGCATGCAGCTTTCAAAGGCAGTGGGGAAGATCGGCGTGCTCGTCGGCAACTGTCGAGGCTTTGTTGGCAATCGCATGTTTGGTCCGTACCGCCGCGAAGCACAATTCCTCGTCGAAGAAGGTGCGAGTGTTGAAGCCGTGGATCGCGCGCTCGCCGATTTCGGCATGGCCATGGGACCGCTGGCCACCGGCGACCTGGCCGGCCTCGACGTCGGCTGGCGCATCCGTCAGGAATATCGTTACCTGGAACAGCCCGGCATTCGTCAGCCATTCGCCGAAGATCGCCTCTGTGAGCTCGGCCGATATGGTCAGAAAAAAGGCGCCGGCTGGTACAAATATGACGATCAGCGCCGCGCGGCGCTGGATCCGGTCGTTGATGACCTCGTTCGCAAATGGGTTTCCGAGGCCGGGATTGCGCAGCGCCAGATCTCCGCCGACGAAATCGCCGATCGCTGCCTTTACGCGCTCGTCAACGAAGGTGCCCGCATTTTGGAGGAAGGCTACGCGCTGCGCGCTTCGGACATTGATATTATCTATCTCAACGGCTATGGCTTCCCCTCCTATCGCGGCGGGCCGATGTGGTATGCGGACACCGTCGGCCTCGAAAACGTGTACAGGCGAGTCTGCGAATTTCACGTTCAGCACGGCGAGATCTGGAAGCCTGCTGCTCTGCTCCATCGCCTCGCCGAGGAAGGCAAGAACTTTGCGGACTTTGGCAGGCAAGAAGGCGCGGTCGCGTAGCTTTGCTTCACCCCGGGACTTAGTCTCGCACTATTCCGCAAGAGGCGCGCCGCTCGGTCACTTCGTTTCAATGACTGGGAGAAAGAATGAGAGGAGCAGTGGTCGTTGCCGGTTCTTGCACAGCCTTTGTAACAGTCGAACCTCTTGAACCATTTTGAGGTTCACTTCACCGATACACGACCAAACGCTCCCCGCCTAATTTCGGATGGTGTTCGAGCGTTACGCCAATGGTTTAGCACGCATGCGGTTTCAGATCATCCACGTGTCATCCGACGGGACGCCTGGCGCCCGTTCGTATGACTGCGTCCAAGGGCCCGCGAGCGCGGCCAGGTGCCGAATCTCGGCACAATTGCAAAGATGAAGCACCGCCACCAACTCCAGCTTGTTGTTATCAAGCGGCAGAACAGCTTCGTAGATCGGTGAGAAATTTCCTCGGGCCTTCCGCAAAACCTCCAGTGCGTTCCCCTGCTGGATGGGCGAAGACCAAATTGTCACCTGGAATTATGCGCGGACGTTTTGCTGCTCGTCGATCTGCGGCACTTTTTGCAAGTCCGTGTCAACGCAAAGTAGAAACGTCCGGTTTTTGCAAGTCCGTTGTGTCCGGGACAGGGGAAGCGTACGATGCGCGAGTTACCGATTTAGATCGGAGACCCTGGACTTCTTAGCGAGACCGACAAAACCCGCTTGCCTTGCCCAGCGTCGCGCGAAAGGACATCAATGAGCTCAGGACAGCAAATTAACCGCCGCACCTTCATGAAGGTTACCAGCGGAGTGCTCGCTGCGGGTATCGCACCCCTGTCGGCTGAGGCTGCTGGCTTGTCCGATGAAACGCCATATCCCGTCAAGTGGTACCCGTTCACAGGTCACCCTGACTCGGACACCTGTTGGTCGCTCTCGGTCGGGCCCGATGGCCGGATCTATGCCGCTGCTTGCGCAGAGAGCGTGCCCGGTGGGGTAGTCAAGCCTGTCCGCTACAATGAACAGCGCGACGATCTCGATTACCTCTTTAACCTCGCCGAAAAGGTGGATGATCCGGGCGACTCCGGCCGAGCTTCGCAATGCAAGATCCACTACAGTTTCGCGCCTTCGATGCACGACGGCGTGCTGTACATGGCGACACATCTCTCGGGCCCGCCCGTCGACCTGCCCGTTTACTCGCCGTGGTACTCCTGGCACGACACGAAGCGTTGTTTTCGCGGTTCCGCGCTGCTCGCTTACGATACCCGCACCGACCAGGTTCTCTGGTGGGACACGCTCATCCCGAAGGAGGGATGCCGCTGCTTGCTACACGATGAAGAGCGTGGTTTGCTCTACGCTATGAGCTACCCCCGCGATCATTTCATCATCTATGACCTTCGCACTCGCAAGCGACGTGACCTTGGCCGCATAAGCTCCATTAATCCTCAGGCGCTGTTCCTCGACAAGCGCCATCGCGTCTGGACCAGTAGTGACTACGGACGTCTGGTGCGCTACACCCCTGAGACCGACCGCCTGGAAATTTCTCCGGGACTGCTCGCGCACGACTGGAACTATCAAACCGGCTGGCATAGCGTGTTCTACGACATTGCGCCCTCGCCCGACGGCGAATGCGTCTACGCTTCGACGTGGTGTCCGAATCCGCGCCTGATGCGTATCTGGCCGAACGAAGGCGATTGGGCGCGAGTCGAAGACCTCGGACCAGCTACGCAGCCGCGAGACACCAGCTTTCCCGTTGATATGTACAGGGACCATTGCGGCGGGCTGACGTTCGGAGGCGACCGCAAGCTCTACTACGTGGCTTCGCGGTGGCGCGATCCGAAATACAACCCGACGCCCGAATCACGGAAGCAGAACGAGGGTGTGGTCTGGCGTCTCGATCCGGAGACCCTCAAGCGAGAAGAAGTCGCTCGCCTCGAGCACCCCGCGGGTTTGGCGCATTATGTTTCCCGGGGCGCGGTGGACCACAACGGCGATCTTTTCTTCGGTCACGTCGGAAATCACCCATCCGGCATCTTCAAAGTCTCGATGCCCGCCGACCGTAAGAGGAAAAACGCGCATCTGCCCATTCGGATGTGGGGCTAAAGGACGGCCACGATGCAGACGAAATCCAAATTCGACCCTGATTCGCCAGAGATCAAGGCTTATCTCGAGGAGCTCGCGCACCAATTTGTCCGCGAGGGCACGATGGTTGCATTTCCCACCTGTCTCCCGGGCATGACAACTCCGATCACACACGATGAGAGCCGCATCACCGCGCTCGACATCAATTCCAAGGGACATGTCTACGGCGGAACAAGCGGGCGACAAGCGCACCTTTTTGGAGCGGCCTTCCACGGCCTCACCGGAATCGTGTTGGACGCCGGTGCCGTCCCGGGTTCCACGAGCACGGAGGCCATTTGTTGTGGAGCGTCTCGTGCGATCGCGTTCGTAAACGGATCGCAGGGTGGCCGCGCCGTAGCGGTGCCGTATATGCACCTTGCCGAGGACTGGATTCAGGAGTGGGGCCTCGAGGAACCGGTTCTCAAAGAACTCGGCGAGTGCGTTCCGGGGGAACCGGTGGTTCACGCTGTCGCGGTCTCGTCCGGGAAAACCGTGGTCGGCGTAACCACGCGCCACCTGTTCACCGTGGATGTCGAGTCTGGACTGATCACTGTTGTGGGGGACGCGCCGGGTCGCGGCCATCTGGCCGTTGGCGCTGCTGGAGTTTACGGACAGGATGACGGCACGCGACTCTGGCGCTTCGATGCTGCTTCCGGCAAGATCCACCGTACCGCCGTCCATCTCCCCGAGGGTGAGTGGACCGGTCCGCTAAGGTGGAGTCGCGATCGCCACAGTGGTCGTCTCTTCACGGCCGACGCCGCTGGGCGCCTTTTCTCTTTCGACGAGAACAAAGGCTTCCGTTT
>Ga0182024_10019071_pt1 | contig 12686 bp, 7 predicted proteins | sample P32metaG_FD_120480 | JGI IMG/M metagenome (GOLD analysis project Ga0182024, IMG submission 120480) | Permafrost microbial communities from Stordalen Mire, Sweden - P3-2 metaG (Illumina Assembly) | ecosystem: Environmental > Terrestrial > Soil > Wetlands > Permafrost | place: Sweden: Stordalen... | reverse complement strand
CTACAGCCGTGACGGCATCGAGCAAGCCTACAAGACAGGGCGCGGATCGTTTCAGGTGCGCGCGAAAGCGGCCATCGAGCAGCGCGGCAAGGACCGCCAGGATATCGTCATCACCGAATTGCCTTACCAGGTGAACAAAGCCCGCTTGATCGAGCACATCGCCGACCTGGTTCAAAACAAGAAGATCGACGGCATCGCCGATATTCGCGACGAAAGCGACCGCGAGGGAATGCGCATCGTGATCGAGGTCAAGCGGGACGAAGAGCCGCAGATCATCCTCAATCATCTTTACAAGCAGACGCAGTTGCAGGAATCGTTCGGCATGATCCTGCTCGCGATCGTTGCCGGACAGCCGCGCGAGCTTGGCCTGCTGGAACTGCTCCATCTTTTCATCGAGCACCGCATTGAAGTGGTCCGGCGCCGCACGCAGTACGACTTACGGAAGGCGCAGGAGCGCGAACACATTCTGCTCGGTTACCACATCGCGCTCGATAACGTGGACGACGTGATCCGGATCATCCGCGGTTCCACGAACCGCGCCAACGCGCGCGAGAATTTGCACGAATTCTTCGAGAACAAATCCATTCGCATCCAGGCCGGCGGGAAAGAAACCACGATTCGCGGCGTGAAGCTGGACGCCAAGAAATATGGAATCGTGGCCGAATCCGCCGGGCCCGGCCTGGGCTTAAGCTACATTCAAATCGACGCAATCCTCGAACTGCAACTCCACCGGCTGACGCAGCTTTCGGTCGACGAGATACTGAAAGAACTCGCGCAAATCCGCGAGCGCATCGCCGAGCTCCGGGAAATCCTCGCCAGCGACAAGAAGCTGAAGGGCGTGATCGTGGCGGAATTGCGCGAAGTGCTGAAAGCTTACGGCGACGACCGCCGCACGCAGATCGTCGACCGCGTGGACGACATCAAGCTCGAGGACCTGATCAAAGACGAAGACATGGCGATCACCGTGAGCCATGCGGGCTACATCAAGCGCACTTCGGTGGATGTCTACCGGCATCAATCACGCGGGGGAAAGGGGCGCATCGGCGCAAAGACGCGCGAGGAGGATTTCGTCGAGCACTTCTTCGTGGCCTCGGCGCACAGCTACATCCTGCTGTTCACGTCCAAGGGCCGCGTGTATTGGCTGAAGGTTTACGAAATTCCCGAAGCCGCGGCGGCCACGCGCGGGAAAGCAATCAATAGCCTGGTGCGGTTCCAGGAAGGCGAGACTCTCACGGCGGTGGTCCCGACGCGCAATCTCGAAGAAGCGGGGCGCTATGTGTTCCTCGCCACACGCAACGGCACCGTGAAGAAAACCGAGCTGGCGGACTTTTCGAATCCGCGCCCTTCGGGAATCATCGCTATCAGCCTCGACGATACGGACGAGTTGATCGGCGCCAAGCTCACTGACGGCAAGCAGATGATTTTCCTCGCAAGCCATGACGGCCAGGCGATTCTGTTCCGCGAAACGGAAGTCCGGCCGATGGGACGGCAGGCAGGCGGCGTCAACGGCATGGATCTCGGCAAGGAAGATTTCGTGGTCAGCATGGATGCGGTGCGGGTCGATTTCGGGATCATCGAAAGGGAATACAAGAGCACGTCGCAGAATCTCGATGAACTCGAAAGCGACCAGATTCGCGAGTCGGTTACTTCGCTGATGCTCACGGTCGCCGAAAAAGGCTACGGCAAGCGCACGCCGCTCGCTGAATACCGCGTCACGTCGCGCGGAGGCAAGGGCGTCATCAACCTTAAATCGACGGACCGCAACGGCCCCGTCGTCGCGGCGCTGCAGGTCACCGAGGAATCCGACGTGATGATCATTACCGGACAAGGGAAAGTGATCCGCGTACACTCGGCCGAGATTCGCGAAGCGGGACGCTCGACGCAGGGAGTTCGCCTGCTTCGTCTCGATGAAGGCGATCGCGTGGTGGCCGCCGCTACGATTCTGGAAGAAGAAGCGGCCGTCGTTCCCGAACCCGAGAAAAAGTAACCGAGGAAAATAACGGAATGAAAAAATTGCGGAGGGGAAGCTCGTCACATGATTGAAAAAGCAATCGAGATTCGAACCAAAGACGGTACCGCGGATGGGTTTCTCTACCAGCCCGCCGAAAACGGCAAATGGCCTGGCGTGATTCACCTGACAGACATTGCCGGCATTCGTCCGGCGCATCGCCAGATGGCGGAGCGCCTTGCTTCAAAAGGCTACGTTGTGGCGCTGCCCAACGTTTTCTATCGCACCGGCAAGCCGCCCGTTTTCGATTTCCTCTTCAAATCAGGTGACGAACGCACCACGAAGCGTATTGGCGAACTGAAAGCTCCGCTGACGCCTGGGGGGGCCATGGAAAGCGACGCGTCGGCCTATGTCGATTTCCTCGCCAAACAGGACTCGGTAAGGTCGGGACCAATAGGCGTTCTCGGATTCTGTTTTACCGGCCCGATGGCGCTGCGAACCGCCGCGGTGCGTCCGGATAAAATTGCAGCGGCGGCTTCCTTTCACGGCGGCGGATTATTTACGGACGATCCGGCCAGTCCCCACGCGGTTTTGCCCAATGTGAAAGCGCGGCTCTATTTCGGACACGCAATCGAGGACCACTCGATGCCGAAGGAAGCAATTGCGAAATTTGAGGGTGCGCTCGCGGCATGGCACGGCGCTTACGAGAGCGAAACGTACGACGGCGCACACCACGGATGGACGGTGCCCGGCAGCCCTGTCTACAACGAGGCACAGGCCGAGCGCGCCTTCCAGAAGCTTACGGAACTCCTGGCCGCGAAGCTCTCGTAAATTCTCAGCGGCGGGAACGCGTTGTCGCATGGCGCCGAGTTGACGTTCAAGGGTCCGGCGGCGGGATGTAATAGCCGGGGCGAGTGCGAACGGTAACTCCGGGACGATCCACCTGAACTTTAATTTCATGGTAACCCGACGGCTCGTCACCCGTCGGGTGATACGCAATCGTGTACTGCGCGTGAATCTCTCCACCGATTTCGTCCAGCGCCTTTTCGATCGTCCGGTCTTTCATCGTGTTGATGTGTAGGCCCCCGGTAGCTTTGCTCGCGGTCTCCAGAGAATTGGGGCCCAGCGCGTTCTTTCCCGTCATCACGAGCCATTGCGCGAGGGCGAGCAAATCCATGTTGCCCTGCACCTCCTGCTCGAGTTGCGGAGTTTGCGGCTGGCCGGCCGGCGTCGGCACGGGGAATGTGCCGGGCGGCCCGAGCTGGACCGGCTGCGCCTGGCTTGGCTTGGCGCGCAGTTCCGCGGCAGTAGTGCTAAGCCCCAGCGAATAGATTGTCACGTTCGCGAGCTGCGCCTTCCGAAGCACTTCGCCGAGCTTGCTTTCGCTGCCCTTGTCCAGCGCTTCCGCGACGACCACGAGAATGCGGCGCCGGGAGACGGGCCGGTCCTCCAGAAGAGAAATGCCGCGAGACATCGCATCATAAACGTGCACGCCTGAGGTCCCGATCTGCAGCGAATTGATGCTGTTTTGGATGAGGTCGGGGTCGGTGGTGAATTTCCGCACAACATCCACCGAATCGTTGAAGCCGATTACGGCGGCTTCGGCCGTCGGCCCCATCACGGTTTGCGAAGCCACGATTCCCGCGCGGCGAACGGCCGGCAATAGGGCCTCGATGTGCGAGCTTGTTTCCACCACAAACACGACCGAGAGCGGATCGCCGCCGAGGTCGAAGTGGTCGATTTTCTGTTCCATGCCGTTGTCATAGACATGAAAATCTTTCTCGCTCAGATTGAGTACCATTTCCCCGGAATGGTCGCGGACCGTCACGGGCGCGGAGACTTCGTTCACGCGCACGCGAATGGCTTGCTTCCGCTGCTCCGACAAAGGGACTTTCTCCGGTCGCGCATTAGGATCCGGCTGGATGGGGCCCGGCGCAGCTCCCTGAGACCGCGCGGACTCGGTAAGCGCCAGCGAGGCGAGCGTTAAGGCGAGCAAGAGCAGCGAACGGTGAATGATCGGCAGAGGTCTCACGGCACCTTATCTGATTCCCGCCAAAGCGGGAGCGTTGCATTTGAGAGAGCGCTATCTAGCGCCGTTTCTTGATTTTCCCTTTCAAGACTTATATCTTTCGTGCGTTTTGCGCGACATCACCCGACTCCGTCCATCTCTAATCCCGAAGAACAGGCTAGAATGGCACTCTTGAGATTCGATCAGAGGAACTGAATGAAGAAGCGTGCTGCCCATTTGCCGACGTCCAACCTTGCTTACCGAGACCCTGTCTTCATGGAAAGCCTCGGCGCGCGCCCGCTGCGGATACTGGCCGAGTACTTGGACCCGCTCGTGAGACTTCGGCGCGCGAATGTGGCCGACACAATCGTGATGTTCGGCTCCGCCCGCATTCAACCTCGGACTCAGGCGCTCTCGGAGCTGAAGCGGATTGAGGCAAAAGCGCGCGTCCGAAAAACGCCCGAATGGCGAACGAAGGTCCGGGCGGCTCGCTCGATTGTCGAAATGTCCCGCTATTACGAGGAGGCGCGCGAGCTTTCCCGCCGAATCACCAGTTGGGCCCTGACGTTGGGACGACACCCAAAGCGCTTTGTGATCTGCTCCGGCGGAGGGCCAGGGATCATGGAAGCCGCCAATCGGGGAGCGACCGAGGCAGGCGGCTCGTCGGTTGGCTTGAGTATTCAGCTTCCGCACGAGCAGTTGCCGAACGCCTACATTTCTCCGGAATTGAATTTCTTATTCCACTATTTTTTCATGCGCAAGCTATGGTTCGCTCAAATGGCCAAGGCGCTGATCGTGTTTCCAGGCGGCTTCGGAACGATGGACGAACTGTGGGAGATGCTGACGCTTCTGCAGACCGGCAAGCTTTCGTCGCACCACCTGATCCTCATTTACGGGCGGCAATACTGGAATAAAGTTCTGAACTGGCGCCATATGGTCGAAAGCGGCACGATCAGCGAGCACGATTACGAACTGCTGCAGTTTGCCGATACAGTCGATGAGGCGTTCGAACACGTCCGCGCGGAAATGGAAACCCATCACCTGGGGGTGGAATCCGATTGGGATAAGAAGTAGCGTCGATGCGGCTGGCGGCGGTAAGCGGTCAAAAAAAGAAGGAGTTTGCTCCGAGCACACCAGCCCTTGATAGATACCAGCGACTGGCGTACTCGGAACCTTAATTCACGGATATATTCAGATCGGCAGCAAAGACCGCGTCAAAACGCCGCTTTTCGTCCTGATCGTGAAGCAAAACAATCGGAGATAGCCGCAGCGAGTGGCGGCAGTTCCGGCAGCTCGTCATCTCTCCCTGCAAGTCCTGAATGAACCCGTCCGTAAAGTGATATTCGGACCGCGGTTTGCGCGCGGCTTTTGCCCCGCGCGTTCCGCAGTGAGGACATGTGTATTCAACCGGATCCTCCAAAGGATCGCGGTTGAGCGCTGCCCAGCCTGTATATCGAACGCCTATCGTTTCGGAGGAAGATCGGCTCATAATCGCACCTCAAAATTAATACATTGGACTGATTACGAGGGTTTAGACGCGGGAAAGGCGGAAATTGATGCACGTTTCGTACCAAGATTTGTAAGTTTTTGATTCCAGGCAATTTTAGACAAAATAAGTTAATTCCTTGTCGGCTCCTGCGGCTCTAAAATCGAAAAACAATTCCTGTCGAAACGCGAATATTGCCCTGCGTGTGGCCCTCGAATGCCGTGCGAAGGTAATCACCCTCGAGAAGGCGCCAGGAAAATCCATGTTTCCATTTCATGTCCACGCCGAAACCTCCATCTTCAGCCCAAGACCCGGCATAGAAGCCACCGCCGCCGAAGTTTGCGCGCCCGCCCATGAACCGCAGGAAAGGCGATATGCGTCTCGGCCAAGGCCAGGAGACCTGGGCACCGAACAAATATGTAGAAACGGAAGAGCTAACGCCTCCAATAGATCCGAAGTTTTTCCCGTAGTCCGCTACGCCGCCCAGCCAAGGGAATACCCTGTATTGCCCGGATAATTCGTAGCCGTTCAAGCTCGCCTGGGGTGTGCTGCGAAAACGCAGATAGGAATAGCCGCCCGAAAGATCTATTTTGTCGCCGAAAAGCTGTGCGTGTGCCGGCAATGACGTCAAGAGAACCAATCCCACCAAGAGACATAGCCTACGGACCATTCAAATCCTCCTTCGAGATGCTAAAAAGTCATGGCTTTACCCGGCCGCCGACAATTTACTAAACGCGGCTTGCGCGCCGGGCAGGCTTTGATGCCAACCGTTGCCCATGGGTTACCGAGTCAAATGCGCATAAGAGCAGCGCCTCCGGACAAAGTCGCCCCCAAGGAACCCGGAGTTCCGCGCGCCTCTGAACGGCGCCCACCAATCCTATCAGAGCTTTGGAAAGGAAGGTCGCCAAAGAGCACCCGCAGACCGAAGGGTCCCCTTGTGTTAGATGAATTTTTTTGGTGCACCCCGGACGGTCGACATAACGTGAACTTAGAAAGTTAATTTGCTGACGATTTGGATGATTCTGGCATCGACGGCAGCGGATGCTCCGGCACCGTACGGTGAGGTCGGTGGAGTGACGGTGCCGGTTATGACTCCAAGATTGCTCGATGAAAGATCATTACTTGGATTGGCGAAATTCGGATGGTTCAAGACGTTGTAAGCATTTGCGCCAACTTGAAAATTCAAGCGTTCACTGAGGCGAAAATTCTTGCGCACGCTGAAGTCGGTATTGAAGTAGCCGGGTCCCCGAAACGAATTGCGAGCGATGGTGCCGAAGCTGGTTGAGGTCGCAAAGTCAGACGCAGTCCAGCAAGGAGTCGTCGTGCTTGTGCACGTTCTCGATATCGATTTCGCTGCTGGTTGCGCCAGCACCTGGACTTCCTGGTCCGGGGCCCCATCGGCGTAGTAAAAGCCCAGAGCCGTGACATCATCCACAACGCTGAACGGAAAAGCGGAATGCGCGAATACCGTTCCCGAGATTTCCCAGCCGCCGATGAGAGCGTCCTTCAGCATGCCGGTGCTTTTGAAAGGCAAATCCCAAATATAACCAAAAGTAAAATTGTGGCGCAGATCGTAGTCCGCCGATCCGTAGTTGAGGCTCAAGTTTTGCGGATCGATCTGATACAGGATGCTGTTGGCCTTGCTGTAAGCCAAATCATCCCCGCCGTTTGAAAGGTCATCGAGCGTATGACTGTATGTGTAATTGGCCCGGGCGCTGAGGCCTTTCCAGAGAGCTTGCTGAAGAGAAACGGTGAGGCCGTTGTAGTTTGAGGTGCCGCTGTTCTTCAATTCGTATACAAAGCCAACCCGGGAATCGGGGACCACGGTCGGCAGGCCACCGTATCCGCCGGAATCGTATGCGTTCAAATCGGGATACTGAACGAACAAATTGTATCCGTGATTGCCCACATAATTCAGCGAGATAACCGTGTTGCTTCCGAGGCTGTGCTGGATTTCTAAATTCCACTCGACGTATTTCGGATTGAGCAGCTTGCTGGGAGCGTCATTTAAATTCGGTACGGAGCATCCGGAAGGCGCGGAGTTCAAAAAAGAGGTCATTGTTCCGCCCGCCTTGTAATTGTTCTGGAACGCGGTATTGCAGCCGGTAATCACCGAGACGGCAGGGGGTTCGCTGCTCGTTCCCTCTGGATCAAGTGTGCCGGCGTTTACGAGCGCGAAGCTGGTGACCTCCGGGAAGTTGGTGGTCCAGGAGTCTAGCAAGAAGCCGGGATAGAGGTCGGAGAACACGCCGACACCACCTCGAATGACGGTATTGGGTCCAAGAGGAGTCCACGCCACACCGACGCGGGGCTGCAGCGCGACAGTTTCGATATCCCGCAGAATCCGGTGGCGTCCGGCGTCCATCATTTGCGAATAGGGGATTGCCGCGCTGTGGTTCAACTGAGCGAACGGCTCAACCGGCAGCGAGCCGCAACTCGACTGACAAACTCCCGGCGAGTTGCGGTCGGCACGCAAGGCGAGAGTGAGCTTCAGCTTCGGTTTCACACGAATCTCATCTTGCAAATAAAGTCCAAGACTGTAATAGGCAATTGGCTGTTCGGGCGTCTGCGTGAAGTTCCGGGTGACGAAGTCGGCCTGGTCGGTGGCAAAACTCTGCAACGAAAAAACCGACAAGTATGGATAAGCGGTCCCGACGCCGGCCTGCAAGTCAGTGATGTCATCGCGGCGGAAGTTAATTCCCGCTTTGAAATTGTGGCGTCCGTGCTGAAAAGAGATGGCGTCCACAAGTTGCCATTGAGTCATGCGACGCCCGGACGGTGACAGCGAAAAGCCGCGAAATTCTCCTGAGCCGGTTCCCAGCGGAGTGATCGAAGTATCGTACGAAGCGAAATCGCCGGGAAAAGCGGCCAGCGCGGCCGCCAGGTTCGGACTCTGCGAGGTGACGGAGTCATAGAAGATCGATCCCACAAAACTATTGATAATGGTTGGACTAAACACGTGGGTGTAGTTCAACTGTGCGTACTCCAATGGCTGGTTGCTCACGATATTGAAAAGCGGGCTGATCGGGTCGGTGTATGTCGGCTGTAAACCGCGGTCGATGTTTACCTGCACGAAGACTTTGTCGCTAGAGCTGAAATCATAATCTCCGCGAACCTGGAGCAGCCATTCGTGGTTGCCGTTTGTGCCGGAGTTGTGGAACTCCTCCAAGCAGGCCTCACCGGCAATCGGCAATACCGACGAACCGCAGCTGTCGGGCTGCTGGACGGCGCGGCTGATTCCCGGAGTGCTGTTGTATAGCGCGAAAGTTTTCTGATAGAAAGCAGCGGCAGTCGAAGGGATTTGCGAAAAAGTGTAATTTTCAAACGCCGGCGTAGGGACCCAGACATCGGAAGACGTGCCGAAAACGTAGCGAATCCCCTCGGTATTTATAAAAAAGAACGCTTTGTCTTTTTTGATCGGCCCGCCGAAGGATGCGGCCCACTGATTATTGTTCTCGAAAGTTTTAGGAGTGCCCACCAGAAAATAGTCCTGGGCATTCAAAGCCGAGCCATTCCAGTAGTAGACCGCATTGCCGTGGTATTCGTTCGTTCCCGATTTCGTCGCGTAATCAATCTGCGCGCCCGCCTGCCGGCCGTACTGGCCGGTATAACCATTGCTGATCACGGCCACGTCTGACACATCATTCAATCCGAGCGTCAGATTGCTAGCTCCCGAATTGTTGACGTTGAAGTAGGGGTCATTCAAATCGTTGCCGTCAAACGTAAAAAGATTTGCCGTGCCTGGCAAGCCGAAGACGCTGAAATTTCCATGGCCATTGCCGGAGGATGTGTTCATCGCTACCCCGGGGGCCAGTTGAGCCACGTACGTGAGGTCGGCGCCGGGATTGGGAAGGCCCTGAATCGTACGGGTATCAAAATTCGTAGTGATGTTCGCATCTTCCTTTTGCAGGAAAGGAGCTGTACCCATCACTTCCACTGTCGAGCCGGTGCTTCCCAGGTGGAGGGTCACGTCTGCCGACGAGGACTGGCCAAGCAGGACGGTGACGGACTGGACCGATTTCTGGAATCCAGCGTGTTCAACCGTAAGAGAGTAATTACCGGGCTTCAGGAGTGGAAACTGATAACGGCCAGCGGCACCCGTTGTCGTGGTTACGGTATCGCCCGTGGCGGCGTCCGTGAGGCTTACGTCCGCTACACTCACCACCGCGCCCGAAGGGTCGGTGACAACGCCCGCGAGGGCCCCCGTGACGATCGTTTGCGCTGCCGTCAGTCCTGCCGAGGAAAGGAAAAAAACGGCAAGAATCGCCGACAGCCACGCCCCGCGTTTAAACTTCATTCCCTGGTCTCCCGTTGGCCTATTTTGAGCAAGAGTAGACTTCTAAAAAACAACACTTCCGCGCATACAAAACGCCGTGATCGACGAATTCTTTGGCAAGAAACCCAGCACTATATCAAACTGAAGGTGGACCACCGTAAAAAAACACGACGTGCACGGTTTAGAACGCGGGAACATTCCCGCGGCTGATTGAGCCGCGCCGCCGCGAAAAGCGAATGCGCAATCCCTAGCGGATCGCCGCCAGTTTCCCGAGAGATTCTTCAAAGGGCGCGCGCGCGACCCCGCGCTCGGTGATGATCGCGGAGATGAATCGGGCAGGAGTGACGTCGAAGGCCGGATGCGCGGCGTGGACATCGGGCGAGAGGCGGATCCCAGCCATGTGCGTGACTTCTTCGGCGGAACGCTCCTCGATAGGAATTTGCTCTCCCGAGGCAATCGCAAGGTCGAGCGTTGAAATAGGCGCGGCGACGTAAAACGGAACGTTATTCTCGTGAGCTAGCACTGCAATTCCGTACGTTCCGATCTTGTTGGCGGTGTCTCCATTTCGTGCGATGCGGTCGGCCCCAACCACGACGGCGCCGATATTTCCAGTCTTCAGGAAGTGTCCGACCATATTGTCCGTGATCAGGGTGAGGGGAATACCATCCTGGTGAAGTTCCCAAGCGGTTAGCCGCGCGCCCTGGAGATAGGGCCGCGTTTCGGGGACGAACACTTCGAGCCGGGAACCGGCTTCGATCGCCATGCGAATGACGCCAAGGGCGGTGCCGATTCCGCCTGTGGCGAGGGCGCCTGCGTTGCACTGAGTCATCACCCGGCCGCTTTTCGGCATGAGCTCCGCGCCGAACCGTCCGATGCGCTGGTCGGCTTCGCGGCGCTCCTGATGCACCTTCTGCGCCTCTTCGATGAGTGAAGCCCGAATGTAAGCAAGACCAGCGCCGTTCTTGCCCGCATCGAGCGCGAGGTGCTCGAATCGGCGCTGAAATCTTTCAATCGCCCAAAACAAGTCGACGGCGGTGGGCCGCGTGCGGGCGAGCGTCTCGCAAATCACGGCAAATTCGGCGCGGAGCTCTGCAAGAGTCTGGGCGCGCGAGTGTTCAACCCCGAGGGCAATGCCCATGGCGGCCGCCACGCCGATTGCGGGCGCTCCGCGCACGACCATGTCCGTAATCGCTTGCGCCAATTCGGCGTAATCGGTGTACGTGCGATAGATCACTTCGCCCGGCAAGCGGCGCTGGTCGAGCAGAACCACGCCTTTCGGCGTCCAGCGAATGGGCTCAACTGTGTGCAAAAGGCGTTACCTCCATTTTTCCGATGTCCCGTGCAATGCGCGTCAATGGCCGAGGCGGGGATGGCGCAGCCCGTAAGTTCCGATCAGCCAGGCAATGATCTGCACTGAATTATAGCTGGTGTGGAGGATATAACTCGTTACCACCGTTTTTGAGACGGCCCGCACCAGCGTGAAGATAACCCCAACCAGAATCAACAGACTTATCTGCCACCAGCCGCCCCACAACTGCGGGGCGTGGAGCAAGCCAAAAAGCGCGCCGGTAGCGAGAATCGATGGAGTGACTCCAAAAGTGCGCGCGATGACCGGATAAATGTAGCCGCGGAACACAATTTCCTCGACCACGGGCGCGATCAGAACGGCTACGAGCATGAAGAGAATGGACGCATGAGGGTCTTCCAGCACAGCTTGAATGGGCAATTGCCGCTTAGGCGCGAATGCGGAGCTCGCCGCTGTCACCAGGGCTTGCAGAAAAATACCGGCAAAAACCAGGGCGCCGTAGATCAGCGCTCGGGAAGGGCCGTCCATCTCCAGAGGACGCCAGCCGATCGTTCGCCAAAAGGGTGAGCGAAATCGGATGCGCATCTGAGCTGCGAGATAACCGAGCAAAAATAAATCCAGCGCGATTTGCACGATCACACTGAAAAGGTTTCGCACGGCGACTGACTTCTGCATTTGCGCCGCGTTCATGCCGAAAAGTCCCATGCCTAGGGCGAAGAGAAAGCTGAGGCAGAAAATCGCGCAGAAGGAAATGAGAAGAAGCAGCAGCAGGTCAATCCAGTCCCAGGGCACGCGCAAATCGTTTGGAAGAGGCCGAAGGAGAGGAGGGGGGAAGACGGGCACGGTTGAGGGAGCAAGCTCCAAAGCCGGGGATCCCGGCAACTCTGACCCACCAGCGGATCCCAGCGCGGCTTCGGCAGGATCAGAAGGCTCGAGGGGAACCGGATTTTCGTCTTCGGTGTTCATCGGCTCAATTTCAGGCGATTCAATTTGGCTCGAATCACTTCGCAGCCCTGCTGTTCGCGCCGTTTCTTGCCGCATCCAAGGCACGCGCGAGGCTCTGGCCAGTATAGGATTTCTTGTTTCGCGCGACCTGTTCGGGCGAGCCCTGCGCGACGATGCGGCCTCCGGCTTCGCCGCCTTCCGGTCCGAGGTCGATCACCCAATCCGCTTGCTTGATGACGTCGAGATTGTGCTCGATGATGAGCACCGTGTTGCCGAGAGAGACCAGGCGGTTCAGCACATCGAGGAGTTTTTTTACATCGTCGAAATGCAGGCCGGTGGTGGGCTCGTCGAGAATATACAACGTGCGGCCCGTTTGGCGCCGCGAAAGTTCGCGGGCGAGCTTGGTGCGCTGCGCCTCGCCCCCCGAGAGCGTGGTGGCGGACTGGCCGAGCTGGACATAGCCGAGCCCCACGTCCACGAGCGTCTGCAACTTCTGCTGAATCGCGGGAATATTCTCCAAAACTTTGAGCGCTTCCTCGATCGGCATATCGAGCAGATCGGAAATGGAGCGGTCCTTGTACTTCACCGCAAGTGTCTCCGCATTGTAGCGCCTGCCGCGGCAGACTTCGCAAGTGACGTACACATCCGGCAAAAAATTCATTTCGATGCGGCGCTGGCCGTCGCCTTGGCAGGCTTCGCAGCGGCCTCCCTTCACGT
>Ga0182024_10019070_pt1 | contig 12686 bp, 13 predicted proteins | sample P32metaG_FD_120480 | JGI IMG/M metagenome (GOLD analysis project Ga0182024, IMG submission 120480) | Permafrost microbial communities from Stordalen Mire, Sweden - P3-2 metaG (Illumina Assembly) | ecosystem: Environmental > Terrestrial > Soil > Wetlands > Permafrost | place: Sweden: Stordalen... | reverse complement strand
CGATTTGCGCAACAATAGAATCAAGAGTGGCTGTATCTTGAATCTATCGTGCGTTCCTGGCTAGATTCTTGAATCAATATTGCTCATGGACCCCTCGAAAAACCTTTTTCAGCAAACTGCTAGGCCCGGCTTGCGTCGGAACGGCTGCGGTTTGCCGACCCTGCGGAAGGGTTGCCAGCGGCTTCCTTGGTCGGGGCAACGATCAGCCGCGGGGCATCGGCATAAGCGGGCTCGCCGCGCCCATTTACATACCACCGGCTTCTCAGGAAGAGACTTTCGACGAGATAGGGAAAGTTCGGAGGCGCGTACCCGGCCGGCGGCTTGATCACGCGCGCCGCAATTCCGGGAAACTTCAATCTGTAGATTTTTCCAACGCCTAACATAACTTGAACCCCGCCCGGTTCGATGATTATCATCGGAAATACCGGAGGTAAATGCCATTATTTCTAATTAACTAGAGCTTTCCACGGCCAAACAGCCGCCTGCTGCCCCCCTTCCGGCGCCCGCCGGCGGCCTGATTACCCGGTCACGCCCGGTACAGCGCGGGGCGGGAACCGCCCGGACGGGTCAGCAGGCACGGCGCCGTCCGTCATAGCCCCGGTAGGTTCCGGTGGCCGCATCATAGGTCCGGTAGTGGGAACAGCCGTCGGAACGGCCGGCGCGCTTGCGCAACTCGCGGTCGGCGCGCTGTGGCATGGCTGCGGCTTCAGCCGGTTTATCGGCCGGTTTGCTGATCCCCGGTGTCGCGTCTTGCGGGGGCGCCACGGCTTCCAATTCCCTGGCGGCCGGCTTCTCCTGCACCACGGCGGGTTTCGGTTCGGCGGCGGGTTTCTCATCCGCCGTGGCGGCCTTCCCGGCCGCAGCCGGCGGGGTCTGTTCCACGGCCTTGCCGCGCTCCCGGTCGATGAACTCCTTGCATTGAATCGGGAAAACGATCTCTCCGGAAGCGGTCAGCCCGATCGGCATGCAGCCGCCGGGCGGCACGTCTTGCTTCACGGCCGGTTCCGCTGGGGCCGGATTCGGGTTCACCGTTCCGGTGGTCTGGGCGAGCGCGGCGCCGCCCATCACCGTGAGCAGGACACAACAACGCGCGGCAACGCGGCGGGAGAGGGCGTTCGGGAAAACCGGTAGACGCTTCATGCGATCTCTTTATCTTTGGCAGGCAGTCATCATCAACTGCCTTCGTCATGAGTCCGATCGAGCGAAGCGCGGAGTTCGGCGGTAACCCGGCTGCAATATTCGTTCAGCCGCTGGATTCTTTGCCGTTGCGCCCGGAAATCCTCCGCGCGCGTCGCAGACTCGGTTCGATCGGACCCTTCGAGAGGCCACAGCTTATCCACAGACATCGATTTGAGATCACTCATGTTACGAACTCTCATGATTGTCGTGGCGCTGGTTTTTTCATTGACGGTGGGGTTTGAGGGCTAATTTTGGGCGCTTCCGAGCCGCTTCAATGGTCGAAGAAAGCCAAAATTGCGAGATTTGGCCGCGCAGCCGGCCCGCGCCAAATCGATTTCAGTTTTTCCCAGCCCGCATCCGCCGCATCCGGGATACAGCAGCTCTGGTCCCGTAGCCGACGATCCCTCCGGCAACGAATCCGATTGCAAGCAGAATAAGGACGGCCTTGGGATCCATGTGCGATAGCCACCCGCACGTTGCGCCGCGCTCGGCATTTTACGCCGCTCCGGGGCGAAAGATAGTGGATTGACGTCCGGGGGCAGGGCGGCTCGAGCCGCTCACATTTCGATGTCGGGTCGCAGCAGACCGCGCACCCGCCATTTCATCTGCGGTTGGCTCTGCCTGATGCAAAATCGGCCGCCGCTGACCGGCACGCGCAAAACCGAAGCCGGCTTGTTGCTGCAGCACTGCTGGAAGCTGTCGGGAAAGCCGGGTTGATAGACATAAAGCCGCGCGTAGAATGGCTTTACCGAAATCAACAGATCGATGAACTGAAGATCGCGCGGCAGCTTGCCGCCGAGATCGATCAGGCGATCGCCAGGCTGGCACGTCAGCGCCACAGCAAGCAGCAGCTTCTCCATCGACGCCTCCAGGACCCGACAAGCCTACAGGCGTTCTCTGCAGACAAGAAGCCTGCCAAGGCCATCCCGGTCGTGGCCAAAACTCGATGTGCGGTGCGCCTTCACTCGAAGGTGACGCCAATCCGCTTTTCCTTGCGCCAGACGATGTAGCAGTGGTGGCGCACATTGCGGGTTGCGATGGCGAGCGTGACCTCGTGGGGAATACCGGCCATCGTCGCCACGTCAAGCGCGGCCCCGAGGTGTGACAGGTTGCGTACGATGCAATCGATGCCGACGCCGTCGAACTCGATCGTTCCGGCCTTGAAAACCCGCTGTCGTGGTGTTGCACGTCGCTCGATCATTGGCCCGATTTAGGCTAAAAGTTTAAGCGCCTTGTCAACGACGGTGAGGAAACCCGGCGGTGTCCGGAAACTGATCGTTTACCAACGCGCGGAGGCCTTCAGCGATGGCCGGTGAGGGCGGCGCAACAGCGCAGCAGAAAATTCCGCAACCGGCGCGTTACCGCAAAGCTTCGCCGCTAAGTTGCCCGAATCATAATCGCACTTTGCTGTTGTCGCAGCGGCGGTGCGACGACCTAGGCTCCATTGACTCCCGCCTCATTCCGGTAAGCGTAACGCGTTGCGGAATGGGGCGGCTTTTCGGCGGATGCCGTAAGCGTGGAGATTTCCCTTAGCCGAGATCGCCTCAGGCGACCGCACGATGCAGCCAGTCGGTGAACTGACTGACGTGCTTGCCTTCGGCGCGCGGCGTGCGGTGAACGAAATAGGGGACACCCTTCAGGGTCAAATTCGGCAACGGCGCAACCAGCTCCTGTTTTGCAAAGCTTGCGTCGAACAGATTTTTCGGAGCGATGATGGATCCCAGTCCGTCGCGAACGGCGTGCATGGCCACGAACAGATGGTCGAAGCGATGGCCTCCTTCCATGATCTGGTGGTCGACCCCGATGAAATCGAGCCACGCCTCCCATTGGCCGGGACGCGTCGCAGCCGTGATCATGCGATGACGCATGACATCGGCCGGCTGTTTGACCGGAAGCTGAGCCAACAGCGACGGCGACGAGATCACCGTCAGTTGCTCGTCAAACAGGAACTCGGTTGCGTGCAGGCGTGTCGCGAGGTGAGACGGATTGCCTCGCGTGATGACGATGTCGGTGGAAGACAGGTCCGGAGTCTGGCCGGTCTGTCTGGTCGCCGTCCAAACCGTGATGTTGGGATTCTCGTTCTGAAATTCCAGAAGCCGCGGTAGCAACCAGTACATCGCCAAGGTCGCCGGAGCCTCGACCGAAACGACGAGTTGGTTTTTCTGCCGGCGCACATATTCGCAGGCGCCCTGGATTTCGTTGATCGACTGACCCAGCTTTTCGGCCAGCACCTGACCATAGGGCGTGAGGACGAGACGTCTGCCCTCGCGCATGAACATCTGCTGTCCCAGCCAGTTTTCGAGTGCATTGATCTGTTTGCTGATCGCCCCGTGCGTCACGCCCAATTCGGCGGCGGCAGCGGTGAGGCTGGGCGCGCGCGCGGCAACCGCAAACGCCCTCAAGGCCACCAGCGGTAATTCACGCGCCTTCATTCCCGTCACTCTCCCAGGGGTTCTTGGTTCGGATGCTACTAAATTTCACACATTTGTGCAATTTATTCGATTGAAACTCACCATACTAAGTTCATACGGTGAGACATGCCGAGTTTCTACCCGCTCCGGGCCCTCATCTTTGATCTCGACGGCACCCTCGTGGACAGCGCCGAAGACCTCCGCGCCGCGCTCAACCAGCTGCTGGGCGGGCTCGACCTCCGTCCGATCGAAGCAAACGAAATCAAAGGCATGATCGGCGACGGCGTGCTCAAACTGGTGGAGCGCGCGCTGGTCGCCGCGCACGGCGATCCGCAGCAGAAGGATGCTCTGCTGCCCCGATTTCTCGAAATCTACCAGGCGAATTCCGCGAATCTGACCCGCTGCTATCCGGCCGTGCTGGAGACCCTCGATTTGCTGCACAGCAAGGGTTTTCGCCTGGCCGTCGTGACCAACAAGCCGGTGCTTGCGACGAACAAGATCCTGGAGGCGCTGTCGCTGGCCGAGTTCTTCCCGGTCGTCGTTGGCGGCGACAGCGTACAACAGCGAAAACCTCACCCGGCGCCGCTTTTGGAGGCGGCCCGACGACTAGGGGTCGAGGTCAGCCAATCGCTGATGGTGGGTGACAACATCCATGACGTCGAAGCCGCGCACGCCGCCGGCATGCGCTGCGTCGCCGTGAGTTATGGCTACCATCATCGGCCGCCGTCCGAGTTCAATGCTGACCACCTCATCGACCATTTCGGCGATCTATTGCCGCTTGTCATCAATCCGGCATCACAGTGCCGTACCACTGGCAGCGACGCGGAGCGTATTGCCTCGACCTGATCAATTTTCCCCACGACCGGAGCGTCACCTGTGCCTCAATCTATCGCGTCCTCCCGCCATGCAGACCGGACCGTCGAAGTCAATGGACGGAGCTATGCCGCGCCAAAACGCCCGACCGTGGTGATCATCGTCGACGGTTTCGATCCGGCCTATCTCGAGCACGGGATCGCCAATGGCACGCTGCCGACCATGAAATCGTTCAGGGAAAACGGCTTCGTGGGAATTGCGGATTGCTCGATGCCAAGCACGACCAACACCAACAACACGTCGATCGTGACCGGTGTGCCGCCGGTGGTGCATGGCATAAACGGCAACTATTACCTCGATTCCGAAACCGGCGAGGAGATCATGATCACCGACGCCAAGCGGCTGCGGTGCGGCACCATCCTCGGTGCGCTGAGCCATACCGGCGTGAAAACGGCGGTCGTCACCGCCAAGGACAAGCTGCTCAAGGTGCTGGCCTACGAAATGGATGGAATCCACTTCTCGTCGGAATATGCCGGCAAGGCCAATCTCAGGGACAACGGCATCGACAATGTCGAGCAACTGGTCGGCCGGTCGACGCCCGACCAGTACTCCGCGGATCTGTCCCTGTTCGTCTTCGACGCCGGCGTCAAGCTTCTGTCTACCGTGCGTCCGGATCTGATGTACCTTTCGACCTCCGATTACGTGCAGCACAAGCACGCGCCTGGCGAGCCCGAGGCGGACGCCTATCACCATGCGGTGGACAAGGCCGTGGCGGCGTTGATCGCGCTCGGCGCCACCGTGGCCATTACCGCCGACCATGGAATGAACGACAAGTCCGCAAAGGACGGCACGCCAAATGTCATCTATCTGGAAGACCAACTGATTGCGCGCTTCGGCGAAGGATCGGTCCGGGTCATCTGTCCCATCGCCGATCCCTTCGTTCGGCATCACGGCGCTCTGGGTTCATTCGTCCGTGTGCATCTGCGCAAGACCGGCGACGTTCCGGCCATGATGGCGTTTGCCCGGACGCTGCCCGGCGTTGAACTGGTTCTCGACAAGGAAACGGTCTGCAAGCAGTTCGAACTTCCGCTCGACCGGGAAGGGGACTTCGCCGTGTTCAGCGATCGGCAGACCGTGGTCGGCGCCCGCAAGGAAGATCACAATCTCAGTCAACTGGCAGGTCATCGGCTTCGTTCTCATGGCGGTCTCGGCGAGCAGAAAGTGCCGTTTCTGCTGTCCCGGCCGGTCAATGCGGCGTACCAGAAGCGGGCCAAGGCGGGCCCGCTGCACAACTACGATATCTTCGATTTCGCGCTGAACGGGGTAGTCTGAACGACCGGCACGCAATCGCGGCTTTGCCGCCGAGCCGGAGCTTCATCAACCAGAGAGTCACAGATCATAATGCGCACCGCCAAGGCCGCCGTCTACGAAGCACCGAACACGCCTTTCGTCATGAAGGAATTCCCGCTGCGCCCGGTTCACCTCCGCGAGGTGCTGGTAAAGGTGACGATGTCGACGATCTGCCGCTCCGACATCCATTCCTATGAGGGACGCCGGCCAAACCCGTGCCCGGGAATCCTCGGCCATGAGATCATCGGAATCATCGAGGAACTCGGCGGAGACATCAAGCAGGACATGCGCGGCGATCCGCTCAAGGTCGGCGACCGCATTACCTGGAGCGAGTATTTCTTCGACGGGGCCTGTTACTACCGTGAAGTTCTCGACATGCCGCAGAAGTGCCATGGCGTGCGCAAATACGGCCACGATCTCTCGGAAGAGGATCCGCATTTCCTGGGTGGCTTTGCGGAATATTGCTACATCCTTCCCGGCACATGGATCCTGAAGCTTCCCGACGAACTGAGCGATGAGGAGGCGACGCCGCTCAATTGCGGCGTGGCCACCATGGCGTCGGTCATCGAGGCCGCCGCGATCGCTCTGGGCGATACTGTCGTGATCCAGGGCCTCGGCCTGCTCGGTCTGTACGGAGCCGCGATGGCCAAGGCGCGGGGCGCGCGCTGCGTGATCGGCCTCGACTCCGTGGAGAGCCGGCTTGTTACCGCCAGGAAATTCGGTGCGGATCATGTCATCAATATCGGCCGCGTCCCTGAAAAGCAGGTTATCGCTGAAGTCCGGGAGATGTGCCGGCCCGACGGCGCCGACGCCGTGATCGAGGTCTGCGGCGTCCCCGAGGTCATCAATCAGGGGCTGCAGATGCTGCGCACGGGCGGCCGCTACGTGCTCGGCGGCCTGGTCAATCCCGGCGCCAACGTCACCATCGATGCCAACATGCTGGTGAAACGCTGGGTCACGATGCGCGGCATTCACAATTACCATCCGCGACATCTGATCCAGGCGCTGGACTTTGTCATGTCAAATCGCAATCGCTTCCCGTTCAAGGAAATCGTCGATTCAAAGTTTGGCCTGCAGGATCTCGACGCGGCATTCAAGAAGGCGTCGGAGCGAACCGTGCTCCGCGCCGCGATCGTCCCGGGCTACAGGGGTTGAAGCATGCAATCTCCCGCGCTTAATTTCACTCCGCACGGACTGTTCATCGGCGGTCGATGGGTTTCGCCTGTCGAAGACAAGCACTTCACGTCGATCAATCCGTCGAACATGGAGAAGCTCGGAGATATTCCGGCCGCGAGCGAGGCCGACGTCGACCTTGCGGTAAAGGCGGCGAAAGCGGGGTTCAAGGAATGGTCGAGAGTTTCGATCAAGGAACGCGCGCGATGCCTTGAACTGCTGGCGGATCGCATTGAAGAACACGCCGATGAGCTGGCGTTGCTTGACGCCGTGGACGCGGGAAACGCCATCGTCGGCATGCGCGGCGACATGACCTGGACCGCGGATTGGTTGCGCTATTGCGCAGGGCTCGTCACCGAAATCAAGGGCGAGACCTCCTCGCAGGGCGCCCGCCATCTCAACCTGACGCGGCGCCAGCCGTTCGGCGTCGTGGCGAAGATCAATCCGTTCAATCATCCATTCCGGTTTTGCGCCGAGAAGGCGGCGGCGCCGCTCGCCGCCGGCAACAGCGTCGTGATCAAGGGTTCCGAACAGGCGCCGCTCTCGAGCCTGCGGCTCGGCGAGCTGTGCGAAGGAATTTTCCCGGCCGGCGTCGTCAACATCATCACCGGTGACGGCAAGGTCGGATCTGCGCTGGTTCGCCATCCGGATGTGCGCCGCATCGGCTTTGTCGGCTCGGTGCCGACCGGCAGACTGATCGCCCAGGAGGCGGCTGCCGACCTCAAGCGCGTGACTCTGGAACTCGGTGGAAAGAATCCGATCATCATCTTCCCCGACGCCGACCCCAGGAAGGCGGCAGCGGCCGCCATCAAGGGGATGAACATGAACCGGCAGGGCCAATCCTGTAGCTCGACCTCGCGGGTATTCGTCCATGCGTCGCTGCACAAGGAAGTCACCCAGGAGCTGGTCAAGCTCGCCGAGGCGCTCCCGATCGGCGCGCCGTGGCTCAAGCACAATGATGTCGGGCCGATCGTTTCCCAGCGTCAGTTCGACCGGGTGATGGGTTTCATCGCATCGGCGAAGGCCGAAGGCGCGCAATTGCTCACCGGCGGCGGCAAGCCTTCGGACCCCAGTCTTGCCGGCGGCCTGTTCATCGCGCCGACCGTGTTCGATGGCGTGACGCCGGCGATGCGGATCGGACATCAAGAGATCTTTGGCCCGGTGATGTCGGTGATCACCTGGGACAGCTACGAGGACATGCTGGAGAAGGCCAATGGCGTCGAATACGGCCTTACCGCCGCCATCGTCACCAACGACCTCGCCAAGGCCATGGAGACCGCGGAACGCATCGAAGCCGGTTACGTCTGGATCAATTCCAGCGGCCGCTATATCGGCGCGCCCTATGGCGGCTGGAAGCAGAGCGGAATCGGCGAGGAAGAGTGTTTCGACGAGATCGTCAGTTATACACAGCTGAAGAACATCAATATGAGGTGGTGAGCGGCGGTCGAGGTTGGCAAAAAGATTACCAGCCGAGCCAAGGGAAGGACGCTAGCAAAAACGCGAAGGCCGATAAAACGGCGCAATGTGAACTGGTCTGACTGATAAAAACGAGACAACAGCAAAACCCGTGGGAGGGATACGATGCGAAGCGCTAACAAGCTTGCTGCAATTGCCAAAATTCTGGTCGGTACTGCTCTTTTGCTCGGTGCGGTCAGTCGTTCCGCCACCGCCGGCGAGGCGGCCGATGGACTGGCCGAACCCGGCGTGCTCAAGGTCGGGATCATTCCCGCAGAGGATGGGCGGGCAGTCGTGCGCCAATCGAAGGAGGTCATGGACCAGATCAGCAAGGCGCTGAACATGAAGACGGAGATTTTCGTCGGGTCGGACTATAATGCGACCATCGAGGCGCTCCGCAGCAACAAGGTCGACGTGGCGTTGATGGGCGCGTTCGGATACGTGCTGGCGACCACGCAGGCGCCGGTCGAGGCCTTTGCGGTGACCGTCACCGCGAAGAGCAACTCGCCCGACTACCACTCGATCATTATCGCCCGCGCCGACGCCAGCGATCTCACCTCGCTTGATTCGCTCAAGGGCCACACCTTCGCCTTTGTCGATCCAAGCTCGACGTCGGGTTCGTTGATGCCGAAGGCGGCGATGATGGACAACCACATTGTTCCGGAAAGCGACCTGAAGAAGGTGATCTATTCCGGCGGCCATGACGCCAGCATCATCGCGGTGGCCGAAGGCAAGGTCGACGCCGCATCGGTCGCCGATCGAATCTATGCCGGCGCCTGCGACAAGAAGGCGGTCGACTGCAGCAAACTGAAGGTGATCTGGACATCGCCGGCGATTCCCAATGATCCGCTGTTTTACCGCAAGGCGATCTCGGACGACATGAAGAAGAAGATCCGCGACGCCTTCTACGGTATCAAGAATCTGACCTTCGGCGAGATGGGTACCGTGGCACGCTTTGACCCGGCAACCGACGCGAGTTACGACATCGTCAGAAACATCGCGAAGACGCTGAAACTCGACCTGACGAAGATGAAGTGATGCAACGCCGCTGGTCTTAGGCTGCCAACCTGGGGGAGACCATATTTTGGCGCGATTGACTGGCTCCGTCGCCATGCAGCCGAGACTGTCGTTCGGCGGTCGGCTAAGGTTTTTGCTGTATCTGGCGGGCGGAGCCGCGTTCCTGGCTTGGAGCGCGAATGCACTGGAACTCAGCGGCGGCGAGCTCTTTCGCTCACTTCCCGCCATTGGGCGCTATATCGCGAGGATGATTCCGCCGGACTGGACGGCGCTGGATGGCCTGTGGGGGCCGACGCTCGATACGATTTGCATCGCCCTTTGGGGCACCGTGATCGCATCGGCGATAGGTCTGCCACTCGGCATCCTCGCCGCCAAGAACCTGACCAGCTCGCGGCCGTTGCGGCAGGCATCTCTCGCCATTCTCAACGTCCTTCGCAGCATCTCCGAATTGATCTGGGCGATCTTCTTCGTGTCCGCGGTCGGGCTCGGGCCGTTTCCCGGCGCGCTCGCGCTCGGGGTCAATTTCGGCGGCATACTCGGCCGGCTCTACGCCGAGGCGATCGAGAATGTCGATCCGAAACCGCTGGAAGCGCTGCGGGCTACCGGCGCTGGCCGTGTTCAGACCATCCTGTTTGCGGTGCTGCCGCAAGTCCTGCCCCAGATCGTGTCCTATAACCTCTACTGGTTCGAAGTCGGGGTTCGCTCGGCGACCGTGCTCGGCATGATCGGCGCGGGCGGCATCGGGTTCGAACTGGTCACGACAATTCGGCTCTATGACTTTCGCCAAACCTCGGCAATTCTGCTGGTCATTCTGGGGCTTGTCACGTTGATCGATCAGGCGTCGGCGCTGCTGCGCAGCAGTATAGTGAAGTGAAGGCCAACATGAACATGAACGTCAGCACCCACGATCGGATTGTCAGCGTGGCGCCGGTGGAAAAAATGCCGATCGTATCGCTTGTCAAAGTCAGCAAGACCTATATCCGGGGAAAACTGGTCGCGCTGACCGATGTCAGCTTTGACGTCGGCCATGGCGAATTCGTCGTCATTCTCGGTCCGAGTGGCGCCGGCAAGTCGACCATGCTGCGTTGTATCAACCGTCTCGCCGAGCCGACCAGCGGCCAGATCTTTCTCAGGGGCAACGAGATCACCGCGGCGCCCCGTAGCCTGCGCAAGGCACGTCAGGAAATCGGCATGGTGTTTCAGCAGTTCAACCTGGTGACGCGTCTCTCGGTCATGATGAACGTGCTGTGTGGTCGGCTGTCCTATCGTTCGACCTGGCGCAGCCTGTTTTACAGCTTCACCCGCGAGGATCGCGCGATTGCGCTTGAATGCCTCGAGATGGTCGCACTCGGGCAGAAGGCCTTCCAGCGGGCTGACACCTTGAGCGGCGGCGAACAGCAGCGGGTGGCGATCGCCCGCGCGCTGGCGCAACGGCCGAAACTCATTCTTGCCGACGAACCGGTCGCGAGCCTCGATCCCAAGATTGCCCGCCAGGTGCTGGACTACCTCAGGGACGTTTCGCAACGGCTCGGCATCAGTGTGATCTGCAACCTCCATCAGATCGATTTTGCCCGCGAATATGCCGAGCGCATCATTGGGCTGTCGCAGGGCAAGCTGATATTTGACGGCCCGCCGAGCGCGCTGACCGACGACATCCTCAACCAGATCTACGGCCCACGAAGGGAGGGCACGGTTGGCTAGCTCGTACGATATCGCGGTCGATCAAGGCCTGGCCCGCGAAGCCGCGTGGCGGCACCGGCGTATGGCGGTCCGGTCGCTGGTCATGGCGGGATGCGGCGTGGTGCTTTGGCTGGCGGCCGTCCGGATCCATCTCAGCCTGACCAATATCATCACCGGCATTCCGAACATGGCCGACTTTTTCGGCCGCATGGTGCCGCCCGATTTCTCCAATCTGAGGTCGCTGATCGCGCCGACCATCGAGACGGTCCAGATCGCAGCCTGGGGGACGGTGATTGCCGTCGTTGCATCGGCGCCGCTGGCCTTGCTCGCGGCTCACAATACCGCGCCTCATCCGTCGGTCTACTTTGTGACGCGGCTGTTTCTCAATCTTTTGCGAAGCATCAATGAGCTGATCTATGCGCTGCTCCTGGTCAGCGCGGTCGGTCTCGGACCATTTCCCGGCGTTCTTGCCATCGCGCTGCACGCAACCGGAATGCTGGCCAAGTTCGTCGCGGAAGAGATCGAGCATGTCAATCGCGGTCCGGTGGAGGCGCTTCAGGCCGCGGGCAGCGGGCGAATGCAGATCATCCTGTTCGGGATCATGCCCCAGGTGTTTCCCGCGGTGGTGGGCTACATTCTCTATCGCTTCGACGTCAGCATCCGCTCGGCCACGGTACTCGGCCTGGTCGGCGCCGGCGGATTGGGGTTCTCGCTGATTACCAGCATGAAGATGTTCAAATATCACGAAACCGCCATGTGCATCCTGGTGATCATCCTGCTGATCTGGGCAGCCGACGCGATCAGCAGCCATCTGCAGAAAAAAATTCTCTGATTTCCCGGCGGGCCAAGTGAAACAATGGGTACGACCGTACTTCTGAATCTCATAGGTGGAATCGCGCTGCTGCTGTGGGGGCTGCACATGGTGCAGTCCGGCATCCTGCGCGCATTCGGCGCCGATCTGCGCCGCGTGCTCGGCATTGCCCTTCGCAACCGGTTCGCCGCATTGCTGGCAGGTGTCGGAGCCACCGCGCTGCTGCAAAGCAGTACGGCCACCGCCCTGATGACAACGACCTTTCTCGGCGACGGGCTGGTCGGGCTGGTTCCCGCACTGGCGATCATGCTGGGTGCCAATGTCGGCACCACCCTGATCGTTCAGGTTTTCAGCTTCGACGTTGCGATGCTCGCCCCGGTTCTGCTCGGGATCGGCGTCATCGTCTTCAAGAACAGCGTGCGCACCAAGATTCGCGACCTCGGCCGGGTTGCGATCGGTCTTGGGCTGATGCTGCTGTCGCTGCATATCCTGCTCGACACATTGGCGCCGGCGGAATCCGCGCCCAACGTGCGGGCCTTGCTCACCGCCATGACCGGTATGCCGATCCTGAACCTGATCTTCGGAGCGGTCGCCGCCTGGGCGGCGCATTCGAGTGTGGCCGTGGTGTTGCTGGTGATCTCGCTGACCTATTCGAATTTCATCACTCCGGTCGCCGCCTTCGCCCTGGTGCTGGGAGCGAATCTCGGAAGCGCCGTCAACCCGTTGCTGGAGGGCGGTGGTCTCGGCAATCCCATCGCCCGCCGTCTGCCGCTCGGCAACTTGATCAATCGTGCCTT
>Ga0182024_10019069_pt1 | contig 12687 bp, 12 predicted proteins | sample P32metaG_FD_120480 | JGI IMG/M metagenome (GOLD analysis project Ga0182024, IMG submission 120480) | Permafrost microbial communities from Stordalen Mire, Sweden - P3-2 metaG (Illumina Assembly) | ecosystem: Environmental > Terrestrial > Soil > Wetlands > Permafrost | place: Sweden: Stordalen... | reverse complement strand
CGCGTTTCTTCTCGACAGCCACGTGGTGTCCGACTGCGCATCCAGCAATCGCTCCCATAACCGCATGATGATGTGCAAAGTGACCGGCAACACCACCGACAACAGCACCTTTGAGACAACCTGCTTGGGCAACCGTGATATTTGCAGTGCCAAGGGCCAGAGCCATCGAGATTAGGCGGGCATACTTCGTCATCTTGGACTCCTTGATGTCATCGCTGTCAGTGCGTCACCTTATACTGGCGAATCATTGCATCCGTAACATCCGTGTCATAGCAGATAACCGTGAAAACGGAACCTATGTGAAAGCAACCGCATTATCCGAAGGAACAACATAGCGATTTCGTCAAAGGACAACGATGATGACCACAATTCTGATAGTCGTTCTTCTCGTTTTGCTGCTTGGCGGTGGTGGTTACTACGGGCGTGGCCATTACTGGTAAGCAAACATAGGGCAGATCACAGATGCCTCGGACCGATTGACTTTCGATGAGAGGGTCAGTGCGGCTCCGGCTGCCTTTGGCTACGCAGCGCCACCAGTTTAGCCCGAGCGCGATGCAAACGGCTTCTTAGCGTTCCTACGGGTACGTTCAGTTCTCTAGCCCGCTCTTCATAAGAACCGCTGATCCGCAAAACAGCTTGTTCCTTCGGCTCTAAACTGGCCAAAAGCGGTTCATCACTCTCCAAGACATGCATGCCTTTGAACTGTGTCGCGCGCTGTCGGCCGGGATGGACAGACGAGGGCACCGTAGCGTGGTCGAAGTTATGTCCTGTCATGGGAGGATATCCTCGCTATATGAGTGAACCGTAAACTGGCTCGCCAACCCTGAGGATGTAACGCGCGAATGCTAAGTTTCCGACAACCGAGGGACGCGCATTGTCCTTCAGCATAATGTTTCATGGGGAACTGCGGCAACCTGTTCCGATGCCTACCGTTCTCTTTCCAAACATTCACAATGGAGAGAACAATGAGACTGGTGACAATCGTCGTGTTCGCGGCCTTGGCCGCTACGCCCGTAATGGCGGCTGAAACGTATCCCGATTCCTCTACGACTGCGGCTACCACTGCGCCCGACCCGAGCGTTGACGGGCGGGTCGCGGCGAAAGACCAAGCTCGACAGGATCTCTACAAGCACAAGTTAGACGCGGCCAATGCCCAGACGCAGGCCGACAATGCGTCGGCCCAGGCCGACCAAGCTGCCGCGAATCGTGACGCATCCCTTGATAAGGCCGCACAGGACCGTGCCGATATCCACGCAGCAAACCCGTAATCATCAAAACGCGGCTAGTTATTTGGCGTCAGACCCGTTGATCGACTTCCAGATAGGCCCGCTGCTGAAAAGTGGCGGGCCTTTTGATATATAAGTCGTAAACCCCAATTTTCCTAGCTCTATAAAAGCATGGCAAAAAGCTTTCCACGCTCCTACTGAAGTTTAGTTTGCTCCCTCTGACCGAATCATAAGCGTCGATTGTGAGGGATTACCCGATATGCCAGCGGCTAACGGGTTATCTGCCGCACAAAGTGGGAAACGGCGGCGGGCATTTCGCCTGCTTCACCGACACGGAGGAATTCCTGGCGGCGCTGCGCATGCATGTGCTGCCACTCGTAAAATAGTCTTTCTGATAGACTGCCAAAGGAGAGCAGCCTATTTGCAGACTGTGCGCATCCGGACGTAGTATTGAGAAAATCCACGCTGCTAGGATGTCGCCATGGTTCGACCAGAGATTCGTAAGGCGGAGCCGTCAGACCTTGCTGAGCTATTTGCTCTCTTACGCGAGAAGGCAAAATTTGATGGCGCTCTCGCGGCACTGACCGCCACCCAGATAGAGCTAGGTGCGGAGATCTTCTGTGAATCTCCTAAAGTCGAAGTAGTCGTTGCAGAAAAGGGGGGAAGGATTATCGGCTTCGCGACTTACTTTCCGGTGTTCTCAACCTATTCCGCTCGTCCGGGACTATGGATGGATGACCTTTTCGTTATCGAGACAGAACGGGGGAACGGCACCGGTCGCGAGATATTAAAATTTGTCGCAACTGAGGCTGTCTCGAAGAACTCTTGCAAGTTGGAGTGGTCTCTACAGACATCAAACAGCAGGGGCATCGCGTTTTATGTACGAGAAGGCGCGGTCATTCTGGAAATCAATCGGTTCGCCAAACTCGACGAAGTCAGCCTTGCGCGACTTCTTACGACATAAGCGTAGCGCCTGGGTCATGCGACGGATGCTATTGCTTGAAGGGCAATCTCCACATCCCGGGCTCCGGTTCCGCCTGAAATTCCTAGGCATGGGCAAATCCATTCAGCCACTCGACGATGACGTGGCCATATTCGTTTTCTAGCCTGGCAAAGTCCTTTTCCCAGTCCATCACCGCAATACCAGAACGAAACCGGCGCCTCACCCGGCGGGCATGAAAAAAACCGTTGCCCACGCAATGATCAGGGCCGCCGCGCCCGCGCCGAGAAAATAGAGCGGGCTCAATGTAATGCGATAGGCGTAGCCCTGCAGCCAGCCGTGCAGCCAGAATGCTACACACAATTGAACCGAGCGCAGAATTGAAAGCGCAGTGATTCGCTGCCTAGTTTCCGGGCAGCTAATACCGCCTATAACCGCCACGACCGGTTTTGCACCATTGCTGACAATCGCTCAGCCGTGACGCGGCGACGCGTGCGCCTGCGCGCTGGCAGACGGCGTGCTGTGCCAGATCGTTTGGCCGTCTACCACTCTGATATATCGCATCATTCCGTTCGAAGCCGCGCACTCGGCTGCCATCGGGTTGTCGTTTTGACCAACGACTTCAGATCCAGGGCTGAGGGGGCCCGTCTATCTGCAATGGCTCGCTGTGCTGCTCGTGCTGGCGGCGGGATTGATTTTCCGTGAGGTTTGGATGCCAAATTAGCAACGCCACGGGCGCCACCATGGAGAGACGCATGAACACGAGGCACCACCGCAGGCGTTTCATGGCGCTAGCCGCAGGCGGCCTCGCGGGATTCGGCGGGCGGGCCTTTGCCGATCCGCAGGAACCGGACCTGATTGTCCATGGCGCGCGCGTGCATACCGTCGACGACGACCTGCCCAAGGCGCAAGCCTTCGCCGTCCGCGCCGGGCGCTTCGTCGCCGTCGGCGGAGATGACATCAAGAGCGTGGCTGGTAAGAAGACTCAGCTTCATGACGCCAAGGGCATGATGGTGGTGCCCGGTTTCATCGACACCCACAATCACGCGGGCGCTGGCGGCATGGGCAACGGTTATGCCGGCGGCGAAGGCCTTCTCTATGACGTGCATGTCGGCAATCCTTACGAGGTCGAGCAGGTCAGCATCGCCAGCATCATCGCCAAGCTGAAGATCAAGGCCGCCACCCTGCCGCCCGGCACCTGGGTGTTGGGAAATTTCCTGGACGACACCAAGCTGGCCGACAAGCGGCCGTTGAATGTCCATGACCTGGACAAGGTGTCGTCGGACCATCCCGTGGTGGTGGTGCATCGTGGCGGCCATACCATTTTCGTCAATAGCAACGCCTTTCAGATGGCGGGCGTCACAAAAGCCACGCCCAATCCCTTTGGCGGCACCTTCGACAAGGATGCGAGCGGTGAGTTGAATGGCCGGGTCACGGATCGCGCGGGCGCTGTCCTTCTCAAGGTAGGAAAATGGGAACAGTTTACCCCTGCCCAAAAGGAAAAGCGCGTGCTGGAGGGCGTCGCCTTCATCTCCGCCAAGTTCGCGCAATACGGCCTGACCACGGTCCACCACGATGAAGATGGCGCTCTGGAAGCCATCCAGGAACAGCGCCGGCGCGGCAATCTCAAGCATCGGGTCAGCTATGAGGCTGCAGGCGATCTACTGGAAGCAATGATCAAGAACGGACTGGAGTCCGGTTTTGGCGACGAATGGGTCCGGCTGGGCGCAACAGCCGAACACACGGTGGACGGCTCGCTGTCGGAACGCACCATGGCGATGCGCCAGTCCTATATCGGCATGCCCGCCAGCTATCACGGCAATCTTACGGAGACCCAGGATGATCTCGACGCCTGGTGCGAGCGGGTGCACCGCGCCCATATCCAGCTCAACTGCCATGCCAACGGCGACATCGCCATCGACCGGACGCTCACCGCTTATGAGCGGGCGTTAAAGCTGTACCCTCGTCCCGATGCCCGTCCCAAGATCACTCATTGCAGCCAGGTCAATCCCGATCTGATCAAGCGCATGAAGGCGATGGACGTGGTGCCGTCTGTGTTCAGCACGTATCCCTATTACAATTCCGACAAATTCCATTTCTACGGCCAGCAGGCGATGGAACACATGATCGCGTTACGCTCCCTCCTGGATGCCGGCATCGTGGTGGCGGCGGGATCGGATTTCGGGCCGGGGCCTTTCTCGCCTTTGATGGCAATCCAGGCGATGGTGACGCGCACCGGCTGGAACGGTGAGACCTGGGGCGCCAGCCAGAAGATCTCCCTGGACGAGGCGATCCGGGTCAATAGTCTCAACGGCGCCTACAATTCTCACGAGGAGCAGGACAAAGGTTCCATCACCACCGGCAAGCTGGCCGACTTCGTCGTGCTCGCGGAAGATTTGCACGCCATCGAGCCGTCCAAGATCAAGGATGTGAAGATCGTGCGCACGGTGACGGGCGGCAGGACGGTCTATCAGGCGTAGCAGTGGTGAGTTTCTCTATTCAAGCGACAATTGGGGACAGCGGCCATTCGTGGGATGCAGCTTGAAATAAGGCCGTGCTAAAAAGGTCGCCGACCTGAGGATGCCTAATGACCCGCATAGCTCCTGTTGCAGCGGCACTAGTCATGGGTGCGCAGCTATTCGAAATTCCGCATGTTTCCGCGGTGGAACTGCCAACCGCATGTGCATACCTTTCCAATTCAATGGATCCTCAGTCTTCGAAACCCGCATTTCTTGCGAGTTATCCTACCGTTAAATCTGGACCATTGGAGGGGGCGGCATTTCTTTACGACAATGCCGTCGCAACCATTGCGCTCATTGCCTGCGGTAAAACCAGGAATGCCATGCAAGTTGGAGATGCAATTCTCGCTGCTCTAGATCGTGACCGTTATTGGCATGATGGGCGGTTGCGCAACGGCTACCTCGCGGGGCCCATTGGCCCTGGTCCAGTGAAGCTGGCGGGGTGGTGGGACGCCAAGCAAAACATGTGGGTGGAGGATCGCTACCAAGTCGGCAGCGACAACGGCAATATGGCTTGGGCGGTCCTGGCCCTGCTCGCGCTGGACCGCGCGACGGGAGATCACCGCTATCTGGATGGCGCGGAGCGTATCGGTGGTTGGATAAAGCAATGGCACAGTCAAGGCAGCCCCGGCGGATTTACGGGCGGCACCTTCGCCCATGAGCCCGCGCCTGTTGTCGAGGTATGGAAATCGACCGAGCATAATACCGATCTGGCTGCAGCGTTCAGGGGCTTGGCACAAGCGACCGGCGACAAGGCCTGGCTGAGTGAGGCCAGCGCGGCGCAGAATTTCGTTCGCGCAATGTGGCGTCAAAAATGCGGTTGCTTCGCGGTCGGTACCACGGAAGATGGTAAAACGCGCAATCTCTATCTGGCGCTGGATGCGCAGACATGGCCGCTGCTCGCGATCCCTAGAGGAGCTGTGCGCTATAAAGCAGCGATGGCACAAAGCAAGCTACGGGACGGGGATGGTTTCGCTTACAGCGAAGCGAAAGAGGGTCTTTGGACCGAAGGCACGGCACAGGTGGCGCTTTTGCTAGAGCTGTCTCACCGCGATGATGAAGCAGTCGGATTTATAAAAGCGCTCAATGCAGTGCGGGCTCCGGATGGTTCCTATTATGCCGCCAGCACTAAGGCGCTTCCCACCGGCTTCATGTTGGAAACCGATCCCAATCAGCCGCGCCAATATTTTCACATTGCACATTTGGCGGCTGCGTCGTGGGTTGCGATTGCCGAAATGCGATACAACCCCTTCACGAGAACGAATGCACTACCGTAACACCCAGCAGTAGTAGGCATAATCTGGACAAAGCTGCGACAAACGATTGGATGCCCGGCGGCTTTTTATGCTAGTTCTTCCCGAATGACAGGTCGTTCAAACCAGACGGTCGAGCTCTTCAGCGGCCCCAAAATCTTTCCCAGCATCGCGCAGGTGCTGGGCTACGACACACTTACTGTCGACCGCAATGCTTCGACCAATCCTGACATTGCTGCTGACGTCCGGGAGCTTTCTTCCTCGAAGCTACCTGTAAAGCCGCTAATCATCTGGGCAGCCCTGCCGGATCAGACGTTCAACTTTCCTGGCGGCGAAGGGCATTGGGACGAATACGGCTTTCCAATAAGCGAGGCAGCGAAGGAAGCCAGATCATCGTACGAGGGCATGCAGAGGATTTTCAGGGAGACGGATGTCCAATGGTGGTTCATCGAGAACCCCTATGGCCCGCTGCGCCATTTTCCAGCCATGGCCGGATTCAACCGGGGATACCCGACCAGGAACAGGATCACGATCGATCATTCTGACTATGGCCCCTTTGCCTCCTTCCGGACAGATGTCTGGACGAATGCCTTCTGGTGGAATCCCCGCAAAGAGGCGGTATCCAGGTTGGCCCGCAGACCCGCCGATGAGGCTCCTCAGGAAGTAGGTCCTGATGGTCGCCGGCTGCCGGCTTCGGCCATCGCGGAGATGTTCGATCAGCTCGATAGCTATATCCGGATCGCTGGAACTGAAGCCGCTCGACCGAAACTCAACAGTTGATAAGCATCGGCCGACAGAAAATCGCCAATATTGATAGGAGTGGCAATCAGGCAGAGTGAGGCACATGGTTCGCTTCGAATACTGGGAATTTTCCCATTTGTTTTCGTATTCCGGGATTTATTTGAGCAGAAATGCCCAATTTGTTGAGCCATGCCGATCTGATCTAAGTGTCTGAATTACAACACTTTAGCCGCAGAGAATATTGAGATTTCCCGGCTCGCCGAGTCAATTCCCATTATTTTTCCCAGTTTTCAGCAAGCAGGGTTCGCTCGAAACTGCCTCCACAGCCACTCAGTGTGGCAACACCCTGCAATTTCCGGATTGAAAAATTTGTACCGTAGTTTCCGCCGGTTGGCAGGAGCGTTAGGCGGCTAGAACAGAAAATGGTGCCGATTTGCAGCAGACTGTTGCCGATCTCCGAGGCCAGTCTCCGCCACTCGATTTTTGATTTCCGTTTTCTCATCAGTGGCTTAGCACGAGACCGGTTCGCACTTAGCAGAGACTCGTTAGAAGGCTTCGAATCTTGCGCCTATGCAGGTGCTCTTTCAGAGCAATGTCGATGCAATGCCGGCATTCTTGCGGTCTCACAATAAAGCATAGGTCGCTCTTAAGTTGGAGCTAACCTGGTACTGCGACCATGACCTGCTTGCACCAAATGAGCAGTAGATGCGACGGCAGCAGTTTGGTCGGCGAACGACCCACCAAGAATTTTCCCAGGCGCTCAAGCCGCCAGCCGGAAGTCGTAGCGGGCCTGATTCCGAACGCACTGACGGGTTTGAAAACGTGGACTTTGCGCTCGACGCTATGGAAGCTATTTCTGTAGACGACGAGCTGGACGAATGGAAAAAGGCTCGGCGGGAACACTTCCGACTGCCATGGCGTCAGATTTCATTCATGGCGTCGCTTTGTTTTGGTGTTGGCTCCCTTGTGTTGCCGGACACGGTCAACCACATAGTTCAATGGGCTTTATTTGCGCTAGGCGCTATAAGCCTAGTGGCAGGTTTTTCTGCGGGCAGCCGGCCCACTGGTCGACACACCAGCCGGCCCAATATTTAGAGAGCCCCCGCCTTTCCAGTACTTTCCTAAGCGCGTATATTAGGTTCCAGCAACATATTGCGTGTTCACCCAAACAAGAAGGGAAACGCAGTTGAAGCTCATCACCGCTATCATCAAGCCGTTCAAGCTAGACGACGTGCGTCAGTCGCTTCGAAATGCTGACGTGGTCGGTGTTACTGTCACCGAAGTCAGAGGCTACGGTCGGCAGAAGGGCACTGTTGAGCTTTATAGGGGAGCAGAATACGTCGTGAATTTTGCCCCGAAAATACAACTCGAAATTGCTGCAACAAACGATAGAGTAGACCAAATTGTCCACGCGATCGTGGATAGCGCGAGGACTGGCAAGATTGGTGACGGAAAGATATTTGTTGCGCCGATCGAGCATGCTGTGCGCATCCGCACGGGGGAGACCGGAGAAGAAGCGTTGCGGTAAGGAAGCAACGTCAAGGCGGGGCTAATCCGAAGCAATTGTTAGGGGGCTAAATGCGAGATGGGGCATTTCTATTCGCAGGCAAATGGAAGGGCCGCGTTCAAAAGCTGCCTGAGACCGGTCAGGATTACACAGTAGTCAGCCTTGGGCTCTCCGACGGCCGGCAGTTTGACCAAGCTATTATTTCAGCGGGGTACCTAAGTCGGGTTCGCGGCCTTGCGGGCATTCCATTTTCGGAAAGCGAAATCGTTAGGATTACGCCAACCCACCAGAAGTGGGATTGGGCGGAGCGCCCATGACACCCCGGTCAATCAGCCAGAGATCGAGATCAGAATGACCGCCAAACGTGGTCACGCAAAAAAGAATGCAAAGAAACGCGCTCAACATAAAACGTTACTCGCCCGGGGGGCGCCACCACCACCGTCGCCCATCAGAAAAGAGCCGCGCACCAAACAGAAACTGCACGGTTTGCCTGATAGGGACGACCAAAAGGGCACCAAGCTCCCACCAACTTGAATTCGGGATCCGCCGGTCTCCCGTCCATCCCCAAGCCTTGTCCATGCCCGAGGAATAAGCGGCTCGCCTATCGAACTGTTGGTGCAGCTACCCCATTCATGGAAAGATCGTCGCAATCATGGATTGGGCTGTGTCAGGCGCGCAGCTGGGAAGTGAAGCCCTAGTTTATTCCGCTGTCGACCCCGAGTTTTGCCCCTCCGAAGTCGCGCGACTCAAGCTGATGGGAAAGCCGGTGGTGTCTTAGGCCTAGTGCATTTATGCCTTGTGGTCCCTTGAGCATGAGCGGAGTATGCCGTCCAACGTCTAGGCTGGGGAAGGCCATTCGCCGAGTCCTCGGCCTGGGCTGGGAGGCGCGTTATGGCGCTTTACCGCTGCTACAAGGTCGGGATTTACGGCAAACGCGTCGCGGCCGGAACCTTCCAAGCATTCGAAGATGATATTGTGGCTATGGCCCATGCCGATAAACTCGCGGCTGAGGGACATTGGCATGGTATGGAGTTGTGGCAAGGCGCGCGAAAGCTAGATTGGCCAGAATCCAGACCGTAGCTGTTGGCCTGCACTTTGCGCATTATAATTTTGTGCGCCAGCATAAGAGCCTGCGGATCACCCGTGCCATGGCGGCGGGTGTTTCTGATAGGATGTGGTCGCTGGAAGCACTGGTGGAGCAAACGTCAAAATGAGCAAGGGATTTGGCAATTCAACTGCGCGTTGCCTTGATGGCTCCTGGCGATGGGAACTGCACGTTCCCAAAGGAAGTCGGCAAGATTACATGAAGGGATTCGCAAAGACAGAAGCTGACGCTGATGCGGCGGTGGAAAATGCTCGTGCACGATTTGAGCGCGAAAGTTCAAATTAGGGCGATTATGCACCTGTTGACTTGTGCGGTTTAGCAGGACCGCTGCCGGGTGCGTACGAGAGAGTTTGGATTGGTATTGCCTCTGAACGCGAAAAGGCCCGGTGGAAACACCGGGCCTCTCGTATTTGATAACGAATAAAATGGGATCTAAAAATCCATGCCGCCCATGCCACCGCCGCCGCCACCAGGCATCGACGGACCATCGTCCTTCTTCAGACGGTCGGTAATCATCGCCTCCGTCGTAATCAGCAGGCCTGCGACCGAGGCCGCATTCTGCAGTGCAACCCGGACAACCTTTGTCGGATCAACGATGCCGGCTTCGACAAAGTCTACGAACTTCTCGCCCTGAGCGTCGTAGCCATAGGTGTTGGACTTCTGCTCCATCAACTTGCCAACAATTATGGAAGCTTCCTGGCCCGCATTCTGCACGATAACGCGGATCGGGTACTGGATCGCTCGGCGCACAATGGCGATGCCTTGGGTCTGGTCTTCATTGTCGCCGACCAGGTCCTTCAGAACCTTGCTCGCATAAAGCAGGGCGGTGCCGCCGCCTGGCACGATGCCTTCTTCCACCGCAGCCTTGGTGGCGTTCAGTGCGTCGTCAACGCGATCCTTACGTTCCTTGACTTCGACTTCGGTAGCGCCGCCAACACGTATCACCGCAACGCCGCCTGCCAGCTTGGCTAAGCGTTCCTGCAGCTTTTCCTTGTCATAGTCGCTGGTAGTATCTTCGATCTGCGCCTTAATCTGGGCAACACGCGACTGGATGTCGGCCTTCTTGCCGGCGCCGTCGATGATCGTGGTGTTGTCCTTGTCGACCCGCACCTTCTTGGCGCTGCCTAGCATGTCGAGCTTCACATTCTCGAGCTTGATGCCGAGGTCCTCGCTGATGACCTTGCCGCCGGTGATGACGGCGATGTCTTCCAGCATGGCCTTGCGGCGATCGCCGAAGCCCGGCGCCTTGACGGCGGCAACCTTCAGGCCGCCGCGCAGCTTGTTGACCACCAGGGTGGCCAGGGCTTCGCCATCAATCTCTTCGGCAATGATCAACAGGGGGCGACCCGACTGAACCACTGCTTCAAGAACTGGCAGCATCGGCTGCAAGCTTGTCAGCTTTTTCTCGTGGATGAGAATTAACGCATCGTCCAGTTCGGCGACCATCTTCTCGGCATTGGTGATGAAGTAGGGGGAGCTATAGCCGCGGTCGAACTGCATGCCTTCGACGACATCCAGCTCGGTGACCAGGCCCTTGGCTTCCTCGACCGTGATGACGCCTTCATTGCCGACCTTGGCCATGGCCTTGGCGATCATGTCGCCCACTTCCTTGTCGCCATTGGCCGAAATCGTGCCGACCTGGCCGATTTCGTCGTTGGATTTGACCTTTTTGGAGCGCTTCTTGAGCTCGGCCACGACGGCTTCCACCGCCTTCTCGACGCCGCGCTTGAGGTCCATCGGGTTCATGCCGGCCGCGACCGACTTGGAACCCTCGCGCACGATGGCGCGGGCCAGAACGGTGGCGGTGGTGGTGCCGTCGCCGGCGATGTCATTGGTCTTGCTGGCGACTTCGCGCACCATCTGAGCGCCCATATTCTCGAACTTGTCAGCCAGTTCGATCTCTTTAGCGACTGCCACACCGTCCTTGGTGGTGCGCGGAGCACCATAGCTCTTGTCGATGACGACGTTGCGGCCCTTGGGACCCAGCGTCACCTGCACCGCGTCGGCGAGGATGTCGATGCCGCGAAGCATCTTCTCACGCGCTTCAGCGCCGAATTTTACGTCTTTGGCAGCCATGAATGTTCTCCAATTTGAGTTGTTTATGTGTAGCGCGATAGATCAGGCGGCTTTCTTCAAAGCCTTGCGGCCTTCCAGCACGCCCAGGATGTCGCTCTCCTTCATGATCAGGAGCTCTTGGCCATCAACTTTTACTTCGGTGCCGGACCACTTGCCGAACAGCACCATATCGCCGGCCTTGACGGTGGTGGGGACCAGCTTGCCATTATTGTCCGGTGCGCCAGGGCCGACCGAGATGACTTCGCCTTTCTGAGGCTTTTCCGCGACGGTGTCGGGGATAATGATCCCACCAGTTGTTTTTTGGTCTTCGGCTAGACGGCGAACGACGACACGGTCGCCAAGCGGGCGGAATTTCATGAGGGAACCAATCGAGTTGGGGTTGGTGTCGCAATTTTGGTGCAGTGTTGCGGTATGGACGCTCATGCGAAGGGAGCGTAAGGCACTGCTTCTTCGTAAATGGGGAGTGGCGGCGACCTATTCAAGCCTCTATGACCCCCTTTGGCTCATTATCTTCTTGCGAGATATTCTTGCGAGCCAATCAGCGTGACGCCGTCTGCGGACAATGGGGAGGCCGCGATGGGATACCTTCTATCCGGACCTGGACAATCTCCAGAAGCACCCGCCCTACGCGGCGGCGGCGCGGTGGGGATCGGAAGAGTGGCGCGATTTTATTTCGCGCGCCCGACGAACCTGCTCTGCCTAGGTGCTATTAAGGCCCGGCGTGGCGGGGCGCTGCGGGTCTGAACGACGCAAGGGAGCGTGCGTTTGGCGTTTCAAAGGCGCTATACTGGTAAATGGAACGAACTGAAATTGAATCCGCCGCCCGCCAGCTGTTTTGGCTTCACGGCCTGCGCGCGCAAGATGAGGCCAAGGAACGGGCCGACAAAAGGTTCTCTATTGGCGACATTGCCGGATTTCACAAATGGAACCGGGTGACGGACGCGATCAAGGACCTTGAGCGGAAAGAGCAAGCACCAGCGACCCCCTGAGGGGTTGCGACGCGCCTAACCGAATCGATGAAACTGCCCATTACTCAGCTTATGATGCTGACTGCCTAAGCCAGCGGGACCGAGCGGTATTGAGTAGTTCTGCAAGGCTGTGAGTACTTTTTTCCCATCCAAAGCCGAATGAACGATGGCTCTTACCATTAACGTCCCAGCCGAGTTGTCCCCCTGGCATCGGACGAAAGTTGCTCACTTGATCCCAAGCCCAGTGCTGGTGTCCGAAGGTGGTTTTCCAGGTGAACCCATCCTGCGCAAGTATAAGCGTGTTCGGATCAATTAATTGCCAGCCAAAATAAATGACACCGAGTCCAACAAT
>Ga0182024_10019068_pt1 | contig 12688 bp, 13 predicted proteins | sample P32metaG_FD_120480 | JGI IMG/M metagenome (GOLD analysis project Ga0182024, IMG submission 120480) | Permafrost microbial communities from Stordalen Mire, Sweden - P3-2 metaG (Illumina Assembly) | ecosystem: Environmental > Terrestrial > Soil > Wetlands > Permafrost | place: Sweden: Stordalen... | reverse complement strand
CTCGTCCGCGAAACCGCGCCGGCCTTCGCCGACGCGACGGCGTGGGTGCCGTGGTACCGGTACTTTCCGTGGGAGGACTGGCGCGCGGGCCGGCCGGACGAGGTCGACCGTACGATCCTGCCGGCGGTGACGTCCTGGGTCGCGTCGGCTGCGCCCGAGCAGCGGAAAGCTCGCGAACGCCGCGCGCGACGGTGCACGGGAACGCGCAGGATCGCCTGGAACCCCGACCTCGTTCTCGAGCGCTACGAGCTGTTCTGGGAGACCGGTCTGGTCGCCGAGTCGCGCGCGCCCGGGAAGGTTCTGCTCGGGCGGCCGATGGCGCTCGACCACCGGCGGATCCTGGCGACGGCGATCGGTCGCATCCGCGGCGCACTCCGGTATCGTCCCGTGCTCTTCGAGTTGCTCGGCCCGTCGTTCACGCTGCTGCAACTGCAGCAGACCGCCGAGGCGCTGGCCGGCGTGCGGCTACACAAGGGAAACTTTCGGCGCCTCGTCGCGCAGGCACGTCTCGTCGAGCCGACGGGCGAGCGCGAGCGGCTCGGGCCGGGCCGGCCTGCGCTGCGCTATCGGTTCCGTGCCGACATCGTTGCCGAAAGGTTTATACTCGGAACGAGTATAAATACGCCGTTACCATGACTTTCCAACGACGCCTTCTCCTGGCCGCGGGCGGCGGTTGGCTTTTCGATGCGATGGATCTGCTGTTGCTCGGTAGCGTGGTTGCCGCCGTCGGGAAGGCCTGGGATCTGCCCAAGCCGATCGTCGGCTGGATCATCACCGCCAACCTGGTCGGGATGTTCATCGGCGCGGCGTTGAGCGGCGTGGCCGCCGATCGCTTCGGGCGCAAAGCCGTCTTCACGTGGACGCTGCTCGCATACAGCCTGTTGACCGGGCTCTCGGCTTTGGCGTGGTCGGCGGCGGCACTCGCGGCGATTCGCTTCCTCGCCGGGATCGGACTCGGCGGCGAGCTGCCGGTCGCGAGCACACTGGTCAGCGAGTTCGCGCCGGCTGACCGGCGTGGACGCACGATCGTGTTGCTCGAGAGTTTCTGGGCCTACGGCACGGTGTTGGCTGCATTGATCGGCGCGCTGGTGGTACCGACGGCGGGCTGGCGCGTCGCGCTGCTGATCGGCATGTTGCCGGCGCTCTATGTCGTCGTGATTCGGCGCGCCATCCCGGAATCGCCGCGTTTTCTGGCCCGCATCGGGCGGAGTTTGGAAGCGCGCGAGGTCGCCCGCGCGGCCGGAATCGCCTACGAGCCGCCGGTGAAGACCGTGCCGGTGCGCGCGGCCGATCTCTTCGCGCGGGCGTTCGTCAAACGCACCGTCATGTTGTGGGTGCTTTGGAGCGCGCTCGTCTTTTCGTACTACGGCATCTTCACGTGGTTGCCGAGCTTGTTGACGGCGAAGGGTTTCAACCTGCAGCAGGCACTATGGCTCAATCTCGCGATCGCGATCTTTCAGATCCCGGGCTACTATGCCGCAGCTGTGCTGGTCGACCGCTGGGGTCGAAAGCCCACCCTGGTTTCGTTCCTGACCTGCGCGGCGGCCGGCTCATTCTTCTTCGCCGGGGCGACGCTGGCAGTTCATCCCAGCGTCGCAGCGGTCATCGGTTGGGGCGCCGTCATCGCGTTCTTCAACCTCGGCGCGTGGGGCATCACGTACAGCTATACGCCCGAACAATATCCGACCGGCATCCGAGCGACCGGCGCCGGGTTCGCAGCGGGCGCGGGTCGCCTGGTCGGTGCGATCGCGCCGGCGGTCGTCGGCATCATGCTCGCGCGGCTCGGCTCGCCGTACGGTGTCTTCATCATTTTCGCGTGCGTCATGCTCGCAGGGGCCGTGGTCGTGCTCGTGCTGGGCGAAGAGACGCGCGGCCGAACGCTCGAGGAGATCGGCGAACCTCGCCTCGCGGCATAGGGAGTAGAACTACGGACTCTGCGCGGTACGGTCAAATGCTACGCTGAGACCATGAGCGACACTTCCATGCCGGCCGATCCCCTCGGCGCCTTCATCCGAACCGCCAAGGAGCGCGGGGTCCCCGACGACGCCCTGGTCCCGCTGCTCAAGCAGAACGGTTGGTCGGAGCGCCGCGTCTACCGGAGCCTTTCGCAGTACTACATGACCGCGCTCGGGATGGCGCCGCCGGCGCGCGGCGGCCGCGGGGTCGACGCGCGCGACGCGTTCCTGTACGTGTTGAACTTCATCACGCTCGGGTTCTGGGTCGTTGCGCTCGGCAATCTCTTCGCCACGTTGATCGATCGCGCGTTTCCTGACGCCGCGTCGTCGTCGTATCCGGCGCTGCTCGATGCCGTCGCGTGGCAACTCGCGACGATCATCGTGGCGTTTCCCTGCTTCGTCATCATCGGCCGGCTCATCGCCGCCGAGATCTCACGCCGTCCCGAAGCGGCCGACTCGGCGATTCGCGCCTGGCTCACCTACGCCGCGTTGATCGTCGCCGCGCTCTGCATCCTCGGCAACGCGATCTGGGTGCTCGAGGCGTTTCTCACCGGTACGTTGACGGTGAGGTTCTTGCTCGACGCGGTCGACGTGATCGGCCTGGGCGCGGGCGTGTTCGTCTACTATCTCGCATCCCTGCGTCAGCCCGCGCCCGCCGAGCGATGACGCTCAACCGGATCTTCACCGCCGCGGTGTTCATGCTGGTCCTCGGCGGGCTGATCGCCGGCTTCGTGGCAATCGGACCGCCGTCGGCGGCGCGCGCGGCCGCGCTCGACCGGCGCCGTGTCGACGATCTCATCCTGATCGCCGCCCACATCAAGGAGCGGAACGCGCCGCTACCGAGGATGCTGACGCGCCGGCCAGGCGATCCCCGCGATCCGAGCGGTGCGCCGTACGCGTACGTCAAGGAAAGCGAGACGCGCTACCGTCTCTGCGCGACGTTTGCCGCAGCAGCGAGCAATAACGACAGCGTCACGCCCGAGTGGAACCATCCGGCCGGACCGGCGTGCTTTCGCATTGCGCACGGAAGCGCCGTCCCGCTCGGCCCCGCGTTTCGTCCGCCGGCGCCGGAGGTGCGCTGACGTTCAGCTCGAGTCGAGATCGGGGAGGCGCAGCCGGACACCGGGGCGCAGTCCCGCGCTGCGCGCGCGCCCGGCGCCCAGTTCGATAACGTAGCGACCGAAACCGAACCGTCGCGCGATCTTCGCGTCCGGCGCATGCGGCTTGGTCGCCGGCACGTCCGCCGCGATCGAGCTGACCGTCCCGTCGGTCCGCACCCAGATCATGTCGAGCGGCGTTATGGTGTCTTTCATCCAGAAGTCGCGGCGCGCATCGGCTTGCTCGGGGAAGACGAAGATCATCCCTTCGCCCGGCGGCACCGGTCGGACGCCCATCAAGCCGCGTTCGCGGCGGGTTTCGGTGTCGGCAACGGCCAGCCGCAACACGGTCTTTGGTGCGGCGACCGCCAGCGCCCGGCAGAACGAGCGCTCGAGCGGCAGCGCGCGACACCATGCCCGTGATTGCGCGAGCGCGGGTGCGCAGGCCAGGGCCGCCAGTGCCAGAGTGCCCGCCACAATGCGCCGCATCGGGCTCGTAAGGACGACGCGGCGGATGGCGGTTCCTGCGCCGGGAGCGCCGGTCGAGCGAACCGAACCTCAGACCCATGAGCACGACCGCCGGCCCGCGCGCGCATCGCAATCACGTCGCGGCTCCCTCGCCGACCGACTTTCTCGGTATCGACGCGCTCCTGAGCGACGACGAGCGCATGATCCGCGACACGGTGCGCGCGTTCGTGCGCGACCGCGTGCTGCCGAACATTGCCGAGTGGTTCGAGGAACACACCTTCCCGCGCGAGCTGATCAAAGAGATCGGCAACCTCGGATTGTTCGGGATGCACCTGCACGGCTACGGCTGCGCCGGGACCAGCGCGGTCGCGTACGGGCTTGCGTGCCTGGAGCTCGAAGCAGGGGACTCGGGTTTTCGGTCGTTCGTTTCGGTGCAAGGCTCGCTGGCGATGTACGCGATTTGGGCGCACGGATCGGAAGAGCACAAGCAAACCTGGCTGCCGCGCATGGCGAGCGGCGACGCGATCGGCTGCTTCGGTTTGACCGAGTGGGACTTCGGCAGCGATCCGAGCGGCATGCGCACCGCCGCGCGCCGCGACGGCTCAGACTACGTGCTCAACGGCTCGAAGGCGTGGATCACCAATGGCGGCATCGCCGATCTCGCGATCGTCTGGGCGAAGCTCGCCGGCAGCGACGGTCGCGACGAGATTCGCGGCTTCATCGTGCCCAAGGGAACGGCGGGCTTTTCGACGCGCAACATCGAGCGCAAGCTCTCGCTGCGTGCATCGGTTACCTCCGAGCTCATCCTCGAAAACTGCCGCGTACCGGCCGATGCGATCTTACCGGAGGTCAGCGGTTTGCGCGGACCGTTGTCGTGCTTGAACGAAGCGCGCTACGGCATCGTGTGGGGCGCACTCGGTGCGGCGCGCGCGAGCTACGAGGCGGCGCTCGAGTACTCCAAGACACGCGTGCAGTTCGACAAACCGATCGCGGCGTTCCAGCTCACCCAAGAGAAGCTCGTCAACATGATGCTCGAGATCAACAAAGGGCTGCTGACCGCGCTGCACATCGGTCGCCTCAAAGACGACGGCCGGGCACACCCGGCACACGTCTCGTTCGGCAAGCTCAACAACGTGCGCGAGTCGCTGGCGATCTGCCGCGAAGCGCGCACGATTCTGGGCGCGAGCGGGATCACGCTGGAGTATCCGGTGATCCGCCACATGAACAACCTCGAGAGCGTGCTCACCTACGAGGGCACCAGCGAAGTGCACACGCTGATCCTCGGCCAAGCGATCACCGGCCACAGCGCCTTCAGCTAGACGCCGGCGCTCAGGCCGCGTATTCGGCGTCCACGACGTCGACCGAACGCGAGGTCGTGAACTCGCCGTGATACGGTGCGACAAACCGGCCGGACGTCGGCGTTACGTCGGCATAGTCGCGACCGGCCGCGACGAACAGGTAGCTGAGCGTCGTGGCTCGACGATGGGTCGGATCGAATCCCCAGACCGGCGCCTCCGCACCCGACGGTTCGCCGATCACCTCGACCCACGCGTGCGTTCCACCCTCGCCGAGCATGTGACCGGAAACGTAACGCGCCGCCAAACCGCGCAGCCGGCAGAGCGCGATCATCACGTGCGCATAGTCTTGACAGACGCCGGCGCCCAGAGCGAACGCCTCGGCCGCGGTCGTCGCGACCGTCGTGACGCCACTCGCGTAGCGCATGTGCGAATAGACGAACTCGCCGATGCGCGCCGCCAGCAGCGGCGGATCGTCAGGACCGCCGGCGAGCTCATTGGCCGCTACGCGCAAGCGCCGATCCGGTACGGTCAGCGAGGACGGACCGTGAAACCGCGGGTCACCGTACCAGCGCGCCGGCACCGTTGCCTGGCGGCCCTCCCTGCGCTCGATCACCGCGCTGTAGTCGATCTGGATCGCATCGGTGATCAGCGCGGCATCGATCGTCGCGACGGTGTTGTCGAAAACGTCGCGGTCCCAGCGAACCGGAACACTGGGAACGACGCTCATTTTGTCCTCGACGCGCACCTGGTCGCCGTGAACGCGAGGCGGCACGACCACCAAGCGGTGATGCAAATGGTGAATCGGCCCGGGATACGCGTACCGGAATCGTTGCTGCAGACTGTAGCACACCCGCACCATCGAGCGGTCGGGCAGCACGCTCGGTACGCGGTCAGGCAACAAGGTCGGACCACACGGTCATGCTCTCCAGGCGCGCGGCGCCGTAGGTGGTGATCATCGCGACGTCGAGCGCATCGCGGCCCCGCGCGATCACGATGTGTCCGATGCGCCGCTCATTGTTGCGCGGATCGAACGTCCACCAGCGGCCACCCAGAAACGCTTCGAACCATGCGCAAAAGTCCATCGGCGCGTAGGGCGGCGGCACGCCGATGTCCGGCAGATAGCCGAACACGTAGCGCGCCGGAATGTTCAACGCTCGGCAAAACGTGACCGCGACGTGCGCGAAATCACGGCACACGCCCGTTTTTGCGCGCAACGCATCGAGCGCGGTGGTCAGCGGCAGGCTCGTGCCGTACGCGAACTGCAGCGTGCCGTGCACCCAGTCGCAGATCGCCTGTACACGTCCCCAGCCCGGAGCCACCCCGCCGAAACGTTGCCACGCCTCGTCCGAGATCTCGTCGGACAGACAGAAACGGCTCGGCATCGTGAAGACCAAGACGTCGTCGGGCAGATCTTGCACCAACAGCTCGCCGGCGCTCGGATCCGTTTCGTCGGGCTCGGCCGGGATCGCGAGCGTGGCATCGTACCGCAGCGTACACCTTCCGCTCGGCAGCGTCAGGCGCCGCGGTTCGTTACCGTACAGGTCGGTATAATCGTGGTATGGCAGCTGCGGAACGGTCGCCCAGCTCTCCGAGCGGATGCGCGGCCCGTCGGGATGCGGCCGCACCAGCACGAACGCCGGCGCCTCGCCGGCCGTCTCGTACGTGAACTCGCAGCCTACACTCACGAGCAACGAGGTCGCGATGTCGGACATTGCGTCATTGTCTTACCCTCCATCGCCGGCCGGCCTTTGGCCATCTGTCGAACGGACGACCCCCGGCGTACTTGAACGACGACCCGACTGATGCTCGAGCTCGTACAGCCATCGGTCGCCAATGACGTCTTCGACGAGTTCTTCGCCGACGCGACGACGCCGCGACCGAACTATGCGCAGCTCGCCGCAACCCTGGGCACGGTCGAAACGGACGCGTTCGTCATCGGCGTGCGCGCGATCAACGCCGCCTTGCTCCGGCGCGGCGTCACCTTCACCGTGTACGCGGAGGCGGCGGGAACCGAGCGCATCTTCCCCTTCGATCCGATTCCGCGGATTTTTTCGCATCGCGAATGGCGCAGCATTGCTGCCGGCGTCGAACAGCGCGTGCGCGCGCTCAACGCATTCTTGCACGACGTCTACCACGACGGGCGCATCCTGCGCGAGGGCCGGCTCCCGCGCGAGCTCGTTCACTCGTCGGACCTGTACGTGCGCGAGATGATCGGCGTGCGCATCCCGAACGACGTCTACATCCACGTCAGCGGCATCGACTTGATTCGCGACGAGCACGGCACGGTGCGCGTGCTCGAGGACAACGTCCGCACGCCATCCGGCATCTCGTACGTCCTCGAGAACCGCGACATCCTCAAGCGAACCTTTCCGCGCCTGTTCGACGGCTACCGCATCGAACCGGTCGACGACTACCCGTTGCGCCTGCTGCGCACGCTCCAGGAAGCCGCGCCGCGCGGGGCGCGCGAACCGAACGTCGTCGTCCTCACACCTGGCATCTACAACTCCGCCTATTACGAGCACAGCGTGCTCGCGCGCGCCATGGGCGTGCCGCTGGTCGAAGGCCGCGACTTGGTCGTGGTCGACAATTCCGTCTTTCTCAAGACCACGCGCGGCTTGGAACGCGTCGACGTCGTCTACCGCCGCATCGACGACGACTTTCTCGATCCGCTCTACTTTCGGGCGGATTCGGCGCTCGGCGTGGTCGGTTTCATGAACGCGTATCGGGCCGGGAACGTCGGTCTGGCGAACGCGATCGGAACCGGGATCGCCGACGACAAAGCGCTCTACCGCTTCGTGCCGGAGATGATTCGGTTTTATCTCGACGAGGAGCCGCTGCTCGAGAACGTCGAGACGCTGGACTGCTCCGATCCGGTCGTCCGCCGGCACGTGATCGATCATCTCGAAGAGCTGGTGGTCAAGCGCACCAACGGTTCGGGCGGTTATGGGATGCTGATCGGTCCGGCGTCGACGGCGGGCGAGCGGGCGGAGTTCGCGCGGCACATCGAAGCCGCGCCGCGCTCGTTCATCGCCCAGCCGGTGATCCAGCTATCCTCGCATCCGACGCTGGTCGATGGGCAGCTCGCGCCGCGCCGCATCGATTTGCGACCGTTCGCGCTCTACGGTAAGCGCGTCGACGTGCCGCCCGCGGCCCTCACCCGCGTCGCGTTACGCGACGGTTCGCTGGTCGTGAACTCCTCGCAGGGCGGCGGCAGCAAGGACACCTGGGTCCTGGCCGCCGAGGACGCCGATGCTTAGCCGCCACGCCGAATCGTTCTTTTGGCTCAGCCGCAACGTCGAGCGCGCCGAGACGGTCGCGCGCGTGTTGGACGTCACCTACACGCGGTCGATGGATCTCCACGCCGGCGGCACACGCCGGCCTCGCTCCTGGCATGCGGCATCGGCGATCGGGATGCTCGGCATCGGGCCGCTGCCCGACGACGCGACCGTGAACGACGTGCTCGAACGCTGCCTGTTCGACCGCGAGAACCCCTCGTCGATCCGATCGACGATCGCAATCGCGCGAACCAACGCGATCGGACTGCGCGCCGAGCTCTCGCGCGAAGTGTGGGAAAACATCAATCAGCTCTATCTCGACGTCGAGGAAGACGGGCGGACCTCGGTCGCCGAGCGCGGTCCATCACGCTTTCTGCGCATCATCCGCGACCGGTGTCAGGCGATCGCCGGCGTCAGTGACGCGACGCTCCCGCACGTCGACGGCTGGAACTTCATGCAGCTCGGACGATTCATCGAACGCGGCTCGCTGGCGGCGCGAATTCTGGCGACGGTGGCGTCGTTCGACGATCCGTGGACGGAGTGGCAGCGTCTGCTCGAGATGTGCTGCGCGAGCTTCCCCTTCGCGCAGGCCGCGACGCACCTGCAGAGTCCGCCCGACGCCGCCGCCTTCATCCTGTTCAACCCGACCTTTCCGCGCTCGGTGAACTTCTGCGCGAATCAGATCGACGCCGCGCTCCACCGCCTCTCGCAAACTCCCGAGCACGCCTATACGGACGTAGCCGAGAAGCTCGCCGGGCGGCTGTGCTCCGCGGTGACTTTTGCCGACGCGGCGGACATTATCGCCGACGGTTTGAACCCGTTCGTTCGGGCCGTTCTCACCTCGTTCGACGAATTGGTCACGTCGATCCAGAACGTGTATTTTCCGCGCGTGCCGATCGCGGTCGCGCCGCTCAACCGCGGCGAAGCATTGGCCGGCTGAACGCGATGGAGTACACGATCGACCACGAGACTGCGTACCGCTATCCGCGCCCGGTTTCCGAGAGTTTCACCATCGTCCACTTGCGGCCGCGCACGAACTTGCGCCAGTACTGCACGCGCTACGAGCTGGTCGTCGACCCCGCCACGCGCGTCTTCTCCTACCTCGATCGCTTCGGCAACGAGGTGCAGCATTTCGCGGTCATGCTCGAGCACGACGAGCTGCGCATCGTCGCGCGCTCGCACGTCGTGACCTTGCCGACCAGCGGCGGCGAGATTCCGCACGACGTCGATGCCGCGCGCCTGCGCGCCGATCCGCTGGTCGCCGAGCTCGCCGACTACCTCGGTTCGACGCCGTACGTCGTGCTCGGACCGGACGTGGCGCGCCTGGCCGCCGCGGTTCCCGCGGCGACCGACGATTTGGCGGCGCTTTTCCTCGCCGCCGGCTCGTTCGTGCACGATGCGTTCGTGTACCGTCCGGGAGTCACCAACGTTCGCACGACCGTCGGCGACGTGATCGACGCCGGGGTGGGTGTCTGCCAAGACTTCGCGCACGTGCTCATCGCGCTCGCGCGCGTCCGCGGCATTCCCGCCCGGTACTGCAGCGGCTACGTCTTCCGGGGAACCGGTGCGACGCTCGGCGCCGAAGCGTCACACGCCTGGGTCGAAGCCTATCTGCCACCGTACGGCTGGGTCGGCTTCGACCCGACCAACGACCGGCTCATCGACGACGCCTTCGTGCTCGTCGCGTTCGGTCGCGATTACGGCGACGTGAGCCCGACCCGCGGGTCGTACCGCGGCGTCGATCCCGGTGACCTCCACGTCACCGTCGCCGTCGACGCCGCAGCCGAACAACAATAACGTCATCCCGAGCGAACCATTGTCATCCCGAGCCTGTGGAGGGGCGAACGATCGCACGTTGTCATCCCGAGCTTGTCGAGGGGCGAACGATCGTGTTCTTGCCATCCCCCGAAGGTGGCGCGCCGCATTCCTGCCGTCGTGCTGAGCGCAGTCGAAGCACGACCGCCCGCGTGGCGACAAGAGCACCGCGTCCGGTCGTTGCCCGAGCACGATTGTTCGTCCCTCGACGAGCTCGGGATGACAATCCGTTCGTCGCTCGACGAGCTCAGGATGACAACACGGCGCGGGTTCAACGGTTGACGAAGGACATGTCCGGATAGCGCGTGCCGGCGGCGGCGCCGCGCGGTGCGATGAGTTCGAGTTGCGTGAGCTGCTCGGGCGTCAGGCGGATCTCGGCGGCCTTCACGTTCTCCTCGAGATACTTCACCCGCTTGGTGCCCGGAATCGGGATGATGTCTTCGCCTTGCGCCAGCACCCAGGCGAGCGCGAGCTGCGCGGGCGTCACCCCGGCGTCGTGCGCGATCGTTTCGAGTCGTTCGACGATCGCGCGATTGCGCGTGAAATTCTCGCCCTGATAGCGCGGGTTGTTGCGCCGGAAATCGTCCGGCGCGAGCGCGTTCACGTCGGTGATCGCGCCGGTGAGCATCCCTCGGCCGAACGGACTGTAGGCCACGAACGCGATGCCCAGCTCGCGCACAGTGTCGAACACGCCGTTCGTTTCTGGTTCGCGGGTGAACAGCGAGTATTCGGTCTGCAGCGCGGCGATCGATGCGGTCGCGGCGGCCTTGCGAATGTTCGCCGGTGAGGCTTCCGAGAGGCCGAGATGACGAACCTTGCCGGCATGCACGAGCTCGTGCATCGCGCCGATGGTCTCCTCGATCGGTGTGTCGGTATCGACGCGATGCTGATAGTACAGATCGATATAGTCGACACCGAGCCGCGCGAGCGACGCGTCGCACTGCTGGCGAACGTAGTCCGGCTTGCCGCTGATCCCGCGCCGGGTCGCATTCGCTTCATCGCGCACGATGCCGAACTTGGTAGCCAGGAACACTTTGTCGCGGCGGTCGCGGATCGCGCGCCCGACCAACTCCTCGTTGCGCCCGTAGCCGTACATGTCGGCCGTGTCGAGAACGTTCGCGCCCAACTCGATCGCGCGATGGATGGTGCGGATCGACTCGGCGTCGTCGCCCGCGCCGTAGAATTCGGACATTCCCATGCAGCCGAGCCCGATCTCGCTTACGAGGGGTCCGCCGCGGCCAAGTTGACGCTGTTTCATCGCTCCCGAAACCGCGGCAGAGAAGCTACCGTTTCAGCACGCGCTCGAGCTTGTCGAACATTCCTTGCATCGCGCGATCGTGCTGATCTTGCGTGCGGCGCCACAGCAGCCGGCCCTGCATCTCGTCGAGCGTGGCCTGCAAGCGATGACGGACCGTGACGCGGCGGCCCTCGGCCTGGAGCTCGAACGCGTGCGTCCCCTCGATGCCCTCGGTATCGATGCGCCACACGATGCGGCGCTCCGGCTCGACCTGGTCGAGCACTGCGTGCAGGCCGCCATGCCACTCTTCGGTGACACCCGGCGTGAGCGGACCCGGGCTGCGCATGAACGGTTGCGATGGGAACGGCCAGATCGCATCTTGCGACGTACCGAGTTCGGTGAGCAGCTGAAAGATGCGACGGGTGGTTCCGCTGACGGTTCGTTCGTGGATGACATCGATCGGGGTCGGCACACCGACACCTTCGATCAGTGGGTCAAGGTGACTTGCAGGTATGTTCCATACGTGCCGAGCCGCTCGACGTGTCGCGGGGCGGCCGGCGTCCCAATCGAAGCCTGGACCGCGGTCGAGCGCCGCGAGGACGAGTCGCGTGCCCTCGCGCTCCAAGGCCAGCCGGGAGCAGATCTAACGTGGCGAGATCAACGGGCATCTCGCGGTGGTGTACCGCCTGCGACGCGCCTCGCCTGTCCGAAACTAGGCCTTCAGCTCGATGTCGACACCGGCCGGCAAATCGAGATGCATGAGCGCATCCATCGTCTTGGGCGAAGCCTGCAAGATGTCGATGAGGCGCTTGTGTGTGCGCATCTCGAAGTGCTCGCGCGACTTCTTGTCGACGTGCGGCGAACGGTTGACGCAGAACCGGTTGATCTCCGTCGGGAGCGGTACCGGGCCGCTCACGAACGCGCCCGTGCGCTTCGCGGTATCGACGATGCGTTCGGCTGACTGATCGAGAACGCGGTGATCGTACGCCTTGAGCCTGATACGAATCTTCTGCTTCGACATGATGCTTAGTCCGACACGGTAGTGACGACGCCGGCGCCGACGGTTCTTCCGCCCTCGCGAATGGCGAAGCGCAGACCCTCTTCGCAAGCGATCGGCGTGATCAGCTCGACGTCCATCTGGACGTTGTCGCCGGGCATCACCATCTCGACGCCTTCGGGCAGCTTGATCGTGCCGGTGACGTCGGTCGTACGGAAATAGAACTGCGGACGATAGTTCGCGAAGAACGGCGTGTGGCGCCCACCCTCTTCTTTGGAGAGGACGTACACTTCGGCTTTGAACTTCTTGTGCGGCTTGATCGAACCGGGCTTGGCCAGCACTTGGCCGCGCTCGATGTCGTTGCGTTCCACGCCGCGCAGCAGCACCCCGACGTTGTCGCCGGCGATGCCCATGTCGAGCAGCTTGCGGAACATCTCGATGCCGGTCACCACGGTCTTGCGGGTCTCGTCCTGCAGTCCGACGATCTCGACTTCCTCGCCGACCTTCACCTGACCGCGCTCGACGCGGCCGGTGCCGACCGTACCG
>Ga0182024_10019067_pt1 | contig 12688 bp, 10 predicted proteins | sample P32metaG_FD_120480 | JGI IMG/M metagenome (GOLD analysis project Ga0182024, IMG submission 120480) | Permafrost microbial communities from Stordalen Mire, Sweden - P3-2 metaG (Illumina Assembly) | ecosystem: Environmental > Terrestrial > Soil > Wetlands > Permafrost | place: Sweden: Stordalen... | reverse complement strand
GATCGATATAGGCGCAGTTGCCGACCACCTGCTCGACCGGCAGATTGGTGTATTTGGAGATGATCTCGAGCAGCGGCCGGGTCTGGTCGTTGATCGGCGCCTTGCCGTCCTTGACCGCTGCCAGGATCACATCGTGATATTCGCGGTCGGCGCGGTCGAGCGCGCCGAGCAGTTTTGTCACCAGCGCCTTGTTGGCGAGCGTCCGGGTCGAGGCGAACACCGCGCCGAGTTGCCACGGCGTCTCGTCGCCGACCCAGCCCAGAAGCTTGGCGCCATCATCATCCATCAGCTTGCGCGCGGTCGAGACCGGCAGCAGCGCGGCATCGACGGTTTCGCCTTTCAGGGCGGCGGCGGCATTGGACAGCGACTGCATCGGCAGCACCTTGGTGTCGCTGAGCCTGAAGCCGTATTTGTCGGCGAGCAGGCCGAGCGAATAATGGAAGCTCGATCCGACCTGGGTCACCGCGATGCGCTTGCCGGCCAGATCCTTCGGTGTCTTCAAGCCGGCAGCATAGGCCTTGTTGCTGGCGAAATAGCCGATCAGGGCATAACCGGCCTTCTCCCGGCTCATGCCGCCGATCACTTTCAGCGTGCCCTTGCCGGCGAGGTTGTAGAGCCCCGCGGTGAAGGCGGTGACGCCGAAATCGATGTCGCCCGACGTGGTGGCGACCGCGATCGGCTGCGCGGCGTCGAAGAATTTCAGCTCGACGTCGAGGCCGGCATCGCGGAAATAGCCCTTGTCCTGCGCAATGAACACCGGCGCCGAGGACGACAGCCGCAGCACGCCGACTTTCGCTTTCAGCACATCGTCGGCGCGCGCGGTCGCGGTAAATGCCAGCAGAGCCACCGCCAGCCACGCCCATCCCCGCCTCATGCGCCACGACGACATCCGATGCTCCCTCGATGCGCTCAGGTTGGAGCATTCGCGCCTGCGTTCGGCAAGCCCCTCTTCCGTCGGAACCGGGCCTGCGAAGCCCGGAGAGCCGTCATTGCGAGCGCCAGCGAAGCAATCCGTGGCGCGGCAGGCGGAGGCGAGGATTGCTTCGTCGCTGGCGCTCCTCGCAACGACGGCTGCAACCAGGGCTGGACAGCTTTTCGCTGATTTGCCCGTCGGGCAAATTCACTCCTCGTCATTCCGGGGCGCGCGTCAGCGCGAACCCGGAATGACGTGGAGAGCTACAGGCCGTCGGGCACGGGTTGATCGCGGCCGATGAAGGCGCCGGCTTGTTGCAGCTGCTGCTGCAGTTTCTCGACCGCGATGTCGCGCGGGAGGGTGTTGCCGGACAGCGCCAGTGCCGCGGCGGTGCCGGCGGCTTCGCCCATGGCGAAACAGGCGCCGGAGACCCGTGCCGCCGACTGGCCGTCATGGGTCATCGAAGCGCAGCGGCCGGCCATCAAGAGATTGTCGACGGCTGCGGGAACCAGCATGCGATAGGGCAATTCGTTGAAGCCGCGCGACTGTGGAATCGGCGGAAATTTGAAGATCACATCGCCTGCCACATGGCTTTCGATCGGCCAGCCGTTGACGCCGATCGAATCCTCGAACGCGGCGCAGCCGAGCACGTCGTCGCCGCTGAGCATGTAACCGCCGATCACGCGCCTCGTCTCGCGGATGCCGAGCTGCGGCGGCAGGTCGACGATGTAGGATTTTTCGAAACCCGGCACCGTGCGCAGGAAGTTGAAGGCCTCGATGGCCTGGCGGCGGCCGTCGATCTCGCCGCGGGTCAGATCGTCAGGCTCGAGACCGTTGATGGCGCTGCCGTCCGGGCGCGCGAGCTGGGTGAAATTCACCCGCCATTCGATGGGCGAGCGCTGCGGCCGCACGATCGCCGCCTTGCGCGGGAAGCGGTGCGTACCCGACGCCTCCGCCTTTTCCATCAGCGCCGGGATGGTGCGCCAGGCCTCGCCGGCTCGTTCCGGATCGATGCCGTTGAGGCGAAACATCATCGAGGGATAGAGCATGCTGCCGGCGTTGTCGCCGACCTCGAAAGGCGCGCCGGCCCAGGCCGCAAGATCGCCGTCGCCGGAACAATCGATGAAGAGTTCGGCGGCCACCGCCTGGCGGCCGGCCTTGGTCTCGACCATGACCGTGCCGATGCGGCGCGCGTCCTGCATCACCACGCCGGCGCCGAGCGCATGAAACAGCATGTCGACCCGGTGGCTCGCCAGCAGATCGTCGGCGGCGATCTTGTAGGCGGCGGTATCGTAGGCCTGCGCCAGGATCTTGCCGAGAATGAGATGCGGCGCGTTGAGCCCGCCGAGCCGGTCGATCCGCGCCAGCAGGTCGGAGGCTATGCCCTGCACCACCCGATGCATCTCGCCGTGGACATTGGCGTGCAGCCCGCAGAAATTGGTCACCCCCGCCGCCGTGCCCATGCCGCCGAGAAAGCCGTAGCGCTCGATCAACAGCGTGCGGCGCCCGGTGCGCGCGGCCGCCACCGCGGCGGCAATCCCGGCGGGGCCGCCGCCGAGCACCGCGACTTCATATTCGCCGTACAGCGGCACTTGCCGTGCGGGCTCTTCAACGGTTCTGACGGTCAAGTTCGGGGGTCCCGGATGTGGAGGGAGCGTCATGCCCAGCTATCTCGTCAAAGCGGCGCGCAATGTAAAGCCGGACGATGGCAGACCCGCCACACAGGGCATCATGACCGGTTGCGCGACCGGGCAAGCCCGTGGAAACTGGGTGATCTCAATCATCGGCTCTCACACCGGACATCCATCCCATGCGAATCTGCATCTTCGGCGCCGGCGCGGTCGGCAGCCATCTGGCGGTGCGGCTGGCGCGCGCCGGCCATGAGGTCGGCTGCGTGATGCGCGGGCCGCATCTCGACGCGGTGCGGGCCAAGGGCCTGACCTTGCGGGCGGGAGCCGACGAATGGTCGGCGCCGGTGACGGCTTCCGACGACCCGGCGGCGCTGGGTCCGCAGGATGTTGTCATCAGCACGCTGAAAGCGACCGGCTTGAGCAGCCTTGTCGCGGGGCTGCCGCCGCTGCTCCGCGCCGATACCGCGGTGGTGTTCGCGCAGAACGGGATTCCCTGGTGGTATGACCTCGGGCTTCCCGCCGACCATCCGCCGCCGCCCGATCTCGGCTTTCTCGATCCCGGCGGCCGGCTGCGCGCCGCCGTCCCGAACGGGCAGGTCATCGGCGGCGTGATCTTTTCGTCGAACGAGGTGGTCGAGCCCGGAACGGTCGTCAACCTGTCGCCCGATCGTAACCTGCTGCTGCTCGGCCAGCCCGACGACCTGGCGTCGGAGCGGATCGGACGGCTACGCGCGGCACTCGAGGCTGCTTCGATCGGCTCGCCGCCGGTCGCCCGGATCCGGGAGACGATCTGGTCCAAACTCCTCACCAACATGTCGATGTCGGTGCTGTGTCTGTTGACCGGGCAGACCGCGCGGGCGGTCCGCGCCGATCCGGCCCTGCGCGAAATCGTGCCGCGCCTGCTCGATGAGGCGCAGGCGGTCGGACGCAGTTGCTACCCCGCCGTCACCCGCACCACCCGCACCGGCGCTGCGCCCGAGCACAAGCCGTCACTGTTGCAGGACTACGAACTCGGCCGCGCGATGGAGATCGATGTGCTGGTGCGGGCGCCGGCCGCATTTGCCCGGGCCGCCGGATTGTCGACGCCGATGCTCGACCTGCTGGCAGGCCTCGCCATCCAGAAGGCGCGGGACAAGGGGCTTTACCCGGCCTGACCGTGATGCCGCCATCCACCGGGTGCGCGTCATGACGGCCTTCACGATTTCACGATCGTTCCGACCCAGGCTGCAAACGCGTCCAGAATCTCGTGCATGACCTCGCCATCATCGCGACCCGAACGCGCCGGCACGTGGAAGGAGTGATCGGCGCCGTCGACCAAATGCAGGGTGGCGGACGGACCTAATTTGCCGACCACCGGTTCGAGCAGGTCAAGCTCGGCGAGGCTGTCGCGCCTGCCCTGCAGGAACAGCATCGGGACATCGATGTCGGCGAGGTGTTTCGCCCGGTCGGCGGACGGCTTGCCGGCCGGGTGCAGCGGAAAGCCGAAGAACGCCAGCCCGGCGACGCCGGCAAGCGGCGCAGCCGCCTGCGCCTGCGAGGTCATGCGCCCGCCAAACCATTTGCCGCCCGCGAGCAGCGGCAATCCGGAACAGCAGCGCCCGGCTTCGGCCACCGCCGCCCGCACCGTCGCTTGCGCGACCGCCGGCGGATCGGGCCGCCGGCCGGCCTTTTCCATATAGGCGAACTGATAGCGCAGCGTGGCGATGCCGCGTTCGCCGAGGCCGTTCGCAACCGCCGCCATGAAGGGATGGGTCATCCCGGCGCCGGCGCCATGGGCAAAGACAAAACAGGCGCGCGCCCGCGGCGGCCGCATCAGGATGGCGGAGACCGAACCGCCCTTTCCAGTTTCGATGGCGATCTGCTGCATCCTGGCCAACCCGGTTGTGCGTCACCGCAATGTGTATCACCTTGGTGCCCGCGCCCGATACTGAAGCGGGGACTGAAAAACATGGCATCCGAATCCGCCTCCGGCGCGTCGCCCGCGGCCACCGACCATGCGGCAATGTCGGATCGCCGGATGCGGCGGCGGGTGGTGCTGGCGTCGGTGTTGGGCAACGGGCTCGAATGGTTCGATTTCGTCGCCTATGGCTATTTCGCCAGCATCATCGCCAAGGTGTTCTTCCCGGCCGACAGCAACCTGTCGCTGATGCTGACCTACGCGTCGTTTGCGGTGGGATTCGTGGTGCGGCCGATCGGCGGCATCATCATCGGCGCCTATGCCGACCGCTACGGGCGGCGCGGGGCACTGTCGCTGTTGATCGTGATGATGGCGTTCGGCACGCTGACGCTGGGGCTGACGCCCGCCTTCGCCACCATCGGCATCGCCGCGCCGATCATTGTCGTGCTTGGCCGCGTGGTGCAGGGAATTTCGATCGGCGGCGAATTTGCCAGCGCCACCGCGCTATTGGTGGAATACGCGCCGGCGAACCGGCGCATGACATTCGGAAGCTTCCAGATGTCCTCGCAGGCGCTCGGCCGGGTGCTCGCCACCGCGGTCGGGCTCGGCGTGCTGCTGACATTCCCGCCCGCCACCGTGCAGGCCGGCGCGTGGCGGATTCCGTTCCTGATCGGGGCGTTGATCGGTCCGTTCGGCTTCTATGTGCGATACCGGCTGGCGGAATCGCCGGAATTCCAGCAGCTGCTGCAGCACAAAGCCGACGTCGCGCGGGCGCCGGTCCGCGAAGTATTGCAGCGCCATCGGCGGCCGCTGATCTGCGCCATCGGGCTCACCATCATCGGCACCTCGCTGACCTATATCTGGAACACCTATCTGCCGACCTATGTCGTGCAGGAACTGCATCTGCCGCTGTGGCAGGGCCTGCTCGGCGTCGCCGTGACCTCGGCGCTGGGGATCGGCACCTGCGTGCTCGGCGGCTGGCTCGCGGACCACTACGGCCCCTACAAAATGTTCTTCCTGTTCACCGCGATCTCGGCGCTGATCTCCTATCCATTCTTCGCCTATGTGCTGGCCGCGCCCGGCTTTGCGCGGCTGTTTTTGGCCCAGTTCGTGGTGCTGACCGTGTTCGGCCTGCTGCAGGGGCCCGGACCCGGCCTGCTCGCGGGCCTGTTTCCGGTCGAGGTTCGCTCCACCGGCATGGCGATCTCCTACAATGTCGGCGTCACGGTGTTCGGCGGCTTCGCGCCGCTCACCGTCACCTGGCTGATCGGAGTGACCGGCAGCAAGCTGGTGCCGGCGTTCTACATCATCGCCGCCGCCATGCTTTCGATGGTCGTGGCCTCACCTTTCGCCGCACGCCGTAGTCTCTTGTTCTGACGCGTTTTCCTCACGCGAACCGGTACCCACTTCGCTCGAAAACGCTATACCCGGTCAGCGCCGCACCAACCTGCGCCGCAGCGGAAACAGCGCGACATGGTAGCGCTGCGCGACATATCCCCAAATGCCTTTCGGGGCGAACAGCATGGTGACGATCGCCAGCGCGCCGAGAAAAATCAGATACCAGGTGCCGAAGTCGGCAAGGTAACGTTGCAGCGCATAGAAAACGATCACGCCGGCGATCGGACCCTCGATCGTGCCCACCCCGCCGATGACGACGATGAAAATGACATAGGCGCTCCAGTCCAACACGGAAAACGCGGCATCCGGCGAGATCCGCGCCTTCTGCAGATAGATCAGCGCCCCGGTCATTGCGGTCACGGCCGCCACCAGAACATAGACGCCGAGCTTGGTGCGAAAGCTGTCGACGCCGGCGCTTTCGGCGGTCGCCTCGGAATCGCGGATGGCGAACAGCGCCAGCCCGTAGCGCGATCGCAGCACCAGATAGACCAAGAGCGGCGCGCCGGCCGCGAGCGCCAGCGCGATCCAGTAGGTGATGATGTCGCGCGCAGCCGGGGCGCGCACCTCGAACGTCGCCTTGACCCATTCGATCCCGAAAACCTCGTTGGTGACGGACGGCGGCAGCGACGTACCCGTGCCGCCACCAAGCTGCTTGAACTGCGCGAACACCAGCCGATACACCTCGGCGACGACCCAGCTCCCGATCGCAAAATAGGGACCGCGCAGGCGGAAGACCACGAACGCCGTCGGGACCGCGAAGACCGCGGCGATTATCCCCGACAGCACCGTCGCGGCTATCGGATCGACGCCGGCACCGATCGTCAGCGCAAACAACAGGTAGCCGCCAAGGCCGACAAACGCCTGTTGCCCGACCGAAACCAGGCCGGCATAGCCCGCGAGCAGATTCCAGCACTGCGCCAGCGCCAGCATGTAGAAGACAAAAATCAGATCCTGGATCAACCCGCGACCGGCAAAGGTCGGGAGCGCGGCCAGCATCAACACCAGCGCGATGCCGGCGAGCGCCAGCAGCCGCGAGGCGCGGGTGTTGGTTTCGATGCGATACCGTGCCGGTTCCATCAACGGCTTGCCATTCCCCTCAGCCACCGTGCTCAGTCCTCCGCGCGCGGAAACAGGCCGCGCGGCCGCAACAGTACCACGGCGAGAAAGGCGAGGTGGCCCGCAAGGATCTGCCATTCCGGGTTGATCTTGGCGCCGACGGTCTGGGCGACGCCAATGATGATGCCGCCGGCGAGCGTGCCCCACAGGCTCCCCAACCCGCCGATGATCACCGCCTCGAAGGCGTAGATCAGCCGGGCCGGGCCGATGGTCGGATCGAAATTGGCGCTGACGCCAAGATAAAGCGCGGCGATCGTTGCCACCACCATCGCGACCGCCATCGCGGTCGAATAGATTCGGTGATGGTCGATGCCCATCAACTGGGCGATTTCGAGATCGTCGGCGGTGGCGCGAAAGGCGCGCCCGAGGGCGGTCCGATAAAACAACAGATTGAGCAGCAGGATCACCGCAATGGCGGAGACCAACGTGAGCAGTGGAATGACACCGATCGCAAGCCCGCCGCCGAGCTGAATCGAGGCGGTCTCAATGGCGCCGAGCCGCAGCCGCCGGCTGTCGGCGGTAAAGGCTTCGAGCAGCCCGTTTTGAATGATAATGGACAGCCCGAACGTAACCAGCAGCGGCGGTAGAAGGTCGCGTCCCAGGGTCCGGTTCAGCAGCAAATGCTGCAGGGCGAAGCCGGCCGCGAACATCGCCGGCATGGCAAACAGCGCCGCGAACAGCGGATCGATCCCGAACCAGCTTGCCAGCGCCAGGATCGCGAACGCCGCCAGCACGATCAGATCGCCATGGGCAAGATTGACCAGCCGCATGATGCCAAAGATCAGCGACAGGCCGGCAGCGAACAGCGCATAGAGGCCGCCGAGCAGGACGCCTTGAATGATCGTGCCGAGCCAGTCGAGCATGTTCAATGTCCGAAATAAGCCAGATGAACCTGTTCGCGGGTCAGCTCTGCCGGGCAACCCACAAGCGACACCCGGCCCTCCTGAAAGCAATAGACCCGGTCGGCCACCTTCATGGCCTGGGCGATGTCCTGCTCGACCAGCACGATGCTGGTGCCGTTCTGCTTGATGCGCGGCATCGCATCGTAGACGCTGCGGATCACGATCGGCGCAAGCCCGAGGCTGATCTCGTCACAGAGCAGCACGCGCGGGTTCGACATCAGCGCGCGCCCGATCGCGACCATCTGCTGCTCGCCGCCGGACAGGGTCTGGCTTGGCGCGGTACGGCGAGCCTTCAGCGCCGGAAATAGCGCGTAGATGCTGTCGAGCGACCATGCGCCGGCGACCTTCCGGCCATAGTTTCCGATCAAGAGATTTTCCTCAACCGTCAGTGACGCGAATAGCCGCCGCCCCTCCGGCACCATCGCGATCCCGAGCTTGAGCACATTGGCCGCGCCGAGCCCGCCGATCGGCCTGCCCTCGAACAGCACGCTGCCGGGCTCCGCCCTGACCAGTCCGGCAATGGCCTTGAGATAGGATGATTTGCCCGCCCCGTTGGCGCCGATGATCGCAATGGTTTCGCCCGGCGCGATCACCGTGTCGATGCCGTACAACGCCTGGAAATCTCCGTAGCGGGCGGTGAGGCCACGGGTCTCGAGCATCGGCGTCGTCATACCAAAAGGCCGATATAGAATTGCCGAACCTCTGCGGAAGCCATCACCTCGTGCGGAATGCCCTCGGCGACCTTCTTTCCGAAATTCAATACGCTGAGCCTTCCGACCACCGCCAGCAGTGCGTGCACGATATGCTCGATCCAGACAATGGTCATTCCCGCGGCATGAATTTCGCGGATGGTCTCGACCAGTTCCAGGCACTCGCCCTCGGTCAGCCCGCCCGCGATCTCATCGAGCAGCAGCAGATGGGGGTTGGTCGCGAGCGCGCGCGCCATCTCCAGCCGCTTGCGTTCAAGCAGCGTCAGGGCGCCGGCGAAGGTGTTGGCGCGCGCAATGAGATGCAGGCGCTCGAGTATCTCCGCGCAAGGCGCCGCGGCGCCGCGCTCGGTCAGGCCCCCGCCATGCACCGCCGCCACCAGCAGGTTCTCGAACACCGTGAGATTGTCGAACGGCCGGGGGACCTGATGCGAGCGACCGATCCCGGCGATGCAGCGCTGGTGCGGCTTCGCCGCGGTGATGTCGCGACCATTCAGCCTGATCTCGCCGGCGTCGGGCACGAGCCCGCCCGCGATCAGGTTGAACAGCGTGGTCTTGCCGGCGCCGTTCGGGCCGATGATGCCGAGCGCCTCACCCGGCGCCACCGACAGATCGATGTCATCGGCCGCCACAACCGAACCGAAGCTCTTGCGCAGGCCCCTGATCTTCAGCATTCGCTTGAGTTTGGCAACCGAGTGGAGCAACCGGCACCAACGCGCGAGCTGGTGACGTCGACCGTCCGTTCGTCTCGTCCTGCCGTCAACCGATCGGCTCCATTTTGCCGCCCGCCGGAATGTTCGGCGCGGTCCTGTTTTCGGTGATGACGATGTCGTATTTGTTGCCGTCCTTGAGGCGCCATTGTCCACCGACCAGCGGCGTCTTGGCGACGTTCTTGGCGGCGAACGGTGGCAGGTTCTTGCCGTCCCACTGGATCTTGCCGACCACGGTATCGAGATTGGTTGCGGCGATCGCGCCGACCACCGCCTTGGCGTCGCGTTGCGGCGCGCGGGCCAGCACGTTGACGGCAATCTCGAACAGCGCGTGCACGAAGCCGATCGGCTGGGTCCATTGTTTCGTGGTCGCGGCCTCGTAGCCGGCGGCGAGATCTCTCGCGCTCATGCCGGTGAGCGACGACTTGAAGGGGTGGTTCGGCGACCACCAGACTTCCGACGACAGATTGTTGCCGTCCTTGCCGAGCGCCTCGACCGCGACCGGGAACAGGATTGCCTTGCCGATCGAGGCGACCTTCGGCTTAAAACCCTGCTGCAGCGCCTGTTTCCAGAAGGTCGTGAAGTCGGGCGGCAGGACGACGCCGGTGACGATTTCGGCATTGGCGCCTTTGAATGCGCTGATCTGGGCGGAGAAATTATCGGTGAGATTCTGGTAGCGGCCGGGATCGGTGAGCTTGTAGCCGTCCTTCTCCAGCACCGGCGGGAAGCCCACCTGCTTGTCGCCCCAGGCATTGCCGTCGCCGTCGTTCGGAAACAGCCCGCCGACCGATTTGTTGGTCGGCACCTGGCTCCACATGTTGGTGAAGACCGCGATGACGTCTTCGAGCCCCCAGAAGAAGTGGTAGGTATAGTTGAAATTCTTCCAGGCCGGAGGTCCACCGGCCGGATCGGCCTGACGGCCGATGAACCAGGGCTGCCACGGCGCCACCGTCGAGATGCAGGGCACCTCCTCGATCTCGCATTGGGTCGAAACCGGATTGGTGGTCTCCGGCGTCGAGGCCACCAGCATCAGGTCGATCTTGTCCTGAACGATCAGATCCTTGGCGACCTGAGCCGCGCGGTTCGGATTCGACTGGCTGTCTTTGACGACGACCTCGACGGGGACGGTGGCGTTGCCGAGCTTGATCCCGGCCTTGGTGGCTTCCTTGAAATTGGCGATGATAAAATTGTCGGCTTCGGCGAAGGCGGCGAGCGGGCCGGTCTGCGGGCTGACATAGCCAAGCTTGATCGGGCGCGTCTGCGCGATCGCCGGCATGGCAATGCCGGTGGCCAGTGCGGCGCCGGCCGCGGCCGACGATTTCAGCAGCGTACGTCGATCAATTCCGGTGTGCACGATCCCAGTCATGTGACTTACCCCTCCCTGAAATTCCGGCGGACGGCCAGGTTCCGCGGGGAGCCTTGACCGCCGTCCGGAAATTGTTCGATATTCGAACTTACGTTCGCTTTTCAGCGAGTGTCGATGACCCTCCCCGCGGTGTCAACCGCCCGCTCAAGCATTGTGTGCACGATGGCCGAGACAGGACAGCGAATGAACGTGGGACACGACAAGGAATTCATGTCCACTCTGGCCAAGGGGCTCGCGGTGCTCGGCGCGTTCGGCAAGGAGCGGCCATCAATGACCTTGTCCGACGCGGCCGCCGTCGCCGATCTGTCGCGGGCCACCGCGCGCCGGGTTTTGCGTACGCTGGCGCAGCTCGGCTATGTCGTTCAGGACGGCCGCACGTTCTCGCTCACCCCGCGTGTGCTCGAACTCGGCTTTGCCTATCTCTCGGGCCAGGACTGGATCGATCGCGCGCTGCCGATGATGAAGGAGCTGAGCGAGCGGCTGGGCGAATCCTGCTCGGGCTCGATCCTGCAGGGAATCGAAATTGTCTATGTCGCGCGGGTACCCGCCCGGCGCATCATGTCGACGGCGCTGGCCGTTGGCAGCCGCTTGCCGGCGTTTCACACCTCGCTCGGTCGCGCCCAGCTTGGCTATCTTGACCGTGCCGAAATCTGGCGCCGGCTGCGCTCGATCCGGCTCGAAGCCTACACGCCCTATACCATCACCGACATGCAGGCGCTGTTCGACCGTGTCTGCGCCGACCGCGAACAGGGGTTTTCCATCGTAGACGAGGAGCTGGAGCGAGGGCTGCGCTCGATTGCGGTCCCGGTTCTCGACCGCACCAGCCAGGCGGTCGGCGCCATCAATCTCTCGGCGCACACCACGCGGACCACGCGCAACGAAATGCGCGAAAAATTCCTGCCCGAGCTGCGGCGGATCGCGCAGCAGATTTCACAGGCCCCGCAGCCCGGCTAGGCGCCGCGGCATCGGTCTGGTGATCACCTTGTCAGGGCGCGCCGAAAAACCTATCGTCTTGGTTCGCTTTCCGCACAGCGGTTCGATTATCGAACAAATGAGGCGGACACCCCAAAGGGGCCGAATTCCACGGGAGGGCACGATGGCAAAAACGACACCCAAAGCCGCAGCGGGAAAAACCGCATCGGCCGGCAAGGCGCAGGCGACTAAAACCAGTGGCCGCGACGATCGCCAGGCGTTCGCGCGGCGACCGGAGAATATCGGCCAGATGCAGGTGAGCCGGCCGCAGACCGGCGCGGAATACATCGAATCGCTGCGCGACGGCCGCGAGGTCTTCATCTATGGCGAGCGCGTCAAGGACGTCACCACGCATCCCGCGTTCCGCAATACCGCGCGGATGGTGGCGCGGCTGTACGATGGCCTGCATGACGCCAAGCGAAAGCACAAGCTGCTGCTGCCGACCGATACCGGCAATGGCGGCATGACGCACGCCTTTTTCAAGGCGCCGAAGACGCTGCAGGACCTGGTCGCCGGCCGCGACGCCATCGCCGAATGGGCGCGCATGACCTATGGCTGGATGGGCCGCTCGCCGGACTACAAGGCGGCGTTTCTCGCGACGCTGGGCGGCAATGTCGACTTCTACGCTCCATACCAGGACAATGCACGGCGCTGGTACAAGTTCAGCCAGGAGCGCGTGCCGTTCATCAACCACGCCATCATTCATCCGCCGGTCGATCGCGACCGGCCACCGAACGAGGCCAGCGACGTCTGCTGCCACATCGAGAAGGAGACCGACGCGGGTCTCATCATCTCCGGCGCCAAGGTGGTCGCCACCGGTTCGGTGCTGACCAACCATACGTTCGTCGCCCACCACGGATTGATCCCGGTGCAGGACAAGAAGTTCGCCGCAGTGTTCATGTTGCCGACCAACTCGCCGGGCGTGAAATTCATCTGCCGCACCTCCTATGAGATGAGCTCGACGGTGATGGGCAGTCCGTTCGACTACCCGCTGTCGAGCCGGCTCGACGAGAACGACGCCGTCTTCATCATGGACAAGGTGCTGGTGCCCTGGGAAAACGTGTTCGTCTATGGCG
>Ga0182024_10019066_pt1 | contig 12688 bp, 10 predicted proteins | sample P32metaG_FD_120480 | JGI IMG/M metagenome (GOLD analysis project Ga0182024, IMG submission 120480) | Permafrost microbial communities from Stordalen Mire, Sweden - P3-2 metaG (Illumina Assembly) | ecosystem: Environmental > Terrestrial > Soil > Wetlands > Permafrost | place: Sweden: Stordalen... | reverse complement strand
TGTTTCACCTTCGCGCGCGTCTCGGCCATGGTCCACATGCACACCGAAGATTATTACCAGAATGGAAAGCGTTGGTGGGTGCGGCTCCATGAAAAAGGCGGCAAGCGACATGAGGTCCCCTGCCACCACAATGCGGAGGCGTATCTCGATGAGTATTTGGCCGCGGCCGGCATCCGGGACGAAAAGAAGTCACCGCTGTTTCGGAGTGTGGATAGGCAGCGGAAGTTGACGGAGAATCCTATGACGCGGACGGACGTGCTGCGTATGGTGAAACGCCGGGCGCAGGAAGCCGGACTCCCCTCTTCTACTTGTTGCCACACGTTCCGAGCGACCGGTATTACGGCGTATCTAGAGAACGGCGGAACGATTGAGAACGCGCAAGCGATTGCGGCGCACGAATCGCCCCGTACGACGAAGCTCTACGACCGCACAAGCGACGAGATCACACTTGATGAGGTGGAGCGGATTGCGATATGAACGCACTCGTTAGCGCTATCAAAAAAAGTGTCGAGCCCCTTTTTGAGCATCAGGCAATGATGGAGGGCTGAGGGGGCCGGTGTATCAGGGTCGAATTAGGGGTATAATCCTGTTCGTAATAGGAGGACCTGTTTGTGGCCCTCCTGACAGGAGGACGTGTTATGGCCGCCCTAAGAAGAAAAGTGATTTTCGTAGGGGTACTGGTTCTTTCGGCAACGCCGGTCTTTGCGGATTTCGACAACACCTACACGCTCGGGGGCTACACAATCTATGACTGCAGTCAGGCCGGCTCCTCAGAGTATCAGGCATGTCTGGGTGCCATGGCTGCTGGTGATACTGAGGGCATCGCTAGCTTCGGCGGAGGCTCCGATCCGGCCGTCGTTAACCCGCCGATCGTACCCGGCACTTTGTATTTAGGAACAGCGTCCGTCAGCCCGGACGGTCAATGGGCGCTAATTGTGGAAGGGGGGCCTAGCCGGAACGATTTGGAGGACGCTGTCGTCTTCTACGTGTGGCACAACGGCTCATTTTTCGCCACCCCATTTCCATTTGCCATTGACCTTCTTGAAGGAATGGAGGTTGAGATCAACGATGAAGGTGCGATCGCGGCTGCAGGAATCGGCCTCGGAGACGTCGTTTTTTCGCCCCTGTCTGATTCCCTTGATGGGTGGGTGTTTGGTGATCCGAGCTGGAACGCTGATGCCGGGCAATTACCAGTCCTCAACGACGCAAACCAATTGCTGGTCGCTGGGTTCGATAACGGTGTCAGCGATTATCGCTTATTCGATCCCTCAGGCGCTCCAACGCCAGTGCCCGACCCGATATCTCTTTGCCTGCTCGCTACAGGTCTGGCAATGGCAGTACCGCGCTTACGCAGAATCGGCGCCTCGGTAAGAGATTAGGGAGTTTTTCCACGCGTCAGATGACAAAACTCAAAACCGAAAACCGTCTTCTTGTCCTAGGTTGGCGCTTTTAGCTCTGACGGTTACAAACTGTCGATCTCCCCTCTCGTCTTCGGCCCCACGGTGCCATAACCCGTGGCATCGGGAGACCCGTAGGTTACGATTCCATACTTTGCCTGGAACGCTTGGACAGCCTGTTCAGTGAGTTGCCCGTAGTAGCCGGTAATAGGTCCTGCATAGTCGTCGTCTTTGGTAAGAAGATTCTGGAGGAGAGTCACTTGAGGACCGGAATCGCCGGGATAGAGGTCTTGAGTGATAGTGTCCGACGGGGCGGGGATCGAAAGAGGAGCCGACGATGCCGGACTGATCGGCGTCGTCCCTGTCCCCATGATGGCTTCCCGGGTCTTCTGACCGAAGTAGCCGACCGCAGGCGTGATGCCATTCAATTTCTGGTATTCAGCAAGGGTTGATTGGGTGAGTGTGCCGAAGTATCCGGTGGGGCCGATTGAGGCGAGTTTCATTGCTTCTGGACCTGAATCATCGAGGATGAGGAGCTCCTGGAGCACCCAGACGTCCTGCCCCTCGGAACCCACGGTGAGCGGACGGTTGTTCGTATTTGCGGTCTTGAAAAGCTGGATCGAAAGGGTTTTGAGTTCCTGAAAGAGGGGGAGGATGCTTCCCGTGCCGCTGGATGGAGAGGTTGCGGTCGATGCTGAAGAGATTGATGATGTGCCGCTTGGCGTGCTCGTGGTCACGGGCGGGGTGTAGAATCCGCCACCTCCTCCTCCGCCGGAGGAAACGCCGACGGAGCCGCCTCCACCACCACCGCCCGATGATGCCGCTTGGGTCGTGGCTGAAACGACAGTCGATGTTGCGGAAACATTGCCGGCGAAATCAAACGCATCGAGGTAATAGCTGTAGAGGGTGGAGGCGGAAAGGCTGGTGTCCGCATATGCAGGAAGCGAAGTCGTGGCGACCTTGGTCCCATTGCGGTAGATGTCATATCCTGCGAGGCCTGAACCGCCGGAGTCCGTGGAAGATGCCCAGGAAAGATCGATCTCGCTTGCCGAGGCCGCCGTTGCCGCGACGCTCGTGGGTACCGAAGGTGGGATCGTATCCACGATGACGGTGGTTGTTGCGGTCGACGTACCGTTATTCGATGATGCCGTAAGCGTATACGCTGTCGTCGATGTGAAATTCACGAGCGTCGAACCGATGAGCGTGGTCGTCGAGAAGCTGCCGGGCATGATGGCGACGGAGGAAGCATTCACGACATGCCAGCTGAGGGTTGAGCTTCCTGTGGTAGCAAAGATTGAGGGCGATGCCGAGAAGGAGAGAACGGTAGGGCCGGACGCATTCTCGGTCGTCGTACTTGCACTGGTTGAGGTTGCGGAGGTGAGGCCCAAGGTATCAAAGGCCGAAACGGCGTAGGTATATATAGTAGAGGCGGTGAGGCCGGAGTCATGGTACGAAGCTCCCGAGGAGGTAGCGATCATGACGCTTGGGGTGCAGGATGATCCACTGGTACACCGGAAAATGTTGTAGCCGCTGAGGCCGGGACCGCCGGAGTCAGTTGATGACGCCCAAGTGAGGGAGATGGTCGAGGTACCGGTGGCAGTTGCAGTAAGGCTCGTCGACATCGTGGGCGGAGTGCTGTCGACGGTCACGGTGACTGCCGACGTGCTGGTGCCATTACTGTTTGTTGCAGTGAGCATGTAGATGGTGGTCGAAGTCGGATTCACCATCGTGGAGCCGATGAGTGTACTGGTACTGAAACTGCCTGGTGTGATGGCGACAGAGGAGGCATTCGTCACGTTCCAAGAAAGAGTTGACGTTCCACCAGATAGGACCAGGGAAGAAGATGCCGAGAAGGAGGAGATGGCGGGGATCGAAGCAGGAGTCGACAGTGGCGCAAGTGCCATGGTTGCTTGAATGTCGTTGCCGCCGTGACACGATTGACTTCCTGAGACCGGAACCGTGTAAAACGGAACGTGAGTGCTAAGCCAGGTCCACGCCGACGAACCGGTGCACGTGCCTTGTGAACAGGTATCGGTAAGTCCCGGAAGGAACGTGCCCAACGCCCGAGCAATATTTTGATACGCGTGGTCTCCGCCGCACGACGCATCGCCATCAAAAGTGGATTGCGTCTGGAATGAGGGTATAACAGCATTCTTGACAGCAGCCCAGCTTGAGAAGAACGGGTTCGGCGTCGTACCGTTTGATGTGTCTGTACTCGTGCCGTCTTTAACTCCGATTTCATAGGCCGAGATAAGCCACGGATTGAACTCGGAATCATCGACTTCTTCTATTAATCGATCATTGAGGTTTGTTGCTGCGTTGGACCAATCCGTGAATCCCATCTGCACGGCGCGATTCAGGACTATGCCTTCTTCCCACTCCAACCATGGCTCCACAAAGTCCGTGCTGAGAGTCTGGTCGTTGTCGCCGTTGCTGATTTGCACATTCCCGGTAAGAGGCTGGCTCAGCCCTGTGCATTGCGAGCAAGGAATCGTCACGTGAGTGCCGTCGACAACGACGGCGGTCACGCCATACGATCCAGTCACCGGCGCAGGACCGGGAGTATTGATGACAGACCATGCCCCCGTGGCTCCCCAGATGTTCACCGTGGTGTCGCCAATATTCAGCGTGCTCGTTGTGACCGTCAATTCGGAAGGGTTCGCGCTCGTTGCCCCGGTGACCGTTTGCAGGCCCGTGTATACATCCTGCGCCCAATCGACGCCGGGCTCCGGCGTGTGCAACGACGGGAAAATCCCCAATCCCCATCCGCAATGACCGAAATCCCAACGGGTCGCGGTCGATGGCGTGCTGTCGCCCGGCGGATAACCACTGCAGGTGCTGTTCGTACTGCTCGGCGTCAAGTTCGTGCCCGTGATCCCGAGAAAGCCCTGCATGATTTCGGCATTCGAATTGATGATGGCGTCATAGTAGCTCTGCTCGGCCGTTCCGTCGGGACTTACTGTCGCCGCGTACATATTCTGCTGAAGGGACCACGCAGTATCGCGTGGAGCCTTATTCATCGCAACGAAGAAGCCATTGCCATCAGAGAGAGTGGAATCTGGGTTACTGGCAAAATCACAGTAGTTCGCCCCCTGTTGGACTTCCTCCATTTCGAAATAACTGCCGGTCAGAAGATAGGCCGGATAAGAATAATCAACCCAATGTTCGCAATTACTCTCCAATGACCAAGAACCGAGCGTGGTCGAACCCACGGGAGTCAGGATATAGCCGTAACTGAGCTCTCCAGTAGTTGGAGAGGTGTCACGGGAAATGCCGTGACCTATTGTGTTACCGGTGCCAGAGCCGCAGGAGCTGGACTGGGTAGAGTTCGGCATATTATAACCTGGGCAGTAAAATGAGCCCAAGTCGGTGCGCGATTCCCGCTGCTGAAAAGGAGCTTGGCTAAAACCATTCCACATACCGCCACCGCCACTCACTCCGGATAGCGTCGTAGCGGGATTGTTGTCCACTTCACCCGTCAGCATATCCCACGCTTCCGCGCAGGGACCATTAGGAACTCCGCAGGTTCCCATATTGTACAGATATTCGAGGTCCGTACGGGATAGGAGCTTACCCTTGTCGTTTCCAGCGTTCATCGTGGTCTCCATGAGGCCATGCCCGCTGGAGGTGCTATTCGCGCCGTTCATAATGTCGCCTTTGTCAGTTGCAAGAAAGCACTGGTAGTCCCCGATGGTGTCGCTACTGTCCAAGCTGGGACAAATGTAGTTCGTAATGCTACTCGAAAACGCTGGGTTCAGATTTGTCGAGGTACTGTTGGGATTTACCGTCGCATTCGTGAGGTCATAGCTTGGTATGAGCTTCGTCGACATGAGGTACGGGAAGTTATAGTCGATGCGGACATTCCCGAGCGGTGTGCCACTCCAAAACGTCTTATCCCAGCGCGTGGCAGCCAACTGAGTGAACGTTCCGGAGGCATTGGCGTATGCTTGGCCGGCTGACGTGTAGGCTTGTGCGAGCGGATTTCCTGTTTTGAGCACAAACGAATACTGCTGGTTCTGCATCCGGCCAGTCCACATATTTTCCAATATGAAATCCACCTCAACGGCGTTGCTACCGGGATAAAAGGAAAGAGTAAACATCGGATGCAGACTGGCAGTGGGAGCATTCCCAGTCACCGGATTGCTCATCGTCGTGCCATTCCAACTCCAGCCGAAATCGTAGGCGGTGCTGGCGGTGCAATCCTGGACAATGACCTGCGTCACCACGGGCCCCTGAAGCCAATCATTCAGCTGGCAGTCCTCAAACCCGAGGGCGCTCAGCATGGTCTTGGCATTGGCTGTCTGTGTTGTGCCATTGGCGGTGACTTCGATGTCGGCGCCCCAATTACCTGAATTGAAATTCACCATCTGAGATTGGCTCAGATAGCCGACGTTGTTGCAGTTCGGAGTGTTAGCGAACGTGACGACCGCGCTCCCATTCGCGGGAAGATTAACGTCGAAGCTAATGATCGCGTATTTGAGCGAGCCGTCTGGCCATCTATCTTTCACGTCATCCTGATAATTGAGAACCGTATTGCCATTGATCACCGGTGCGGCGCACTGGGTGATCTCCCCATCTGCGAACGGTCGCCCCATGGTCGTTGGCCGGTCATTTTGGGTGACGCCATCAACTTCATAAATAGTGGCCGTGTCGCTCGCATTCACAATCGAGGCAAGAGCAACACTCGTAGTTGCCGTCGAGGTGCCATTCGCGTTTGAGGCGGTGATGGTGAATACTGTCGTTGATGTAGGACTCACCGATGTTGAGCCGACGAGCGTAGATGTGGAGAAAGAACCGGGCGTGATGGAAATCGAGGAAGCGTTCGTGATGTCCCATGAGAGCGTGGACGACTGACCGCTCATCACGCTCCCTGGGAGGGCGGAGAAGGAAGATATGACAGGAAGAGTAGAACCCTGCGTAGTTGTACTCGCACTCGTCGAGAGCGCCGATACTTTTCCCGCGCTATCGAAGGCCGAAACGGCGTACGTATATGTCGTACTCGCTGAGAGATTCGTATCGGTGTACAAAGCACCCGATGAGGTGGCGATAATAGTGTTTGGCGAACAACTTCCTCCGGTGCATCTGAAAAGGTTGTAACCGGCGAGGCCGGGCCCTCCGGAGTCGGTAGAGGATGCCCAAGTGAGCGAGATGGTCGACGTGCCGGTCGCGGTGGCAACCACGGAAGTCGGAGTGCTCGGAAGAGATGAGGACGCCAAAAGCTCAATGCCCTGGATGGCGACGTACTGATCGCCGCCATCCGTGCTCGACACGGTAAAGGACACGGTGGTGCTTGCCGGAGAATTGATGGGGGCATTGCCGACCTCCATGCCGGAAAAAATCTGTCTGGTGTTGCCATTGTAGTTGTACGGTCCCCAGCTGTATCCGCTGCCCGCGATCCAGGTTGGGGTGCTGGCATCATATGGGTCTGAGCCGAAACCGACGTAGAGCGAATTGCTGTATCCGCTCGACGGGACCGTCGTTGAAGCGAACTTCACATAACTGGTCTTGCTGTAGCTCGACGAAGTATTCCCGATGCCATTTCCCGGATTTCCTGCGGAAGCCGCCGTCCCCGTGAAGCAGGCCAGGTCGGCCTGGGTCCAAGCGTCCACAGCAGTGCTGACCGTAACGGTCGCATTCGAGAGCGCGCTTGAGACATAGGTCATGAAAACCTGGTCGCTTGTACTCGCAAAGCTGGGGGTAGACGTCGTCCATGTATCGCCATTGGTGTCAGTCACCGACGAGATATCGTAGCCTACACCCGCAGCTGTCTCATGCAAAAGGCACAATGAATTGGCTGATGTGTTCAGGGGAAGCGTGAACGAGAGCACGTGATTGTCGGCTCCCGTGGAGGTCGAATTCGGGATCAATTGGATGGCCGCATGAGCGATTCCGCCGTAAGCGCAGACGCCAAGAACGCCGACGAGGGCGAGGAACGACACCTTCTTATGAGTTGATCGAAACATTATTGTGATTAGAACGCGGTTGATTTGTTATTTGATAGACAGGTGGGTTTCAATCTTTCCGAGTGGTTCTCCCCGTGCCGCCACACTAATGACAAATGCCATAGCTCTGTAGCGTGTGGTCCAAGACCATGCCGTAACCATCACAGGCCAAACATCGTTCTGTCGGTGCTATCGAGTCTCTTTGCTTCCGCATGAGATCCTTTGCATTCGACGGTACCGGATTGAAATCACCGCATGGTGCGAGGGGTATGAGTGAGGGATGGAACCCACTGTGAGTAGAGGGTTGTGATCAGTATAGGGCGGGACGCGTAAACCTACAAATCAGGCCTGTGGAATACTCATGGCTGGCGAAGAGGTGTCTTCCGTCCGTGCCACTCTTCTTTGTGCCGTCAGTTTGCATCCATGTCGCGGGCCGTGGCCTTTGCTGTATTTCCACTTGCGCGTGAACGCAGACGAAAAAGAAGCCACCCGGAGAAGAGGGTGGCTTGAGTTGAAACAGATTGCTTACGAAGCAGTGCGCCGTTAGGTGTGTATCGCGCGTGCCTCCAGAAACGGGCCGAGCTTTGCGGTTGCCCGGAATTGCGGGACCGGGTCGAGTTGCTTCAGTGCGGATGTGAAAGCGTTCGATAAGCTAAACATCGTTCGCGGCGCGAACTCTTCGTGTTCCGGATTGAAATACAGACTATGGACGGGACCGGCCAGGTGCTTCGGGAGATCGATATCCCCCTCGATGAAAGCCTGGTAGATAATGAGTTTCGCCGAAACATCCGTGAGCTGGGAGTCTCGCCAGCGCGCAACCTGCTTCGTCATCGGATCGAAGTTTCGCTGCATTTCCGAAACGCCGATTTCGAGTGAGTGGATCAGGTTGAAATTCTTGGAATGCTTGGCGAGCACCGGCGTGAAGTCGCCGGAGAACGCCATGTTGTCGCAGACGAGAACGCGATAACCGACGGTCATCGCGAGGCGCATGGACTTGTCATGCGCGTTTCTCAAACCAAGGGCAAACCGGCAGCCTTGGAACGTCGTTTCGAGCTCCATGATGCCGAACATCTTCATGCCGTCCCTTGAGACGGCGTATTCTTCGCGGACCGGCGCGATGTGCCGGAGCGAGAGGGTGTCCACGAGGGCATTCACGACCTCGTGGTGCGGAATGACTTTGTGGGTCGCGGTCCCCTGCGGAGCGGGCACGAGCGCAAGTTCCTCCCGGCCGATCCTGCCGCTGTGAGAGAGTAATGTTCCTTCCATCCTGATCGATCTCCTTTTGTGAATGAGCAAATTCGAGGGAGACGCAAGCGTCATCTCGCGGCTGGCGGCGATTCGGGTCGCCATGCGCGAGACGGCGTGGTGGGTATTTCTGAATCGGGCGATCGATGTTGGCAGAGAACCTAGGCACTATAGGGCGGTGTTGAGCGCGCGTCAAGGTTCGGCGGTTCGAAAGTGCTAGGCGCCTTCAGAGAGATGAGACCTATCGAACGCATGAACCCGGACCGATAAGTGAACCGGGAGGCCGTCCGCTTGCAAACGTGCGCTGCCGTGTTATCGAGTAGCCCCCGACCGGTACGGACAGTCTCTCACCAACAAACCTCATTGAGGAGAGCATGAATTGCCGGCAGACGGACGATTGTGGATCTAAACCTGTTTCTTTTTCTCATGTGCTGCCTTCGCGGCAATTCGCGCGTCCCGCAACGTGTGTCGCAAGAACTCTAAAACCGGGTCAGTTCGTGATGCGAGCGCAAAAGGTCATCCATGGGAGAAGAGTGTCATAGGATGAGGGAAGTTCTCACCGGATGTTGCTCCACACCTGTTTTCTTTTTCAAACTAGCTAACATTCAAGCAGCTGCCGTACGCAAGCATACCGTCCCAATTTCTCCCGCATGCTCTCGCGGTGGACGGAGTCGCGGATCGCGGGGCAAACGGTCGAGGTATTCTCCGAGTTCAGCGGCGGTAAAGACTTGTTTTATTTTTGCCGCGAAACGGGGCAATGCTGTCGCGGATTCTGGATCTCGCTCTGCGCGCCCCACGACGGCGAAGAGTTTCTCGCCGACCACGTACTCAAGAGCCGCCTCAACGCCGAAACGCTCCTTAATACGTTTTGCGGCGGCGCACTGCTCCGCCGAACGACGACGCTCTGCTGTTGAATGCTGTCGCTCGTTTATTTTGATAGGGTTGTGATGACCGGGTTCTTTCATGGTGATCCTTAAATCCTACGGCCTGGTGAGAACTTGTCAACCTGAAGGGGACCAATACCTGTTTTCTTTTTCGACGCGGAGCGCAGGCACGTGCCTACCGGCAACGACAGGTCTAGCGCCAGCTATCGATAGGTGTCTTTGGACTTGATGAGAACCGCAGAAATGTTCACGAGGGCGCGATCAGGAACTTTCATGAAAATGATCCGATACTTGCCTACCGTCTTCCGGAGCCGACCCTTCCACTGGGGTCCTTGCAAAGCCTTTATATTGGTCCACTGAGAGTCGTCCTTCTCTTCAAACTCATCGAAGGCGTGCTCAATACGGTCCCGCACGCTGCGGGGAAACCGGGAAAGTTGCTTTTCGGCTTCGTCGGAAACCTCAACGCGATAGCGCATTTTTTATGGTGCGCCAGGGTTTCGACTTTCCACGCTTGAGCTGCGCTTCGCCGCGGCGGACGATCTTCGCCTCTTCCGGCGACAACGTATCATCCGCTGCAATTACGCGCTTCGGTTTGATGAGCACGCCGTTTTTTTGTTCGGCGAACGCCACTAAGTCCCCTGCTTGGAGTTTGAGGGTTTCGAGGATCTCGCGCGGGATCACCACCTGGCGGCGCTGCCCGACGCGACCGACTCGCTCTTGGGTTGGGGTTGTTTTCATGGTGGATACTACGTTTTGAAGTTGGTTACGCTTTCAGTGTACGGGGGTTCCTCATGTTCGTCAAACCTCGTACTCTCCCAACCCGTTTTCTTTTTGAAACTAATTCGCATCTGTTCCGGCAACGAATCGCTGCCGTGGCAAGGAACCTGAAAGCCAAGTTGCGTGTACCCGCTGGAGACGGAATTCCGCGGCTGGGATCAATCCTCTCTCGTAATCCAGCTTACCAAGGCAGGAACTATTGTGACCAAAGTCATACGTCGTTTCTACCATGCTGACGGTTATTTCATGGAGATACACAATATTCATTCCGGATCGATGCAATTGATGCTATAGTCTCTTCCTAAGCCAAAACAGTAAACACTCATGGCATCTTAATGCAGGTATTGCTGCACTGGTAACAGGTCCATCTGCGGCGCCTGTCGAAACAAAGCAGGGCACACTTTTCCAATGAGAAAGGAATGACGAGCTATGCCTGACGATACGAAGTCCACGGCTCCTCCCGCAGGAGGCGGCCCCGCAAAGTACATACCCTCCGTTCGCATCAGTAAAGAGCGCTCCGGCGTTGATAGCGATTTAGGCTTCCTCAAAGAACTATCGGGAACGTGGGAGGGTCAAGGCTTTAACCTGATCGCTCGCCCCGATAAACAGGGTGGTTCGCCGCTTTTTCTTGAACTCAATCAGACGTTCGAGACACTCAGTTTCATTCCCATTTCGTCTTCGATTCCGAATCGCGGGGACGTGGTCAACGACATTGAATTGTTCGGTTTGACCTACCTCCAGAAGATTTCGGACACCGTGACCGGAGGAGCCCTGCATATCGAACCCGGAATTTGGATTCATATCCCCTCCCAAGATACTGGCGGGAACCAGAGCGTGGCACGAATGGGGACGATTCCCCACGGAAACTCGTTGCTTGCCGAAGGGACCGCAATCAAGTTAGACCCGTTTAATGGAAATCCGTTCGATCCGGACAAGGTTGCTGCTGCGAATACGTCTCCATTTAAGACGGGGACTCCGATGCCGATTCCAGGGACGCTGGGCGGATTTGCCCCGTACGACCTTTCGAACCTTACTCCAGTAGCGGTCAACTTCAGAACACCGGCCGGAAACACCCCGGCGATTCCCCTCCCGACGACGATCCTGGGTGTTCCCATGCAGGATGTTATCGTTGACCCTACGAAGCTGCTCACAGCGGCGCTCTCGAATCAGAAGATTAGGCGGATGGTGGTTATCAATATTGCGAGCGTCGCGACCCTGTTGCAGCAACAGCCAGAGGGTCAACCTCCGAAGGACATTCTTCAGGGATTAAATACGGGCGGTGGAGTCGAAGATATTCCTTTTCTTCAAGCGAACGCTAACGTCGCGACGGTGTTCGCGACTTTCTGGATCGAAACGATTCAGGGAGCTACCCCTGATGCCGATTTCCTTCAACTGCAATACGTCCAGACGGTGCTGTTGGATTTCCCGGTGATCACGCCCGGTAACCCTCCTCCGCCACCTCTCAGTTGGCCACACGTGTCGGTGGCAACATTGCAAAAGACGTTCGGCGGCCAATAACAGAAATCGAGCCGGGAGGTCAAAACAGGCTCGAAGTGTTCCACGAATGACCGTTGCCTCTGCAATGGTCATTCTTCTTGTGGCGTGACTCAGATATAGGGGCGGAGCAAAGTTTCTCGACGTGGATTGGTGAGCTGCGCACAGAAGTAGCGCATTAGTCATCGAGCGGCTGCGTAAGCGGATCATCGAAGTCAGTTTTCCAACGGCCATCGATCTTGCGTTGCAGGTCGCGCCACACGACTATCCCATATCCTCGCTCCTGCAAGTCTTCAGCATCTTTTCGCGCTTCTGCTTCAGTTGGGAATGCGCGGCTGTCACGCACCGGCCCGAATTCGCCCTTAAATACATAGGAGTATCGGTAAATAGTGCGAGTGGAGTCCATGGGAGGCGCCATAAAACTTCGAGGTAGCGAACCCTGCAACCTGCAACCTTTTGCTATTTCAATCCCAGCGTGCGGCGGAAATCGACGCCAGCAATGATCGGGATGCCGAGGTACGCCTTGAGATCAAGTAAGTGGTGGTCGTTCGTGACGATCAGGTCAGCTCTCCCATCGATCGCGCACTCCAGGATGCGGTTATCGTCCGGGTCGGCGGTAACCACTTGGACCCTGGTATGCGGAATGACAATCCCCTTGCCCGCGACTCGGGCGACGATCCTCACGGCGTTTTGAACGCGGTCTTCCGACCAATTGAAGTCCGCGCGAAGGACTCCGGCCATCTCCCGAATGATAGCGGGCGAAACGACAAGCCGAAACCGGCCGGCAATCGCGGCATCCCACAAAACCGCGTTGCGTCCCTTCGGATATTGGAACGCCGAAATGTAGACGTTCGTGTCGAGGACGGCTTTAAGGCGTTCGGCGCCGGGAGCGGGACTCATGGATAATGCGCGTGACATCGCGCTCTTTTACGCCGACCTTCTTGGCTTG
>Ga0182024_10019065_pt1 | contig 12688 bp, 6 predicted proteins | sample P32metaG_FD_120480 | JGI IMG/M metagenome (GOLD analysis project Ga0182024, IMG submission 120480) | Permafrost microbial communities from Stordalen Mire, Sweden - P3-2 metaG (Illumina Assembly) | ecosystem: Environmental > Terrestrial > Soil > Wetlands > Permafrost | place: Sweden: Stordalen... | reverse complement strand
CGCCGCGGCGAACTCGAAAGCGCCTCAGTCAACTGCCAACCCTGGAACCCGAAACGATTCAAGAGCATTCTGCCGACCGTGCGAGCCTTGACTAGAACCGCTGACCCAAAGCTTTTCATTCCCGCCCTTGTTAAGGAATGTGCCTCGTGCGGTGTCGCTGTCGTCATCACACCCGCTCCTACCGGCTGTCGGGCTAGTGGCGCTACTCAGTTCATCACACCAGAAAAGGCGCTCTTAATGCTTAGCTTCCGTTACCTTTCGGACGACCATTTCTGGTTTACATTCTTTCATGAGGCCGGCCATTTCATACTTCACAGCCCCTCCCTATTCTTGGAGGGCTCTGATCTTCCTTCGACCGAAGCAGAAGCGGAGGCAAACCAGTTCGCGGCAGATGTCCTGATCCCTCCTCAGTTCAAAGCTGCCTCTCTCAAGCTCCCCGTCGATGGTCGGAAAGTAATGCGCTTCGCCAGACAGATCGGGGTCTCTCCTGGAATCGTCGTCGGGCAACTCCAGCACCATGGCTACTTCACTCAACGCCAGCTGAACAATTTAAAGAGACGCTTTCGCTGGACGGCCACTTGAAGGGATTTAGCCTCTGAAAGGAACAAAGCGGTTCGGATACTTTTGCCAATTACAGAGAGCATCCTCCATTACTTGCATTCCGACATGAAGATGATTTCCAAGTTCTACCACGCGGCCATCGAGCACTTCCTCCCGAAGCGGCGCTCCGTGATTAGGGTCAAATAGCAGCCGTGCTCCTTTCAAGGGGCCGGTAGCGCCATGAAGATAAGGTGTCCCCGGCTCAATCCTGGCCAATCCAAGTTTGCCAAGCATGGTCAGGTAATCAAATTTCGCCATCCGCCCGAAGGAAATCACATTCATTGAGCGGTAAAGGTAATCGAATAACTCCCTCGGATCATCACCTATTTCGCCTACGCCCTCCTCGACAAGCTCTATGTGCATCCTCGGCAGGCCTACCCACCGAACGTAGCTTTCAACAACTGAGGCCGTTCCTCTCTGAGATTCTGGCTTTAGAGTTTCGTATTTTCGATGATTCCCAAAGTACACGACACCACCACGCTTCAAATCCTCTTGATGATCGCCTATCCATCGACGAAATCCTGCCGGATCGTTACTGATCCGTTCCCAATTCCATGGTCTCCTACCACCCAGGCACCCGTAGACATCTCCGGCTAGGCGCCACCCAGCCCGCCGATGCTTTCCAAAGTGAACCGACAAAAAGACCAGCCAAAAAGCGTCGTCCAATTCTCCCTCCTCTCGTCGCAGTACCGCAGCTCGGAGCGGATCAAAGAGGTCACTCGCGCCGTCTGCCCGTAATTCGCTGATTCGTTGGTTCTGAATCACTTCAATATATCTGATGCGACGAATGCTTTCGATCAGTTGCTCAACGAGCGCCTCCCGCCTCGCCGGGTTATTGATGCCTGGCAACGGACGTATCTGTCGGTTAAACTCGACCAGCGCGGTGTCGAGTTCCCTGCCGCGGGAACGATCCCGCGCTCTCATATGCTGAAGCTTCTCACTTCACCGGTAATCCAATTCCGAATAGCCGCCCTGACTTCTCTCGTTACCCCGAAGCTACTCTGGATATTATGATTGAAGCCCAGTGCCAAAATCTCCCGCTTAAACTTTGTGCCCGCCAGCATTTTGACTTTTCCCTTATAGGCAAATCCCGCCACACGAGACTCTCCACCACGCCGCAGTGCCCATCTGGGCATCATTTTTCTTTCGAAACATACCTCGGCCATCTGCTCAAACCGCTCGACGACCGACATCCCATTCAGAATCAAAACGCGGACCGGGGAATCTTTAAGCAAATGCCCGAGAGTATCCCCAGCTATTTTGAGCAAGGCTCGTCTTTCATCCGGCGACAGACTTGTCCACTTACAGGCGGTAGCATATGGTATCAAATCTAGGTGACATGCTTGCGCCGCGGAATCGTAGTATGATGTCTCAGTTCCTGAAATAATATGTTCTAACTGCCGAAACCATCCGTCATACGGATTCCTCAAAAAGTACGCACGACACGATTCCATTATAAGTTCCAAATCCTTGGTGCTGGCATCTAACCAATGATTGAGTCCAAGAGAAGTCAAGGTATGAAAGCGCCGCGCCGCGCCATCAAGCTCATTTCCAGCTTCGTCAACGAATTCACGATTACTGGGATTCAGCCCCAGCGTTGCAATCCGCGAGCGAGAAAGATCACCAAAGGCCGGAACGGGACAGCCCCATGGAATCACCCTTGTTTCGGCGAGGCCGAGATTTCCGAGCCTCTCAATTAAAACAGACAAGGTGGCATTCATCAAAAGTATTTTCCATAGTCTGTGTACTTGTGGAAAATTCCGTCGAGACAGTCAATCCTCAAGTTTCTCCTCTTGGTTGCCGACCCCGGAAAGACCAAGGGGAAGTTGCTCGGGAGGCCTCGATACCGGTTTGGCTGTTTGTCTTCGCTGAATGTACGGCTTATACACCGGCGAGGACATCTTAGCTTTGATCCGAGCAATGACCTGGGTCTCATTGTTCTTCCCGCACCAATAGATTTGAAGGAGGCGTGCTAAATCCGCCCAATATCCTTTGCGGTCCAATTCCTTATCCGACATTTTTTTGCCACGCCGAATTCTCGCTTCGACCTGGATTAGCTTTCTAATAGCTGACCATGGATCGCCGAGCGGCATCGGCGGCATTGGAACTGTCTCCTGCCACCCCTCGTCCAAATAGCGCCGCGCTTGTGTAATGTGCTTGTCATAAAGGTGAAGACTGCCTACCGAATGTTTATATGTTCCAAGTTCCACACCAAGAGACCTAGCCATAATTTCCTGAAGCATAGTAAAAGCAAATATATCATGTGGAAGCCCCCAGAATGCGTCGTTTGAGCGCATATTAGCAACCATATACAGCTTTCCCTTGCGAATCAGAAATTGCAACGTGCAGGTACAGGGCACATCTTTTTGCCCGTTGTCTGTCAAATCTTCTCCGTCAAACAATTGAATCACCGCTCTTCTGGACATGTGATTCCGTCTGAGGAGCTCAAGCACATTAGCTACTTGATCGACTCTTCCGTGCAGCTTGAATAGCCGAGGGCCGTAGGCACCGTGAAGAGATCGGCCATCTTCTGAATTTTCTTTGTACCGCGTGAGGTAGTATTCGATGAATCGCAAGGAATTGCTTTTAGAAAGATACCAAATTAATTCGCCGAGACAACTAAAAAGCTTACCTTTCGTCTCCGTCCGACTCAGTCGAGCCCTAGGATTGCTTAGTTTGAGAAGAACGCCTATCTCTTCGACGTTGCCGCCACGAGTCGGCGTCACACGGTTCTTGCTTCTCAAGAGCCGTTCAAATACCCGCATCATCAAATCGTCGATTTTTGTCGCTGGGATGTACATTCAGCCTTGTAGTTGTTCTCCGCGAATGTCGGTTGAAATCAGTTCCTCATCAATTTATTGGCACCGATACCTTTTTTCGGCTGCACAAGTCAAGCGGGTAGTCGCGACACGAGGACCTCGACGTGCATTAGACGTCTTTGAAGTGTGCCAATATCGATTTGGGTGTGAGCGTTGACCAATAGGCTCTAGCGTGGAGTACGCCGCTGTAAACCCAAATAGCCATACCTTCCCATCTCGGCAGCCGAAATAACTCACATGTAAAATTTGTACTTGGTTTGCGGTGTAACGCCTGGCGGAACTTCGGTGAGAATCTTCCCGACATTCTTCGCAAAGCGGATGGTAATCGGCACCGAGCTGCCGAAGAAGCAACTGTTCCAATTCACCTTTGTCAGCGCGAGGATCTCCTCGCAGATCAGAGCGGCAGACGAATCTCCGTGGTGCTCTACGATCTCCAACGGATTCGGGATTCGCATGCCCGGGTAAGTTCCAAGGAACGGAATGTAGCCTTGGGTGTAAATAACATGGTGGGTATCAGTAAGGCTGATGACGGTACCGCGGAGAGGCGGTTCTTTCCCACAGCGCATAAAACGATGGTCAAGATGTTCCAAGGCTAAGAAATCGGCGCGACTGACATTAGCAAGCGCTTTTCTAAAGCCGGCAAGTTCTTCGGGCCAATAGCGGCTCGTTTTATGAATCACAATGCGGGTAGGGCGGTTTTGATGCACCGCTTCGTAGGTGGCTAAAGCGCGTACGAGGAGTTGCTCCGCCCCTCGTTCGCTCAGGTGCGCCTTACGATCTCGCTTGCGATCAACGACCGCCCGCTCCCCTTTGAGCACAAGCCCCTCTCCGGCTCCCGAAAACACTTGGGCGAGGCTCGATTGCATATCGGCATTCGGATGCGGACTTTCTTTGTAGAATGAAACACCAACAAAGCAAGTGTTTTGAGGAACGCGTTCCAACTGCCAGGGAATGTTGCCCGCTTTGTAATATAATGCCGTTAACAGATTCCAAGCCGTCGAGGCAGGATCCTGATTACCGCTCTGCCCGCGGAGCGTGCTTTCCCATGCCACTTGTGTCGTGAGGCCAGAACTCATTGCATGCGCCTTTAATGCATGATGAATATTCCAGTAACCAGTCTGCCCATCAGATGCGTTCGGCTCGTCAAATGTTAATCCTAAAAGCTCCTGTCCAGTCAGTCGAACCTTTTCGAACTTGCGCTGTATTTTTTGAACCGGTGTCAGCCTAATTTTCATCGCGGCGAACTCTGCTCCGATAATTTTACACACTTCCTCAACTTCAGGCGGCATCACGATAACCACTACGTCTGGGTTAGGTTCCACCGTGGCGAAGGCACCCAGCTCTTTGGTGACCAGGAAAACGACCTCCCGCAATCGCGTGGCTGGGTTGTTGGACTTGACAGCATTCTTAAAGTATTCCAGCGGAATTGTACGCTGTATCCGCGAATCTGTATCGAAACTGACTCGGAAGGACTTGGCGATGCCCGGAAAGTCAGGAAAACAGAAGGTGTCAAATAGCTTTCCCTTGGAGTTCAGACCCGGTTCGATCCGGGAACGAGCCTTGTCAAGATAGGCGCGCATCGTATCTATACCCTTGCCGGTACCAATGACACCGACGCGGATTGATTTCTTTGAGAGACCGGACGTGATTGGCCCGTATGCAGAAATGCCGGTTTTCGGATCGGCACAAGGTTCGCCGTCACCGAAAACGAGATTTGGTTCCTCGATGAAAAAACTCGAAAATGCGGGTGGCGCTTGCACGATCAATCTCTCCGTCAGAGAGCCTTCGCTTGCCGGAGCCTTTCCGGTTCCGGTTTGGTCGTCATAACTCTCGGGCGACCTTTTGGGCTCAAGGTGCTTTGGGTATGAAAACGCAGCCTGTTTGCGGTTACTCGCTCTCTTCCGGCGCATCGGCATCCTCCTCGCTTTCGATAAGTTCAACATTTTGGGCTGCTTCATCGAGGTCGTCTTCCTCGTCTGCTCCGATATTGAGTAGGGCACCTATTTCTACCTCATCCACTTCAATGCCACGCTCGGTGCGCGCAGATGCAGGAACGCCGGAAATTACAATATCTTCTCCTCCAGTATATATGCTGTACTCCTTCTGGTTCATCGAAATAATCTTTGTCCAAAAGAGCAAGTTTCGGATAATTGTGTCATTTCGCTGCTGGCCGCTCCATCGAATTGCCAATTTTCCGGTAGCCTTCGGGGCGAGTGGGGTTTCTCCGTTTTCGGTGAAGGTGTACGTGGGCTCGATTTTCAGGAAGAAGCGATCTCCGAGTTTTTCAAACTTTATGTAGGCTGCGGCATGGACGAAAAAGTGAGACTTACCATCTGCGCTTGTTTTCTTGGCCGCGACCTCTCGTTCTCGGTCACCGGCGTTATTCCATTTTCGGGCGGTATCGTCTTTGTTTGCCTTGAAGTAAAAGCGGCCTTTGAGGTCTTTTTTGATTCCCACTTTTCCCAATCGCTTTTTGAGTGCGCCATTTAGAAGTGCCATCACCCAGCGGATTTTGTCATCATCGGCGAGCCAAGTTTTTACGACGATGGGTTGCACCGAAGCTATATCGAGAACCTGGCGAAGCGGTTCCTCGTCACGTCTTAGTTCCGCAAAGGTGAAGAGACGGTGCTCACGAATAATGAAGTCTGCTGCATCCGGCACTACCTTCCATACTTCTTCGGGTCTTTCTTGTAGAGCGGTGGCCGACCAGAGTGTGGTTGGTAGAGATTTAACCTCCAGTAAATTTCCGACAACGAGTTCTTGCACTCGGTCGGCTTCCCAGGAGTTTTGTGTTCGAAATGATGTGTCGGGTGCGATTCTCTGGCCTGACGAACCGGTGTAGAGCGCCGGGCCGGCTGTGCCTCGTTGCGGACGGAGCCCCCGTATGCGGCGGAGTAGTTGAACGAACGCCCGTTCAAATTGAGTCTTCTCGCGAAAATCTACGAAGCGTCCGGTTTTGAACGGCATCGGAAGCTCGATCCGGCGTTTGCCATCGCGCGTTGAATCGCGATAGAGCACGGGGATCAAATTGCCGGCCTTCGGATCGGTCATAAACCAATGGGTCCATTCCTGGTTCGCCCAGTTGGATTCGAGAAACTCAGGCGAGAGAATCGCAGCAAGATAGCGACTTTGAGTGAGGCCGTCGTTGAGGCGGTTCACGATGTTCGCGCTGTAATCGATATCCCACTCATCGAAGAAAACTTTGATTCGCCGACTGTCGTCTCGATCTTCGATACCTTCGCGCTCCAGTCGCTCCCCAAGCGTGCGGACCCAATCCTTGTCGGTTCCCGTGTGGGACAAGAAAACATCGTGCTCTTTCTCGGATTGTGGGGGCGATGTCATTTAAGAAGTCATCCTCTTGTTTTTGCCGAGTAAAATCAGATGCCCCAACCTTTCTTGACGCGTTCGAGGATCTCGTTTGCAGCCGATTGGTCCTGTCCTGGTTGGGTTTTGATGCTCACTCGGACTTCAATCTCCGGTTCCATGCCGGCAAGTGCCGTCACCAATTCGGAGATTTCTTCGGCCAGGCTTTGTACCTCTCCGACGCTTAGTGTGACAGAGTTGGAGGATTTGCGCCCTAGCTGAATCGGCGGCGGTTCGACAATGACGGGTTTGCCTTGCCGGATGACTAGCGCAGCTTCGCCGTCGTGCAGAAGCGACGAGAGCGGGCCGGTGCCTTCGGTACGAACGAAATAGCCTTGGCCAACGGCGGAATTGACTGTACCGAGAAAGAGCGATTCAGGCCATGGCTTTCCGCGCGCTGCTTTAATGGTTGCGTACAGTGATGCTGGCGTCGTGCGCGGTTCCGTGTCTTTTGTCCATGCGCCGGGTAAGTTTGGCGGAAGCAAATCGGCAACGGCCAAGGACTCAGGAGGGGGATATAGTGTCGCATCGCCGTCGAGCAGGAGCGTCGTAGGTGCTTCGCCGAAAATGCTGTCATTGCCATACACAAGCCACAGGCGCCGCTCGTTCACAGCGTTTGAAATGGCGGCATGGACAACCGCGGGCGCCGCCTTGGGAATGGGCCGCTGTTCGATGTTATTTTCGTCGTATCGCTCCTCGAAAGTGTGCGCGCCGTCGAAGCAGGCGCACAATTCCTTGAGTTTCAGGCCGGAACCGTCAGAGGGCCACACCCCCGGCAGGCTTTCTGGCAGCACGGCGCTTCCGGCGAGACGAGTGATCTCCGCTTTGGCTGGCAGCCATGCTTCGCCGGTCTTCTCCCACTCGACGACATCAATCGCAGACTTCCAAAACCACGACGATGAGCCGTCGGGGCGGGTGCAGCGCAACGCGAGCAAGCCGCGCCGAACGGCATCTTCAACGCTCCGCAGCACGGTCCGCTGGCTGAGAAGTTTCGGCAGTTTCGGATCGCGCGCAAAAGTTTGGTATAGGTCGGCGACGGCGACGAAATCAGCGCCAGACGGCCATACTGGATACAACGGTGCCGGGGGCATGATTTGCTCAATGTCGATGGCTTCCCGGAAGAGCCGCAGCTTGTCTTTCTCGCGTTGCAATGCAGCCATCAACGATTCTCCGCCGAGCGTCACCTTGTGCGCCTTCACACTACCGTCCGCATCGACGGCAAGCACAGTCTGATACGCGTCTTTCACCGCGACAAGCGCGGCATCAAGCGCGGGCTTTTTGCGTTTGCGCACCCGCTCCTGGTCTTCGGGCTTTAGCTCTTTGAATTGGGGCGACTGCTCCAACCGCAGCCAACCGTCCCATTCCGCGATCATCTGCTCCGCGTGAGCCAGGCCAGCGGGGCTCGGTGTAATGACCAGCACAACATTTTGATAGACGCGCGTGGTGCCGGGTTCTCTTTGACGAAGGAACTTCTGCGCCTCCGGGTGTGACGGATCGTTCGCCGCACCCGCGAAATCGGCGCCAAGCACAACGAGGCGGAATGTGCCATCATCACCCACGTCGGCCGGAGACGTAACGATTTTGTGCGCCACGACATCTGTCGGCAGGTCGTAGTACAGCGCCGTGCATTTGTTCTGGGCCAGATCATCGAACTTCGACCGCGCCGATTTAAGCGCCTCTCTGCGGTGGCCGTCATGAAGCTGGTTGAGATTGGGGCGCGGGCCTAGCCGCCAGAACATTGGCACGTTCGTGACCGCTTCGAGCTTCTCGCATTCTTCGAGATACCACGACGCCTTTGCCCATGCACTAAGGCCGAGGTTGACCGGTGCGGGAATGTCGCACGTGGCAGCGAGGAGCCAGCGGAGTTCAGCGAGGTCTGCCTGCTCGTTTTGATCGAGTGGCTGCGAATAGATGAACGCAGCGACGCACGCGGACTCGATTTCCCGCCCCGAGAGCGTCGGCGTCTCGACCCTTTGCACGTCTGCGACACGCGGCAGTTCGGTCTTGAGCGCCTGTGAGTAATCGGCGTTGGGCTCGCCGCTGGATCGCTGGGCAATGTTTGCCAGCTTTTGCAGCGCCGTGCTCATGTCGCGGCCTGGCGCGGGTAACAGAACTTGCGTGCTAATGAGCGGCGACTCGTCCCACGGCTCCGCCTCGCGCAAGGCATTCGCGAAAGTCTGGAGCACTCCGCGCGTCCGCTGAAACTCCCGAACCCCCGTCCACTTGCCAAAGAAGCGATCGAGCATGTCCGGATGAAACGGATACGCCTCCACCAGCTTCTTCATTGCGGCTGGCTGCTTGGAGCGGGTCGGGTCCATTGCCTCAAAGCGAGGCCAGAAGGCCAGCACATGCTGTTGCTTGTCAGCTTCGGTCTCCGGATAGCTAGAAAAAAGACGCCGGCGCAGCAATTCGGGCAAATCGTTTTTCTCGACTGGTGAACGATCCTGCGCGACGCGGCCCAAGCCGTTGTTGCACTGCGCGAGAATTTCCCGGCCGACTTCATCAACCTTCGACGGTTCCGTTGCGAGCAGAGAAACGACCAGGCATGAACGATGCGACGATGCGACCGCTTGCGAAAGCCGCTGAAAAAAATTCTTCAACCGCTCATACCATACCGGCCCGCGAGTAGGATCGGCGGGGTCCGGCGAGGCCGCGTCATGCGCCCACATTAGGAATTCATCCAGAAGGATCAGCGCGCCGCGTCCCTCCGCCTCGACTTCGGCGAAAACCTGCGACCAAAGCTCATCCGATGGCGGGGTGTCATAGCCGGGCTGAGTTTCATCGCGGTTTAGGATTTCCAAGCCCCTGTCGCCCAGCAATTGCCACGCGATCAAATTCCAAGGCATCCGAAACTGCCTCACTTCGCCCTTTGGCGACTTGGCGCGTCCACCCCCTTTCCAGTCCACCTTGTCAAACGATACCGCCGCCACACGCGCTCCGGGAGCATCCGTTAGCTGCGCTGCGTTTAGGATTGTTTCGACCGTGTTATCGCCGCGCGGCAGCTTCCCACTGAGCGTGTTGAAATAATAGAGTGTTGTCAGCGTGTGCGATTTTCCACCGCCGAAGGTCTGGCTCACATTGATGATCGCCTCGCCGCCTTTCTCGCCTGCCAACCGCCTGAGCACCGCCCGGCAGAAATCACGGAGGTTTGCGGTGGCGTAGCTTGTTGCGAAAAATTGCACCGGGTCGCAGTAAAATGGCAGCGTCCCGCCCGGGACGCCAAAGATCACCTTGTTTAAATCCACCGCGAAATCGGCCTCACCCAACTCCCTGTCGCGGATTTCCTGCCTCAACTTGCATGGCGTCTTCCACGAAACGATTACGCTTTTGGCTGTTTTGCTCATATCATTCGCTTTCTACTTGAGTCGGTATCGCGTCGCGTCCGACTTCGCTGTGCCAACCGGACAGAGTCACTTCTTCACTCACCACGCCCTCTTTGACCACCGTGCGGCGGTTAAGTTTGAGCTGCGCGGCCAGCGCCTCGATCAACTTCTTTTCCTCCGCCCGGCGCTCGCGATCTGCGAGGCTATGAAGCGCCTGGATGAGCGGCAAAAAAGCTGGCTCGGCGGCAAGGCCCCAATTTTCAAAGGATTCCTGCACTTCGGCGCCGCGATTTCCTGAGAGAAGGAACATCAGTCGATGAAACCGATCTATGAGCGGCGGTGGCTGGCTGGCACGCGTTTCTCCAAGTCCATCCCGTTGCGCACGCGCACGCCAATCCACGAGGCGGTATTGCCCCTTCGACTCTTCTTCTTCAGCAATGCCGGCCTCTTCGTCGCCCGAGTTGGGTCTTGTTCGAGAGCCCCCCTGCTCAAGGATTTGCCAGACGAGTCTCAGCGCCGTCTCATTCAGGCCACAGCCATTGGCATATAGGATACAGGCACCGGAAGGCGCGGGCTCGAGCCCGAAGAACGCGCGATGCAGGAGATAGTATTGTGTCACAGGGTCTAGGTCGAGTGTCTCCCCGCGACCGCTGGTTTCGCGACTCATTTCACGAAAGCCGGGTAATTCGCCCAGGCTGAATTGAAGCACCAACCGTCGCACATGTTGGAGAAACTCGTCCACGCTCATTGTTCCTCCAGCTTGCTTTTTGACGAAGCTATACGTGCTGTAGGCTTCAAGTGACGGCCCGAGTGCCGCCCAGAGAAAATCAGGCCCGCGAATGCCGAGATCGAAATAGTATTGAAGGATATTGCGACCGCCCAATGTTTCGCGCGGCTCGAAAAGAATCTCCCGCATCCGATCGAACACGGCCTTGTCCCAACCTGAACCCGCGTTCGCCGGTCGCCTCCGACACACGATCCAGACTGACGATGAAAGCGCCGCCGAACTGAGACCGCGCACTCGCACTGCGCGTTCAGATTGGATCGGCCAACTCGCCGTGACTACCGCGCCGCCCTTGATCAGCGCACCGATTAGCGTCTCCCACGCCTCGACTTCCTTGTTCGCGAATACGACCACCATCCGGCCATCCGGGGTAAGCGAAGCGAGCGATGCTTTAAATGCCCGCGCCATCCCGTCTTCGTATGAATCTTTCGATGCCTTTTTGTTGCCACCGAACCGCGATTCGTCATCGATTAACTCGCCATCGCGTTTTTCACTGTCCCACTTGGGCGAAAGCTCGGCGGCGAAGTTGGCATCAAGGTCTGCGAGGCCGTGCCCCACGAGCACTCGCTTCAGCCACACGTAGAAGAAGTCCATGAGGTCGGAATAGGGAATCGCGTCGTAATATGGCGGGTCAGTCAGCACCAGCGCGTTTGGTCCCCCCTGTTCCTCAATAGCCGAGCGTTTGAGAATTGTTGGCACAAGGGACTGGCTAGAACTTATCGCCGCATGATCACAGAACTGCGCGACGAGTTCCAACTGACCTGGATACGCTCCCGAAGTTTCTACGAGTGGATTTACCTCGCAGTAATCCCACGTAATTCCCATGGCGAAACGGGCAAACGTATTGCGAATCTTGTCCCAATCGACTGTCCACGAGCAAAGCACGCTGTCGCGATCAGCAACGCGGTCCAGCACGTTGGCTAGGTAAGATCCGATAGCCTCGGCGATTTCGGGCTGAACCGGATATAGTTTTTGAATCTCCGCAATCGCTTGCCGCGTATGCTTAACGAAAACGCCGAGGGTGAGGAGTTGGCGCGGAGTGAAGAGGCTGCCCCAGTGTTTGAGGCCATAGTTGTGCAGCGCAAACGCCCTCGCCGCTCCACTACCACCGCCGGCGGGGGTTGATTCCTCAGGGATTCCAAACGGAATCTCTTCGTAAACCTCCTGAAGGTCTTCGAGTTCGACGTTGGCCGCGGTCAATTCGGCTTCGATGGGCAGGCGATACCGTTTGCGGGTTTTTTTGCCGACGATTTCCTCAGAAACCACGACCGTCATTTGGCTGCTGAGCAGGCCCTGCTGACCCTGCGTGCGCAGATCGCGCATAGTCAATGCAATCATTCCCGGTCGTCCGGTAACAGGGCACCAGACACCGGATCGGTTCATCGTTCCCTGATTGAGAAACCCCGCCAATGTTTCCTCCGTCACCTCCCATTTTTTAAGGTGCGGATAGTCCACAATTACACGAGCGGGATTCGCTAGATCCTGTTCAGACAAAAGCCGAAACTCCACGCCAGAACGATCGACCGTGGGCACCGGCAATAGCGCAGCGCGGCGCCCTGGTTTCTTCCTTAACCAGAATGTCTTGAGGAGAGGAATGCGAGCGAGACTGATCTTATCCCGCGCGGTCCGGGCATGGAGATAGGCGACAGTTTGTTCACCATCGACAGCCCGAAAGCGCGGAGCGAGTTCAGTACGTGCCCTTTCCAGAACCCAACGGCCCCATGCACGGACGTGCCAGGCAAGGGGGGCATCATTCAGCGTGCCGTCGTAGCAAGCCGACGACTTCGCCGAGCTTGGCT
>Ga0182024_10019064_pt1 | contig 12689 bp, 14 predicted proteins | sample P32metaG_FD_120480 | JGI IMG/M metagenome (GOLD analysis project Ga0182024, IMG submission 120480) | Permafrost microbial communities from Stordalen Mire, Sweden - P3-2 metaG (Illumina Assembly) | ecosystem: Environmental > Terrestrial > Soil > Wetlands > Permafrost | place: Sweden: Stordalen... | reverse complement strand
CATAGCCTCGCGCGCGGTCGCCGAGCCGCTCGATGATCTGCTCGGCGACACCGATCGCGGCGATTTCGGCCAGGCCTTCGACCAGGCCTCGCGCACCATCCACATGCCCAAGGCGACCGCGCCGACGCTGTCGCCATCGACCGCGCAGTTCACCGAGACCGCGATCAAAGCCTATGACGATATCGTCGCGGGCGGCGGCTGGCCGGAAGTACCCAAGGTCGACGAATTGCGGCTCGGCAACCGGCACCCGAGCGTCGTCGATCTGCGCGCGCGGCTTAAGGTCTCCGGCGACCTCGATCCGAACGCCGTCGGCAACGACATCTACGATTCCTATGTCGAGGAGGCGGTGCGGCGGTTCCAGGCCCGCCACGGGCTGACCGTCGACGGCATTTTGCGCGAAGTGACGCTTGATGAAATGAACGTGCCGGCGGCGACGCGGCGCGACCAGCTCAAGGTCAATATCGAGCGGCTGAAAACGCTGACCACCAATCTCGGGCCGCGCTACGTCGTCGTGAACATTCCGGCGGCGCGCGTCGAAGCCATCGAGAATGGCCTCGCCGTTCAGCGGCATATCGCGGTGGTTGGCAGGCCGGACCGGCCTTCGCCCGACATCAACAGCAAGATCGTCCAGATCAACTTCAATCCGTACTGGACCGTGCCGGTGTCGATCGTGCGCAAGGATTTGATCCCGCTGATGCAGGACAAGCCGGATTATCTGACACAGAACCACATTCGCGTTTACGATCCGAACCACAAGGAAGTGCCGCCGTCGCAGATCGACTGGTATTCGGACGATGCCGTGCATTACACGTTTCGGGAGGATCCCGGCGACGCAAATTCGCTCGGCCGCATCCGCATCAATTTCCCGAGCCAGTACGGCGTCTATATGCACGACACGCCTTTGAAGAATCTGTTTGGCGGGGATTTTCGCTACGATTCGTCCGGCTGCTGCCGGGTGCAGAACGTGCAGGATTTGGTCGTGTGGCTGCTCGACGACACCAAAGGGTGGGGCCCCGACCACATCACGGAGGCGGTCAAATCCGGCGATCAGGTCAATGCCAATCTGACCAAGCCGGTGCCGTTGCACTGGGTCTATGTTACCGCGTGGTCGGCGTCCGACGGCATCGTGCAATTCCGCGAGGACATTTATAGCCGCGACGGACTTGGCGGCCCGTCCATTCCGCCGACGGTGAAGCTTTAATCCAGCTTTAGTCCGAGAACCGTTGGCGCGCAGTCGCTAGCGGATCCTGGAAAACGAAACAGGCCACTGCATTCCATCAATTTCTATCGGCGTTATTTTGTGACCGCTTGCCGTCACCATCGTCCCCCCAATCCCCCTATCCCTAAATATAGCGGCGTTATCCGCACAAATATCCCAAGCCCTTGCGGCCTTGGCTGGTATGATGCTCTGGCTGGGTGTATTCAGCGGGGCAGAGCCGGACAGGACGAGGCGTAAGGGCAATGTCGGTCAGTCAAAAAGCAAAAACCACGGACGAGGGCTTCTTCTCCGCTACGCTGGCCGAGGCCGATCCCGAAATCGCCGAGGCGATCAAGCTTGAGCTTGGCCGCCAGCGCGATGAAATCGAGCTGATCGCCTCGGAAAACATCGTCAGCCGCGCCGTGCTCGAAGCGCAAGGCTCGGTGCTCACCAATAAATATGCCGAAGGGCTGCCCGGTAAACGCTATTACGGCGGCTGCCAGTTCGTCGATATCGCCGAGCGGCTTGCCATCGAGCGCGTCACCCGCTTGTTCGGCTGCGCGTTCGCTAATGTGCAGCCGCATTCCGGCGCCTCCGCCAATGCCGAAGTGTTCATGGCGCTGATGCAGCCCGGCGACACGTTTATGGGGCTCAATCTCGCCGCCGGCGGGCATCTGACCCACGGCTCGCCGGTCAACCTATCCGGCCGCTGGTTCAAGGTCGTGCCCTATGGGGTGCGCCGCGATGACCACCAGATCGACATGGCCGAGGTCGAGCGCTTGGCTAAGGAGCATCGCCCGAAGGTGATCGTCGCCGGCGGCTCGGCCTATCCGCGCATCATCGATTTCCGCCGCTTCCGCGAGATTGCCGACGAGGTCGGCGCCTATCTCATGGTCGATATGGCTCATTTCGCAGGCCTGGTTGCCGGCGGCGCGCATCCGAGCCCGTTGCCGCATGCCCATGTGGTGACGACTACGACACACAAGACGCTGCGCGGGCCGCGCGGCGGCGCCATCCTGACCAATGACGAGGAGCTGGCGAAGAAACTCAATTCGGCCGTTTTCCCCGGCATGCAGGGCGGCCCGCTGATGCACGTCATCGCGGCCAAGGCCGTTGCCTTCGGCGAGGCACTGCACCCGTCGTTCAAACTTTACGCGAAGAACGTCGTCGAAAACGCCAAGGCGCTTGCCGAAACGCTCAAAGCGCGCGGGCTTGATATCGTCTCCGACGGCACCGACACCCACCTGATGCTGGTCGACCTGCGCAAAAAGCGCCTGACCGGCAAGGTGGCGGAGATAGCGCTCGGCCGCGCCCATATCACCTGCAACAAGAACGGCATTCCGTTCGATCCGGAAAAGCCCACCGTCACATCGGGGGTGCGACTCGGCACGCCGGCCGGCACCACGCGCGGCTTCGGCATTGCCGAGTTCCGGCAAGTTGGCGACATGATCGCCGAAGTGCTTGATGCGCTGGCCCAAAACGGCGCCGAAGAAGATACGCTGGCGGAAGCAAGCGTGCGCGAAAAGGTGAAGCGGTTGGTCGGCCGGTTCCCGATTTACGAGGGGTAAGGGATGCGGTGTCCGAGTTGTGGAAGCCTCGATACCCAGGTGAAGGATTCGCGGCCGACGGAAGATTCCTCCGTCATCCGCCGCCGCCGTGTCTGCCTCACCTGTAATTTCCGCTTCACGACCTTCGAGCGGGTGCAGTTGCGGGAACTGGTCGTGATCAAGCGCAACGGCCGGCGCGCGCCGTTCGACCGCGACAAGCTTCTCCGCTCGGTCGAGATCGCCTGCCGCAAGCGGCCGGTCGAGCTGGAGCGCATCGACCAGATGGTCTCGAAGATCGTGCGCGAGCTGGAAAGCCTCGGCGAAAGCGAGGTCTCCTCCGAGGCCATCGGCGAAACCGTGATGGCGCATTTGCGCGACCTCGACGACGTCGCCTATGTGCGCTTCGCCTCGGTCTATCGCAATTTCCGCGAAGCCAAGGACTTCGAAGCCGCGCTCGCCGAATTGTCGGGGGACGAGGCGGCCGAGTGAGCGCCTACGGAGCGCCGAGGAAATCCTCGATAGTAAGGTCTACGCCTGGTGGATCCAGCCGCAACGGACCTTCGCTAAGCGCGCTCGGTACGGCCTCACGCCGGTGGTGCGTGACGGTGCGAGCGTCCGGATCGACGATAAGATAATGAGCAACGCTCGGCAGCTTGAAATATCCGATGAGCTTGGCGCTGGTGTCGCTATGTCTTGTGGTCGGAGAAAGCACCTCGACCAGAATCACCGGGTTCGGGATCAGCATCGAGGTCGGAGGCGGCGCGCCGCCGCAATAAACTAACGCATCCGGCTCATACACCGTATGATCGTCGATGCGCACTCCCGGTCCATCCGGCAATGCTTCGCATGGCAGCCCGGCAACTGCTATCGCTTGGCGAAGCGCGATGAAAACGCTTGCCTTCATGGACGTGTGAAGGAGCCTTTCCGCCGGAATGGTAACGATCTGCCCGTTGATCAATTCCGTGCGTTGCCGCTCGCTCTGGCTGTTGCTCCAGGCGAGATATTCTTCGACGCTCATTGCACGGCGAAGAGCTATATTCATAGTTGGAAGTTTATCATGAGACGCCACTGTGCCGCAAAGCGATGACGCGCGCTTCATGGCGCTGGCTTTGAGCCTCGGCCGCCGTGGGCTCGGCCGCACTTGGCCCAATCCTGCCGTCGGTGCCGTCATCGTCAAGGATGGCGTGATTGTCGGCCGCGGCTGGACGCAAGCCGGCGGCCGGCCGCATGCGGAGGTCGAGGCTTTGCGCCGCGCCGGCACGGCGGCGCGCGGGGCGACGATGTACGTTACGCTCGAGCCGTGCTCGCATCACGGCAAATCGCCGCCCTGCGCCGACGCGGTCATCGCGGCCGGTATTTCGCGGGTGGTATCGGCGCTCGAGGATCCCAATCCCGAAGTGGCAGGCAAGGGGCACGCCCGGCTACGTGCCGCCGGGATTGCCGTCGATGTCGGAAGCGGCGCGGACGAGGCGCGGCGCGATCATGCCGGCCATATCCTTCGCTTTACCAAAGGCCGCCCCCACGTTCTGCTCAAGCTGGCGATTTCCGCCGACGGCAAAGCCGGCGCGGCGGGGCGCAAGGCGATTGCCATCACCGGGGAGGCGGTCCGCGATCGTGTTCACCTCCTGCGCGCACAGAGCGACGCCATCATGGTCGGCATCGGCACCGTGCTGGCCGACGATCCACTGCTGACCTGCCGCTTGCCCGGCATGGCCAAAAATTCGCCGGTGCGCGTCATTGCCGACAGCCTGCTGCGCCTGCCGCTTAATTCGCGGCTGGTGCAGAGCGCGCATGATGTTCCGATCTGGACGCTCACCGGCGCGCGGGCGCCGCAAGAGGCGGAGTTCAAACTGCTGGCCAGCGGGGTGGAGGTACTGCGGTCGCCGGGAAGTACCGAGCCGCTCGATCTGAAGGAAGCTTTGGAGCTTCTGGCCGCGAAGGGCATCACCCGGCTCATGGTCGAAGGCGGCCCGACGCTCGCCGCCGCCTTTCTTGCCAGCGATCTCGTCGATGAGGCCATATTGTTTCATTCTGCCAAGGTCGTCGGCCCTGACGGCGTTGATGCGCTTGATGGACCGGCTATGACGCCGCTCCGACAGCGGCTAAACCGCATAAGCAGCAATCAGGTGGGTCCGGATCGACAAGAGACTTTTGAGCGAAAGTGAGCGATGTTTACGGGTATTATCAGCGACTTAGGCGAAGTTCTTGATATTCACGAAAAGGCCGAAGGGTTGCGCCGGGTCACCATTGCCTGCGGTTACGATCCGGATTCGATCACCATCGGCGCCTCGATTGCTTGTTCCGGGGTTTGCCTCACGGTGGTCGAGCGCGGCCGCGCTGGAAACCGGTCTTCGTTCACCGTCGATACGGCGGGCGAGACGCTGCGCATGACCAGCGCCGCAGACTGGGAGCGCGGCACCAAGCTCAATCTCGAGCGCGCGCTGCGGCTCGGCGAAGAGCTCGGCGGCCATATGGTCAGCGGGCATGTCGACGGGCTCGCCGAAGTCGTGAGCCGCGACGATTTCGTCGACAGCGTCGCGCTGTCGTTTCGCGTGCCGGCAGAGCTTGCCCGCTTCATCGCGCCCAAAGGCTCGGTCGCGCTCGATGGCATTTCGCTCACGGTCAATGAGGTCAAAGGCGATACGTTCTCGGTGCTGATCATCCCGCACACCTTGCAGGTGACCACGATCGGCGCGCTGCGGCCCGGCGCCCAGGTTAACCTCGAAGTCGACCAGATGGCGCGTTATGCCGCGCGTCTGTTAGACCATCCGCAAAGCAAGGAGTGAGGTGATGGCCGGGCCGCGGCGAGGCAAGCGTAATGAGCAAGCCAAAGGTGCGCGCGTCCTCATCGTCGAGGCGCGCTTCTACGACGACATTGCCGATGCGCTTCTTGCCGGCGCCACGAAAGTGCTCAAGGAGGCCGGTGCCACGTTCGATTGCCTGAGCGTGCCGGGCTCGCTCGAAATCCCGACGGCCATCGCGATCGCACTCGATGCCGTGCCGCGCCGCCGCGGCTATGACGGCGCGGTGGCGCTCGGCTGCGTCATCCGCGGCGACACTATTCATTTCGAGATCGTCTCGCAGCAATCCGCGCGCGGGCTGATGGAGCTTTCGGTGGCCCGCAAAATCCCGATCGGCAACGGCATCATTACCGTCGATACCGAAGCGCAGGCCTGGGCGCGCGCCCGCGGCGAGGAGCAGGACAAAGGCGGCGACGCCGCGCGTGCGGCGCTGGCTTTGATCGCCATCAAGCGGCGGCTCGGCAAACGCTGATGACCGATCACGCCCAGGAAGCGCGCAAAGCCAACAAACGGGGCGCGGCCCGGCTCGCCGCGGTGCAGGCGCTCTACCAGATGGATCTTGCTGGCACCGGCGTGAACGAGATCATGAGCCAGTTCGAAAAGCATTGGCTCGGCGGCGAAATCGAAGGCGTGCAGTATCGGCCCGCCGAGCCGGCCTATTTTCGCGATATCGTGGAAGGCGTTCTGCGCGAGCAGAAACGGCTCGATCCGCAGATCGACGCGGCGCTGCAACGCGGCTGGCCGCTCAAACGCATCGAAACGGTGCTGCGCGCGGTGCTGCGTGCCGGAGCCTACGAGCTCGCCTGCCGCGCCGACGTGCCGGCGCGCGTCGTCACCACCGAGTATGTCGACGTCGCCGGCGCCTTTGTCGACAAGGAGGAAACCGGCATGGTCAATGCCGTGCTCGACCAGCTTGCGCATGAGCTGCGCGCGGCCGAGTTTACCGGTCCCTGATGAAGCATCTGCCAAACGCCAATGTAGCCAATGTAGCAATGTGTCCAAGCCGGCACGATTAGTGCTCGGCCGGTCTGTTATGGCCGACGGTCCTGAGATAGTGCAGCGTCTCATCGAGCGACACGACGTCGGCATATTTGGCGTTCAAGTCGAAAAGGCTCTGCTCGTGCGCGGCGAGCGAGCGGTCGCCGACCGCCTCGCGCACCACCATTGGCCGGAAGCCGTTTTGCACAGCGTCGACGGCAGTTGCGCGCACGCAGCCGGACGTCGTGCAGCCGGTGATAATGAGAGTGTCGATTTGCCGGCTTGTCAGCCGCGGTACGAGATCGGTGCCGAAGAAACACGAGGCGTAGCGTTTCATCAGGAGACTGTCGTCAGGCCGTCGATCGAGGCGCGGATCGATCTTCACAGCCTCGGAGTCCGCCGTCAGCGTCAGTGCGCCGCGTTGCTTCAATGCCCAAATTCCCGCGTCTCTGACGTCGGCCTCGTGGTACATCACCGTGGAAAATATCACCGGAATATGGCGCTCATGGGCGGCCGCCAGCAATGGCTCTTGCGCTTCGATCTGGGCGTCGAGATTGGAGCCGAGCGGCATGTCCGGGTCGGTGAAGCCCTTGAGCATGTCGACGACGAGCAGGGCTGGCCGTTCGCCGAATCCGATCTTTAATCCGAAGCCGCGCTGTCGGAAGAATTCCTCGTCGTCCTTGCCGCTGGTCACGATCCACGCTTATGTCATTACGGGCCACTGTTATAGGTGATCGCCCGCGGCGCGAGAAGAGTTTTTGGTTCACTAATCGCCGTGGAGAACATGGCAGCCCAACTCGACGGCTAACATCATGGGAGGATCGTTTGCCGCGCAAGCCAAGCAGAAAACGCCAGCTGCAAGCGGCGGTTCGCCCCGAGCACGGCCGCTTCGATTATTCGCCGATTATCGACCGGCCACGTTTGTCCTGGCCGAACGGCGCTCGCGTTGCCGTCTGGGTGATACCGAACATCGAGCATTTCTATTTCGACAGGCCCGGTACGCCGCTTGAGCAGAGCGGGCTAAAACCGGACGTCCTCAATTATTCATGGCGCGACTACGGCGTGCGGGTCGGCGTCTGGCGTATGATGGAGGTGATGGAAAAATATGGCGTCAAAGGCACGGTGGCGCTCAATTCCGACGTCTGCAAGCATTACCCGCGCATCATCGAAGAGGGAATGAAACTTGGCTGGGAATGGATGGGGCATGGCACCTCGAATTCCGTCCTCATCAACAGCCAGTCGCAGAAGGAGGAGCGTGCGCTCATCAAGAAGGTGGTGACGACAATTGCCAAGAGCGTTGGCAAGGCGCCGCGGGGCTGGCTCAGCCCGGCTATGAGCGAGACCGTGCATACGCTCGACATCCTGGCTGAGCACGGCATCGATTATGTCGGCAATTGGGTCAACGATGAGCAGCCCTACGCCATGCGCGTAAAGAAGGGCTCGATGATCGCAATGCCATATTCCGCGGAGATCAACGACATTCCGGCGCTACTGCGGCTGCATCAGAGCCCGGAGCGCTTCGGGCAGATGATTTGCGATCAATTCGATGTTCTCTACGAAGACGGCGCCAAGACAGGGCGGGTGATGGCAATCTGCCTGCATCCTTTCCTGGTGGGTCACCCGCACCGCAGCAAGTACTTTGCCAAGGCGCTCGCTCACGTCACCTCCCGCCAGGAAGTGTGGCACGCCACCGGCAGCGAGATCGTCGACTGGTACAAGAACAATTGTCTCGACCGCGGCTAAACAACGCTCCGAGATCGAATTCCGGCGCGATTTTTGGGTTTGCAGTCCATATGTGAGAGTGTGGCAAGATCTTGAGAACTTCAAATCCGCCGCACGAGGTGGCGACGACAATGCCCTCCGACAGCGACTTCTCCGCCGAAGAGCGCCTGATCGCGCGCTATTTTCGTCCGCTTGCCACGGCGCCGGGCGCGTTCGGCCTCGAAGACGACGCGGCCATCGTCACGCCGCCGCCAGGCTGCGATCTGGTGCTGACAACCGACGGCGTGATCGCGGGCGTGCATTTTTTTCCCGACGATCCGCCAGACAATATCAGCCGCAAGGCGTTGCGGATGAATCTGTCCGATCTCGCCGCCAAAGGTGCAAAGCCGATCGGCTTTCTGATGTCGGTCGCGTTGCCGGCCAAAATCGACGAGGCTTGGATCGCGGGATTTGCCGCCGGTCTTGGTGATGACGCCAGGCATTACGGCTGTCCGCTCCTCGGCGGCGATACCGATCACACGCCCGGGCCACTGTCGGTGTCGATCACGGCCTTCGGCGCCGTGCCGCATGGCGCCATGGTGCGGCGGGCGACGGCAAATGCAGGCGATTGCATCGTCGTCACCGGCACCATCGGCGACGCCGCGCTCGGTGTTCTGCTGCGGCGCGATGCGGCTCTCGCCAAGCGTTGGCGGCTTTCGGACGCTGCGTATCTGACCGACCGCTATCTCCTGCCGCAGCCGCGCAATGCGCTGGCCGAAGCGGTGCGCCACCACGCCTCGGCCGCGATGGATGTTTCCGACGGTCTCGCCGGCGATCTCGCAAAGCTCTGCCGCGCTTCCGGCCTCGCCGCCGAAATCGATGTGGCGCGCGTGCCGCTGTCCGACGCGGCTCGCGCCGCATTGACTGCCGACCCAGCTCTGATCGAACCGATCCTCACCGGCGGCGACGACTACGAGATTCTACTGACGCTTTCGTCCGACAAGCTTCCGGCTTTTCGTGCTGTGGCAGCAGCAACCGGTATTGCGGTTACCGAGATCGGCCGCATGACAACGGGGCAGGGCGCCCGCTTTATGCGTGACGGCAAGACGCTGTCCTTCGCGCGGCCGTCGTACTCGCACTTCTGAGCAAACGGCGCATTGCGCTCCAATAATCGCTGGCGTTTGCGTGTTGGCGAGCGCATATTGCGCGCTGTGAGCATTTTCCTCATCCAGACGGGCTTGTCCGTCGTTGTCAAAAGCGAGGGCGCTCACCCACCAAGCCGCAACCCTGGACGACCCCATGAGAATGAATCGGGGCAAGTCGGGTAGAGAATGAGCAACCAGGAGGATTGTCATGTCGAAGGGCAACGATAAGAAAGCGAAAGCCGGTAAGGTCAAATCTTCTAAAGCAACCGAGTCGGCATATAAACAGGCTCAAGGCAAAACTGCCGCAGCGTCGATCCCGTTCGCTAAGCGGATCGGTCTTAAGTAAGCCAACTGGGAGTTGGTTTCTGTGTCTCGTTAGCCAGGCAGCCTCGAATAAAAATTCGAGGAGCGGGACGAGATCACTGGATAGGTTATGTTGCGATCGAATGATTTCCTCAAATAGCCTTCCCATCAAGGCGCTCCATAACAGTGCATGAGATCGATATTTTATCGACGCAAGACCACGCCTTCATGATTCGTCCAGAGTGTTTGGAACATCCCCAAACGATTTCAGCACACAGGGCGCTCCGAAATCGCCACTATTCGGATCGCCGGTGCGCCTGAAGGCGAGAGCGCCGGTATTGTGGGGATCTCGCGACATCAGTTCTGCACGCCGGATCGCTGCTGACGCACTCGGCATTTCCTGCGCCTGTCCGGCAGCGGGGCCGTCCTCCGTCCTGAGAAACGGCAGCGCCACATAGTAAGTCACGGGCATAGAGATATCTCCGCAATGGCACGCGCTTGGTATGGCGAGAAGGCGCCTGGCTTCTTCAGCTTTTCATTTGTTTTTTTTGATTGGGCCCGTGAGTTCCGCGATTTTACGGACGCATTCGGCGTCGGTCGCATGCGGGCCCGTAACAAATGTTCCGCTGACTTTCGTGCCGTACCAGCCCGATTCAACGCCAAGGAGGGTCGCTTCCGCGGTTCCGACGTGTCGGTAACGAGTTCTTGCATTGTCGATCCTTTGTTTTCATTGAATTATTGCGCGAGGCAGCTGATGCGCCGAGTGGCGGCATCCGAAAGATCGAAAATCCATGGTTTTGATCAGCTCAGAACGAATCACCTGCCGTTATACGACCTGTAGGCCGCGTATAACGTTCTTATTTCACCGTCGTCGAATTCCACAAGGCGGGCGTCCTCGATTTCGTTGCGATTGGGAAATCGGTATCGCTCGTAGGTGGATTTCACCGATTGCTTTGTCTTGCGCGAGCGCGTGCCCAAGGACTCAAATCATCGACACACTGTGCTTTCGATGCCGAGGCTCCGTAGGGCCCCGTCAGGTTTCGCGGTATAGCGGCCACCCGTAGGTCGTCCGACCAGCGCCTTATGAGTTCACGCCGCGGTTTCTAATCGCTATTCGCCGGTTTGCTATCCGCTATAATCCCCGCCGGGGAGAAACGCTCATGCACGACACGACGGCCATCAAGCCTGCAGAATCCGCTCCGCCGCGAACCGGTCATTACGTGGGAAACAGCGCCAATCCGCGCTACGCCGCGCTTTATCGGCATTACCCGACCATCGACTATCTGCGCCGCGCCGCGCGACGCCGCCTGCCGCATTTTGCGTTCGAATATTCCGACGGCGGCTCGGGCAAGGACGACGCCGGCATCAAGCGCAACTGGACGGCGCTCGATGCGGTGGAAATGGTGCCGCGCTATGGCGTGATGCCGGCGCTGCCGCCTTGCGATGTCGAATTGTTCGGCCGCCGCTACGCCGCGCCGATCGGCATTGCGCCGATGGGGGGCCCGGCCATCGTCTGGCCGGGCGCCGACAAGCACCTCGCCCGCGCCGCGCAGGAGGCGCGCGTGCCTTATACCCTTGGGCTGGCCGGCGGGGCGACCATCGAAGAGATCGCGGAGATCGCGCCCGACGTCTGCTGGTTTCAGCTCTACCGCGCCGCGAAGAACGATCACGCCATCGGCTTTGATCTGGTGCGCCGCGCCGCGGCGACGGACTGCAGCGCGCTGATCCTCACGCTTGACGTGCCGGTGCGCACCACGCGCGCCCGCGAAGTAGTGGTCGGCCTCGGCGGCAGCGGATTTCATCCGGATGCCGCGATGCTGACGCAGATGCTTTGCTCGCCGCGCTGGACTCACGCGCTGATGAAAAACGGCATTCCGCGTTTTGAAACCTTGCGGGCCTATGCCGGCGACAACGCCTCGATCAACGATGTCATCGCCTTCGCGCGGCGCGAAATGGGCGGCGCCTTCACCTGGGAGGAAGTCGCACGATATCGCGACCGCTGGAAGAAGACTTTGATCGTGAAGGGCATCCTGCATCCGGAAGACGCCGAGAAAGCGGTCTCGCTCGGCGTCGACGGCATGTTCGTATCGAACCACGGCGGACGGCAGATCGAGGCGCTGCCTGGTCCGATCGACGCGCTGCCTGCGATCGTCAAGCAAGTCGGCAACCGCGCGACCGTGATGTACGATTCCGGCGTGCGCAGCGGCACCGACGTGGTCCGCGCCTATGCGCTCGGCGCCGCGGCCGCCTTTGCCGGCAAGGCGTTCCTGTGGGGCCTTGGTGCGCTCGGTGAAGAGGGCCCGGGTCACGTCATTGACATTCTGATCGAGGAGACGCGCGCCGCGTTCGGCCAATTAGGCGCGCATCGCCCGGAGGAGGCGCGCTCGGTGGTCATTCGCCACAACGGCGCGCTGAAGTTTTGATCGGGCAGGGGAGAAGAGTCATGGCGAGAGCGAGACAAGCAGGGAAAAGCAAAAGGGCCGCGAGCCGATCACCGAAAGCCGCACGCCCGCGGCGTACGGCCATATCGGCGCGAAGCCACGTCGCAACCGCCAAGCGCAAAGCTAAACCGGCACCCCGCAAGCAGACCTTTGTCGCCAGTCACCACACGCCCGAGGCCTTCGAGCAGGGGCTGCGCCGTTACGCGCAATATCGGGACCTCGGCATTGCCGCGGCGACCAAGGGGCTGGCCCGCGCCCACGTCATCAAAATGATCCCACCCTGCGATCCCGCCGAGGTCTCGAAGCAGCATTATCACGACGTCGAATTCCAGATGATTTACGTGCTCAAGGGCTGGATCAAAGGCGAGTACGAGGGCGAAGGCGAGGTGACTATGGTCGAAGGCTCGTGCTGGCTGCAGCCGCCCAAGATCAAGCACACCGTGCTCGATTATTCCGAGGACTGCGAGCTTCTGGAAATCATCATGCCGGCGGATTTTGATACGGTCGAGCTTGAGGAATAAGCGATTTGGTTACGCTATGACTGCAATGGCGCGTACTCACGATCTGTCCATCCT
>Ga0182024_10019063_pt1 | contig 12692 bp, 15 predicted proteins | sample P32metaG_FD_120480 | JGI IMG/M metagenome (GOLD analysis project Ga0182024, IMG submission 120480) | Permafrost microbial communities from Stordalen Mire, Sweden - P3-2 metaG (Illumina Assembly) | ecosystem: Environmental > Terrestrial > Soil > Wetlands > Permafrost | place: Sweden: Stordalen... | reverse complement strand
GTTGGGGCGAATCCCACGGTGAACCGTGAGAAGCGCAGGCTCTTTCAGCGCTAGCCCGTCAGCTAACCCCGCAGGCCGACGAAAGAGGTTGTGGTTGTGCGGGTGCGAACCCTCAGCAGCACGATTTTCTGTAGCTTGACGATGCTGTCCGTGGCGGCCACGCCTGCGATCGCGGCCTCGAAGACTGGCGGCGTCGCCGCCGTCGCGCCCACCCCGGCCGCGAGCGGCGGCTCGACTCCCGCCACGCCGAAACCGGCAAAACCGCCGCTGCACAGGGACCCCGTCACGGCGCCCACCCCGGTGCTCACCTACACGGGCCCGGTCTACGAGAAAACCGTGACCGGCCAGGTTGTCCCCTACGTGCCTCCCGCGCCCACGGGTCAGATCGACGGCACCACCGGCGGTATGCCCGTCGGGGTGGCGGCCGACACGAAGCCGCAGCTGCTCGTGCCGGGCACGATCGCCCGCTACGTCGACGGGCTCGCGGCGGCCCCGATGTCGGTGCCCGCGGCCGTGCAGGAGATCATATGGGCCGGCAACGAACTGATCGGGCTGCCCTACATCTTCGGCGGCGGCCACGCCTCGTTCATTTCGCCCGGCTACGACTGCTCCGGCACCGTCTCCTTCGCGCTGCACGGCGCCGACCTGCTGACCACCCCCGAGGACTCCTCCGAATTCGAAGTCTGGGGCTCGCACGGCGTCGGGCGCTGGGTCTCGATCTTCTCGAATCCCGGCCACGCCTACATGACGGTCGCCGGGCTGCGCCTGGACACGAGCGCCGCCGACGACCCGTCCAACGAGCAGGGTCCGCGCTGGCGCCCGCTGCGCCAGGGCAACGAAGGCTTCACGGTTCGCCACCCGCTCGGTCTCTGAGCGGGCGCCGAGCTCGGCGCCGGCCTGCGGTCATGAGCGGGCGTGGGGCCGCGACCCAGAGTCGGCTAGGCTTGAGCTTGGCCGCACCGCCCCGATTGAAGAACAGCAATAGGAGGATCAGATGGCCGGTTTGACCGGGCGTATGTCTACTGTCGTGAAGGCAAAGGTCTCGAAACTGCTGGACCGGGCCGAAGACCCCGCCGAGACGCTCGACTACAGCTATCAGAAGCAGGTCGAACAGCTGCAGAACGTGAAGAAGGGCATCGCCGACGTGGTCACGGCCAAGAAGCGCCTGCAGATGCAGGAGGCGACGCTCAAGCAGAGCGTGGTCAAGCTCGACACGCAGGCTCGCCAGGCCGTGTCCGGCGGCCAGGAGGATCTGGCTCGCACGGCGCTCGAGCGCAAGAACGTCGCCCAGACCGAGCTGCAGGGGCTCGACACGCAGGTCGCCGAACTGGAAGACCAGCAGCAGAAGCTGACCGACTCCGAGCAGAAGCTGCGCGCGAAGATCGAGGCGTTCCGCACCAAGAAGGAGGTCATCAAGGCGCAGTACTCAGCCGCGGAGGCTCAGGTGAAGATCTCCGAGGCTGCCACCGGGGTGGGCGAGCAGATGGCCGATGTGGGGCTGGCGATGCAGCGCGCGGTCGATAAGACCGAAAACATGAAAGCGCGCGCCGACGCTGTGTCCGAGCTGGAAGCGGCGGGTACGTTCGACGACGTCACGGCACTTGGATCGGGCGAAGACGACATCGATCGTCAGCTGAAGCAGCTGTCGAGCCAGCCGGCGGTTGACGAGGAGTTGGCGAAGATGAAGGGGGAAATCGAAGGCCCACCCACCCCGGGCGACGCGCCGCCCGCCGCTCAGATCTCCGAGCAGAGCCAGGCGCCCCCGCCCGCGGAGTCCGCACCCGCGGACGCTCAGCCGGCTGAAGGCGGCCAGGCATGATCGTGCGCGTCTCGACCGAGGGACAGTACGAGCTGCAGGATGGGGCGCTCGAGCGGCTGCACGAGCTCGACAACGCCTGCCAGGCCGCCGTCGATGCGGGCGATGGAGAGCGTTTTCACGCCTGCTATGAGCGACTGCTCGGTCTCATCCGCAGTGAGGGCTCAGAGCTGCAGGACGACGACCTGCGCGGTTCGGATCTGACGCTCCCGCCGCCGGACATAACGCTCGAGGAAGCGCAGAGCGAGTTCTCGGCGCACGGGTTGATACCGGACTAGATCGGGATACCCCACAGCGGGAACCAGCGCTCCAGTTCCGGCTCGATCGGCAACTCAGAGGACATCTGCGCCTTCAGCTGCAGCTCGCGCTCGGTCGAGCGGGTATTAGCGGGGTGGGCGGGGTCCGTATCATCCGGCACGAACGGGTACCAGAAGCCGCGCTTGTAGTTGTAGATGAAGTACACCGGTCGCTTCTGCGCGTCAACGAACGCGAACACCGCGCACAGAAGTCGCTCGCCGTGGCCGGCTGTCTCGATCGAGCCCGACACTGCGTTGATCCCGACCGCGAGGTCTTCGACGGTCGATGTGTCGTCGGGGTTGCGCAGGACCATCCAGCGGTAGCCGAAGGAGTCGTCCTGGGTGGATACCGTCGTGCCGCTGTCGCCACCGGTGGCCTTGACGACCTCCTCCATGTCGCGCAGCGTCGCTTCGAACTCGGCGGTGGCGAGCGCTTGGAAAACGATCGCGGCAGCGCCGGCGGGGTCGATGGAGTGTTCTGACTGCAATGCGATGTAGGCCGTAGAGATCGCGAACAGCCGATCGGGCGCTGGGCCCTTGACCTCGTGGCGACCCGTGAGGACGTCGCGCAGGCCCACTACTTCGCGCCCTGCAGCTGAGACTCCAGCCGCTCGAGCGCCGCCAAGCGCTGCTCGAGGGGCGGGTGGTCGGCGAAGATGTTCATCAGCGACTTCTTGGTCCTGGCGGGCAGGATGAAGAAGGCGCTCATTGCCTCCGCCTTGCGCAGGTCCTGGCTGGGCACCCGATCCATCGTGCCGCTGATCTTCAACAGCGCCGAGGCCAGCGCGCTGGGACGCCCCGTCAGCACGGCAGAGCCGCGATCGGCGGCGAACTCGCGATAACGCGACAGCGCACGCAGCAGCAGGAAGGAGATCGCGTACACGAGCGCCGATACGAGCAGGATGACCATGATCTCCTCCTCCTCGTCGCGCCCGCGTCCGTATCCGCCGCCGAAGCCCCCGCCGAAGAACAGCGCGAACTGCGCGATCATCGACGCCAGCGTGGCGAAGAAGCTCGCCAGCGTCATCACCATCACGTCGCGGTTGATCACGTGCGTCAGCTCGTGGGCCATCACGCCTTCCAGCTCGGCGGGCTCGAGCAATTCGAGGATCCCCCGCGTTGCGCACACGGTCGTCGCCTTCTTCGATTTTCCCATTGCGCAGGCGTTTGGCATCGAGGTCTCGATTACGCCCACTTTCGGCTTCGGCAGGTCGGCCTGCACGCACAGCCGCTCGATGATCCCGTGCAGCTCGGGCTCCTGGGCTGGGGTCACCTCTTTGACCCCCATCGTCGCCATCGCGATTTTGTCCGAGCCGAAGAACTGCACCAGCAGCAGCACGAGGGCGACGATCACGATCAGTCCCGCGGCTGCCCCCGCTGCGAATAGCACGCCAATGAAGACCACATAGACGAGCCCCAGTAGGAACATCGTCATCAGCATCCGCGCCTGCAGGCCGGCGTCCTTGCCAAAGCTTTGGTGTCGTGATGCCATCGGCGTGAATTGTGGCAGAAGCGGGTTGACGTGCCCTAAAGTTCGCGACGAGCGATGCTGCGGCGTGAACAACCACGATGAAGCCCGAGATCAACCTCCTGGGCATCTCGATCAAGACCTTCGGGGTGATGTTCGCGCTCGGCTTCCTCGCTTGCGGGGGGCTGGTGGCGCGCAGACTGCGCGAGCTCGCAAAGCCCGTCGACTGGGCGTATGAGATCGTGTTTGCCGCGCTCGCCGGGGGTGTGGTCGGTGCGCGCGGCTACTACGTGATCCAGAACTACTCGCAGGTCAAGCACGACCTGCTCGGGTCGATCTTCTCGGGCTCCGGCCTGGTGTGGTACGGCGGCGCGATCGGCGGCGCGATCGGCGTGCTCCTCTGGATGCGCTGGCGCGATCAAATGGAACTGAGGATGTTCGACATGTGCGCGACCGCGCTCGCGCTCGGCTACGCGATCGGGCGGATCGGCTGCCAGGTCTCCGGCGACGGCGACTACGGGATCCGCTCGAAACTACCGTGGGCGATGGGCTACCCCCACGGGACGGTTCCGACCCCACCAGGGGTGACGGTCCAGCCGACTCCGATCTACGAGACCGTGACGATGTGCCTGCTCGCCTACATGCTGTGGCAGCTGCGCGACCGCGTGCGTCCGGGAGTGGTGTTCGCGCTGTATTTAGTGCTGAGCGGTCTGGAGCGGTTTTTGGTCGAGTTCATCCGCCGCAACAAGGAGGTGCTTGTCGGCCTGACCGCGCCGCAGGTCGAGAGCATCGTGCTGCTGGTGATCGGGCTGGTGTGGCTGGCGTTGATGGCGCGCGGGGGTGGCCTGAGCGGCCTGGGCGACCGGACGCGCAGCCCTCGCCCGACGACGGCCTGACTAAGGGCGTCCGACAACGTCTTGAGCCGGCAGGCGATAATCATCTGGATGGCTACTGGGACGAGTCTTTCGCATGTGTTTCCGCTCGGCAGCCGGCTGAACGAGCGCGGCCGTTTGGAGATCGGCGGCTGCGACACGATTGAGCTGGCCAAGGAGTTCGGGACCCCTGTCTACGTGGTAGCGGAGGAGGACCTGCGTGCGCGGGCGCGCGCGTTTGTGCAGGGGGGCGAGCAGACGGGGCAAGGGGATTTTCATGTGGTGTTCGCCTCCAAGGCGTTCCCCTGCACCGCCGTCCTCGAGCTGTTCGCGCAGGAGGGCCTGTGGTGCGACGTGGCCTCCGGCGGGGAGCTATACCTGGCGCTGCACGCGGGCTTCGCGCCCGAGCGGATCGTGGTACACGGCAACGCGAAGTCCGAGGCTGAGCTCGAGCTGGCGCTGGGCGCGCGGGTTGGACTGATCGTCATCGACAATTTCGACGAGATCGAGCGCCTGGAGCGGCTGACAGCGCGAGGTGTCCACAGCGGCGAGGCCCAGTCGGTGCTTATGCGGGTCACGCCGGACGTCGCAGGGGAGACGCACGAGAAGATCTCCACCGGCCAGGCGGACTCCAAGTTCGGCTTCTCGATGGGTGAGGCCCAGACGGCGATCGCGCAGATCGAGGGCATCGACGGGCTCGCACTCGCCGGTCTGCACGCCCACATCGGCTCGCAGCTGCTCGAGCTCGAGCCCTTTCGCCTCGAGGTGGCGGAGCTGGCGAAGCTCGGCGACGGGGTGGGCGGGTTCTCCACCTATGATCTCGGCGGCGGCCTCGGGGTCGCCTACACCGAGGCTCAGTCAAGGCCACCCGCGATCGAGGAGTACGTCGCGGCGCTCGTGCGTGCGGCCGAGGAGCACGGCATGGGCACTCCCGGCCGGCGGCTGTTGATCGAGCCCGGCCGCGCGCTCGTTGCCAACGCGGGGGTGACGCTGTACACGGTGGAGAGCGTCAAGCACAACGTGTCCACCTGGGTGGCCGTCGACGGCGGGATGTCCGACAACCTGCGGCCGATGCTCTACGGCGCGCCTTACGAAGCGCATGTGGCGGATCGCTTCGACGGCACGACGAGATGCGTGCTCGCGGGCAAGCACTGCGAGTCAGGCGACGTGATCGTGAAGGACGCGCTGCTCGACGACCCGCGCCCGGGCGACGTGATCGTGACTCCGGCGACAGGCGCCTACGGGTTCGCGATGGCCTCCAACTACAACGGCATCCCGCGTGCGCCGGTCGTCTTCTGTCGCGACGGCGACGCGCGCGTGGTCGTGCGGCGCGAGAACTTCGAGGAGCTGACGGTGCGCGATGTCCGCTGAACCCTTCAAGGTCGGTCTGCTCGGCCACGGGACGGTCGGGTCGGCGTTCGCCGAGCTGCTGGGCGAGCGCGCCGGGGAGATCGAGCGCTTCAACGGCCGCGCGCCGGTGATCTCCGGTGTGCTGACGCGTACACGGGGCAACTTCGAGGAGATCATCGACGGCGCCGAGTTGATCGTCGAGGTGATGGGCGGGATCGAGCCAGCGCGCGAATATCTGTTGGCGGCGATGCGGGCCGGCAAGGATGTGGTCAGCGCCAACAAGCAGCTACTGTCTCAGCACGGCGAGGAGCTGTTCGGGGTCGCGCGCGAGCATGGTGTGCGGTTGCGCTTCGAGGCGGCGGTCGCCGGCGCGGTGCCGGTCGTGCGCCTGCTCGAGGAGTCGCTGGCCGCCACGCCGATCGAGCGGATCCACGGGATCGTCAACGGCACGACCAACTTCATCCTCAGTGAGATGGCCAAGGGCAGCACCTACGCGCAGGCGCTCGCCGAGGCTCAGCGCCTGGGCTATGCCGAGGCGGATCCCAGCGACGACGTCAGCGGTCGTGACGCGGCCGCGAAGATGGCGATCCTCGCGCGCTTGGCGTTCGGCGCTCCGGTGCATCTGGATGACGTTCCATACGAGGGCATCGAGCACCTGCAGTCAGACGACCTGGAGTACGCCCGCGAGCTGGGCCTCGGCTTGAAGCTGATCGGCACCGCCGAGCGGCGCGACGGCGGTCTGTCGGTGCGGGTCTATCCCGCGTTTCTCTATGCAGGGCATCCGCTCTCGTCCGTCTCCGGCCCGTTCAACGCGGTGACCGTCGAATCGGAGGCGATCATGGAGATCACGATGTCGGGCCCGGGCGCCGGCGGTCGGCAGACAGCGAGCGCGGTGCTGGGCGACGTCGTGAGCGTGATGACCGGCGGCGCGCGACCGCCCGCCCCGCCCCTGGAGATGCGTCTGCTCGAGGACGTGCAGAGCGCGTTCTACATGCACCTGGAGGTGGCAGATCGCCCGGGCGTGTTGGCTGCCGTGACGCGGGTGCTGGGCGAGCAGGGGGTATCGATCAAATCGGTCTTGCAGCGCGGCCTCGGCGAGAACGCCCGGCTGGTGATGGTCACGCACCAGGTGGCCGAGTCGAGCCTGCGCGTGGCGATCGCGCTGCTCGAGGAGTCCGACTTCGTACGCTCTACCCCCCGCACAATCAGGGTGATCGAAGAGGAGTTTGTATGAACGAGGCGATCGTCAAGGTCCCCAGGGTGGAGGGCATACCGCCGACCGGAGCGCACGTGCCCCTGATCGAGCGCTACCGCGAGCGGCTTCCGTTCGAGCCCGGCGATCCACTGGTCAGCCTCCAGGAGGGCTCGACGCCGCTGCTGCGCGCGCCGGTGCTCTCGGAGCTGGTTGGCGCGACCGTGCGTTTGAAGCTCGAGGGCGCCAACCCGACGGGCTCGTTCAAGGACAGGGGGATGACGTGTGCGGTGTCGGCGGCGGTGCGCGACGGCGCCAAGGCGGTGATCTGCGCGTCCACGGGAAACACCGCGGGCAGCGCGGCGGCGTACGCCGCGCGCGCGGGCATGACCTGCGCCGTGATCGTCCCCGACGGGAAGATCGCGCAGGGCAAGATGGCTCAGACGCTGATCCACGGTGCGCGCGTGATCGCGCTTGCCGGCAACTTCGACCAGGCGCTGAAGCTGGTGCGCGAGCTGGCCGACATCCACCCGATCGTGCTCGTCAACTCGGTCAACGAATTCCGCATCGAAGGCCAGAAGACAGCGGCCTTCGAGCTGCACGAGGCGCTCGACGGAGAGCTGGAGGCGCTGTGCATCCCGGTCGGCAACGCCGGCAACATCACCTCCTACTGGCGTGGGTTCCAGGAGATGGGAGCGGCGCCGAAGCTGTTCGGCTTCCAGGCTGAGGGCGCCGCGCCGCTGGTGCTCGGCCACCCGATCGAGCATCCGGAAACGGTGGCCAGCGCGATCCGCATCGGCGACCCGGTGCGCTGGGAGGACGCGATGGCGGCGACGACGCACTCGCGCGGTGCGATCCGCGCGGTCTCAGACGCGGAGATCCTCGACGCCTACCGCCTGCTGGCCTCAAAGGAAGGGATGTTCTGCGAGCCCGCCTCGGCGGCCTCGGTGGCGGGACTGCTCAAGTACGGCGCGGACGGAGCCAGGCAGATCGTGTGCGTGCTGACCGGCCGCGGGATCAAGGATCCGGACACCGCGCTCGAGCACAACGGCGGCGTGGTGATCCCCTGCCGAGCGGAGACCGCCGCGCTTGAGGAGGCGGTCCTGGGTGACCCGTAGGCGCGTCGTGCGCGTGCTCGCACTCGGTGCTCGGAACGTCAGGGCGCGTGTGGGCTTGAGGGCATGATCCGCCGGCGCGTCGTGCGTGTGCCGGCATCCTCGGCCAACCTCGGCCCGGGTTTTGACTGCATGGCCGCGGCGCTGGCGCTGTACCTCGAGCTCGAGGTCGAGGAGACCGGCGAGTTCGCCGTGGAGACGGACTTGCAGGTCCCGCGCGGGCGCGAGAACCTGTGCGTGCAGGCGTTTGAGCGGCTGCACTCCGCGGACGGCTTTACCTTCCGCATTCGCTCGCAGATCCCGCTCTCCGGCGGCCTTGGATCCAGCGCCGCGGCGATCGTCGCGGGCCTGACGGCGGCCGACCACCTGTTCGAGCTGGACGCCGACCTATTGGGAGGGGCCACCGAGCTGGAGGGGCATCCCGACAACGTCGCGGCGGCGCTCTGCGGGGGGTTCGTCGTATGCGCCGACGGGGAGGCGGTGCGTTTCGAGCCCCCGACGGGCCTGGAGGCGTTGGCGGTTGTCCCCGAGGAGGCGGTGCGCACGCGCGCGGCGCGCGCGGCCCTGCCGGCGGAGGTACCGCTCGCGGATGCCGTGTTCAACGTCGCCCACGGCGCGCTGCTTACGCTTGGCCTGGCGAAGGGCGACTGGGACCTGGTGGCACGCGGACTGCGGGACCGCCTGCATGAGCACCACCGCGCGAGCCTGTTCCCGCGCTCCTACGAGCTGGCCCTCGGCGCCAGCGAGCTTGGCGCTCTTGGCGCCACGATCTCCGGCGCGGGTCCGACCGTGCTGGTGTGGTGCTTCTATGAGCAGACCGGCGCTGTCGTCGAGGCGCTGCGCCCCTTGATCGACGGATGGGCCACGCTGCTGCGGACGCCGTTCGAGCTACAGGGCGCCTACGTCAGGGAGATGTAGCGCCGTGGATCGCGGCTACTTTCCCCGCGGTAGTTCGATCCTACGGATGGTTCACGAAGAGAAGGCGGTCGGTCTGCTCTATGGTCAGCGCGCGCTCTGCGTGGGCGCGGTCAAGCCGCTCAACTACGTCGGCACGAGCGAACACACCGCCAACAAGCGCACGCCGTTCCGGCGCCTCGCGCACACCGGCGCGATATTCGAGACCGTGTTCTTCGGCACCTGCGCTGAGGCCGACCGGGTGCTCGCGGCGGTCGACCACATGCACGAGCGCGTCGTCGGCGAGCTCCCAGAAGACGCCGGCCCGCACTACCCCGCTGGCACTCCATACTCCGCGCTTGACCCACAGCTGATGCTGTGGACCGTCGCCGTGATCGCCGACTCCGCGGAGTGGTTCTATGAGCGCCTCGTTCGCCGCCTATCGGGCACTGAGCGGGAGGCGCTGTGGCAGGACTACATCCGCTTCGGCGAGCTTTTCAAGCTGCCCCGCGATGCGATGCCGGCGACGGACACCGCTTACCGCGCGTGGTATGCCGAGCAGCTCGCCGGCGAGGATCTGCACCTGATCGAGGAGGCGCGTTACATGGGCCACGCCTCCGCGTTCGAGATTCCGATGCCCTCTCGCAATCAGCCCGCCAAGCGCGTCCACGACCTGCTGATGCTCGGCTCGTTGCCGCTGCGCGTGCGCGAGCTGTACGGCCTGCGCTACACCCCGGCTCATGCGGCGGCCTGCGCGGCCGCGCTCGCGACGGCCCGACTCGCGCGGCTGCTCGCCCCGCGCTCGCTCACCCGCGGATCGTGCATCCCCGAGTTCGAGATGGTCGCGGCGACCGAGCTGCGCCGGATCCAGCGGGGACAGCCGACACCTCAGCTTGCGGGGTGAATCCTCGCCTAGCTGAGCTTGGCAAACCGCTGGCGGGCGTCATCCATCCCCGGCAGCCGCTCGAGCACTTCGCCCGCGAGCGCCAGGTAGTCGGCGCCGAGGTCGGGGCGGTGGTCGAGGATCGACTTCGCGCGCTCGGCTGACTCGGCGTAGGCGATCGAGGAGCGGATGACCGTGCCGAACACCTGCTCGCCGAAGCGCTGCTTCAACGAGGCGAGCGCCTCGCGCGAGTGCACCGTGCGCATGTCGGCCAGGTTCAGCAGCACGCCCAACAGCTCGAGAGCGGGGTTGAGGCTGTCCCGCGCGAGCTCGATGACCTCCATCGCCTGCTCGACCCCCTGCAGCGCAAAGTACTGGGCCTCGGCGGTCACGAGCGCGCGATCGGCGGCCACGAGCGCGTTCACGGTGAGCAGCCCGAGCGAAGGTGGGCAGTCGATCAGGATCACCTCATAGCCGTCCGGCGCCTTCGCGAGCGCGCGCCGCAGGGTCATCTCCCGGCCCATCTTTCCGCCCAGCATCAGCTCGGCCTCGGCGAGGCTCAGATTGGCGGGGATCAGGTCCTCGTGGATCGCCTCGGCAGCGGAGGCGCGTCCAGCGAGCACGTCCGCGATCGTCGGCTCGACGTCAGGTGGCAGGTCGAAGTAGTCAGACAGGTTTCCCTGCGGGTCGAGGTCGACGGCCAGCGTCCTCACGTCCGCCCGGCGCAGCGCGTCAGCCAAGGTACGCACGGTGGTCGTCTTACCGGTGCCCCCCTTCTGGGAGAGCACGGCGATCGTGTTGGTCTCCGCCATCGAGAGGCGATACTACGCGGCAGGCCCTCCCGGCGGCAGGCCCTCTCAGGCGCGACGATGCTCTCAGGCCGCGGTGTGCCGAGAGCTTGGAGCAGGGTCCATGGCGGGCTGGGTGGCCACGCTGAGGAAGCTCAACCGGTAGCGCCCGACGAGGATCTCATCGCCGTCATTCAAGATCCTCCCCTCGACCCGGGCGCCGTTCACGAACACGCCGTTCAGGCTGCGATCGTCGAGCACGCGGACGCCGTCGGGCTGGCGCACGATCAGCGCGTGCCGGCGCGAGACGGTTGGGTCGTCGAAGCGCACGTCGGCCGCGAGGGAGCGTCCGATGCGCGTCCACTCGCGCGTGAGCGCCACTGTGCGCCACTCGCCGCTCTCCTCATACACGAGATACTCACCGGGCCCTTCGATGCGTTCTCTGGCTTCGGTCAGCGTCGCGTCGCGCTGGGGCTGGGAGATCGCGCCAGGCGATCGGTGATCGGCCAGCGTGTCCTCGTGTTCGGAGCCCCTCCCAACGCTGTGCCCCGCGAGCGTCTCGTCTCGTCCTGAGCGCCTCCCACCCAGTTGCCCGGCGCGGAACAGCGAAGCGCGGGCAAAGTCTCCTCCCCCACAGCGCGGACAATCCGTAAGTATATCCGAGCCGAGGAGCGTCAGCACGTAGTCGCAGTGCTGGCAGCGAAATGAGCCTGCTCCGATGATGGTCCCCGACGTAAGTGTCTCCATCTCTATGCTCCTCCTTCTCTGCTCGGCGATTGTCCTGGGGCTCTCCCGTGGAGGGACTTCTGGCGATCGCTCGTGGCGATCATAACAAGGCTGTCAACGTCGGTTTTCGCAGCAAGTTCTGGCAAGTGGAAATCAATTGCATCGATCCCACGCCGCGGCACGAGCCCTGGATCGCGGGGCGGCCGGGGGATGGCCCATCCGGTCATATCCGCAATCAGTCTTACCCGCCGCCTGACCGTCGCAAACCGGCAGGAGCCGAGCGCGCGATGGCGAATCCTTCAGACCATGGCTTCCCCCGCCCGCCATGTGGAGCAGCTCGAGCGCGTTCTTTTGCGTCGCGGTGTCGGCACCCTGGAGGCCGACAGGCATCGCTGTACCGATTGCGGGCGTACCCCACTGACGGGGGAGCACGTCCATCTGTACCGGCGCGCTCAGGGCATTGTCTGCGAGCTGTGCCGGCCGCTGCGCCGCGAGGCCCCGGTGGCCACCGAGATCGTGCGCCACTCCGAGCATGGCCACGCGGTTCGCCTGACCGTCCGCGCCGCCTAGCCGGCGTCCGAGATGTGCGGGGTCTAGACTGGCGGTCGCCGTGGACCCCGTGACCGTCTCAATCGTCGTCGATGCCCCCCGCGAGCGGGTGTTCGACTACTTACAGGACATCGCCAACCATCCCGAGTTCACCGACCATTACCTCGTCGATTGGCATCTCACGCGGATCGACTCCGTCGGGCTCGGGGCGGGCGCACGCTTTCGCGTGAAGGCTCCCGGCAACCGTTTTAGCTGGGGCGATGTCACGTTCGCCGAGGTCGACCGCCCGCACCGGATCGTCGAGGTCGGTCGCGCCGGCAAGAACAACCGCATTCGCACGCTCGGCGTCTACGAGCTTGCCCCTGGCGCGGCCGGCACCACGCGCGTGCGGTTCACGCTGGAGACCGAGCCGGCCACGCTGTCCGACCGCTTGCTGGAGGGGTTGGGCGCGCGCGGCTGGTGCAAGCGCAAGAGCAACCGGGCGATGCGCCGACTGCGTTCGATAATCGAGTCAGACGTAGGCCGCGGCGCGCGCGTCACGGTCGCCGGCGGATAAACTGCCACGTCGCATGTCCACCCGTCTGCGCAAGTCCTCGCTCGCCACCCTCGCCCTGCTCGCCGCGCTCGCGCTCGGCGCGTGCGGGGACTCCCACACGAAGGTCACCACCGGTACCTACGCCGGAGAGTCGGGCAAGAACGCCCCTTACCTAAATGTTGGTCCGCTGAGCTACGAGGTTCAGCTC
>Ga0182024_10019062_pt1 | contig 12693 bp, 13 predicted proteins | sample P32metaG_FD_120480 | JGI IMG/M metagenome (GOLD analysis project Ga0182024, IMG submission 120480) | Permafrost microbial communities from Stordalen Mire, Sweden - P3-2 metaG (Illumina Assembly) | ecosystem: Environmental > Terrestrial > Soil > Wetlands > Permafrost | place: Sweden: Stordalen... | reverse complement strand
AGTGGTGGGCGCTACAGGACTCGAACCTGTGACCTCAGCCGTGTGAAGGCTGCGCTCTAACCAACTGAGCTAAGCGCCCGAGACGCCAATCCTAGTTCGGACGGTAATCATCTGCTTTACAGCGTTGTAACCTTCGACCGTGCCAGACAACGTTGATTCATCTTCCAAACGCTCGCGGTTCCAGCGTCGAGGACGAAGAACTTCGATGGTAGCGCGCGAAGTTGTCTTTGGAATGGACCCCATTGAACGCAAAGTAAGTCTCTTCGCCGTCGGCCTCGCAGTGATCATCTCGCTCATTTTCGGCATCAATTGGACGAGGAAGGCAGCATGGGCTAGCAGTCAGAAATTCGTGAAGGGGAAGACCTGTCCTCCGGCTTTTCCAAATCACGTCAAGGCCTACTGCGCCCTAGTGGATGCTCAGAGTCATTGGGCAACTCAATTCCTCTTCGTCTTCGTAATTGGACTAGTCATCCTTTTCTTTGCCCTTCGACGCAAAAGGGCCGGCGTCGCCTGTTTCGCCTGTTTCTTGGGCATCGCTCTGGGACTCTACGGTGTTGTCTTCTTATTCTTGGGCGTGTGGCTCATCGTGCGGGCTTTTCGCTTACAGCGCTACGGCGAAGCGTCGTGGAGCGGATCGAACAAAGCGGCTCGTGAGATGGCCCAAGCGAGGAAAGAGGGCCGTGATCCGGCCCCTAAGGCATCGGCCACCCCGACTCCAGTCCCGGGTCCGGCAGCGCCCCCTTCGGCGTCGAAGCGTTACACCCCGAAACAGAAACCGCGCAAGCGTTGAACCGTGCCAAACCTCGGTCTTGACTATTCCACCAAATGGGGCCGTTCCCCCGGGATTCGAGCCGTCCGCAACCTGATTCAAGGGACGTTCCTGGTTCCCTACACGCGTTATCTCTCCACGCTCGAGGTTCGTGGTCTGGAGAAGATTCAAGGGGACGGTCCGTTCATCTTCACGGCCAACCACACGAGCAACATGGACACGCCACTGGTCATCGCCGCTCTGCCGGGCGCCATCCGCCGTCGTCTGGTGGTCGCCGCGGCCATGGACAACTTCTTCATGGACTCGGGTCGCGCTTTTCGAACCGTCCTCGTCTTCAACGCGATTCCGATTGACCGACACAAGGTGAATCGCCGCAGCGCGCAGATCGCCTTCGATCTGGTGCAGGAGAATTGGAATCTGCTCATCTATCCCGAAGGCGGTCGTTCACCCGACGGTGATCTGCACGAGTTCAAGGGCGGCGCGGCCTACCTCGCCGAACGCTCCATGAAGCCCGTCATCCCGGTGTACATTCACGAGTCGGGTTGGCTCCAGGGTCCCAAGTACGCCAAGGCCGCCAAGTTCGCCTCCGCGCCCGACCGGCATCGTCATCACGTCATCGTGACCTTTGGCGACGCCATGCACGTCAAAGAGGGTGAGAACATTCGACGGTTCAACAATCGGATCGTCGACGCCGTCGAGCACTTGGGGCGCGAAGTGAGCGGCGACGCCACCTACGGCGTCAAGCCCGCCGAAGGACTTTAAGAGCTCAGTACTCGACAGCGCTCTTGATAGAGCAGGTCGGCCGCGCTCGTTAACGGATCGAGCTCGGCGCCGACGACCGCGGCAAGGATCTCGTCGCAGAACCAGGGGTTCATCGCGAGCACCGGTCCGTGGGCGTAGGTCGCCCAAATGTTCTTGGTGCGATAGCCGTCGAGCTTGGCGTCGTTGCCACGTCCCTTCACCACCGTCCCCAGGGCGTTGACGCCGCCCGAGAGCGTCGTTCGTCCCCCGTGATTCTCGAAGCCGACGAGTAGTTGGCCGTCGACGCGCGTCGCGAGTTCACCGACCGAACGGCGCTCGCCGCGACTGGTCACGGCGTCGACCAGACCGAGTCCTTCGTACTCATCGTCGCCCTCGACGCAGAACGTCAGGCCGAGAATCTGGAGACCGGCACAGACCGCCACCACGTACGCACCGTCGCGTACGCGCGACCCGAACGACGACGTTCGAAGCAGGTCCGCGGCCAGGCGTTGCGGACCATCCTCTCCCCCGCCGAGCAGATAGAGCGACGCGTCGGGGACGGCGTCGTTCAGTCCCACGCTGATCAACTCCACGTCGATGTCGCGACGGCGCGCGCGCTCGTACACGGCGAGACCGTTGCCCCCGTCGCCGTAGGTTCCGAGGAGCTCGGGGTAAAGGGAACAGATCGTTGTCACGCTTCGGACCTCGCCAACCAGTCATTGAAGGCCGTGTAGTTCGCGAGCAACGAGATGGTCTCTTTCGACGTTGGCACCAAGTCGTCGTTGTCGACCACGATATAGTCAACGCGCCCGTAGTCGAGACGGGTGGCCAGGTCGAGGCGGCGATCGCCAAAGCAGTAGACCCGATGTCCGCGCAGCATCTCAAAGGGCACGTCGTAGAGCCACGACGGGTCATGTCCGTCGGCCACACGAGCGTTGATGGCTACCCAGATCTCCGTGTCATCCTCGGGCAACGTCGCCATCATCGCCGCGAATCCAGAGGGATTCTTGGCCAACAAGAGACGCAACGTGTGACCGCGCCAGCGCCGGACGCTGAATCGTCCGACCACGCTGTGGATTGCGCTAATCCGCCGCGCCGCCTCGTCGAGGTCGACGCCGACGCGATGAAGCGCGGTCAGGGCCATTGTCGCGTTGGAACGGTTAAATTCACCAGGCATCGACAGATCTAATTTCACGGTCTCGCCCTCAATCACCAGTTCATCGCCGAGGATCGACATGACCGGGACCGGCTTGGCAAAGCCACAAGTGCAGTGCCAGGAGTTGCCCACGTGACTAATCGCGAGTGTGCACTTAGGACACGAGAGAGCGTCGGCGATCCACGTGGTAGGTACGTCAACCCAGACCGTGTTCGCGCGAGTTTCCGCCGCATAGGCGACGAGTGGATCGTTGGCATTCGCGACGACTACCAGACCGGCGTCGTCGTACGCCTCAATCGCTTTTCGCCACCGCTCGGCTAAATGGCGTACCTCGTTGGCCCGATCCAATTGATCGCGAGAAAGATTCAACAAGACGACGACGTGCGGTCGAGTTGACGTCAACGTATCAGCGAGCCAGGCCTCATCGACTTCGAGAGCAACGCGCTCGTTCCTCGACTCGACGAGCGCCGCGACGTGTCCGGCGGCCATATTCGAGCCGGTCTCGTTCGTGGTGACCGACCCCCCCCAACCGGCGACGATCATCGATGTGGTAGTCGTCTTCCCGTTGGTACCGCTCACGAGGATGACGGTTCGTCCACGGGCGAGCGATGAAACCAAGTCCGGGGCGATTTTCATTCCAACGCGACCGCCAACGACGGTGCCGGATCCTCGCCCGGTCATTCGCGAAATCCGATTGACGGTTCGTACTGCCCAGGAGGCAAGTTGCTCTCGAAACACCGCCGATTTGCCCATTCACTCAACGCTAGGCCCGAGAAACACAAAAGGGCCAACCGGGGGGTGGTTGGCCCTTCTGCAAAACCAGTGCTTCAACAATTGGGGGGAATTGAGGAAAGCAGGCTGTAATAAGTATGCCGTTCGACTCCGTATCACACAACAGCATGTCGTAGATAGTTCCTATCTATATAGTCGATATGTGGAGATACGCCAACTTGAGGCCCTCATAGGGATCGCCGACCACGGTTCGTTCTCTGGCGCGGCCGAAGTCCTCGGCACGGTCCAATCGAATATCTCGAATCGCATCGCTCATTTAGAGAGAGAACTCGGCACCGAATTAGTGAATCGCTCCAACGGCCTGCTCACCGAATCGGGCGAAATCGTGGTCGATCGAGCTCGACGGATTCTCGGAGAACTTCGTGGCATCGCCTCCGACGTGTCCGAGCTGAACGCCGAGATACACGGCCAGGTCGTGCTCGGCATGATCGGGTCGGCCGGTCGCTGGATCGTGCCCTTGTTGCTCGAGGCCTTAAAGGAGAACTACCCCCAGATCGCGCTGCACATCGTGGAGGGCACCAACTCCGTCATCGAACCACAGTTGGTGAAGGGTCAACTCGACCTCGCCGTCCTAGCGTGGCCGATCTCCGCCCCGGAACTGAGTGGCGTCGATATTTTCACTGAGGACCTGGTCTTGATCGTCAACAAGGAGCACCCGCTGGCCACGCTCCCCGAGCCGCTCACCTTTTCGACGCTCGCCGAATACGAGATACTCCTCCCCTTCCGCGGCACCCCAATTCGCCGAGAGATCGACGAGGCCAGTCGTCTGCAGGGCGTCGAATTGAAGCCGCTGATCGAACTCGACGGACTTCGGACCATCGCGTCGCTCACTTTCGACGGGTACGGTCCGTCGATACTCCCGGCCACCATGTTGTCTCGGCACCTGCGCGACAAATTCGTCGCTCGTCACATCGACAAGATCGCCAAGCGCCGAGTGATGTTGGCGACGCGACGTTTTGGTTTCCCCGCGGCGCCAGTGCGGGCGATTCACGCACTAATCATCGACGTTGTGCGCCACGCGTCCAACGTGCCCGACGGCGTGTACCTAGGGAAAACACCCACTCAGTAAAGTTCGGGAGTGCCCAATCAGAAGCCCGAAGAAGTCGCCGCGTTCATCGCGACACGCGACCGGGCCTTTAAGCCGATCATCGCGCTCGCCGGACCGCCGCCGATTCGTCGACGGGCCGCGGCCGTCGACGTTCGCTTCCCCTCACTCGTGCGATCGATCACCCATCAACTGTTGGCGACGAGTGCCGCGACCACGATTCACGGTCGGGTCGTCGAGGCCTGTGGCGGTGTCGTCAACGTGCACACGATCATCGCCACCGGTCCCGAAAGGCTTCGCGTCGTCGGCCTGAATCGAACGAAAGCCCAGGCCATGGTCGACCTCGCCCATGACGTACGGGATGCTCGCGTCAACTTGTCTCGTCACGGGCGAATGAGTGACGACGAGATCGTGCGCGACGTCGCGTCAGTACGCGGGATTGGTCCGTGGACCGCTCAGATGTATCTGATCAGCACGATGTCGCGTCCCGACGTCTGGCCGATCGGCGACTACGGCGTGCGCGTTGGCTGGTCACTACTCCACGGACTCGATGAGACCATCAGCGAAAAAGAACTGCTCGTCGCCGGGGAACGCTTTGAAGGCGCACGAACCTCGGTCGCCTGGTACTGCTGGGAGGCGGTTCGCTGGTCTAAGGCGGCGAAGTAGCCTCAAATAATGCCTCTCCTTGAACTCGCTGACTTCGAACGTGACGCTCTCGAAACGCTAGAAACCTTTGCCACCATTCCGTGCCTTTCACCGAGCTTCGACAACGAGTGGGTCGAACACGGGCACATCGATCGGGCAATCGAACTGCTTTCGAATTGGGCGCTCGCGCGAAGCTTCGCCGACTTTGACGTCGAGATTCATCGCCTCGAAGACCGAACGCCGGTCCTCGTCGTCACCGTCGCGGCCACGGCCTCGGGCGACGGTACGGCCGTGCTGTACGGACACCTCGACAAGCAGCCGCCGCTCGGGAATTGGTCCGACGGCCTCGGGCCGTACGATCCGGTTCGCCGCGATGACCGGATCTACGCTCGCGGCGTCGGTGACGACGGCTACTCCACATTCTCGGCGTTGCTCGCCGTCGAGGCGATGGAAGCCAACGACATTCCGCACAGTCGTTGCGTCGTCCTGATCGAGGCCAGCGAAGAGAGCGGTAGCCCGGACTTGGAGGCCTACCTCGATTATCTGAAGGACCACCTCGGCAAGGTCGAACTGATGATCTGTCTCGACTCCGGCGCACTGACCTACGACCGACTGTGGGTGACCACGTCCCTGCGCGGCGTGGTGAACGTCGACCTGGAAATCGAAGTCTTGTCCCAGGGCCAGCACAGTGGATCGGCGAGCGGCGTCGTGCCGTCGTCGTTTCGTATTCTTCGCGAACTGCTCGACCGCGTCGAAGACGCCACCACCGGCGAGGTTCTGGTTCCGCAGCTGACGGCAAAGATCCCGGACGCTGACGTTCGTGCCGCGTCGGAGCTGGCTGCGGAGTTTGGCGACATTATCGGGCGCGAACTCCCGACACTGGAGGGAGTGGAGTTGATGGGCGCGAGCGCCGAGGAGCGGATTCTTCGCCGGACGTGGCATCCGACGCTCTCGATCGTCGGACTCGGCGGAGCGCCGTTGCCCGAGATCGCCGGCAACGTCCTTCGGCCTTCGACGACGGCCAAGCTCTCTTTTCGACTTCCGCCGAGCGTTGACGCCGAAACTGCGCGTGATGCTCTCATCCCCGTGCTGACCACGGACGTTCCGTCTTCGGCTCGGGTCACGTTGAAGAACTGGGAGATCGGCAGTGGCTGGAACTCCCCGCCGTTGGCGCCGTGGCTCGCCGAGGCGCTGGACGTTGCCTCCAACGAGGCATTCGGCCGCGCACCCGGTTTCACCGGCGAAGGAGGTTCGATTCCCTTCCTCGCCTCGTTGGGAAAGCGATATCCCGAGGTGCAGTTCGTCGCCACCGGTGTCATGGGCCCGCAGTCCAACGCGCACGCCATTGACGAGTTTCTCGACCTACCCATGACGGTTGGCGTCACCAATTCGGTGATTACCGTGTTGAGTGCGCACGCCAATCACTAGGAGCGAATTGTGAGCCAACAAGTTGATCTCTGGGTGGACCCGGCCTGCCCCTGGGCCTGGATAACGTCTCGCTGGCTACTCGAAGCGGCGGCGGTTCGCGACCTCGACGTCCGCTTTCACGTCATGAGCCTGGCCGTACTGAACGAGAATCGTGAACTGTCACCGGAGTACACGGAGTGGTTGAAGACCGCCTATCGGCCGGTACGGGTATTGATCGCCGCTGAAGAGCGTCACGGGAACAGCGTCGTCGAAAGGCTCTACTCGGCAATGGGCACGCGCCGCCACGTTCGCCAGGAGAAGGACTGGGACGAGATCATCGCCAAGTCACTCGCCGACGTCGGTCTCGAAGTCGATCTCATATTGGCCGCGGACGATATGAACTTCGACAAAGCGCTGCGACGCAGTCACGCCGAAGGAATGGACCCCGTGGGCTACGACGTCGGTACACCGGTCATCCACGTAGACGACATCGCCTTTTTCGGACCAGTGGTCACGCCGGCTCCAAAGGGCGAAGCCGCGGGAAGACTCTACGACGGCGTCATGATGGTCGCCGGCACACCGGGCTTCTTCGAGATCAAGCGCGCGCGCATCGACGAACCTTCCTTCGAATGAGCGAACCGCCCGCGGGCTTTCCCGTGTACGCATCGGGAAAGACCGATGCGCCGAGGGCCGTCATCGTGGTCCAAGAGGCCTTCGGCGTGAACGACCACATTCGAAGCGTCGCGGACCGTTTCGCTGACGAGGGCTACCTCGCGGTGGCGCCGCAACTCTTCCACCGCGACGGCTCGCCCGAGATCCCCTACGACGACTTCGCCTCGGCCATGCCACTCATGGCGAACCTGACGAAGCAAGGCATCACGAACGACCTCAACGCCACGACGGACTTTCTCGCCACGCTGGGTTTTCACGCGCCGAACATCGCTACCGTCGGATTCTGTATGGGTGGGACCGTGGCCTTCTTCGCCGCGACCCTCGGCACCGTCGGTGCGGCCGCGAGCTTTTACGGCGGCGGCGTGGCGACCGGTCGATTTGGCTTCCCGCCGTTGGTGGAACTCGCGGCCGATCTCAAATGCCCGTGGCTCGGTCTCTACGGCGACCTCGACCAGAGCATTCCCGTCGAACAGGTCGAGGCGCTGCGCGAGGCGACGAACGCGGTGTCGGTACCGACCGAAATCGTGCGCTACGCCGAGGGCCAACACGGTTTCCACTGCGACGCGCGTCCCGACGCCTTCAACGAAGCCGCCGCGTCGGACGCGCGTCGGCGCGCGCTGGACTTCTTTGCCCAGCACCTTCGCGACAAGTAATTAACTGCGCGGAACGTCCTTCCACGAGACGTCCTTGTCGATTCTCGGTTCGCCCGGCAATCCGAGGACCCGTTCGCCGATGATGTTGCGCATCACTTCGCTGGTGCCACCCTCAATCGAATTCGCGCGCATGCGGATGAAGGCCTTGCGCATGTCGCCGCCGGTCATCGCGGACTCGGTCGGGCGAATCTGCGGGTAGTTCGAACCGTAAAGCATGCCTTCGGTACCCATCAGGTCGACGCAAAGTTCGCTGGTCTTTTGGTTCTCCTCGGCGAAGGCCAATTTGGCGACCGAACCTTCGGGACCGGGCGTGCCGGCCTTACGCAGATCGCTCGCGCGCCAGTTCGTGAGTCGGCCCACTTCGTTGCGCACCCAGGACTGCATGAGTTCACTTCGCACGGCCATTGCGTGGGCGTCCTGGCGACCGGTCCAGTGCTTCTTCCAGATCTTCACCGCTTCGCCGATAAGACCTGAGCCGCGAGGGGGCACCGTGCCGCCAATGGAGACACGCTCATTCATCAACGTGGTGATCGAGACGCCCCAGCCTTCGCCGACGCCACCGAGGCGCTGACCGTCGGGCACACGCGCGTCAACGAAGAAGCACTCGTTGAACTCGGCCTCTCCGGTCGCTTGAAAGAGCGGACGAATCTCCACTCCGGGGGCTCGCATGTCGACGAGGAACGCGGTGATGCCGCGATGCTTGGGCACGTCGGGATTGGTGCGCGCGAGTATGAGTCCAAAGGCCGACTGGTGGGCCAACGTCGTCCACACCTTTTGACCGTTCAAGAGCCACTCGTCGCCGTCTTTTTCGGCGCGACAGGCGAGGCCGGCGACGTCGGATCCGGCACCGGGTTCGGAAAACAGCTGGCACCAGATCTCCTCACCCGTGAACAGCGGGCGCAGGAATCGACTCTTCTGTTCCTGGGTGCCGTGGGTAGCCACGGTCGGGGCGACCATGCCGTAGCCAATGACGTTGCGGCCGAGCGCCGACGGCGCTCCGGTCTTCGAGATCTTGCGCATCGCGTACAGCTGATCCGAGGGCGTGCCACCGAGTCCGCCTTCGCCGACGGGAAAGTGCACCCAGGCGAGCCCTCGGTCGAACTGCTCGCCCAAGAACGTGACCGGCTCGGTCTCTTTCGGGGGGAATGACGTCACCAGGTCGTCAATGAGTTCATCAATCCGGGCTTCACTCGTGGCCATGGCACTCCCCATCGATCGACGTTCGAATACTCAAGAATAACGCTCACGACGTCGGAGTTCGTACGACGGTCGGTTATAACGGTGAGGTGAAAACACCACGAATCTTGGCCACGTCCGGTGGCTACGTCGCCGGGCCGGTGCAGATGTCCGGGCGACTCGGCACCATGCTCATCGAGGCCCTCACCTCGACCGACAAACTCCGACCGCGCGTCTGTTTGGTGAATACCGCGATGGGCGACAACCTCACGAACTACGCGATCGCCTACGAAGCGTTCAACGCGGCCGGCTGTGACGTGACCGAACTCAAGGTCTTCCCGCAACCCTCGGCCGACCCCGAAGAACGGCTCTGCGGCAGCGACCTCGTGTGGGTGGGCGGCGGCTCGGTCGCGAACCTGCTCTCCCTCTGGCGACTCCACGGCATCGATGGTGCCATGCGCAGCGCGTGGGAGCGCGGCGTGATCCTGGGTGGCGTCTCGGCCGGCAGCCTCTGCTGGCATCTCGGCGGCACGACCGATTCCTTCGGTCAGATCCTCCAACCGGTCACCGACGCTTTGGGATTCTTGCCCTACGCCAACGGAGTCCACTACGACGCCGAAGCGCAACGACGTCCGCTGCTGCACCAACTGATGAAGAGCGGCGTGCTCTCGCCGCTCGCCTACGCCACCGACGACACCGTGGGTATCTGGTACGAGGGCATTGAAGCCACGACCGTCGTTTCGGACGCGCCGGTTGACCCCCAGACCGGTCCGGCCGCGTACAAGGTCGAACTCGTTGACGGCGACGTCGTCGAGACGCGCGTCGGTGTCGGCGATTCCTTCCGATGACCGTTTTGATGACCGATAGAATTGGTCTCGCAACACTCGGCTTTTGAGTACTTCACTGCGAGTGCGAACCAGGAGAGATGCACCGCAATGATCATCGCCACCTCCACGATCACTCGAACCTTCGGGATCGTGGCCCCGACGTTGACCATTTTGCAATGCCTGGCGCAGGCCAATCGCATCCGCACGACCGGCGCCCGGGGCGTCTCCTTGGCCACCTGGATTCTGTCGGCCTTCATGTCCCAGATCTGGTTTTGCTACGGCCTCATCTTTCACGTGACGGCCGAATTAGTGGCGAACCTTCCGGCGATCGTTGTGTCGTTAGTGGTCGCCTTCCTCGCCGCCCGGAGTCAGGACGAGATGGCGCGCAGCGTGATGGGCTACCTCTCGGCGACCATGATCACGATCCTCGCCACCTACGTGGGATCGTTCCACGACCTGCGTTGGGTGTTGGCGACGGTGGCCGTGGGAAGTTCGATCATCATCTATATGCCGCAGCTGGCCTTGGTGATCCGACCGAAGGACCTGAGTGGCGTATCGATCATCAGCTGGTGCCTCGCCTGTCTCACGTCCCTCGGATGGCTGGTCTACGGATTCTTGATCCACCAGCCGCCGCTCGCCATACCCAGTTTCGTGATGCTTCCGTCGGCGTTCACTATTTTCGTGCAGGCCTCACGACACCGAATCAACAACAATTCGCGCACCGGAGTGCAGGCGCCACTGGTCGAGTAGACGAAGCTCAGCGCGTCGGCTGCGGCAACGCGGCGCGAACCGCGTCCATCCGTTTCGACAGCGCCTCCGACTTTTCGAGCGCGTCGGTCGAACCGCACTCGTGGAGCCAGTTCGCGAGCATCCGGTACCCGTCTTGGGTCAGCACGGACTCCGGATGGAACTGCACGCCTTCGAGGGGCAACGTCCGATGGCGCATGCCCATGATGAGACCGTGCGACCGGGCCGTCACCGTGAAGTCCGTGGGAAGGCCTTCGTCTTTGACCACCAGGGAGTGGTAGCGCCCGACCACCAGCGGATTGCTCACGCCCGCGAACACTCCCTGGCCCTCGTGGTCCACGAGGCTCGAGCGGCCGTGGAGCAGTTCCGGCGCGCGGTCGATCGTCGCACCGAAGGCCTCGCCGAGCGCCTGATGACCGAGACAGACCCCGAACATCGGGATCCGTTTTTCCGCGCACACGCGAATGATCTCGACGCAGTTGCCCGCGTCACGAGGGTGCCCGGGGCCTGGCGACACGAGCACACCATCGGGCGACAACTCCGCCACCTGCGCGGCCGTCACCTCGTCGTTTCGAAGGACCGTCACTTCGGCACCCAATTCGGCCATGTACTGGACGAGGTTGTAGACGAACGAGTCGTAGTTGTCGACCACGAGGATTGACGGTGCGATGCTCATTGAGAAATTCTAGGTCCGAGGCAGTTAACTATTATCTCCCAATGGAGCCGATTGACCTCACGTCGTTTCTCGGTCTCGTCCAGCAGGGCTTCAACGTGGTGCCGCTGTCGGAGACGCTTCAACTCGACCGCGAGACTCCCGTCTCGCTCTATCAACGATTCGGCGCTCGGACGATCTTCCTTCTCGAAAGCGCCGCCCTGGGCGAAGCCACCGGCCGCTACTCCTTCATCGGACTCGATCGCCGCTGGAGGGTGACGACGCACGAAGGAGCGACCGTGGTCGAGGGAACCAACGGTGGTGACTCGTCGCTGGCCCCGCTCGACACGCTTCGCCACATCCTGGCCCGCTACCGGACGCACACGCCCCGAAACCTCCCCGATTTCTTCGGCGGCGCCGTCGGATTCGTGGCCTATGACTACGTGCGTCGACTCGAGCGCCTTCCGCGCGCGGTGGTGACCGACATGTGGCCCGACGTGGACTTCTCTTTCCCCGGAGCGGTCCTGATCTGTGATCACGTCCAACACTCGACCACCGCCGTGGTGAACGCCGTCATCGAAGAAGCCGAGGATCCGACCGCGGTGTACGAACGCGCCCGCGACCAACTCCACGCCATCGTCGAGGTCTTGTTGGGCGTGGAACCGCCCAGTGACCCCGCGACGGAACGCCTCGTCGCGACGGCGCCGAGCCAACGTGCAGCGATTGACATTCGAACCATCGCCAAGGGCCTTTCCAATTTCACCGGCGCCGCGTACGGCGAAGTCGTTGAACGCGCCCGCGAGCACGTGTTCGCCGGTGACGTCTTTCAGGTCGTCCCGAGTCAACAGTTCCAACGATCCAGTACCGTGAATCCACTCACGCTCTATCGGGTGCTGCGCGCACTGAATCCCTCTCCGTACATGTACCTCCTGGATTCCGGTGACATTCAGATCGTCGGTGCGTCGCCGGAGATGTTGATGCGCGTCCACGACGGGCTCGTCAGTTATCGCCCGATCGCGGGCACGCGGGCTCGGGGCGTCAACGAGTCTGAGGACCTCGAACTCGAGCACGAGCTCCTGCACGACGAAAAGGAGATTGCCGAGCACGTCATGCTGGTCGACCTCGGCCGCAACGACGTTGGCCGAGTGGCGACGCCGGGGACGGTGCGCGTCGACCGGTTGGCCCACATCGAGCGCTACTCCCACCTCATGCACCTGGTCTCCCACGTCGAGGGCCGACTGAAGGAGGGCCTGGACGCCTTCGACGCTTTCGACGCGCTCTTCCCGGCGGGCACTCTGACCGGCGCGCCGAAGGTGCGCGCCATGGAACTCATTGATGAGTTCGAACCGGTCTTTCGCGGACCGTACGGCGGCGCCGTCGGCTACTTCTCTCTCTCGGGGAACGCCGACTT
>Ga0182024_10019061_pt1 | contig 12693 bp, 12 predicted proteins | sample P32metaG_FD_120480 | JGI IMG/M metagenome (GOLD analysis project Ga0182024, IMG submission 120480) | Permafrost microbial communities from Stordalen Mire, Sweden - P3-2 metaG (Illumina Assembly) | ecosystem: Environmental > Terrestrial > Soil > Wetlands > Permafrost | place: Sweden: Stordalen... | reverse complement strand
CGAGCCCGCAGTGAGCGTGAGCGAACCCTTCATCTTGATGCCCCAGAGGCCGGCATCCTTGGCCTCCGCTTCCTCGTACATCACCGTCGAGAATATGACCGGGATGTCGCGCTCGTGCGCGATCTTGAGCAGCGGCTTCTGCGCCTCAATCTGCATGTCGAGATTGGCGCCGAGCGGCATTGTGGAGTCGGTAAAGCCCTTAAGCATGTCGATGATGATGAGCGCCGGCCGTTCGCCAAAGCCGATCCTGATGCCAAAGCCCCGCTGGCGGAAGAATTCCTCATCCTCTTTACCGCTGGTCACGACCCCGACTCCTTCTCGCTTCGTTTGCCCAATTGGCGGTGATGGTTTCGACGGAGCGCGAAACTCTTCACCTGCGCCCCTCTTATATGCGAACAATCGCGCGGCGAGAAACGGGGGAGATTGATCTGTGACGAAAAGACATCAGGGCAGGACCGCGGTTATTTCGGGCGCTGCGTCCGGCATCGGGCAGGCGTCGGCGGTCCGGTTGGCGGAGGAGGGTGCCCAGGTCGTCATTGCCGACCGCGACAAGGCGGAGAAAACGCTGCAACTGATTGCGGGTGTTGGCGGCAAGGCGACGGCGGTGCAGTGCGACGTCAGCGATCCGGCGAGCGTCGCTACGCTGAAGCAGGAGGTCGAGAAAGGCGGCGGACGCTGTGACATCCTGGTCAACAACGCCGGCATCTATCCGATGCAGAGCTTCGACGACATCACGTTCGACGACTGGCGGCGGGTCCTCTCCGTCAATCTGGATTCAATGTTCCTCATGACAAAAGCCCTCTCCGGCGGCATGCGGCAGAACGGATGGGGCCGGATCGTCAACATTGCGTCGGATACGGTCAGCCTTCTTGTCCCGAACCTGATCCATTACATCAGCAGCAAAGCAGGCGTCATCGGTTTTACCCGTTCGCTCGCCACCGAGTTTGGCGAGCGCAGCGTTACCGTAAACGCTATCGCGCCGGGTCTGACGCGAACGCCCGGCACGCTGGCCGACAAGGAGATTCCGGGAGGAATGTCCAAAGAGGCGCTGTTCGAGATGATGGCCCACATGCAGTCGATCAAACGTAGTGAAGTCGCTACGGATCTGGTCGGTGCCGTTTCGTTTCTCGCCAGCGAAGACGCGGCCTTCATCACCGGGCAGACGCTTTACGTGAACGGCGGTCTCACGCGCACGACGTGAGCCTTCAGTTCCAGCGCCACACCCCGTAAGCGTGGCCGTTCTGCATTTGCGGCGCGATGTAATTCGGCTTGTGATGACCGATGGCGCCCAGCATCGCGATCCAGTTCAGCAATTCGCCGCCGACATTGCCGGCCTTCAGGAGCTGATGCTCGGTGGCTTCCGCGATGAGCTTTTCGATCTGCTGGTCTTCGAGGCGCTTGATCACCCGAAGCGCCCAATCCGGATCGGGCACACCGTCGGTGCGGCCCGGCGCCATGCGCGGCCCGGCGACTTCGAGAGAAAAGCTGCCGCTGCCCATGACAACGACGCGCAGCGGCGCCGGCCACGATGCGATGGCGCGGCCGACCGCTTGGCCGAGCGCATAGCAGCGTTGCGCCGATGGCAGCGGCGGCAAGTGCCCGCTGATGAAGAACGGAATGACCGGCACCTTCATGTCCGGCGTGAGGAAATGCAGCGGCACGGCGATCGAATGATCGACGGAGAAATGCTGCGTCAGCGCGACATCGAAGCCGGCTTCAACGCCGGTTTTGCGGATGTGTGCCGCCAAATCGGCCGCGGAGGGGATTTTGTACACCGGCATTTCGCGCGGCTCGTCATTCGGACCGGTAAAGGACTTGTCCACCCCGACCGCGAAAATCGGCAGATTATCCAGGAAAAATGTGTTGAGATGATCGGTGTCGAACATCACGATCAGGTCCGGACGCGCGGCGGCGAGCTGTTCCTTTTGAGCCGCGAATAGCTTGGCGGTTTCGCAGTCGGGGCCATCGCGCTTGACGAAGAACGGAAACACCGGGGTATGCGGCACGCCAAACCCGGCAACGATATTGGCCATCTCATGAACTCCTTTTAGTCCATTCACTTCCGCGCGGCTCTTGTGCGACATTAGTCGGCGCGGCTCAACGCCGCCAGATCAATCGCGCTTGAGCATTCGGGAGGAATACGTGCGCAAGCCGGTCGCAAAGCCAGTCAAGAAACGCGCTGCCAAACCGCTCATCACTGCCGCCGCGCGTCGTGGCGCGCGAAAGATCGCGCCGCCGCAACCGCCCATACCAACCGAGCATGATCGGTTCGAATACTCGGCGATCATCGACCGGCCGCGGCTGTCGTGGCCGGACGGCGCGCGCGTCGCCGTCTGGGTTATTCCGAACATCGAGCATTTTCTGTTCGATCGCCCCTCGACGCGCCTGACCAACCTGCCGGTCAACCCGGATGTCCTCAACTATTCGTGGCGCGACTACGGCGTGCGGGTCGGCATCTGGCGAATGATGGAGGTGATGGAGCGCTACAGGGTGAAGGGCACCGTCGCTCTCAATTCCGACGTGTGCAAGCATTATCCGCGCATCATCGAAGAGGGAAAAAAACTCGGCTGGGAGTGGATGGGGCACGGCAACAACAACTCCACGCTGTTCAGCAACCAGTCCGAGGCCGAGGAGCGCGCGCTCATCAAAGAGGTGGTCGGCACGATCACCAAGAGCGTCGGCAAGGCGCCCCGCGGCTGGCTCAGCCCGGCCTTGAGCGAGACCGTGCGCACGCTCGATATCCTCGCCGAAAACGGCATCGAATACGTTGGCAACTGGGTCAACGACGACCAACCTTATCCGATGCGGGTTAAGAAGGGATCGATGATCGCCATGCCCTATTCCGTGGAGATCAACGATATTCCGGCGTTGCTCGACTTGCATCAGAGCCCGGAGGTTTTCGGCCAGATGATCTGCGACCAGTTCGACGTGCTCTATGAGGACGGCGCCAAGACCGGCCGGGTGATGTCGATCTGCCTGCATCCGTTTCTGGTCGGCTACCCGCACCGCAGCAAGTATTTCGCCAAGGCGCTCGCCCATATCACCTCACGTCAGGAGGTGTGGCTGACCACCGGCAGCAAGATCGTCGACTGGTACGTAAAGAATTATCTCAAAGCGTGACCATGGAGCGGAGGCAAAGTGTGAGCGACTCCCACGGCTTCAACTGGCGCTCAATTATCTTCGCCAGCCGCGCCCCCGGCTGGAGCATTCTTATTCGCCTTATCATCGGTTTGGTGGTGTTCTTCCCCGAAGGAATTCAGAAGCTGGTGTTTCCGGAAATTTTGGGCGCCGGACGCTTCGCCAATATCGGAATTCCGTTTCCCGAGTTGATGGGGCCGTTTGTCGGCGCGGTCGAGATGATCTGCGGGACACTTGTCATTCTCGGCCTCTTCACACGGCTTGCCGCCATTCCGCTTATCGTCATTATGATTGTGGCGATCGCTTCAACCAAAGTTCCGATCCTGCTCGGGCACGAGTTCTGGATTTTTTATCTGCCCAAACTGGCGCGCTACGGCTTCTGGAGCATGATGCACGAAGCGCGCGCCGACTTCGCTATGCTGCTTGGATCGCTCTACTTGCTGATCAAGGGCGGTGGAAAATGGTCGCTCGATGCGCTGCTCAGCCGGGATCGTCCCTGAGGATGGATAGCGCGGATGAGTTTCACGCGGACTCAGCTTCTCGTGGTAGCAGCTACGCTCCTGAGCGGTGCCTTGGCGGGCGGTATCATCGATCGGGTCATTGTCGGCGGCCCGGCGTGGCATGAACTCGGCGCGCAAGCCTGGGCAAGCGGATCTGGGGACTGGCCTCGTCGCCTACCCGGTGGAAGGCATCGGGGCGACGTTGCTCATCCTTGCCGCCGCGCTGAGCAACTATTTCGACAGCAATGGCCGGCGCGGCGTATCACTTCCGCTTTACTTTGCCGCCGCGCTCTCGATCGCCGGCTTGATCCTGACAGCCAAAGCAGCGCCCATCATGTTGAGCCTTGCTTCGCCGCAAAATGCGGCCGCGATCGAGCGCGCCTTCAATGAATTTTTCGTGTGGGGACTTTATCTTCGGGGCATCGTGGACACGTTGGCGTTTATTGCTCTGGTTTGGGCGCTGTCAAATCTGCATCGGCGGGCCGGCTAGCTGAACCGCACCACGCTCCGCACGTTTGTAGCGAAAAGGAGTGAGATCATGACGATCGACCGCCGCTCGCTGCTCAAATATGCCGCAACGCTTCCCGTGATCGGTGCAACGACGCGGAATGGCTATGCAGCTGGCGATCCCCCGATGGAAAAGGCGGACTACACGCTGCGCATCGCGCCCGTCTCCCTCGAACTGGCTCCCGGCAAAACGATCACCACTACCGGCTACAATGGCAAAATTCCTGGTCCGGTATTGCGGCTTCGGGAAGGAAGCCCGGTCGCAATCAACGTGATCAACGACGCCGGCTATCCCGACATCGTCCATTGGCACGGGCTGTACTTGCCTGCCCTACAAGATGGCGCGACCGAGGAAGGATCGCCGATCATCCCGGTCGGGCAATCGCACCGCTATTCATTTACGCCAAAGCCTGCCGGCACCCGGTGGTATCACAGCCATGCCATGGCGATGACGGACCTGACACGCAGCACGTATTCGGGCGAGTTCGGGTTTCTGATTGTCGAGCCCGCGGCGGGAGAGCCCGGCCGCTACGATCGCGAGGTGCTACTGGCCGCCCGCCGCTGGGAAGGCCACTGGGTCAGCATGCAAGACTTACGCAAGGGGCCGCCTCCGGATAATGGCCTGGAAGTTATGTATCATTCGGCCACGCTCGGTGAGCGCATGCTCGGGCACGACGAACCAATCCGCGTACGGCAGGGCGAGCGCATTCTGTTCCGGCTGCTCAATGCCAGCGCGACCATGGATGTCACATTGGCGTTGGCCGGCCATCGCTTCACTGTTATCGCGCTCGACGGCAATCCGGTGCCGACGCCGGCTACGGTCGAAGTGTTGAAACTGGACGTTGCCGAACGGGCTGACGTGATTGTGGAAATGAACAATCCAGGCGTCTGGATTTTCGGGTCGACCGATGACGAGGACCGCAACATGGGAATGGGGATGGTCGTCGAGTACGAGAACCGCCGCGGCGAGCCGCAATGGCTGCCGCCGAAAGCCGCCTGGAATTACACGGCGTTCGCCTTGACGACACCGGCGAAAACGCCGGACGAGACCATCAAGTTGACGTTTGAAAAAATCCCGGGTGGGCGCGGCGGTTACAACCGCTGGACCATCAACGGAAAATCGTGGCCTGATACCAATCCGCTGTTCACGGTTCAGGAAGGCAGGAGGTATCGGCTGGTGATGAACAACAACAGCGGCGATACTCACCCGGTCCATACCCACCGGCACACGTTTGAAGTCACCAAAGTAGGTAACACTTCGATCTCAGGGCTGATGAAGGACACGATCAGTATGCCGCGATATTCGACGGCCGAGATCGATTTTTTGGCCGACGATCCGGGGGCGACGTTGTTTCACTGTCACCATCAGGATCATATGGACGAGGGCTTCGCCGGACTCATTACCTATGCGTAGGAACCGGGCGACGCGTCTTAACGATCACGGGGGTTGGGGCGTCCGGTGAGCGAGCTATCGGCAGGCGAAAGAAACGACGCACAAGGCGAGCGCTCAGGTTCGCCGCTGGAAGTTTTACGCGTCTTCCTCAAGCTCGGATTGAGCTCATTCGGCGGCCCGATCGCGCATATCGGTTACTTCCGTGAGGAGTTTGTTGTTCGACGGCGGTGGCTCGACGAGCAGGCTTTCGTGGACCTCGTCGCGCTGTGCCAGTTTTTGCCGGGGCCCGCGAGCAGTCAGGTTGGGTTTTCGATCGGGCTGATGCGGGCCGGTTATCGCGGCGCGCTTGCGGCGTGGACCGGCTTTACGTTGCCTTCCGCGATTGTGCTTGTTCTCTTCGCGTACGGCGCGGGCGCTTTGAGCGGCACCGCCGGAGCGGGTCTGCTTCATGGTCTGAAACTTGTCGCCGTCGCCATTGTCGCGCAGGCGGTGTGGGGCATGGCGCGCACACTGTGCCCGGACCGCGAGCGAGCCTCCATTGCGGTGCTGACTACACTGATTGTTTTGCTCAGCGCTTCGTCGATCGCCCAGGTCGGGTCCATTCTGCTCGGCGGCGTTTTGGGTCTTTGGCTTTGCCGCGGTGCGCCGCCACCAGCTGAAGGTCACATCGCCATGCCGGTCTCACGCCGCGCGGGACTGGCGGCGCTAACGGCTTTTTTTGTTTTGCTTGTCGGCTTGCCGATCGTGCAGAGCTTTCAGATTTGGCCGGCCATTGCTCTTTTCGACGCCTTCTACCGCTCGGGCGCGCTGGTGTTCGGCGGCGGCCACGTTGTATTGCCGCTGCTGCGCGGAGCGTTCGTCGCGCCCGGCTGGGTGAGCGACGATGCGTTTCTCGCTGGCTACGGCGCCGCGCAGGCGGTTCCGGGTCCGCTGTTCACCTTCGCCGCCTACCTCGGCACCGTCGTCGGTCCATCGCCGCACGGCGTGCCCGGCGCGGCGTTGGGGCTGTTTGGCATTTTCCTCCCCGGCATTCTGATACTTCTGGGTGCATTGCCGTTTTGGGATACCTTTCGCCGGCGGCCGGACGCCCAGGCTGCCATGCGTGGAGTGAACGCGTCGGTCGTCGGACTTCTTGGTGCGGCGCTCTACAGCCCGATCTGGACGACCTCGGTCAAAACGCCCGGCGACTTTGGCGTCGCGCTTGTTGGCTTCGTTCTTCTCACCGCCTGGCGTGCACCGCCGCTGCTCGTTGTCGTCGTCGGCGCGCTTGGCGGAATTGGCCTGGCGCTGGCCGGGCGTAGTGCGGCGTAGCGGCAAACAAAGCCGCTAGATCGGCGCTCCTACTTCGTCGACTTTCACCGCGCGCATGCGCTGGTTGTAATTTTCCATGTTGAGCCCGCAAACCTCGAAGCGGGGGAGATAGCCCATGAGAAAACCGTTGACGCCCATGCGGTAGAGGGCGCCGACATCGCCGGCCAGAAGCGCCCGCCGCTCGTCGTCGGTGAGGTCGAGCGGCGCCAGCGCCTTGGCCGGATCGGCCTTCATGGCCGCGCGGAAAGCGTGGTCGCGCAAAACCTCGCGGCAAAGGTAGTTCACTGCGAAAATGCTCATGGTTAGGGTCCGGCTTGGTCCTGCGATACGTTCGATGGTGAGCCGGCTGGGCGTGCCCTCGATGAGCAATTCCAACGGCTTGGCTTGTCCAACCGGATTAATAACACCCTACGCACGCAAAGGGCAATTTCCGCAGTTGTCCAATCGGGGCGGGGGCTTGCTCGATCAGTCGTTCGATCGCCCAGCTTCCCAAAAGGAAAATGTCGGAAACAAGGGTTTATTTGCTCACGGTTGTTGCGCACGCCGGCGATTATCTGATAGGTGCGCGGCATTTCCAATCAAACGAGCAATAACGGATGCCGTCCCTACGCCAGGACGGTTCTGACTTTTTTTTGACTCACCTCCGTAGTACTTCTTCGCGAGAACCGACATGAGGGACAATCTCACCCACCGAACGGAACTCCGAATCGTTGGCAAGCTCGCTCACTGCCCGTTGCGCTTCAACGCCATCGAGCGAGCAAATGCGCGGAGTCCCGCTGTACTAAACCGTGCGCCTCTGGGTGAAAGGTTCGCGGGCAAGGTACATGCATACCCGCGAGCGCACAGAGGCGCAGCAGATTGGGAAAAATCTTTCGCGTCTTTTAGAAATGGGCGAGATGATCACTTGCTCGGCGAGGAGACCAAGTTTCGTTGATCAGCCGACAGCTCCATGACGGAGGTCATGGAATCTAAATTGATCACCATCATCACCGGATTTCCGTCTTTATCCGCCGCTTGAACGAGGTATGAAAGCGGCATGATCCGAACGTCCTTGTACCCCGCCTGCTCAAGTTTGTTCTTCACCTGCGCAGGTTTTGTTGCCCAGGTTTCGCCTTGCGACGAACTTTCGGCCAAGGCGAGTTGCGGCAAGGTTAGAGAGATCACGGCAAATGCCACGATTCCGAGCATTTTGTGCATTGGAGCGCTCCATGTTGTCGAATGCCCCCCAAATGAACCCGACGATCAGGCGAACGTTCCTTAAGGCGCAATGAATATTTCGTTCAAACTGTTTGGCACGCGGTCACGACAACGATAACCGTCATGTTTGCACGTGAGTGGTGCGGGCAAAACCTGTGGCTCAATGGCGTCACGCCGCGCACAGCCATCGTCGACCGGCGAGACCAAGCGCGTAACGTTCGGTTCACCGACCACGCTTTCCGCCAAGGTCGCCCGCGAAAGAGCCGGCCGCCTTCACGCCGAGGTCAAGCTCGGTACCGATCCGCAGTCCGATAAGGAGGAGGGGCGCAGATGGTCGTGACAAAACTGAATTGAAAATTGAAACCCACGAAAGCGCGGGGCCGGCTGCGACTGGCTGGCTCGTCTCGCCGTTGAGGTCGAGGAGCCGACTGTTTTTGCGACCTCCGGCGGCAAGAACTTCCAATCGTTCAAATACGCCCGGGACCCCTTAATCGTTTCTGCTAACCCTCTAGCTTTGTTGACGGATCTCAAATCTGATGGGGTCCCAACCGGCGCCGATCGGGACCCAACACTACTCGTATTTCGGCTTAGAAATCAGCTTGATGGTTCGATTTCGACTAGGGTCCCGATCCGGTGCCGAAACACAATCTTGGGCCTTCTGGTCGGTATCGTGCTCGGCGTCGGGTGGCAATATCTGCCGTAGCAGCGGCTCGAGGGGACGCAATCGACCCCGAAGGTTTGCGACGCCGTGCTTTCAGGCTTTGAGCTTAGCGACAAATGGATCCGCACTGCCGGGCGGCAGCCTGATCGAGCCGCGCAGATGCGGATCGGCAAGCAGAGCACGGCGCCCCCAGCCATCCATCATCTCGAAATATTCGCCCAGGCCCGCGGGCACGCCGCCCGTGTTGCGCAGGGCATCTAAGGCGAAACGGAAGCACAGGCCCCGCGGATCGATTGCGTGTGCTCGGGCAAATTGTTCGAGGGCGTTGCGGTCGCGATAATCCGGATGAGCGAGGATCTCGAGAAGCTTCATCGTCACAAAATCTGGCCTCTTATCGTCAAGCAGCATCGTGGCCAGCTGCATGCGCAAATGAGCGCGAACGTCGCGCGCTACGAACGCCGAAGCGCGGGTGAGTGCGCTTGCCACGTAGGCTGAAAATTCCGGGTAGCGGTCTAATAAGATTGGAATCGCTCGCAGGAATTCGCCGTGGCCGCCGTAGATAGCACGCCTTATCGACCGTCGAAGCTTCGATGGCGGTGCGGGTTCGCCCTCTAAGAACTCCGTCGTCTCGGGCGCGACCACAATCTGTTGGTGGAAAATGATTTCCTCGGCGCCGGCTCGGCGGAAATTCAATGGCAACGTTTCCCCGTAGCGCTTCGCTGAGGTGCCGCTTCCCGATAGAGCTTTGCCAATCCGATACTCGCGAATTGCGGCATTCGGTGGTTTGGGAGAAGCGGCGATCTCACCGTCCGCGGTAGCGCTTGTGTAGCGTGCAATTTTGGTCTTGCCCGGATTGAGCGAAAATCCGCAAGAAGCGACTATGTCGCCGAGAGCCTCTAGGGCCAAATGCGCTCCACCCTCGTCTGCGGCGAATAGCCTGAAATCGTCCACGTAACGGACGAAATCCACGCCCGCTTCGCTCAAGGCGTTGTCAATCTGAATAAGCGCAGCTTCGGCTAAGACGCGGCTTGCATTTGAGCCGACGGGCAACCCCGGGCTCTGGCGATGCTGCCAGAAAGCGAGCAGCTCGCGGATGTAGGCGGTTTGCCATGCCGGAGTTCCGCATTGGCCAAGTCCGGCCGCAATATGCTCGTTAGCCAGGCTGCCGTAGCAATTGGCCAGGTCGCAACTGACTACGTACGTCCCCGCTGCGGCGCGGCCGCGGGCAGCCGCCAAGAACGAGGCGAAGTTGAACCGTCGGTCAAAAAGCGCATCGTCGCCCGGCAAAAACCGGAATGAGTGAACGACATTATCACCGGCTGGAATCCTGTGCGCTTCGATCACGGGCGCAACAAGAATTGCGAGCGTAAGATAGACGACCGCGTCCAGGGGCTCCATGACGGCAAAGATCCGCGTTGAACCGTGCGTATTTTTGGGAGCCGTCATCAGCTCAAGCTGCGAGAAATTCTTCGCGTCGAACGAGCCTCGCGCCAGTATTTCCGCAACGCGCACAGCTGTGTCGCGTATGAGCACGGCATCGTCAGCCAGCAAATCCGCCTCAAAGAGACGGGGCAGCCAGGGAATCCTAAAAAAGCCGTCGCGCGCGCAATGGCGGGCACTTAGAACGGCAGCCTTGGCGACATCGCCATTCTTGGATGCATCAAAAACGGCGGGCGCAAACGCGTCGGCCGGTTGCGACCGAAGCGCTCCAGAAAGCGCAAGCGCCGTCGGAGCAGATAGAAAGGCGCGCCGAGTGATTGTTCGCGTACGGGAGGGCATGACGTCTCTCTACGAAAATCCGCCCAATCCTTGGGATCGAAATGATACAGTCTGTCTGCGCCTCGTCTCATGGCGGACGATCAAAATCTGTGGATAACTCACGGTCTGTGGTCCGGGCGGCCGCCCCAGCACGTCGCGACATATTTTTGTTTTATCGAAAATCGAACATCCTGTGCCCGGTCTGTCCGTTGCGCTGCAAGCATTGGGACTATCGTCGCTGCCCCAAGAACAAAGGAGGTGCGGCCGTGAGGAAAGCGATTTTTGCGGGCTTGAGCGCGCTTGCGCTCATCGCGGCCTTGCCGGCTTACGCACAACAGCCGGCGGCAAGCTCCGACGCTCACACCTGGCATCCGACGGCCGCGCAGTCGGCGGCGCTGACCGAGGCCAACATTGCGGCTCTTAAAACTGCGCTCAATCTGACGCCAGATCAGGCAAAAAACTGGCCAGCGCTCGAAGGGGCGATCCGCGACCTAGCCAAAAAACGTGCCGATCGTCTGAGCGCTATACAGCAGTCAGAACGCAAGCCGGAAACGCATTTCGACCGCGTCCGCCAGCGGGGGGCAACGCTGACAAAGATAGCGGCCGGATTGAACGAGTACGCGGACGCAGCGACGCCATTGTTCCAAAGCCTCGACGCATCGCAAAAGCAGCTGTTCATTCTGCTGACGACAAAGTGGGTGCGGCCCTAAGGGCAAACGAACGCGAATTTTATCGGATGTGTTATCCGCGCCCAGCGTCGATGAAGTCACTACTTCGGCGGGCTTAACTGCCAGCGCCTGCCACCCTGGAAGTCTTTGGTGAGCGTGGCATTGACTGATGATAGAATTGCCGAGGTTGTTATGGTTAGACCCAGCTCGCGATTTTTGTCGAGCGAATCGTATGAAAAATTCTGCGATCCGATAAACAGCTTTTGGCTGGCAGTTCCGCAGTCAGCGAGAATAACCTTGGCGTGAATGTATAAAGGCGCATCCGGCTCATACACGGCGATCTGCACACCTGCTTCCGCTAGTTTTTCGAAATTATCAGCCCATTCTTTAGCGAGCGTCATGGCCAGGCGTACTTGAACGCCACGGCCCGCCGCATTGCTGAGCGCCGCGACAACATTCGCATATGACATCTCTTCATTTTCGATCGCAAGCGTACTCTCCGCTGAATTTATCAGATCGAGGATCGCGCCTTCAGATTGCGTCGGACTCCACGTGAGGTTCGGTGTGACCGGTGGTGTAATGGGTTGACCGTTGAAATCCGCGTCGAAGACCTGCTCAATCGCAGCATTATCGGCCGCGTCGACATCGACGACTCCGAAATCCCGACCCGTCGGGTAATACCGCGTGTCCAGGTTGTTGGTCATGATGATCGTCGTCGCACCATCGATGGTTATACTTTTGGAGTGCGTAGCGGCGTACTGGGCCGGCGCCCATCTGACCGCAACGCCGCGCGTGCTGAGGAAATCGAAGGCTTGCTGGTTGTCATTTGCTTCGCGGTTGTGATCGAGAATGACGCGGACCACGACTTTCTGAGCGGCCTTGTCCACCAGAATTTGCTCGATGGCCGGGTCGCTTAGATCGTAGATCGTGATGTCGATTGTTTTCGCTGCAGTCTGCAATTGGTTCTTAAGCTCTCCCAATCCGTCGTCCGGTTGGGTGATCAGCGGCTGTCCCGGAGTTGCCAAAGGTGTCGCGGCCGCCGCTCGGGCAGAGATGACATACGCGTCCCGCAAATCGGGTAAAGTGAAGCGATCGTCACCAATGCAGCTCGCGCCAAAGGCGGCGACCATAAAGAGCAGAGGCCAAGCGCTGTGATACCGCAAATTAAAGTATCCCTCGTTCTGGCAGGGGGGCATACTTTTTCAAAGACAAGCAAGAAAATATTATTTTGAGTTTTTGGCAAACGCCATCACAGTGTACTAACCGAGTCGGATACATTCTTTGCAGCGCGGTCTTCCGTCATCGCCTCTCAGCTTATTCTTTGGTTTGATGCGTTTGCCGTCAGGGCAGTCATCTAGGGTTTTGACGCAAAACAAAACACGCCGGGAGGAGAGCGGGCAGCAACTCAACCCAGAGTGTAGCTGGCTGAGTCGCGCCCGTTAGAGCGGATTCCGGTCATGTGGAGGCGTAGCCTGCATGTCGGAAGTAATTGGCGCATTCCTGCGGGCTGAATGCGGCCATGAGGGCACCGATTCTGCGCGAGAGACGTGGAATGGTTCG
>Ga0182024_10019060_pt1 | contig 12693 bp, 9 predicted proteins | sample P32metaG_FD_120480 | JGI IMG/M metagenome (GOLD analysis project Ga0182024, IMG submission 120480) | Permafrost microbial communities from Stordalen Mire, Sweden - P3-2 metaG (Illumina Assembly) | ecosystem: Environmental > Terrestrial > Soil > Wetlands > Permafrost | place: Sweden: Stordalen... | reverse complement strand
CGCAATCAAATCGAGATAGAGTTTTTGTGCATCGCCAATGGAGATGGAATCGGTAACGACATTGCCTTGCTCAACAGCCAGCCTGCTGATAGCATGGCAGCTCTTAAACAATTCTATTCTAGGATGCGCCTCTGCAGGCATAAATGATTTCCCAATCATCTGCCGTCGAGGAGCTCCCAGCATATGGGCGGCAGCATGATTAACAAAGCGGACGACTCCGGCAGCATCGATGGTGATGACGCCTTCTACAAGGGCCTCTAAAGTGGCTTCTTTTTCGTTTCTTTCTTCAATAAAGTGACGGCTGGCATCCTTGACCTTTTCTAAAAGAGAGTTAATGGTAATGGCTAAATGTTTGCATTCCTGCACCATTCCTCTTTGGATCGGGATGGGAGATAATACTTCTGTTTTGCTCATTGCATAGGGCCTGATTGCATGAGCAATATCGAGCAGGGGCCGCAGCAGGCGGGAACCGCCCCACCACAGAATGGCGCTATAAAGAAAGATGAAGGAGGCAAACACGATAAAAAGCACGGCCCGAAAATGGGACACCCATGAGTTCACCTGAGCCGTAGTCAATGAAGTCATGAGGACATAAGGTGTATCTTGATGATAAAACCGTAGAGCAAAATAGGTCCACGATTGAGACGGGCCGCCAGAATGGAACGCTTTTCCAGTCTTGAAGACGTTGGATATATCAATTTTTTCCTGAGGATCGATGGGGAAAACTGAATCTGCTCGACGAGAATCATGCATGGTCTGCAACTGATCATTGGTCAATGTCGTATAAAAAAAAGTCGCCAGATCGTGATGGGCCAAATAGGTAATCATTCCATCGAGTTGGCTTTTTTGCTGGAGTTTGCCAATCAAAGATTGGGCTGATTCCTTCATCGCATGATAGACCATCCGTTCCAAGATGATATTGCTGAAAGGGAAGAGCAATGACATGAATATCATAAGGAGCAGGACGCGATAAATGGATATCCTTTTCCGAAGGTTGACCTTGTTAAACATAAAAATTAGTATACCCTTTGGCCGTGATTGCAATGGTGTCCTCGTAGCGGATTCCGCCAACGCCCGGCAAATAAAGCCCCGGCTCGATAGTAATGACCATACCCTCGCGGAGAATCACATCGTGGTCGTCTCCCTGGTATTTCAGGCGGGGAAATTCATGGGTCTCCAGTCCGATTCCATGTCCTAAACTATGCAAGATGAGTTCTTGCAATCCGGCTTTTTGGACGACCTGCCGCGCTGCTTTATCGATATCGCCGATCTTTGTCCCGCTTTTGCAAAGGGCCAGCGCTGCACCGTGGGCTTTTTTTACGACTGTGTCCAGAAGAATCAAACGAGGATCAGGTTTGCCGAAGAATACCGTACGAGTCATGTCGGAGTGGTATCTCTCGACAACAACACCGATGTCGATGAGAACGATGTCGCCTTTTTTTAATTTAACATTGCCTGCGCGGTAATGAGGATAAGCAGTGTTTTTTCCAAAAGCAATGATGGGATCAAACGAGAGTTTTTCAGCTCCATGCTTCCGGCAGAAAATCTCAAATGACAAAGCTAATTCTTTTTCTGTAACGCCAGCTTTGAGGCTGCGGCGGATGTGCTCAAAACCTTTCCACACTACGCTCGCGCTTTTTTTCATCGCTTTTAACTCTGCTGCATCTTTGACCACGCGGAGTTCCTTTAGAGGCTGAGGCACTCCCATCAAAACTCCCGCATAGAGTTTTTTAAGCTGCTCTTCCCGCAGCACAGTCGTTGAGAAGCTGTCAAAGACCAAGGTGCGGACACGACGTAAAAATGCACTCACGGCCTCTTTCGAAAGGAGTTCTACGGGAACGGGACTATGTTTTTTAGCGAACTCGATATAGCGCCCATCGACAAACAGTTTTTCCGATCCCGGCAAAACGGCCAATATCCCCACAGAGAGCTGCAGCCCGGTTAAATAAAAAAGATCGAGAGGATTTTCAATGAGGCATCCGTCAGTCTTCCACATGTTGAAAAAAGACTGAAGCTTTGAAATTCTATTTAAAAAAGTTTTCGATGGCATGCATCCCTATCCAAGTTATTCCTACACGGGAGTTTAACGGTTTGAAGTTTCTCCATAAAGTTAAAGCTTCTTGCAGCATAAAAGACTTTTTTCGTCTGACGGCAAAACGAGCGACTTGTTCGGAGAGCTGGGGAAAAGCCTCTTCCGATTGAAGGACCAAACGGATCGCCTCTATTGCATCGGTCTCATCTAAAAAAGGGGGTATTGCTTCAACTAAAATGGATTGCTTGCCGCTGAGCTGCGTGGCAAATCCACAGCGGGACAGTTCCTTCTGGCGATGGGGAAGCTCCTCAGCTTCCATCGAGGTCAGTTCCATGCCTAAAGGAAGTAAAAGTCCTTGTGCAAGAGTTTCTGTCTGCGGCTGATTGAGGGTGTGCCAAATGAGCTGCTGCTGGGCTATCTGGAGATCGACCCATACAACTCCCGGCTGATAGCCGGCCACTGTGGAACCGTCGAGGAGCAAGTAGTGCTCAAAGAGCCCGATTACTTGCTCATGCTCTGTTAAAACAGGAGATTCTTTCGGCTCTTCACGGAATGTCAATGGGACATCCCATGATTGCTCTCTTGGATCGGGAAATGGATAAGAATGCACAGGTTCGGAGACAGGAGCCGATCCGCCAAATGCTTGATGCACATGGGTTTTGACAAACTGCCGAATAAATTCACCCTCTTGGAAACGGACTTCTCTTTTTTGCGGATGGACATTGACGTCGAGTAGTGACGGCGGCACGTTTAAATGCATGACAAAAATAGGATAACGGTCTTCATTGAGCCGCTGCCCATACCCTTCCTTGATCGCACGGCCCACTTGCGGAGAAAAAATAGGGCGCCGGTTCACAAAGAGATACTGGCCTGTCCTGTTGATACGATGATCGGCAGGCGTTCCGAGAACTCCCTCAAGGGCATAGTCTCTCTGAGCGCCTTGGACTTGCAATTTTGCGGCAAGAAAACTCGTTTGAAATAGATCTTCGATGCGTTGATGGAGTTTTTCAAAAAATACACTGCCGGCTGCAGGTGGCACTTTTAATACGGGTTGTTCATTGGAAACAAGTTCAAACCCTATTTCAGGATGGGCAAGTGCAAGGGTAATCACCAATTTATGCACTTCCGCGGAAGCAGCCGAAACATGTTTTTGAAATTTTTTTCTGGCAGGGACGTTATAAAACAAAGAGCGGACTTCAAAAGTCGTCCCTTGCTTGCGAGGGGCCGGTGAGACCGAACGGACTTTTCCCCCTTCGACTTCGACATGGGTTCCCGATCCGTCCTGAAGAGCTGTTATCAAATCAACACGGGCGATCGAAGCGATAGAGGCTAGTGCCTCTCCCCGAAATCCCATGGATATTAAAGAGCATAGATCATCGATACCAGAAATTTTAGATGTCGCGTGCCTCTCAAAACAAAGCAGTGCGTCGTCAGCGCTCATGCCCGATCCATCATCGGCGACTTTAATGAGCTGAAAGCCGCCTCCTTTAATGTCGATGGAAATAGACCGGGCTCCGGCGTCCATCGCATTTTCAACGAGCTCTTTCACCACGGAAGCAGGATTTTCAATCACTTCTCCCGCCGCAATCTTATTAATGGTCTCTTCTGTGAGAACTCGGATCATAGTAAATCCATTCTACGGGATGCCCCCATTGCCTTCAAAGGTGTTTCAAGATATATATTTTTTTTAAACACCTTCTAGATGAAAACACGTACTATTATCGCAGCTTGTTCCATTGGAAATTTCTTAGAATGGTACGACTTTGCCCTTTACGGCTATCTTACCTCTGTTTTAACGCGTCTTTTCTTCCCCATGAACGAAGCCTCTTCTGCTCTCTTTAATACAGCATTAATTTTTGCCATCGGCTTTATCATGCGTCCGCTGGGCAGCATTATTTTTGGTCTGATTGGAGATAGAGAGGGACGGAAAATAGGACTGATCCTCTCGGTTTTATTCATGGTTATACCCACGATTCTAATCGGCCTATTGCCAACTTATGCACAGATCGGCATCACAGCTGTGATCTTCTTGGCCGTCTTGCGGATTTTTCAAGGGATTCCTATCGGAGGCGAAATAGGCGGGATCATGTGTTACCTCACTGAGATCGGGCCTGCTCATCAAAGAGGATTCTTCGGCAGCTGGGCTTTTTTTGGGTCTCAAGTGGGCTTTGTTATCAGCAGCCTTGAAATCTATGGGTTTGAAATATGGATGTCTCCTGCAGCTTTTGAAGCTTGGGGATGGCGTCTTTCATTTATCATCGGAGGCCTGCTGGGAGTTTTCGGATGGCAATTGCGGCGGCGTCTTCATGAGACGCATGCTTTTCTATATGTCAATAATCATCATCACATTCTCAAAAGTCCCGTGATGACAACTTTCAAGGAGTATAAAAGACAGCTTTTTCAAACTTTTTGCTTATCTTCGATCTCGGCCGGGGCCTTCTATGTCATCTATTTCTTCTCAGCAATTTTTTTGACGGAAATCCTCCATATCTCTATCACCCAGACATTGCTGCTCAATGCTGCGACGCTATCGGTCTCGTGTATTTGTTTACCGTTATTTGGAAAGCTCGGCGACCGTTTCGGTCTCAAGCGGCTGCTGATTATCAGTTCTTTCGGTGTAGTGTTGCTGCCGTATTTTATGTTTTATTTTGCAACACAGGGAGACCTTCAATTAACACTTTTATTTCAGCTGGTCTTAACTTTGTTCCTTACCCTGAACTATGCTTTAATTCCTGCGTTTCTATCGAAGCTATTTCCCACCGCCGTACGTTATACAGGCGTGGGTATCGGCTATAATTTATCGAATGCGATTTTAGGGGGACCTGCTCCTTTGCTTTCCATTTATTTGATTAAACTCACAGGCAGCAATATAGCTCCGGCCTTTTATTTTATTTTGCTGGGATTGATCAGCCTTATTCCATTCTTGGGAAAAAAACGTGTCCTAGAAACGACAAATTGAACCCTTCAAAGAATCTTGGATATTCCAACATCGGCTCAAATAGCTACTTTCAACCGACGTTGGTAGGATTACAATATTTACCTGACAGCTTGGGTCTCTAATGGGCATTGGCCGTTTTCTGCCTGGCACGTCTCAACTTCCGTTGAAACATTTTTATTAGGCCCGAAAAAGCAATAACCGTTTGTTGATTTGCGGTATCCTCTGATGCCATAGGTGAAAAGTGCCAGTAGGAATACGACAACAAGGATAATTCCTACGACTTGCTTTCCATGTGAATCTTTCGTTAAGCTCATATTAACCTCCTTAAAAAGTCTCATCTTAACAATCATGGCATTTCCCTCAAAGTGTTATCTTCATCGGGAGGGTTCACGATTTAAAACGTGAAAGATATTTTTGAACAAGCTCTTCCCATGAAAGAAGATTTTTTCCCTCTGCCCTGAGAGCTTCCCTGTCTTCCTCGTATTTGGCAATGAAGATGTCATAGGCGCAGGCGCACCCCGGCTCAATGATGATCTCTCCCTTGTCAAAAATAGCTCCAAGCCTTTCTTCAGCCAGCAGATCATCGCTCCAATATAGATAAATCGTATCCGCGTAGTCAAAATAAACACCTATTTTTTCAGGGAAGACCTTTCCTTTTGCCACTGCATCTTCAGGGGTTGACTGATAAAAACGTTGTTCGCTATTCCGGTATTCGATCGCCTCTTTCCGGACATCGTCTTCGCATGAGCTCAGCACCAATGTGATCTGATACCCAACGTCCTGCAATTTCTGTAAGAACTCCGGAACATGGCTTCCCGTCGAAGTGGTGCCATAGATGATATCAGTTCTTTTTTGGAGAGCCTCTTCTAGAAGCGTGAAAGCAATGTAATTCGAGGCTCCCCTCCATTTTTCATAAGCTGCCTTTGAGACATCCGAATAATTAGGCTTAGAGGCTGCCTGCAGGGCATTCAGGGATTGAGCATAATAAGTATGGGCCATGAATTTCAATGCCCGCTGATCGGGATCGAGATAGACTCCCGTTTGATAGGCAGGATGGTCCCGCATAAACCGCTCCAATATCGTGCTTTTGCGGCTCCCCGGGCCCCCTGCTGTGGCCAAATAGAAGGGCTTTTCCTTTGCCCCAGCTTCTTTGACACGGCAAACGCTTCTTACAACCTGCAAGTCTTTTGCAATCTCTTCTTTTTCTTGCTCGGTGTAAGACTCGAGATAGCCGGAAATTTTTTCAGGAGAAAAATAGACATGCCCTTCGCTATAGAGAAATGATGTCGATAAAAAAGCAATAGTGAGAAACAGTCGTGTAAATTTGAACAAATCCATCTTAATCTCCTTTTTAAATGGTCTATATTAATCCTCTGATTATTTTTTTTACCCAAAAAAAATAATTAGGGTATGTTAATAGAATGGACTCTCGACAGATTGCGACCTCTATTGTCAAAAAACTTCAAGAAGCCGGCTATATCGCCTATTTCGCCGGCGGATGGGTGCGGGATTTTATCTTGCAAAAGCCTTCCGATGATATTGATATTGCAACATCTGCCAGCGTCGAAGAAGTTCAGCGTCTTTTTCCCAAAACTATTCCTGTAGGCGTGGCTTTTGGAATTGTGATTGTCGTCCAAGACGGCCACCAATTCGAGATCGCCTCGTTTCGTAAAGATCGAGGCTATGTCGATGGAAGACGTCCCGTCGGGATCGATCCAGCCTCCCCGCAAGAAGATGCCCAGCGGCGAGATTTCACGATCAATGGCATGTTTTACGATCCCATCCAAGATAAGTTTTTTGATTTTGTCGATGGAATGAAAGACCTCAAAAAAGGGATCATCCGTGCGATCGGCGATCCCAAAGCCCGATTTATGGAAGACCGGCTGCGGATGATGCGAGCAGTCAGATATTCCACACGGTTTAATTTCCCCATCGAGTCCGATACTTTGCAAGCGATTCTTTCTCAGGCCGAAACTCTACTTCCATCCGTTGCGACGGAACGGATATGGCAAGAGTTTAAGAAAATGTCGCAATTTGCCCATTTCGACACGGGGCTCTTGACCCTCCACCAGCTTAAGCTTCTTCCGACGATCTTTCCTCAACTCAAGGATGTTTCCATTGAAGAGGTCCAAAAGCGGGTGAATTATATTGAATATTTTCCCAAAGGCTCTCCGACCATCGCGGAATTGCTAGAGCTCTTCCCAGATTCCTCTTTACAAAACCTGGTAGACCTTTGCGACTACTTAAAGCTCTCCAAAGCCGATAAAGAGTTCGTTGAATTCTACTATCACGCTCAGCGGCTCCTGACGATGCCGGATAAATGGAAGGAAAAGCTTGAGCCTTTAGAATGGGCTCGCTTCTATGCCCATCCTCACAGCTCCCTTGTTTTAGAAATCATCGCCGCCCATTTTTCTTCTTCCGACCGAGAGAAATTTTTGCACGATCATACATTGCACCTTCAGCTCCTGCAACAAGCCGTCATGCGGATCCAAACACAGAGTCCTATCGTCCGCGCAGAACATCTCATGGCAGAGGGAATTGTTCCGGGTAAAAAAATGGGGCAGCTTCTCCAAGAAGCCGAGAAGATCTCTGTGAATCAAGGCATCGAAGATAGAAAAACGATCATCGACTTGTTGAAAAAATCTTCTCTTTGGAATTAAACAAGAGATCCGAGTAAAATAGTTGTCCAACTCAGAGGGACAATGGGATTTTCACCGAGTTCTATTCCAAATTCTTCAGGAGCTGGGATTGTCATTAATCTACTCACCTCCCCTTACACCTCTTTTCTAAAGTCTCGTCCCTTAGGATCTCAGTCGGTAACTTCTTTAATTCAATTTAAACCTCACAATGTAAGCCCATTTCCATCAAACGCCGTCATCATGGGCGTGGGTCTGGCGGCGGCGGCGACAGTTTATGTTCTTTGGAAAAAATTTGCTTCCCCTCCGGCATCCCTTCCCGACTTATCTTCCAAAGCAACGGCCTCTCCCGCCTCAACTTCTGGCTCAACCTCTGCAGTACCTCCTCCCGACCTTTCTCCAGCCGGCCCTCCGCCGGTAACTCCTGGCCCACTTCCCTCTATAGCATCTCCTCCTGACGCTTCTTCTCCAACCGCTCCTCCGCCACTTCCCTCCGCGCCGCTCCCACCTGCGACTCCATCAAATGATGGATCCAGGCCTCCTATTTCTCCTAGACCCCCCCCAGTGGCACCGCTTCCTGCACCTGAGTCCCGGCCAGTCGATGGAGCAGGATTGCCTTCGGTACCTCCGCCATCCCCGCTACCGGCACCAGCTGCTCCTATAGAACCTGCCGCAGCTGCCTCTCCACAACCTGTCGTTGAACTGATCAGAACTTCTTCTGATGCAGGCAGACCCTCTCCTCCGCCTTCATCCCCTTCAAGCCCTATGCTTGCTTCATCTCCGGTTGAGGTGCCAAGAAACGCCAGTCCTCCAAGTCCTGAGAATCACTCCCCGCCAAGCGGCCGATCAAGTCCGCCCTCTCCTCCGAGACCTGCTACGTTGATGCAGCGAATAGTGGGCGCAATGGGAATATTAGGAAATACGGTCAGTTACTGTATCTATGGAGACCGCCATCATACAAAATATATGAAATACCGACTGACCCAAGAGCAATTGGAGCAATTTGCACGCAGTGAAAATATACAGCATTATACACCTGGCAAAAACGACTCTAAAATCGTCTGTGATATTGCAACGGCTTGGAATGAGCTTTACACAGCTTTGCTATTCCCAAGGAATTTTGCAACAGCCGATGATCAATATAGGGCAACCGTACTGAGTTTGCGTAAGACGGCGCAGATGCTTCTCTCCGTTAAAGGAGAAGCGGAAGCAGAAGTTAAGCAAAAGTTATCCGCGCAGCTCCAATTTGTCAGGAGACTCTCGTATGTTCGTTTTGCCGGCATACAGTTATTCTCTTACTGCCGTGATTTAATTGAATTGGCAACAGGTCAAGCACTTCCGGAAAATCTTACCTTGGACGCCTTTCTCACTGTACTTAAAGATCACACGATCATTCTAAATAACCCTGAAAAAGCCCATGCCATGAATGAGATCGCTTGCAAAGTAAAAATGGGCGAAGGAACTATAGGTGTTAACTTCGATCCTGGCATGAAAAGCAATATCCCCTATCGATATGGCACCTTTGGTATCAACGGTCGATCGATCCATATCCTGCGCCATGGTACACCGGTCACTCAGAATGATCTATTCGGATTTCTCTATCGCGTCGCTGCTGATTTTGGGTGTTGGCTTGTTCCAAGTTTAAATCGATTTCTCCCCAGCAAGAACCCGCTATCTAAACAACCTATCATCACGGCTGATTTCATCGCCTGCGTCGAGGCAGCCGAAGAAAGAGAAGAAAATATTCTTTCTGTCATCTTAGAAAATGGATTGCCGCAAGTCGCCGATGAAAGCGGTCGTGTCAGAGCTCGCCTGAGCCTCGGGATTCATAAGAACTTCTTCCCTGTCGTTTTCAGCTTGGACAATGACTTCTTCAAACGCCCTAGATTAGGAGAATCTATAGAAGAGCTGAAAAAAAGGCTTGCAGAGCAGTTGTTAATGCCTCTTAAACAAAGAGAAGCAAATAGACCGCTGACAGACTCTGTCTTTCTGGCTACGCAAATAGACGATCAGCTGCAACAAACGGGCTTTTGCATCCCCCCAAAAGTCCGCGATGCTTCCGGGCTTCCAAGAGAGATGGATCGGCTTCTAGCAGAGGTTCAAGGTATCTATTTTCCAGATGTGAGAAATATCACTACAGTGGAACAGCACCAAGCTTTCATTATTCAATCCTATGTTCATATCATTCTTTTTCTCTGCTGGCGCCTAGATATCCGTATCTTGGAAGCTCTCTGCAAAGATGATAAAGATAGGGGAAATGTGATCAAAACGCTCTTGATGCTGCATTTCCTCTACCTCTCCAATCAACTCACTCCTGAAAAACTGACCAGCGTCCTCGTCAATACCTTGGCAGCTCCTTTTATTATTCAAAAGAGGGCTATCATTAAGAGCAGATTGACCTTGCTCGAGCACATCATTCCGTTTATTAGCGACGCTTATAATCGAGTGCGCCTCCCGCAAACATTTATTTTTGAAGGAAGAATACAGGACGCATTTTTTGATGTTGCGGCTCCTCCGGGTCAATCGATCTATCCTGACAACTCAATCGCTAAAAACCTCGAAGAATATCGGGCGTTTTTGGACAGCCCTAGACCGGTTCGAATCCCTGAGTTTACTGGCAACTTGATTGATGAAATGGCTCAAGAGTTCGAGCAGGCGGGCAAGCTTCAAGAAGATAGGATCGAACAAAGAATCGTAAATGATGCCCAAGAGATGAATATTCGAAGGGGAGTATTGCCCGTCACAGACGCCTTTAAAGATGTTCGAGCTTTTCTTGGCGTCCGAGCTGAGATCAAATCCCTTGAGGAGACATTGAAAGCAACCTGCGCTGCCCAGTGCCGAACCTGCACAAGACTTCATATGCATTTGAAGCAAATATTCGATAATCGTCTTTTGGGCTATTCTGTCGAACTCGACAAAGACGCCATGCGTGCTATCCCTGAATCCGGCCTTGATATCACGGATAACAATGGCTGCGCTAATTTTACATTCACTATGTTCTATAAAATCGTCAATGACAAAGGTCAGACGATCGCTAGATTAAAAGGCATTCTTGCAATTCAGGACCATCGGACAGGCAAGGCTCAATTTGAGTATTCTTTTATCTAAGCTTGATTCTCTTCTTCCCATCGCTGGATACGGTCTCGGACATGCTCGATCTGTCCCTCTTTCACGCCTTGATAAAGCCGCCCGATGTCGAGTTGGATAGCGCGGTCTCCGACAAAACCAAAATTATTGCTCACGCCCTGGTCGCGATCGGCATACCCTTTGTCGATACGGCGTTGAACGAGCTCTAAGACGGCACCAATCGATTTTTGCACCCCCTGCCGATCTTCTAAACGGTGAAGCTTTGCAAGCCGCTCAAAAAGCAATTCTGCTTTTTCCTGCAGGACAAATTCAGTCTTGTCGAGATCGATGGTATGTTCTCTTCCCTGATCGTCGACCACGATGGCAGTCTGATGGAGATGGTCGGTTTTTGCCAGGTGGATGAAAACGAGGCCTGTATCTTTTTTAAACTTCTCATAGGCGACTTTATAGCCATTGAAGACCCAGCGAAGGTTTTTTAAACGGCGGCGCACGACATGCGGACATAAGTAATCTGCCGCAGAAGGTGTAAATCGGCGCATTTTGAAAAATTTTAGGACATACTTGCCGTCCTGGCTTTCAAAAGCAAACGCTTGCGCGCCTTCTCCTAAAAATTTGAAACGGGAGGCGAAGATCTCTTTGAGTTTCTGCTGCTCTTCTTTAGAAGAGGCAGGGATCGTCCATGCGGGATTGACAGGAAGAGAAGAGGAGATCTTGTCTTCAGAAAACCCTTCAGGGAAAGAGATTTTCTGATAGATAAAAATACCCGCCGCTAAGATGAGAATTAAATAGAAGTATCGTTTTTTTGAAGCCATTTGTTGATCCGTTCAGTGATGCGATTGTATTCTTGGGGTTTGGAAACTTTTTCAATCCCTCCGATATCGAGATGCAAAGGCCGGTCTCCGACAAATCCATAATTGTGTTTAACAGCCTTATCATGATCGGAAATTCCTCGATCGATCCGCCGCTGCACGAGTTGCAGGGTTGCTGCAATACATCGCTGCATTTCTTTTTTGTCACCCCGGTCGATGAGTTTTTTTAAACGGGTGAAGATCAGCTCGGCTTTTTCCTGGACCATAAATTCTGTCTTGTCCAAGTCAATCAGATGGGTACGGCCGAGACGGTCGATGGCCTCAAGATGGGTCTGCAGATGATGGCTTTTGTTGAGGTGGATGTAAATCAGCCCGGTATCTTGTCTCAGTTCATCGTAGGCCAGCTTGTGCGCATTGAAGATCGAAAGGAGGTTTTGTCTCCGATAGTCGACTTTCTCGGGATGCCACAGATCGGAAATGCGCGAAACTAAATGCTTCATCTCGAAGAATTTAATGACATACTTTCCATCTTGACTCACAAAGGCATATGACTGTGATCCCGCGGCTAAGAACTTAAACTTTTGGCTCAAGATCGACTTGAGCAACCTTAAGTCTTGCGGTTCAACGATTGCCCACTCGGAATTATAAGAAAAGTCGGAGATGATGCGTGCAGGAGAGAAATTGAACGATTTATTGTAATAGAGCTGATGACAGCTCCACAAAACCAGGGCTGGCAGGACAAGGAAAAGCCAGAAACGCTTGCCCCTCAAAATCTGATATGCAATCATAATGGAACCATGATACCACGCCTGATCAGTAGCTTACAACACCCTCTCGTGAAACGGCTCGTCAAACTCCGGGATAACCGCTCTTTCCGCACTCAAGAAAATAGTGTGCTCATCGTTGGTGTGACTCTTGTGAGCGATGTCGCAGCACGCCTCCCATTAAAAACTTTAATTTCTGTCGACCCGCTTCCTTTCAATGCCAAAGAATCGTACCTCGCTCCCCCCAACGTGTTAGAAAAAATTATCAACATCTCTTCCCACGACCTGGTCGCCGCTGAAGTGGAGCTCCCCCGGCCTAGCTCCCTGGAGAAAATGAAGACTATCGTCGTTTTGGATGCGCTTTCCGACCCCGGCAATGTCGGAACCATTCTCCGAACTGCAGTGGCCTTGGGATGGGACGGGGCTT
>Ga0182024_10019059_pt1 | contig 12693 bp, 12 predicted proteins | sample P32metaG_FD_120480 | JGI IMG/M metagenome (GOLD analysis project Ga0182024, IMG submission 120480) | Permafrost microbial communities from Stordalen Mire, Sweden - P3-2 metaG (Illumina Assembly) | ecosystem: Environmental > Terrestrial > Soil > Wetlands > Permafrost | place: Sweden: Stordalen... | reverse complement strand
CGGCAACACCTTCGTGCTCAAGCCGTCGGAGAAGGACCCGTCCGCCTCGCTGCTGCTCGCCGAGCTGCTGGCCGAGGCGGGCCTGCCGGACGGCGTGTTCAACGTCGTGCACGGCGGCAAGGAAGCGGTTGACGCGCTGCTGGCCGACCCGGACGTGCGCGCGGTGAGCTTCGTCGGATCCACGCCGGTGGCACGCTATGTCTGGGAGACCGGCGCGGCGGCCGGCAAGCGGGTGCAGGCCCTCGGCGGCGCGAAGAACCACATGGTGGTGCTGCCCGACGCCGACCTGGACCTGGCCGCCGACGCCGCGGTGTCCGCCGGGTTCGGCTCGGCCGGGGAGCGCTGCATGGCGATCTCGGTGCTGGTCGCGGTGGACCCGGTCGGCGACGAGCTGGTCGCGAAGATCGCCGAGCGGGTGGCGCGGCTGCGGGTCGGGCCGGGCAGCGACGAGCGCTCCGAGATGGGCCCGCTGGTCACCGCCGCGCACCGGGACAAGGTCGCGTCCTACCTGGACTCCGGCGTCCGCGAGGGGGCGGTGCTCGCGATTGATGGCCGCGATCACCCGGTCACCGGCGGCGCGGCCGACGGGTTCTGGCTCGGGCCGAGCGTGCTCGATCACGTCACCCCGCCGATGAGCTGCTACGCCGACGAGATCTTCGGCCCGGTGTTGTCCGTCGTCCGGGCGCCGACCTACGCCGACGCGCTGCAGGTGATCAACGGCAACCCGTACGGCAACGGCACCGCGATCTTCACCAACGACGGGGGAGCGGCCCGCCGGTTCACCAGCGAGGTCGAGGTCGGGATGGTCGGCATCAACGTGCCGATCCCGGTGCCGATGGCGTTCTACTCGTTCGGCGGGTGGAAATCGTCGCTGTTCGGTGACACCCACGTGCACGGCACCGAGGGCGTGCACTTCTACACCCGGGGCAAGGCGGTCACCTCCCGCTGGCTGGACCCCAGCCACGGCGGCGTGAACCTCGGCTTCCCGGTGAACGGCTAGCGCCGGCGCCCTTATCGGGAACGGCTAGCGCCGGTGCCCTGGACGGAAGGCAGTCATGACTGACCACGCGCCCGATCCCGCGCGCGGCGCCGAGGTCCTCGCGATGGACCGGGCGCACGTGTTCCATTCCTGGTCCGCGCAGCGGGCGCTGCAGCCGCTGCCGATCGCCAGGGCCGAGGGCTGCTGGTTCTGGGATTACGACGGCAAGCGGTACCTGGACTTCTCCAGCCAGCTGGTGAACACCAACATCGGGCACCAGCACCCGCGGGTGACCGCCGCGATCGCCGCGCAGGCGGCCAGGCTCGCCACGATCGCGCCGCAGCACGCGAACGAGGCGCGCGGCGAGGCCGCGACCCGGATCGCCGCGCTGGCGCCGGACGGCATGGAGAAGGTGTTCTTCACCAACGGCGGCGCTGACGCGATCGAGAACGCGATCCGGATGGCGCGGCTGCACACCGGCCGCGGCAAGGTGCTCAGCTTCTACCGCTCCTACCACGGCAACACCGGCGCGGCGATCGCCGCCACCGGCGACGTGCGGCGGTGGCCGAACGAGTTCGCGACCGGGCACGTACATTTCTTCGGCCCGTACCTGTACCGATCGGCGTTCTGGGCCACGACCGAGCAGCAGGAGTGCGAGCGGGCGCTGCAGCACCTGGAGCAGGTCATCGAGCTGGAGGGGCCGTCGACGATCGCGGCCGTGCTGCTGGAGACCATCGTCGGCACCGCCGGGGTGCTGATCCCGCCGCCGGGCTACCTGGCGGGCGTCCGGGCACTCTGCGACCGGTACGGCATCGTGTACATCGCCGACGAGGTGATGTGCGGGTTCGGCCGGGCCGGCAGCTGGTTCGCGTTCGAGCAGCATGATGTGGTGCCAGACCTGATCACCTTCGCGAAGGGCTCGAACTCCGGGTACGTGCCGGTCGGCGGGGTGATCATCTCTGATGAGATCACCGCCACCTTCGACGATCGGGTCTTCCCCGGCGGGCTGACCTACTCCGGGCATCCGCTCGCCTGCGCGTCGGTGGTCGCCACCATCGACGCGATGAAGGACGAGCGCATCCTGGAGAACGCCGCGGCGATCGGGGCCGGCGTGCTCGGCCCCGATCTGCGCGAGCTCGCCCGGCGGCACCCGGTGATCGGCGAGGTACGCGGCATCGGCGTGTTCTGGGCGCTGGACCTGGTGTCGAACCGGGAGACCCGGGCGATGCTGGCCCCGTACGGCGGTTCGTCGCCGGCCATGAGCACGCTGGTCGCCGAATGCCGCGCCCGCGGCCTGATGCCGTTCACCAACTACAACCGGCTGCACGTGGTGCCGCCCTGCATCGTGTCGGAGGCCGAGGCGAAGGAGGGCCTGGCCATCCTCGACGAGGTCTTCACCGTGATCGACCGCTACTACGAAGGCTGAGCAGGTCTAGCTGCCGTTACCGCTGCTGCTCAGCCGCAGGGCTCCAGCTTCCAGAAGTTGTCCCATCTAACAGGCGTTGGCAGCGCCGACGGCGATGATCTCGTTGTAGATCGCATCGCCCTCGCTGTTTCCGTACTTCTTGTCCATCGCCGCGCGTACCTGAGCCGCGCTCAGTTTGGCGGAGGCAGGCGCAATCTTTGCCGGCGCCATCGCATCCCCGTACGAGACCGCATTTGAGATCGCTTGTGAGATGCACTGGCCTTCGCGAGACGCTGCCTCGAACGTGCTGACCTGAGCGGAGGTCCATTCTCCGGGAGCAGCAATAACGGCGGGTGCGGGCGCGGACTTCAGCGCATGTACTACCTATCAGTCGCGCTTCAGCGAAAAGGTCGAGCAGCCCCCGGCCGTTCCGCTGAACCGCTTTCCGCCCGGCGGCGGCGGTTTTCCGACGAGATTCACAAGAATGTACCCGGGCGGGTGGTGGATCCAGCGACTCCCATATAGTGCGACGCGTCCTGGAGAGTAGGAACCAGTCATGGTGTAGCTCCCGGACGGCGCCGTCGGGTGGCCCGGCAGCGGGTAGAAGTTGAAGGTCGCCTTGAGGCGGTTGCTGGTAGGGCCGTCGCGCATGATGACAAGCCGCAACCCTGTAGCTCCCTGGGAGCAGCCGAGATAGGAGCCTTTCCACGTGCCGACGACGCCCGGGGAAGAGCGAGAAGACGACGGCGGAGGAGCCGGCACTGGCCCTGATGACCCGCATGCCGCGACCCCGAGAATCATTCCCGTGACGGCGATGGCAAACAGTGCTGGCTGGACCTGGGATGACTTTAGCGGCTGCAGACGCATGCTCGACCCCCCTCAAGGCGATAACATCATTGCCTGCGCCGCGTCGGGCGCGCAAGAGCAACCGCTACCTCCCGGCCGCGATCTCGATGGACCGCGGAAGCGAGATATTCCAGGCCAGAGACTGTGCTGGATACCCTGAATGGATTTTGCCAGCAGGTGGTCAGACCCGATTCCGCGAGTAAGACGGTGGCATTGCCGCGTAAATGCCGATAGGTGCCGCTGTGACCTGGGATGATGTTGATTGCGAAGTCAATGTCATCTCAGCTGGAGAGGCACTTATCTGGTGAAGGATACGCGGCCGGAAGCGGAAGCGTCAGCCGGGTGCGCGTCGGCGCGCGGGACCGAGCGCTGACCCCGAAGGCGGGGATGGCTGCGGTTACCGGCTTCGGCTACGAGGCTCAGGCTATCCTGCTCTCCGTGGATGACCCGGAAGGCATGGAGATGACCCTGGAAATCCTCGGCGACAGCGACTCGGTCACCGTCGTGGCGCGCCCGGCGCTGAGCCGCTAGCGGCGGCATTGGTGCGGACGGGGTGGCTGCCCGTGTCTCGCCGGGCAGCCACCCCGGCTCTGGTGCACGGTTGTGCTACCGCCTGGTGCTGATTTGCTCAGCCGGCCTGGGTCACGGTACTGGTGGAGCCGGAGCCGCCCTTACCGGACGGCGCGGGCGGGAGGCTCACGCAGCGGGGCACGCGCCCGGTGATGATGCCCCCTTCCCCCAGCGAGTTGCCCCGGCCGCCGCTGAACGCCAGTATCAGCGTGTCCCCGGCGGGGATGCCGCCCTTGCCTATCTTGACCATGACAGAGCGATGCCCGCTCTTGGTCACCATGGCCTTGACCGACACGGACGGGTGCGGGGCCGGCCGGGGGCGGGGCAGCGACCCGATCGGCGGGCAGCCTGGCCGCACCCGGACGACCCTTACCCGGGCGCGCATCGCATGCAGGGTCGCATTGGCGCCGGCCACCCCGGACGGACGGTTGACCGCCACCGTTACGGTGCCGTTGTGCTGGGTCACCGAGTACGCGGCCAAGGCGGGTGCGCTGCCCAGCGCCATCACCGCAGCTGTGATGGCGGCCGCGGCGCCGGCCGCGCCGGTGGCCAGCCATACCGGCCGCCGGACCCGGCGGCGGGCCGGCGCTGGCCGCTCCACGGCATGCAGCCGGTGCCCGTGCTCGGTCATCAGATGCTGGTACAGCTGGTCTTCGAATTTCGTCATCTCTTCCCCTTTGGCTCACTCGCAGGATCGGTGCCGTGTGCCAGATCCGGGCTAGCCGTTTTCCGCAGCCGGGCCCGGGCCCGCATCAGCCGCATCCGCAGCGTGCCCGGCGCGATGCCGAGCACCTGGGCCGCTTCTTTGGCCTGGAGGCCCGCCAGGTCCACCAGTTCGACCACCGCCCGGTCCGCGGCGGGCAGCGTGGTCAGCCTGGTGACCAGCGCCCGGCCAGCGCGTTCGGCATCGATCCGGTCGATCAGGTCCCCGACTTCGTCGGGGGCGAGTTCCCGGCGGCCCGCCAGGCGCTCCACCCTGCTCCGCTGTTGGCTGTGTGCTTCGCAGTGCGCGGCGTAGATCCGCCGGGCAATGCCGAGCACCCAGGCACGTGAGGTGCCTTTGCGCGGGTCGAAGGTGGCAAACGATGTGATCGCCTGGGCGAAGGTGTCGGCGGTCAGGTCGGCCACGGTCTGCGGCTCCGCGCTGCGCCGCGCGAAGTAGGCGGTTACCGCCGCCACGTTCGCCCGGTACAGCGCCTCGAACTCAGCAACGGCGCCATCAGCTAGCCCGCTGCGCTGCGGCGCCAGGCGTGACGGCGGTGAGTTCGACGGCGATGACGATATCTGGCTCACACCTCTTATTTGGCCCTTTGCCCCAGCGGCGTCACACCCCGGGCTGCGGCTCCCAGGTAAAAGCGCAGCCCACGTTCAGTGTCCCGGCTCTGTTGATTCTCCCCGCGATCTGACGCGGAGACCCAGATGCCGTGCCCAGGGCGTGCTGGTCTGGCTCACCCCGGCCGGACGCCGATATACCACGCTGCCCAGCCAGTACCCCACCTGAACCCAGCCCAGCCAGCGGACACCCCGCGGCCGATGATGGCGCCAGCATTGTTCCCGATTTGGCTGGCGGACGTGCAACCAGGCTAAACCCGCTACCAGCAGAAATCCGTCAGCCCCTGCATAACCGTCGCACCCCCTCCCCTTGCGAAGGCCCGCTCCCGTAACCGATGACTGTCGCTCGCGTTAGGCTGCAAAAGTGGCGGGGCTGATTGTCGGCGTACTCGGTGTTGTTGTCGGCGCGGTCGGCCTCTGGTGGGGTTTCTACCGCGCAAGGGTGGCAGATCGTCGTGAGCGCGAGCGCGACGCCCGCGACGTACGTGAAGCCGCGAGACGTGAAGCCGAGCGGGCACTGGAGGCCTGTCGTTCCCTCCGCAGACTCATGTCCGAGTGGTATGACGGCGTCCAGGAGGCCGTGATCCCCGTTAAGACCGTCGGCGAGACTCACCAGCAGCTTGACCGTTTCATGCGAGGGCATCATTTCGAAGAGCGGATGCAGGCCGAGCTGACAAAGTTCCAGGATCCGGACCGCAAACGCCTCGGAGGAGCTGTCGGGAATTTCTCGAGGAGCGCCCTGAAATCCAAAGGTTCTCTCTCCATGCGGCTCCAGACAGCTAAGTACTTCCGAGATTATGAAGCGCATAAGGATGAGGCGCTGAAAGCGCTGCTGGTCGAGTATGACGCTTTTCGCGCCGAACTCGAGCTCGTCACGCGTCACTACCAGGAGATCCTGGACGCGCCCGCGTAGCTGTTCAGCCTGATGTGACGCCCATCGATACCTGTCACACGTCAAGAGCTATATGTCACCGTGGTCGATTGTGGCCGGGTTGGGGATAGGCGTGACGCTCAGTGAGCCTTTCCGCGCAAGGTGGTGGTCACCCTGAGTGATCATGAGTAGGGCGTGCCCGAACCCGTTGACCATGAGTGCAGGTGTCGTTAATCGCTTGCCGGCCGCCATGCGCATCGCCGATGATTGCGGCCATGGCCACGACCCGGCGAGCCGATATGTTCACCGCGGACGGCAAGCCGTCTGACGACGACCCGCGTGAGAACGGTCCAGCGTTGGGCGACGAGCGCACCACGCTGGTCGAATCCCTGCGCTGTCAGCGCCTCACCTTGGAGATGAAATGCTCAGGTCTTGATGCGGAGGCTATGGCGCGGCGTTCGGTCGAGCCGTCGACGATGTCGCTCCTGGGGCTGGTGCGACACCTGGCCGAGATGGAGCGTGCGACGTTCCGGATGATGATGGCCGGACAGGACGTGCCCCGGCTGTTCGGCTCCGGTGACGGTGATTTCGATGGTGCTGTTCCCGACCCCCAGGTGGTTGCGGAGGCGTGGGACGCATGGCGTGCGGAGGTGGACTTCGCCACGCGGTTCGTGGCCGGGGCGCCCAGTCTCGACATCACCGGCGACGATCCCTTGAATCAGCATGGCAGCGGCGGAGGGTCGATGTCGCTGCGCGAGGTGCTGGTCGGGGCGATCGAGGAGTACGCCCGCCACATGGGTCACGTTGACTTGCTGCGCGAGCGGATCGACGGACGCCTAGGCCAGTAATGATCATGGGCAGGGCTCGCCGAACCCGTTGAGGTATAGCGATAAGACGCGGGACTCCGGTATATGACGATGGTCTTACCCCAGATCAACCTCACAGGAGCCCTGCGCCATTATGAGTGTCACATACACCGCCACGCTGTCCGTGCGGGCGGAGACCGTGCTGTAGCTGTCGCGTCTGCTGCACGCCGAACGGCGCCGACGGGGCACCTGCTGCGGCACCCGTACCTTGAGCTGCTTCAAGCAGGCGGTGCTGGTGATCCGCTGGTTGCCCGGCGCCACCCGGGTTCGGCGGTGCCCGCTGATCCGGCGGCCCGAGCGTTCGACCCGCCGGCCACCAGGGCCGGGCTGGCTCAGGCAGCCGACCAGCCAGGTGAAGTTCTGCGGCGGGTCTTGCGGACTACCCGGCGAGCGAACACCAGGCCGAGCACGGATAGAAATCGCGATTGGCAATGCCGCAATCGACGATGCGGCTGGCCCCGGCGCGGTGGATACCGCCCGGGGCCAGCTCTACGTGCTCGCCGGCTGGCTCGCGCTCTACGAGGTCGTTATCAGCCAGACGGTCGGCTGACCTCCGGGTCGGCAGCGACGGGCCAGGCGGGAGCCTCGACCCCGGCTGCCTGCGCGGGCGCTACGGCACCGCGGCGGCGCAGCCAGGCTGGCAGGTACCAGTTGCGCTCGCCGAGCAGTGACATCACCGCGGGCATCAGGACGCCGCGCACGACGGTGGCGTCGATGAGCACGGCCGAGGCCATGCCCACCCCGAACATCTTGAACTCGATCACCGACAGCGTGGCGAAGATGGAGAACACCGCCACCATGATCACGGCCGCGCTGGTGACGACCCCGGCACTGCCACCATCACCAGGTAGCGGCTCAGACGACGTAACTGAGGACTTGGGCCGTCAGGGACGCGGGCAGCAGCCGGAGCCACCTCGTTCCCGTCACGGCAGGATCGTCGTACAAGTAGCGGCGGAACCGGCCATCCCACCTCGACTCATCCGCGCCAAGGTAACGCGTCAGCTTGCGCCGGCCACGCGGCACGTCGAAGGGCAGGATCTCGGCCGTCCCGCGCGCGATCACCTGGCGGACGACGCCGGTAGCCAGATCGCACACGTCGACCACGAGCGCGATGGCCGGGTCTGCCCCGGCCCTGGCCAGCAGCCTGGCCCACGGGCCGGTCAGGATCCAGAACGCGCCGTCCTCCCACAAGTACCAGGTCGGCCGGACCGTCGGGCCGTTGGTCGCGACCCGCGCGGTGAGCGGCTGGGCCAGGAAGGAATCGAGGTCGAAAGCGCTCGCTGCCACCAGCCGATCGTAGGCGCGCGGCCTCTCGCGGATCCTCCTTCGGCGCCGTCAATGCCTACGCGCAGTCGGTCTTCTGGTCACGGGTGCTGGATTTCGTCGAAGATCCTGATGATCCGAATGAGCCGGGACACGAGGAATGCCTGATCACCTCACGCGACCTGAGCCAGCTCCTGCTCTTCATCACGGTTCCGGACGGCAAGCAGCTGAGAACCGGGTGCACCTTGACCTGCGCCCGGTGGGCCGCGGCAGGCACCGGAGCCACCGGCTGGCTCGCGCGGGCCAGGCTCGACTGGCCCGCTACCGACTAGCCCACGGCCGAGAACGGTGCGCCATCATGGGCAACGCGCGGCGCACGCTGCCGTCTCGCGCGCCGCCGATCTGCGCCGCGTTGGTCATGATCGCCAGACTCGGGACTGATGCTGAAGATATCCGTCGGGCTGGCACAAGGGCTGGTAGTGACTGTGGCCGAACTGTCAGTGGCGGCGCATCCGTCGCTGGAACCGGGTGGCTGCGAGTAGGGCGGCCGCGCCCACTATCAGGGCGGTCACCAGGACAACTTCGAAGAAAGCAAGGAACGGCCACCCGCCTGGAATCAGCAGCACTCCGAGCATGGCCAGCGCTGCCAGCGGCAGTATCAGAGGGCCGCGCAGTCCCAGGACCGGACGCGGCATTGCCGCCGGCGGTGGCGTGCGCGCCTGCTGCGGGACATGCGCGGGCTCGGGAAGGTCGGCCATGACGCTGCGCAGGTCACCGAAGGTCCTGGCGGTCAGCGCCGCCGTGACTCGTTCGTCCAGCTCCTCGCGCGTGAGCCGACCCTCGGCGTAGTGGTCGCGCAGCTGGGCGGTGGCGCGCTCCCGGTCGGCCTCAGAGGTCCGGATGTGGTTATCTGCCCTACTCGTCTCCTGGTGATTCCTCCCGCCCGGCGGCACCCCCACTCTCACACGCAGCCTCGGCAACGCCGGCGGGACAGGCCGGGGCGGGCTGGCGGCGGTGCACTCGAGGCGGCCGTCGGCGGCGTCCAGCCACCGGATCACCGAGTCCAGCCGGAACAGCTCGGCGTCGACCGCCAGCGCCATGCCCAGATCGTGATCGGCCTTGTCCTGCTTGATCCGGGTCCACTGCTGCATCAGCTCCAGCAGGTACCGGCGATGGACCTGGATCATTTCGTGCACGTCGGTGCCGGGCACCCGTAGCGCCACCAGAATCTTCGTCGCCAGCTCATCATGGGGCGGGGAGGCCGGATCCGGGGGCGTGCGCAGCCACCCGGCCAGCTCCCGCCCCCCGCCGGCGGTGATCCGGAATCCCTTCTGCGGACCGTCCGCCCCGGCGTCGTCGGACTCCACCAGCCCGTCGCGCTCGAGCCGCTGCAGCGTCCTGTCCACCTGGCCCACGGCCAGCGGCCACACCCCGCCCGCCTGTGCCTCGAACTCTTCGCGGAGCTGCAGGCCGTACTTGGGTCCCTCACTCAACAGCGCGAGCAGGGCATACCGGACCCTCATGACGTCACGCATCCCGGCATCGGTTCACTCGATCGGCTGGCGGCCGATGGCGTGCGGTTCACGGCCGGCGAGCAGCCAGCTGGCGGCCGCCGCGACGAGCGGCATGCCGACGAGGATGATCAGCAGGTTCTCGGTGGGGACACTGGAGAGCTCGGAGAGGCCGTCGAGCGGGTTGTCCCAGGAATAGGCGATGGCTGTTATATAGGCGGCCGCCGTGCCGAGCACCGCGCCGAGCAGTCCCAGGGCGCCGGCGGTGGCGGCGGTGAGCGTGCGGCGGGTCGAGCCGCTCGCCCCGGTGGCGGCCAGGGTGCGCAGGTCACCGGCTGTCTCGCTGCGGATGAGGCCGACGCTCATCGCGAGGATGCCCAGCGCGAGCGCGATCCCGAAGACGGTGGCCCAGTTGATGATCTCCGCCGACGAGGGCGCGCTGGATTTGGTCTCAATGGTCAGGCCCGCCGCGGCCGCGGTGAGCCGGGCGCTGGTGATCTGTGCCGCGGTGGGCGGATGCGGGGTCTGGATGAGCCAGCCCGACGCGGTCGTCTGCAGGCCAAGCTGGTGGATGGCATGCTCGGTGATGACGGTGTTGGGCGCCGACGTGCCGGACGGAAGGGCGCCGACCTGCTGGATCACCGGATTGGCCAGGCAGTCGCTCTTCGGGCAGGGAAATGTTGGGTGCCCGCCGCCCGGCGGGCCGTTGCCGCCGTTGGCGCCGAAGTAGTTGCCGTAGACGAGCTGCATGAGCGAAATGCCGGACAGCCCGGGCCGCATGCTGAGGATGTCGGTCGAGGGGCTGACTTCAGAGGCCTTGATCCCGAAGGCCCGCAGCAGCGACGGGGTGCCGACGTAAACCGGCCCGGACCACTGACGTCCGGCCGCCGCGGCGTGCTGGAGGGAGGCGCTGGTCGAGTCGAGCTGAACGACGTCGTGGGAGCCCAGTGCGGCGGCGATGCCATGCGCGCTCGCGGCTATCGAGCGCAGGCTATTGCCCGTCACCGGCGCGCTGGGATGGTCGCCCGGTCCGAAGCCCGGACCGCCCTGCCCATTGGGTGTGTAGACGATGAGCTGATTCGACGCCAGGTTGGGCCCGGCGTAGTCGAGGACGTTCCCGTACCGCTCCGCGGAAAGGATGCAGACGAGGGCGGCGATCAGCACGCCGAGGCTGATGGCCGCAAGTGCCGAAGCCGAGCGGGCCCGGTAGCGGGCCAGGTCCCGCAGGGCCAGTCGCACCGCGATCGGGGCACGCCGGCCGAGCCTGGCCAGCGCCGCCAGGCAGATGGGCGACAGCAGGATGACCGCCGCGATGAGGGCGACGAAGCCGAGGATCAGCGCGGGCCCTGCGCCGTTGTTCTTACCGGTGTACCAGAACGCGAGCGCGGATACGACGAGGAGAACGACGCCGGGCACCGCCGAGCGGTGCGTCTGCTTCGGCGGAGCTGGCCGCCCGGACAGGGCGGCCACGACGGGGATCCTGGTGATCGAGCGGGCCGGGCGCGAGGCCGCGAAGTAGGTGGCGACGACGGCCAGGGCCATCGCCGGACCGATCACTACCCACGGCAGCTGGAATGCGCCGATCAGATGGTGGGCATCCGCCTCGGCGCGCGGCCGGTAAGCCAGCCAGGCCGCCAGCCCGAGCACCGCCCCGGCCAGCGCGCCGGCCACGCCGACCAGGACGCCATTGGCCCGGACCACGAGCCGGATGTTGCTATCCGTGGCGCCCAGTGACCCGAGCATGCCGAGCGAGCGCAGCCGGCGTTGCGCTAGCACCGTGAAGCCGCCCACCGCCACCAGGGCGATGAGCAGCATCCCGACCGCGGCTAGGCCGAGCACGATGGTCTCGGGGTTGAGGGCGTTGCTCGACGACGCCGACGAAGGGATCTGGACATTCGGGCCGAGGGAGGCAGGCCTCGCCCCTGGCGCGTCGAACAGGACCGTGACCTGGGACGGATGGCTGACCTGGCCCAGCGCCACCAGGGCGAACTCGTCCAGCAGGCTCTGCGGGTTCTGCACGATGCCGACGACGGTCCGGGCCTTCCCGCCCTGGCGCCAGACGCCCCCGATCTTGAGACTGAAGGCGGATGCCACGCCGCTGGTCACGGCTACCTGGCCAGGGCCGGTGGGGTAGTGCCCGGTGACCAGGGCGAGCATCGGCTGCCCGAACGGGCCGCGGGGGTTCTGGGCGCGCAGGTCGTAGGTGTTGATCGAGCCGGGGATGGCGATGGTCTGGTTCTCGATCACGTCGACGCGGCCGAAACGGTGCTCCAGCGCGGCGATCTGGGTGGCCAGGTGCGGTCCGGCCCCCTGGAGGGTGGCCTGGTCCTCAGCCGTGCCGAAGCCCGCATGGGCCGGGGGCGGTGTGTTGGTGGCCACCGCCGCCCCGATGAAGGTCGCGGCCACCGCGACAATGATGAGCGCAAGGACCAGCAACTGCTGGCGCCACTCGCGGCGGAACATCCGCCATGCCCAGCGGATCACCGCGCGGCGGGCGGGAACGCCGCCGTTGCCAGCTGCCGCCTGGGCCGGGCGCTCGCGCAGCGCCGTGCTCACTGGCTCTGGCCCCGGGTGAGAAGCGATTCCGGGCCAGGCGGCGGCGCGGTCTGGTCGATCACGCGGCCGTCGCGCAAGAACACCACCCGGTCGGCCCACGAGGCCAGCTGTGCGTCGTGGGTCACCACCACCGCGGCCACGCCTCGCTTGCACGCCTCGTGCAGCAGGCGCATGACCTCCTCCGCGTTCGCCGAGTCCAGTGCGCCCGACGGCTCGTCAGCGAGCAGCAGGCGGCGCTCTCCCACCACGGCACGGGCGATGGCCACCCGCTGCCGCTCGCCGCCGGATAGCTGGTCGGGATACTGGGACGCCCGCTCACTCAGGCCAAGGCCGTCCAGCGCCCGCAGGCTGGCCGCGCGGGCCGCCTTGGCGGACACGCCGTCGAGTTCCAGCGGCAGGGCGACGTTCTCGGCCGCGGTCAGCCCGGCCAGCAGGTTGAAATCCTGGAACACGAACCCGACCGAGCGGCGCCGCAGCCGGGCCTTGTCGTTGCG
>Ga0182024_10019058_pt1 | contig 12695 bp, 9 predicted proteins | sample P32metaG_FD_120480 | JGI IMG/M metagenome (GOLD analysis project Ga0182024, IMG submission 120480) | Permafrost microbial communities from Stordalen Mire, Sweden - P3-2 metaG (Illumina Assembly) | ecosystem: Environmental > Terrestrial > Soil > Wetlands > Permafrost | place: Sweden: Stordalen... | reverse complement strand
TTGAGGATGATCAGTTCCATCAGGCCGCGGGTGTTCATTAAGACGCCGAGGAGCCCGCTCTGCCGCCAGCTCATGCCGTAAAACCGGCCGGCCAGGGCAACGCCGCCGAACTTCCCGACCACCGCCGTCAGAATGATCAGCCCGCACAGAAGCCAGAGATGCACCGAGCCAAGAAGCCCGAGCTCAGTCCGAAGGCCGGTATAGGCGAAGAACAGCGGCAATAGGAACAAGACGGTGAAGTCTTCGACTTTTTCTGTCAGATGTTTGATGAACGGCCCATCCTTGGGCATCACCGCACCGAACATGAACGCGCCGAAGATCTGATGAATCCCGATCGTGTCAGTCGCCTCGGCGCTGGCGATCAGCAGAAGGAAAATGATCGCCAGAATGCCCTGGGACAAATATCCGCGGGAATCAAAGATCGCCTGCAGCCGGCCAAGAAATCGCCGCACGACGAACACCATGACCAGGACATAGGCCAGAGAGAAGCCGACAGTGGTCATCGCGGATCGCAGGGCGGAGCCGTGGTGGGCTTCGCTGCCAAACCCCTTGAGCTGCGCGATGGCCAGGACGAAGGCCAGAATGCACCAGCCCATGATGTCGTCCATGGCGGCGCAGGTCAGCGCGAGCACGCCGGTGCGCGTCTTGTGAAGATTTCGTTCGGTGAGGATGCGAGCCAACACAGGGAAGGCGGTGATGCTCATTGCCGCGCCCATGAACAGAGCGAGAACCAACGGGCTGGATACATCGCCCGTCACCGAGTGCTGCGTGTGGATGAGCAGTGTGGCAAGCGCGGCGCCGGTTAAGAATGGGATGACAATGCCGACGCTGCCTGTCACGAGTGCCGCCCTCCCCTGGCCGCGCAGCAGCTTTGGATCGAGTTCAAGCCCGACCAGAAACATGAAGAGCATGACGCCGAGTTGGCTCAACACATCCAGGTTCCCGAGCATTGCCGTGGGAAACAGGGCATGCATCCACTTGCCATGATGGACCAGCCCAAGGAGCGAGGGCCCCAGAAGAATGCCGGCGATCATCTCACCGACTACTTGCGGCTGATGAATGAGCCGCATTAGCATTCCCAACAGCCGCGAGAGCGACAGGATCACGGCAATCTGAATCAGCAAAATGTGAATCGCGTTCATGGATGTTTCCGTTTAGGCGCTTTCCTCGGGTTGGCAGGCGAGGAGGGTTGCCGACCGGCAACGACAATTACCCGAGAGCTGATCGAAACGGGATGGCAGAACTGTCGTCGGCTGCGATTTCCTAAGAAGTGACGTTAGAACCCGTCTAGTCGGGGAGCTTGTTCCCCGTTTAACGCGAACACGGGGAGCAAGCTCCCCGGCTACACGGTGCGGCCCCAGCGGACGAATTTATCCGGGCCACAAAATGGACTCGATCTCGACCTCCTTCAACGGTTGCGGCGCCGGGCGCAACTTGATTCTTTTTTGGGGGTCTGATACGGTTTGCGGTATCCCGCGAGCGCCGATGGCTGTTCGCCCCATGGGGCGAATTCGCGCCTCCCGCACCGGCCGGAGCCGTTCGTGATTCAGCGGCGTTGGAGAACCACCTTGACTCGTCACCGCCTGCCCCTTTTATCGGCCATCGTCTGTTCAGCGGCATTCCTTTCCGCCCCGGCGCTGGCCGATCGAATCCCCAGCAGCGTCAAGTCTTCCAATTCCCCTTCGCATGCGGTTATCCAGGCATTTATTGACCCGCAGATGAAGAGCCTCTCGGCGGAGGATGCACAAACTCAGAAGACCGCCCGCGAAGCGCTCATCTTTGAGTCCGGCGGCCATAGCGGGGCCAGCGCCTCGCCGGAATATGGGACGGAATACGCCGCCGATCTGGCCAAGGGGCTGACGAACGCTTTGCAGTCCCGCAGCATTCGCACGCGGCTTAACGCGGGGGTGGTGGCCACGACGGTTGCCGGCTTGGTTTATCATGACGGCGGTTCGGCCGCGGCGCTACAGCCTGTCGTCGAGGCGCTTCTGAAGGACAAGCAGGCGGCTATCGTGCTTTGGGGCGCCAAGGCCGCCAAGTACGTAATCGCGTCGGAGATTCAGAACGGCGCCAATTCCGCGCCGCTGGCCGCGGCATTGGTCAAGGCCGTGAAGGAGCACGGCGAGTCCGGGCCCGTCATTGAAGAAGCATTCAACTCCCTCACGCTTGAAGGCAGTTCCTTCGAAAAGCTCAAAGGCGCCCCTCAGTTTCAGCAGGGAGCGGTCGACGTCATTCCGTCCATCCTCGACCTGGTGGCCTGGCGCGGCGAGCAATATAAGGGCGGTGGAAGCGTCCCCAGCCCGCTGGCGGATCGGCCTGTCACCGTCTTTCTGCCGGTGACCGCCTTTAGCACCGTCAATGCCAAACCGGCCACGCTGAATCGCGCCTTAAAGGTCATGGGCGAGACGACCTGCTCCACGGTTCGCTCGCTGGCCAACGGCAATTCGACACCTGATCTTCTCGATATGGTCAAAGCCGACGGCAATGCCTTCGACACTTTTGGCCAGCAGTTGTCAAATGCAGACGTACAAAAGGCCGGCAAGGCGATCGAGGAGATGAGCCAGAACACCGACCCGACGAAGATGAACAAGCTCTGTGATGACCTGGCTGCCGCCCTCAAGACCGTCGGCGTGAACATCGCCAACGACAATGGCCCCGGTGCCGGCGAAAACCCTCCCACGCCGGCCCTTGCCGGGACCACCAAATAGCCGTTTCAACCCTTCATGCTTCGCCTGCTGATCATCCCTGCGGTCCTGCTGGCGTTCCTGGCCGGGGCGATGGTTTGGTCGCACAGCGGGCAAGGCCCTCCTGCCGATTTCACCTACGTCTGCCCCGCCGAAAACAAGACGCTGGACATCGGGGTGATGTCCTGGATGCAGGACATTCGCGTCGCTTACGCGCTGTGGGAAGGTCTTTACACGCCTGACCCCACGACGCTCGAGCCGGTGCTCGGGTGTGCCGACCGTGTCGAGACCAACCCGGACAAAACGGTCTACATCTTTCACATCCGAAACGAAGCGCGCTGGACCAACGGCGACGACCTGAAGGCAACCGATTTCGTCTTCGCCTGGCGAAGGATGATCGAACAGCCGGGCGAATACACCTATCTGCTCTACTATCTTAAAGGCGCCAATGCCTACGGCCACGCGTACCTGGATTGGAAAGCCGCCGTCGCGCAGTGGGGAAAGACGCACCGGAGCAATGACGGATCCTCACCGCCGCCCGCGCCAGCCTTCGATCTCGGAGTCGAGGCCGTTTCCGGCAAGACGCTGAAAGTCACCCTGGCCAATCCCGTTCCCTATTTCCCGGCATTGTGCGCGTACATTCCCTTCTTCCCGCAGCACGAGGGCTGCATGAAGGATTATGCGCAGCTCGACGACACCAAAACCTACATCGCATCGTACGATCAGAAATTCACGCGTCCGCCCAACCTGGTCACCAACGGCCCGTACCGGCTGGCCGATTGGTCATTCAAGCGGCGCGTGCGGCTGATTGCCAGCGATCATTACTGGAATCGCAAAACCGTTAGAAGCCACATCATCGACCAAATCTATGCCGGGGATGGCCTGGCGGCGTTTCGACTCTATGACAGCGGAGGCGGGAACTGGCTCACCGACGTCGACAGCACCCTGGTGCCCGAGCTCCTGGCCACCGGGCGCAAAGACCTCAACCTCTTCCCCGCCTTCGGCACATATTGGTACGAATTCAACTGCCATGCGAAGCTGCCGGATGGGCGGGACAACCCGGTGGCGGACCGGCGCGTGCGCCGCGCGCTGGGAATGGCCATCGACAAGACGCCCGTCGTCAAGGACGGCACGCGGTCGGGCGAAGTGATCGCGCGCGATTACGTGCCGGTCGGCGTCTTTCCAGGATATCACTCGCCGCCCGGACTCCCCTACGATCCCGAACAGGCGCGCCGCCTGCTCGCCGAGGCGGGTTATCCGAACGGCGCCGGGTTTCCGCGGCTTAGCCTCATGTTCTCCAGCGACAGCCCTTCGATGAAGAACGTCGCCCAAATCGTCCGAAGGCAATGGCAGGAGCAACTGGGAATTGAGGTAGACCTGGAGGGAATTGAGATCACCGTCTTCGGCGCCCGGCTGCACAGCCACGACTTTGCCATCTCGGCCGGCGACTGGTTCGGCGATTACGACGACCTCTCCACCTTCACCGACTTGTTCAGCTCATCCAGCGAAAACAACAATCCCGACTGGCGCAGCCCCGAGTACGATCGCCTGCTCGCCCAAGCGGCAAGCGAAGCAGATGCGCAGAAGCGATTGACCCTTCTGTCGAACGCCGAGAACCTCATGCTAGAAGACGCGCCCATCGTGCCGCTCTACTTCGGCGTGGGTCGATATCTCATCCATCCCAACGTCCACGGCATCCCGCTGGATGCGCGCCAAACGGTGATGCTGCAAGGCGTCTGGGTGGATCACCCATGACCAAGTTCCTTCTCTGGCGGCTGGTTCAGTTCCCGCTGATCCTGGCCATCATCTACGTCATCACGTTTCTGTTGGCCTGGGCTGCGCCCGGATCGCCCTTCGATCGCCCCGACCGCAAACTCGATCCGGTCGCCAAGGCGCAGCTTGAGAAACAATTCCATGCCGAGCATTGGTACACGTTTCTGGCCTATTACCCGCTGCAAATGGTCCAGGGCAATCTGGGGCCGAGCATGGAATACAAGGGGTGGTCGGTGAATGACGTGCTGCGCGAGTCGCTGCCGATCTCGGTCACGTTGGGACTCTTTGCGATGGCGATTGGCTTGCTGGCCGGCTCATTCGTCGGCGCGCTGGCGGCGGTGCGCCGCGGAGGCGTCTATGACTACGCCAGCCTGATTGCCGCCCTGGCCGGCATCAGCTTGCCGGGGTTTGTCGTCGCGGGGCTTCTGGTCGTCATTTTTTCCGATCAGCTCAAGTGGTTTCCCAGCGCCGGCTGGGGCGGGATCAGCCACATGGTCTTGCCGGCAGTTGCCCTCTCGCTGATGCCGATGGCCTACATTGCGCGGCTTACCCGCGCCAGCATGATCGATGTGCTGGGCGCCGACTACGTGCGCACCGCCCGCGCCAAGGGTATGACCCGAACCAGCGTGATCTGGAAGCACTGCTTCCGCAATGCATTCCTGCCGGTCTTCAGCTTCCTCGGCCCCGCCGCCGCCTCGACCCTCACCGGCTCGTTCGTCGTCGAACAAGTCTTCAACATCAACGGCCTTGGCTGGCACTTCGTCAACAGCGTCAAAAACCGCGACCAGACCCTCATCCTCGGAACGGTGATGGTTTATTCCGTGTTCCTGCTGACCTTCAACTTGCTAGTAGACGTCGGCTACGTCTTCATCGATCCGCGGATCGACGTGACGGCCAGGGCATGAAAACGGAGCAAGGACGCGCCCCAAAGCGAATCCTCGTTTAGCCGGAGCCGCCAGGCCCGTTCGTATCTACCCGAAAAAGACACCGCGTGGCCGCGGAGGCTAAACGAAAGACAATCCGGTTTTCGACTGAGAGCTACAACTAACAACTGCTTCCTTCCCATTGTATAACACCTCGCTTGCATGACCGCCCTGGCCCCCGAGATCACGCATCAGATGTCGCCCATGGCCGAGGCGCCTGACCGCCTTTGGCGGCGGGCGGTGGGGAACAGCCGCATCCTCATTGGCGGCGCCATCCTTCTGGTGGTCTTTCTCGCCTGCCTCGTCTCGCTCCCCTGGACGACGTCCAAGAGCAGCCCGCTGTTCTACGACCAACAACAGACCGGCGCAAGCCAGCTTCCGCCGGCGGCGCATCCATTCAACCGCCTTTTCGGTACCGATGTGCTGGGCCACAGCCTGCTGGGCAGGTGCCTGATGGGCGGGGTGATCAGCCTGAGCATCGGCATCGCCGCGGCGGCGATTTCGGTCGCCCTCGGCGTCAGCGTGGGCTTGCTCGCCGGCTATCGCGGCGGGTGGGTCGACTCGCTCCTCATGCGATCGGTCGACGTCCTCTACGGGCTTCCCTACATCCTCCTGGTCATCCTCTTCACCATCGCTCTCAAGGATCCGCTCACTTCGCTTGTTAATCATCTGCACTGGGGCACGTCTCATTGGGTGTCGGCGCCAATGGCCGCAAATCTCATGGTGCTGTTCCTAGCCATTGGCCTGGTGAGCTGGCTGACGATGGCCCGCGTCGTGCGCGGCCAGGTGCTTTCCCTCCGTGCCCAGCCCTTCATCGAAGCCTGCAAAGCGACCGGACTAAAGGAATGGCGAATCTTCACCCGCCACCTTTTGCCCAACCTCGTCGGCCCGGTGATCGTCTACGCGACGCTGACGGTGCCGTCGGCCATTTTGCAGGAATCGTTCCTGAGCTTCCTCGGCATCGGCATCCAGCCCCCGCTGCCGACCTGGGGCAGCCTGGCCAGCGACGGGCTCAACCCTGCGCTGAATCCGATCCACAGCCGCTGGTGGCTGCTGCTCATCCCGTGTACGTTTCTGGCCGTAACGCTCCTGAGCCTCAACTTCATGGGCGACGGCCTGCGAGACCTCTTCGACCCCAAACGCGAAGCGGCGAAGATCTGAAACCGTAACCGCCATCGAACCGACGTGAGGACTGAATGGGCAATCGCTTCGGAGTGAAAGACTTCTTCGTGATGACGCTTCTGGTCGTGCTCGTCATCTCGGTCTGGCTTTCGATGAAGCAGCGGGATCGCGAATGGGAAGTGATGCAGTCGATCCACAACCAGGGGGACAGCCAAAGCCACGAGTTGGCCCAAATTCGCCGATTGCTTGCCCAGGGAATCCAGGTGACCGGAATGTCGCCGACGACCCAGGGATCGGAAGCGTCGCAGGCCGGCGACCCGTTCAAGTATGTGAAGCAAGCCGAGGCGATGCCCGACTATGCGACCGGCGACTGGTTCATCGACAATCTGCAGACGAAGGTCGGCGTTCTCACGCCGCTGGTCTCCACCGATCTTTACGCAACCGTCGTTCAGGGGCGCGTGCTCGAATCACTCGCGTTTCTCGACCCAAACACCCTGGAGTACCTCCCGCAGTTGGCCACGTCCTGGCAGATGGCCAACAACGGGATGGAATACACGTTTCAGTTGCGCCGCGGCGTGACGTTCTCAGACGGTGAGCCCTTCGGGGCCGACGACGTCGTCTTCACGTTCAACTGGACAATGAATCCCAAGGTGCAGGCGCCGCGAGATAGGGCCTACCTGGAAAAGATCAAATCGGTGGAAAAGAAAGGCGACTACGAGGTCGTCTTCCACTTCAAGGAGCCCTATTTCCAAAGCTTTGACCTGGCATCGGGGATGAACATCCTGGCCCGCCATTTCTACAGCAAGTACACGCCGGAGCAGTACAACCAAAACCCAGGGCTGCTAATCGGGACCGGCCCATATAGACTCAGCGATCCATCGAGCTGGCGGCCGGGCCAGCGCATCGAACTATTCCGCAACGATCAGTATTGGGGCGAAACGCCCTCGTTCGATCGCATCATCTACGAGCAGGTCGAGACCGAGACCGCAAGTCTGACGATGTTCAGGAACGGCGAATCGGACACGTTTAGCGCGCAGCCCGAGCAATACCGGATGCTTCTCAAGGACCAGGATCTGATCAAGCACACCCAACACTTTGAATTGTCATCGCCGTTAAGCGGGTATATTTACGTTGGCTGGAACCAATCGCGCAATGGGAAGCCCACGCTATTTTCCGACAAGCGGGTCCGCCGCGCGATGACGATGCTTACTGATCGACAGCGGATCTGCGATGAAGTCATGCTCGGGTATGCCACGCCCGCCGACGGCCCATTCGATCCACTGGGAAAGCCGCAGCGCGCGCCGGATCTAAAGCCGTGGCCCTTTGATCCCTCCGCGGCAAAAGCCCTGCTCAAGGAAGCCGGGTTCGAGGACCGCAACGGCAGCGGCGTGCTTCAAAGCCCGGACGGGCACCCCTTCGAGTTCAAACTGACCTACCCCGCCAAGGGCGAGACCTATGAGCGCGTTGTTCTGTTCATCAAGGATAGCTTCGCCCAGGCCGGCATTAAGGTTGACCTCGACCCGACCGACTTCCCCATCATGATCGATCGCATCAACAAACGTGATTTCGAGGCCATCAGCCTCGGATGGAGCGCCGAGCCTGAGGATGATCTGTATCAGGCGTTCGATTCGAGCCAGATCAAGGACGAGGGGGACGACTTCATCTCGTACGCAAACCCGGAACTCGACAAGCTGATTGAAGAGGCAAGATCGACCGTCGATGAGCCAAAACGAATGAAGCTGTGGCAACAATGCAGCCGCATCATTCACGAAGACCAGCCGTATACGTTTTTGTATCGAAACAAGTCGCTGTCATTCATGGCCGGACGGATCAAAGACGTCTCCACTTCCAAACTCGGTCTCAATGCCATTCAGCGATACAACATGCCGATCCCGTGGTTCGTCCCCAAAGCATCACAAAAGTGGGGAAAGTGATCGGCCATGACCACGTACATCATTCGCCGATTGCTCCTTTTCATCCCCGTGCTGCTCGGGATGACGATCGTGGTCTTTGCGACGGTCGCCCTTTCGCCTGGAGGAACCGGTGCGAGCCTGCTGGCGCGGGAGGGAGGCATGGACCCGCGCGCTCGAAAGGCGATCGAAGCCTATTACAACAAGCGGTACGGCCTCAAAGACCCGCTTCCGGTTCAATACTTCCGCTGGCTCAACGAGGTATCGCCAATCGGTTTTCACCAGAACGAAGACGGCTCACGTGGAAGGTTTGGCATCAAGATGCCTGATCTCGGAGAAAGCCTCGTCCGTCATCGGCCAATCATTGACCTGGTGAAGGAATGCCTCCCAATTACGGTTCTCCTGAACGTGATCACCATTCCGATCATCTATGTCATTGCGATCGTGGCAGGAATTCGCGCGGCGCAGAAGCGGGGAAAGTTCGCCGATATCGGAATGGGCTCGGTCCTACTGGGCCTCTGGTCGTTTCCGCAAATGCTTGCCGGCGTCCTGGCCATCGGGTTTCTCGCCAGCCGGCAATATGCCAAGCTCTTCCCGACCAACGGGCTGCACGATCTTCGAAGCGGCAGCATGCCGTTTTTACCCGCTTTCACTCCAGTTGGCTTCAACCCCGGTTGGATGCTCGACATGGGATGGCACTTGGTGCTCCCTGTGCTTTGTCTCTGCTATGTCAGCTTCGCGTTTCTGGCCAAGTTGGAGCGCGGAGCGATGCTGGAAAACATCGCGCTGGACTATGTGAGGACGGCCCGCGCAAAAGGATTACCCGAGCGAACGGTCCTCTTACGCCATGTCTTTCGCAACAGCCTGATTCCTCTCATTACAGTCGCGGTCAATATCCTGCCCGCCCTGCTTGGCGGCGCGGTTGTGATTGAATCGATCTTCGGGATCGACGGGATGGGGAAATTGACGGTCGACGCGGCGCTGATGCATGACCGCGAGCTGGTGCTCTCGGACGCGTTGGTACTCGGGTTCGTCGGGATTGTTGCCTATCTGGTGGCGGACATCGCCTACGTGCTGGCCGACCCGAGGGTGAGTTATGACTAACGCCGCCATGGCCGGCAGCTTGGCCGCAATGCCGGGCGAGGCGCCGCGGCCAGAGCCGGCGCCCTCGCCGCGCGGCCTCGCGCGGCGCGCCGTGGACGATACCCTTGCGTCGTGGCGGACAAAAACGGGCCTTGCGTGGATCGCGATCGTCGCGTTCTGCGCGGTGTTCGCGCCATTTCTCGCCAACAGCTATCCACTTGCCGTCAAAATGAACGGGAATTGGTCGAGCCCGGCCATCAAGCATCTCACGCCTGTCGATTGGACTTTGCTCGTCGTCGCGTTCTGCGGAGTCATCACGCTGGGCCTTTCGCGGCTCACGTTCTTCCGGAAGCTTTTGGTTCTCCTGCTGATTCTCGCGGTCGAACTGCCCTTGGCATTCCTCTTTGTGCATCCGCCGATTGTCGATGTTTTTCAGGAATACCGCGATCTACAACGCCAAGGCAGGTTGCAGGCCGTGATTGGTTGCCCGATCCCCTATTCTCCGACCGATCGGCTCCGCGACCACCCGGACGCGCGCCTGACCCCCCCAAGCCGCGAACATCTCTTTGGCGTTGACATGAATGGCTCTGATGTTTTGAGCGCAATGATTCATGCCTGTCGCATTGCCATGGCGATCGGGTTCATCTCGACAGGAATTGCCGTCGTCATCGGAGTCGTCATCGGGGGGTTGATGGGGTATTTTGTCGGGTGGGTGGACCTGTTTGGGATGCGGTTTATTGAGGTCTTCGAGGCGATCCCCACGCTCATCCTGCTCATCACTTTCGTCGCGTTCTTCGGTCATAATCTCTACCTGATGATGGCGATCATCGGCCTGACAGGCTGGACGGGCAACGCGCGATTCATCCGGGCCGAATACCTGAGGCTTCGTAATCAGGACTTCGTCCAAGCAACCATTGCCGCGGGATTGCCCCTTCGATCCATCTTATTCCGCCACATGTTGCCCAATGGGGTCTCTCCAGTCATTGTGAGCGCGACCTTCGGCATCGCCTCAGCCATTCTCTTTGAAAGCACGCTGAGCTTTCTTGGCCTTGGCTTGATCGATGAACCCAGTTGGGGGCAGATGCTTAATCAAGCGGCTGGAGTTTCCGGGACCTTTACATGGTGGATGGCGGTCTTTCCCGGCCTGGGAATTTTTTTGACGGTCTTCGCCTATAACCTGATTGGGGAAGCGCTGCGGGATGCGCTCGACCCCCGGCTTCACGGAATCGAGTAATGCAACAGCCGCTTCTGGAAATTAAAAACCTCGGCATCGGATTCAGCACTGAACGAGGTCGCATTCAGCCGGTTCGCGACGTGTCGTTTTCCATTTATCCGGCTCAAACATTCGCCCTCGTCGGCGAGAGCGGGTGCGGGAAATCCGTCACGTCGCTGTCGATTCTTCGGCTGATCCCAGAGCCGCCGGGCAAGTATTTGGGAGGGGAAATTCTATTCGGCGGTCGTGACCTTCTCAAACTGCCCGAGCATGAGATGCGCTCCGTTCGCGGCAAAGAGATCGCGATGATTTTTCAGGAGCCGATGACGTCGCTGAATCCGGTTTACACCATCGGCGATCAGATTGCCGAGGCGGTGACGTTGCATCAGCACGTATCCCAGGATCAGGCATACCGCATCGCGGAGGATGCGCTGCATGATGTGGGCATCGCCGACCCGCATCGGCGGCTGCGCGAGTATCCGCACCAGATGTCCGGGGGCATGCGGCAGCGGGTGATGATTGCCATGGCCCTGTCGTGCCAGCCCAAGCTGCTAATCGCGGATGAGCCGACGACGGCGCTGGATGTCACGATTCAGGCGCAGATCCTCGAGCTGCTCCGCAAGCTCCAGCGCGAGCGCGGGATGTCGATCCTATTGATCACGCACGACCTGGGCGTGGTCGCGGAAAATGCCGACGTGGTGGCGGTGATGTACGCCAGCCGGATCGTCGAGGTGGCGACGGTGGAGGATCTGTTCGACCGGCCGCAGCACCCGTACACCGAGGGATTGTTTCGATCGGTGCCGAAGCTGGGCCGCGATACCGAGCGGCTGGAAACGATCCCGGGCCAGGTGCCTAATCCGGCGCGGTTTCCCTCCGGTTGCAAATTTCACACGCGCTGCCCGCGAACGCGGGCGCTGGCGGCGCAATCGCAGCCGCAGGACGTGGTGACCATTCACACCGGCGAGGAGCAGGCGAAGGTGATGCGGGTGTGCCAGCAGGACGAGCCGGACCTGCGCGAGGTGCTGCCAAAACACTGGGCGGCATGTCACTTTGCGGAAAACTTCGCGACGGCGGCGCAGACGGTGCCGCAGTTGGAGCATCGCCGAGAAGTGGTGCCTGACATGGTTGATGTGTCGGCGGGCGCTGCACCGGGGGGCTCTGGTCATGCAGGAAATTTCACAGTGAGCTAGACGGCACAGCAACGCCAGACAAGAACGGCCCTCACGAACCTGGTCGGGGTATAATTAATCCGATGTCCGCGACTCTCATACAACCTCTCCGACCGTCCGCCGTGTACACCAGCGAGCCGCTGTTTCCGCTTACCGTGGACCAGTACCACGAGCTGATCCGGTCCGGCAAGCTGACGGAAGCCGACCCGGTGGAACTCCTGGAAGGAATCCTGGTTTTCAAAATGCCGAAGAATGCGCCGCACGCGACAAGCAACGCATTGGCTCGTCGTGAGATCGAGTCGAAGCTTCCCGCGGGCTGGCACTATCGTTCGCAAGAGCCAATTACGCTGACGGACGGCGAGCCGGAGCCGGACGGGGCGGTGGTTCGTGGGCGGATCGAGGACTACGCCTCGCGCCATCCGGGGCCCGCGGAGGTCGCGCTGCTCATTGAGGTCGCCGACTCAAGCCCTGATCGGGATCGGGGCATCAAGCTCCGAAGTTATGCTCGTGCCGGCGTTTCAGAATACTGGATCGTGAATCTTTCCGAGCGACGGGTGGAAACATACGCCGATCCCGACAGCGCGGGCGGCTTCCCGAGTTACCGTCGGGCCTTGCTCTTCCCGGCCGGATCGTTGGTGCCGCTGGTGATTGCCGGCCATCGCTTGGGGGAACTCGCGGTAGCCCAGATGCTTGCATGACGACAGAGCGAACCGCGCCGGAGAGAATTTGATGAATGATGCTCTTGCGAACGTCGTCGCGTACGAACGGCCGAAGGAAAAGACGTTCGCTGCGCCGCCCGAGAGCGATTCGCCGCTGCT
>Ga0182024_10019057_pt1 | contig 12695 bp, 10 predicted proteins | sample P32metaG_FD_120480 | JGI IMG/M metagenome (GOLD analysis project Ga0182024, IMG submission 120480) | Permafrost microbial communities from Stordalen Mire, Sweden - P3-2 metaG (Illumina Assembly) | ecosystem: Environmental > Terrestrial > Soil > Wetlands > Permafrost | place: Sweden: Stordalen... | reverse complement strand
CGGAGCTCAGCTGGCCTTCTCTGATCAGCGGCAGCGCCAGGGCCGCGAGCACGACGGTGCGACCGATCCAGTGCACGCGCCCGCCGCGGGCCATCACGCCGCTGCCGATTGCCGCCAGCCACAACAGGCTCAGCGCCGTCACCCGCTGGTCCTGCAGGCCGATGATCAGGATCGCGGCCGCTCCGGCAAGCGACTCCTCGATCCTCAGCCAGCGCATTCGAGGGGCGTATAGATGCACCATTGCCGTCAGGGTGATCGTGATAAAGCCCGCGACTCCAAGTGCGGGGTGGGCCAGCAAGCTTGGCTGGACGAGGATCAATGTGATACCTCCCAGCCCCACCGTCGCGCGAGTAATGGCCGCGGTTCGCCGCGCACGCAGGATGTGGTCGTCGCTCTCGATAGCGACCGCACCTTCGAGCAGGGCCATGGCGGGGGTCTCGGCTTCTTCTTATTCTTACTTTATGAAGAAGGTAGTCCTTGGACCGGTGGTAGTTCGATTTCGGTATGGGGAACTTTGAATCCCGATAAAGGGAATCTCGTGCTCTGAGAGCGCCTGTGGATGACCTCAGGCCTGTTGCAGCGCGGTGCCGCTCTCGATGAGCCGGTCGGCCTCGGCGGCGTGCGCGGCGAAGGCGTCGATCAGGCGCGGCCACAGCATACGCGGCAGGTCATGGCCCATGCCCTCGATCATCATCAGCCTTGCCCCTGAAATCGCGCGGGCCGTCGCGCGGCCCCCGGAGGGCGAGACCAGCGGATCGACGCTGCCGTGGATCACGAGCGTCGGTGCGGTAACACGCTTTAGCTCCGCGGTGCGGTCGCCCGAGGCGATGATCGCGGCGAGCTGGCGCCCGGTCCCCGTGCGGTCGAGCTCGCGGTCGAAGGAGAGCGCGGCGATCCGGCGCGTGCCCTCGATGTCCTGAGGGATGCCGCGGGAGCCGACTTTGGCGAACAGACGCGCGGCGTGCTCGATAAACGCATCGCGCTGCCGGGGAGCCTTGCGCAGGAAGATCGCATAGCTCGAGAGCGCCGGTCGCCCGACCCAGCGCCCGCCGGTGCTGGACATCATCGATACCAGCGAGCGCACCCGCATGGGATGCTTCGCCGCGATGCTCTGCGCGATCATCCCGCCCATCGAGGCCCCGATCACGTGCGCCTGATCGATTTCCAGCTCGTCCAGCAGGCCCACTGTGTCCTGGGCCATGTCCGCGAGTGTGTAGCGCGCGGGAACCGAGTAGCGCAGCAGCTGGCCGAGTGAGGGCGGCGGGCCCTGCAGATGGGTGGAGCGGCCGATGTCGCGATTGTCGAAGCGGATCACGTACAGCCCGCGCGCGGCGAGCTCCTCGCAGAAATCCTCCTGCCAGGCGACCATCTGGGCGCCCAGGCCCATGATCAGCAGCGCCGCCGGATCGGCGGGGTCGCCAAAGGTCTCGTAGCAGAGGGTTATCCCATCGCCGACGTCGCAGAGTAGCTCGGGCATAACCATCGACTGTAGCGCCGCGGCGCGAGGTTCTGAGGCCCACGGAAGATCCACAAGAGAACCCGGTGTTTCGGCGGCGTGACTTTCCTGTCAGCCGCCGCCGTGCACCGCTAGGATCGGTTCGATGGAGCAGCCCGAGATCAGCAAGCTGTCGATCGACACGATTCGCGGTCTCGCGATGGACGCGGTGCAGAAGGCCGACTCGGGCCATCCCGGCACCGCGATGGCGCTCGCGCCGCTGGCGTACACGATCTTCGAGCGCTTCCTCCACGCCGACCCGGCCGCGACGGATTGGCCCAATCGCGACCGCTTCGTGCTGAGCTCGGGCCACGCCTGCGTGCTGCAGTATTCGTTGCTGCACCTCACCGGCTACGAGCTGAGCCTCGAGGACCTCGAGCAGTTCCGCCAGTGGGGCTCGCGCACGCCGGGCCATCCCGAGCGCGGGCACACGCCCGGGATCGAGGTCACGACCGGGCCGCTCGGGCAGGGCTTCGCCAACGCCGTCGGCATGGCGATCGCCGAGCGCTTTCTCGCCGAGCGCTTCAACCGCCCGGGCCAGAAAGTCGTCGACCACCACACCTACGCGATCTGCTCCGACGGGGACCTGATGGAGGGCATCAGCCAGGAAGCCGCCTCGATCGCCGGGCACTTCGGGCTCGGCAAGCTGGTGGTCTGCTACGACGACAACCGCATCACGATCGACGGCTCGACGACGATCAGCTTCGACGGCGAGAACCACGCGGCACGCTTGGAAGCAGAGGGCTGGCACGTGCAGCGGGTTGAGGACTCCGAGGATCTCGACGCGCTGCGGGACGCGCTGGCCGCGGGGCGCGACGAAGCCGAGCGCCCGTCGTTCATCGCGATCCGTTCGCACATCGCCTACCCCGCGCCCAACGCCGTCGACACGGCCGCCTCGCACGGATCTGCACTCGGCGAGGATGAGGTGCGCGCGACGAAGGAGGCGATGGGCTTCGACCCCGACCGTCACTTCTGGGTGGACGAGCGCGTATACGAGCACATGGGCCTGCGCGACTCGGGCGCGAAGGCGCGAGGGGAGTGGCAGGAGCGCTACGAGGCCTGGCGGGAGGGCTCCCCCGAGCTGGCCGCGGACTGGGACCTCGCCTGGGCGGGGCGCCTGCGCGACGGCTGGCACGAGACGCTGCCGAAGTTCGAGGCCGGCGAGAAGCTCGCCACGCGCGCGGCCGGGCAGCAGGTGATGGCGGCATTTGCCGAGCACGCCCCGACGATGATCGGCGGCGCGGCGGATCTGGTCGAGTCGACAAAGACCCTGTTCGAGGGCGCCGGCGAGTTCTCGAAGGTCCATGCTGGACGCAACGTGCCGTTCGGCATCCGCGAGCACGCGATGGGCGCGATCGTCAACGGCGCCGCCGCCCACGGTGGGATCGTCTCGCCGTACGGCTCGACGTTCCTGATGTTCTCCGACTACATGCGCGGGTCTGTGCGCCTGTCGGCGTTGATGGGGCTTCCGGTTGTCTGGGTGTGGACGCACGACTCCGTCGGCCTCGGCGAGGACGGGCCGACGCACCAGCCGGTCGAGCACTACGCCTCGCTGCGCGCGATCCCGAAGCTGTGGGTGATCCGCCCCGGCGACGCGAACGAGACGACCCAGGCGTGGCGCGTGGCGCTGGAGCGCGAGGATGGGCCGGTCGCACTGCTGCTCTCGCGCCAGGGGGTGGAAACGCTCGATCGCTCCGAGCTCGGGGCCGCGGAGGAGCTCGAGCGCGGCGGGTACGTGCTGTGGGATACCGGTGACGGGTCGGCCGCGCCCGAGCTGATCCTGATCTCCACGGGCGCCGAGGTGCCCCCGACGCTGCAGGCCGCGCGGAAAGTGGCCGAGGAGCAGGGGATCGGGGTACGCGTGGTGTCGATGCCGTGCATCGAGCTGTTCGAAGCGCAGACGCAGGAGTACCGCGATCAGGTGCTTCCCCCGGAGACGACGGCGCGGCTGGCGGTGGAGCCGGGTGCGAGCATGAGCTGGTGGAAGTGGGTGGGCTCGGGCGGAGACGTGCTCGGGATCGACCGCTTCGGCGCCTCGGCGCCGGGTACGAGGGTCTTGGAGGAGCTGGGCTTCACTGTCGAGAACATCGCGGCTCGCGCCGGCGCGCTTTTGGACGGGAAGGCGCGATCGCGATGAGCTCCTCGCCGATGACTCATCTGTCAGCGCTCGGCCAGAGCGTGTGGATCGACTTTCTCTCGCGCGAATCGATCCGCGAGGGTCACCTACAGCACCTGATCGACGAGGACTCCGTGGTCGGAGCCACCTCGAACCCGACGATCTTTCAGAAGGCGATGACGGCGGGGAACGCCTACGACGAGCAGCTGCGCAAAGAGGCCGGGCGGGGGAGCAACGTCAGGGAGACGTTCTGGGCGCTGGCCGAGCGCGACATCGAAGACGCCTGCGACCTGTTCCGTCCGGTCTGGGATGGGGGGGCCGGCCGCGACGGCTACGTCTCGCTCGAGGTCGACCCGGGCCTGGCCTACGACACCCTCGCGACCTACCGCGAAGCGATCCGCCTGCACAAGGCCGTCGATCGACCGAACCTGATGGTGAAGATCCCCGCGACCAAGCCGGGCCTCGCCGCGATCGAGGACGTGATCGCGAAGGGGCACTCGATCAACGTGACGCTGATCTTCTCGCTGCAGCGCTATGCCGACGTGGCCGAGTCCTACACGCGCGGGATCGAGCGGCTCATCGCCGCGGGCGGTGATCCGAGCACGGTCGCCTCGGTGGCGAGCTTCTTCGTCTCGCGGATCGACACCGAGGCCGACCGGCGGCTGGACGAATTGAATCCCGCCCACCCCCACGACGAGCTCAAGGGCAAGCTCGCGATCGCCAATGCGAAGCTGGCCTACCAGCACTACAAGCGCGCGTTCACCGGCGAGCGCTGGGAGTACCTTGCCGGCAAGGGCGCCACGCCGCAGCGCGTGCTGTGGGCGAGCACCTCGACGAAGAATCCGGCTTACCGGGACACGATGTACGTGGAGGAGCTGATCGGAGCAGACACGGTGAATACGATGCCGGAGGAGACGATCTCCGACTTCCAGGACCACGGTAAGCCGGCGCCCCGTTTGGAGCAGGGAGTCGCTCAGGCCACGCGGCTGCTGGAGGAGCTTGCTGCGGTGGGCGTCGACTACGACGACCTGACGGACACGCTCGAGCGCGAGGGCGTGGAGAAATTCTCTGCATCCTTCGACGAACTGCTCAGGGCGCTGGGCGAGAAGCAGGCGGCGCTGGCCTGAGCACTCAGGAGTAGGGGATTGGGATCAGGACCGCGATCCGCAGTGGCCCCGCCGGGAACGAAAGGGCGTCGAGCGTGAACACGCGGAAGGTGTGCCCGCGATAGTGATAGAGGCCGCTCGCGGGAACGGATGAGAACCCGCCCACCCCGGGGCCGAGGCTGTTCTTTACCAACGTGGGATGAGGGGAGTTCAGGGAGTTCATATACATGAGGACGTCGAGGCCGACCAACCGCTTGACGAGTCGTAGGTAGCCTTCGTCGTCCTGGATCGAGAGCACGAGTTCACCGATCCGCTTGCCGTGCAGGCGCAATGGTGTGTGCACGGGCGCGAGCACGTACGGGCCGCCGACGTCGGCAAGTAGCCGTCCCCCGCTGCCGAGCACGCGCAGACGCACGATGTGGCTGTGGTCGTAGACGAGACTGACGACCGCCTTGCGGGTGGTGGTCGGGTTGCGTTCGGCCACCGCCTTCAGGAGGGTGCTGTTCTGTTGAGCGCGACGGACCTGGATCAGCGCATGCGGCCCGCCCTCGCCGGCGTAGATCAGGGCCGCCACTCGGCTGAGCGTGTTGACGAGCGTGTCCTGAGTGGTGGCCCCGCAGATACGCGCGGTCGAGTTGACAGACCTCAGCAGGTAGACCCGCAGCGAGCCGGAGGGGTAGACCGAGGCGGGGAACGAAGCGTACTGAAAGACGGTCCCGTGCTCGGTCAACGTGCCCGCCGGCGGAAGTTCGCCTGCCGGCATCGCAAACGAGCCGTCAAGGCTGTGGTTGCCCTCGCGCAGGGCGATGTCGCCCTCAACGACGCCCTTCATCTCGGAAAGGAAGCCGCCATCCGCCCACACACTCGTCACGAAGCTCGCGATCGGGACGCCCGTGGCGCTGAGGATCGACCCGTGCAGCGGCGCGAGCGCGCCTTCGGAACCGACGTCGGCGAGGGTCTGGCTGCCGCTGAGCACCGTCAGGTTCGTCAGATGCCCGCTCGCGAGCAGCGCCTGTGCGGCCGCGCGCGCGGCCGCCGCGTCGCCGCGTTCGACGGCTTCGCGCAGCGCGCGCGAGCCCTTAATCAGGCGCATCGCGATTTCGGTGCGTTCGCTGGAGACGCCCTCGTCGTAGATGCGCTGCGTTACCTGGTTGAGCGCTCCGAGCACGGTCGCGCCGCAGGCGCTGGAGGCTCCGCCCAGCTGGGGATTGCCGCTCGCATGCGCGGGGGCGCCACCCCCGACACTCGCTGCGTAACCGATCGCGAACGCGACGAGCAGCGCGAACGCGACCGCAGCGCGCTTGGCGCTCAGATGTGTGGCCATCCGCGTGAACATCCCCAGGACATCCTACGGCCCGAACATCGACAGGGCCGCAATCGGGTCATACTCACCGGGTGCCCACCGTTCTTCTCACCGGGGCTTCGACGGGCATCGGACACGCAACCGCGCTGCGGCTGGCCGGCTCGGGCTGGACGGTGCTGGCGGGAGTGCGTAAGGCCGCAGACGGCGAGGCGCTGAAGGCCGAGGGTGGCGAGCGCGTCGTTCCGATCATGCTGGATGTGACCGACGCAGCGCAGATCGCGGCGGCGGCCGCGGAGGTGGACGAGCGGGGGAGGCTCGACGCGCTCGTCAACAACGCCGGGATCGGCTTCGGCGGCCCGCTGGAGCTGGTCCCGATCGACGATCTGCGCAACCAGCTCGAGGTCAACGTTCTCGGGCCGGTGGCCCTCACCCAGGCGCTGCTGCCCGCGCTGCGCCGCGCACGCGGGAGGATCCTGTTCATCTCCTCCGTCGGCGGACGCGTGGCGATGGCCTTTACCGCGCCATACGCCGCCTCCAAGCACGCGATCGAGGCGATCGGCGACGCCCTGCGCGTGGAGCTGCGCAGCTCGAACGTGCAGGTGGCCCTGATTGAGCCGGGATCGGTTGCGACACCGATCTGGGATAAGAGCCGCGCGCAGGGTGAGGGCCTGCAGGTCCCCGCGGAGCTGGCCGATCAATACGGCCATGTGTCGGCGGCGATGAACAAGGTTCTGGAGAACACCGAGCGGCGCGGCGTCCCACCCGAGCTGGTGGCGGAGACGATCGAACGGGCACTCACGGCGCGGCAGATGCGGGCTCGTTACCTGGTCGGCCGTGACGCCAAGGCGATGCTGCTTGCGAAGCGGCTGCTGCCAGACCACGTCTTCGACAGCGTCGCTCGGCGCGCGCTCGGCGTCTGAGCGACCGTCACAAAACTATGACGCCGGCGGCGGGTACACCGCCAGCCACGCGAACAGGCTGGTCGTCGCGGCCTGTGTCTGCAGGCTGCCCGGCAGGGCGTCGGCCGTGGGCAGGGTCGCGCCGCTCCAGGAGAGCAGGTAGAGCCCTTCGCCGTCGAGCGCGTGCGCCTGGGCTTCGCGGGCGTTCTCCGCGGCGAGCGTGTACAGCGTGGGGTTGTGGTCGAGCGAGTACAGCGCGAGCATCCACTGCAGGTAGATCGCGTCGTACTGCGGTGAGAAGTCGAGGATTTGGCCGAAGCGCTTCAGCGCGGTCGCCGTGAGTGGCCCGACCCGTTCGCAGTCGGCGGCGTTCGCCGTTGCTTCGCAGAGCAGCGCCTGGGCGTAGATGAGGGGCGACTCGATGTAGTCGATCGGGGTTGGGTTGAGGTTGCTGGCGGCGTAGAGGCCGTTGGTTGAGCTGAAGCCGAGCGTGTTGCCCCAGAGCAGAAACTTTTCCGCCTGGCCGAGGGCGAAGGAGGAGTGCGTCTGCTGGTAGATCAGCGTCGCCAGGAGTGTGTCCGCGGCGAGCGCCTCGCCGGCCTTGTATGGGTGCTCGGTGTTCCACCAGATCCCACCCCCCTGCGGATCCCAGCCGGCAGCCGCGACATAGGCAAGCCCGCGCTGCGCGTCGGTGAGCCAGCGGCGCGTGCCGGTCGCGCGGTAGGCGTTGAAGAACGCGAGACCCCACCAGCCGTTGTCGTCAAACCACGTCTCGGTGTCGGCTTCGCGGTCGCCCGGGTAGGGCGAGTAGCCGGGCAGTGGGCGCAGTCCCCGGTTCAGGTAGCGCTCAGCACCACGGGCGAAGCGCGCCACGGCACGCCTGTTGGCCTGGGTGGGCTGGGCGATCGCGATCGCGTCGAGCGACTGGAACAGCGGCACGATGTCCCAGATCGTGGCTAGCGGATACTTTTCGCGGTCCCGGAGCTGTGCGTCATACCACCCGAGCCGGCGATCGCCCCAGCGCTGCTCGGCGCGTGACACTCCCGTCTGGGCGAGTGAGAGGTAATGCTGCTGGAGGGGAGTCAGCGGCGCCGCACGGGCAGCTCCGCTCAAGGAGAAGAGCGCGAGCGTCGAGAGGATCGAAGCCAAAGCGAACCTTGCCATGTTGATCACAACCCGAGCGTGGGCCGATCGACGCGCCGCGGGACCGCGGGACTGCGAACCGGCTGCCTGGTGGCTCTGACCTGGATACGGTGTAACAGCAGATGAAGATTGATGATTCAACTACACCAGCTGTCCCCGACGCCCAGGTTCCAGGGCCCCACCTGCCGACCCCGCCTTCTGAACGGGGGGCGTGGCTGCTCGCGCTAGCGCTCGGGGGACTCGGTCTGGCTGTGCTGGTGGCGGTACTCACCGGCGTGGTCGGGCGCACGAGCACCGCCGCGCCGCATGCGGCGCCTCCCGCGGTGCTCGTGGCTGCGGTCACTCCGACGCCGAGCGCGGCGCAGTCCGCGAGCGTGCTCGCCGGTGTGGCGGTCGGCCAGGGGTCCGTGGCCGGATCCAACACGGGTAGTTCGCGCGCGGCGCGTGGCAGAGGAAGTGCCCGGCGCTCGCACAGGGCGGCGATCGTCGCGCAGCCGTCGTCCGCACAGCAGCAGCTGGCCGCGAGGCGTCTAGTCGATCAGACCGAAACGGCGATACCGACGCGCTGGATGGAAGGCTTCTATCCGATCTACGCGACGGCGCAGAGCACGTTCGGCGTGAACTGGCTGCTGATCGCCTCGATCCACAAGCAGGAGTCGGCGTTCTCGACCGCGCCCACCACCTACCACGGGCTGAACTTCGCCGGTTGCTGCGGCGGACCGATGCAGTTCAACGTGATGAATGGGTCCCGCCCGGGGATCGGATCGACGTGGGATCTCGTGAGCGACTCCTACAAGTACGGCAAGCGCCCGGCGGTCTATGACCACATGACTCAGGCGCACCCGTCGATCTACGACGACTTCGACGCGATCATGGCCGCTGCGCACCTGCTCTCGGCGGACGGCGCGGAATACGCGCTGAACGGCGCGGCGTGGGATGCGGCGTATGACTACTACGGGCACGATGCTACTGGCGTGAGCTATGCCGACGAGGTGCTCGCGCGCGCGATCGGCTGGTCCCAGCACTCCTTCTGCATCAACTGCGGCGTCGAAGCGGCGATGGTCGAAGCGGTGCAGGCCGCCTACGGCGCGCCAGTGCTGGCAGCGCTCGAAGCCGAAGCGAAACCGCAGGCGGTCACCGCCACCCGAAGCGCAAAGCGCAGCAGGCCCGGCGGATAGCGCCGCCGCTCCCGGCCCGGTGAACGCCCGCCCCGCCCGCCCCGGCTCAGGCGGCGCTTGCCTGGGCGATCAACTCACCCGCGACGCGGTCTGTCGCGCCGGCGGTCCCACCGAGCAGTCGTCGCGAGAGCTGCGCGCGGCGGAAGTACAGCGGCGCGTCGTGCTCCCAGGTGGCGCCGATGCCGCCGTGTACGGAGATCATCGTGCGCGCGGCCTGGTCGAGCGCACGACCGGCCACCGAGCGCGCGGCCGACGCGGCGAGCGGGAACTCATCCGGCTTGCCGGTGCGCGACCAGCCGGCGTAGTAGAGCAGCGAGCGCCCGTTCTCCAGCTGGCGAAGGACCTCTGTGAGGGAGTGCTTGACCGCCTGGTATGAGCCAATCGCGCGACCGAACGTGTGGCGCTCCTTGGCGTAGGCCACCGATACGTCCAGCGCGGTCTCGACGCTGCCGAGCGACTCGGCGGCGATCAGAGCCTGCGCGAGGTACCAAGCGCCGGCGAGGGACTCGGGCGACGCGTCGAGCACTGTGGCGGGGGCGTTCTCGAGGGAGATGTGCCCGAGCGAGCGGGTGGCATCGTAGCCCTGCACCGTCTCGACTGAGATCCCGGGGGCGGAGGCGTCGAGCGCGACGCCGGTGGGCTTGCCGTCGAGCAGCGCCACGCCGACGAGCACCGCGGCGCCGGGGGCGTCCGGCACAAACGACAGCCGGCCGCTGACGCGCGCCTGGCCGTCCTCGCGGACGGCCGTGGGTGCGGACGGGCGCGCCAGGCCGTGGGCCGGGTCGAGCGTCCAGGCCTCAGAGACGTCGCTGGGTGGGCTCACCGGCAGATAGGCGGCGCGCTTGGCGCCGGTGGCGAGCTCCTCGAGCAGGTCTTTTGGCGCGCCTGAGGAGTCGTTCAGGATCGCCGTCGCGGGCAGGTGGCCGAGCAGGGCCACGCCGGCAAGTACGCGGCCGCACTCGCCGAGCACTAGCATCGCGTCGAAGGCGTCAAGTCCCGCACCGCCGGTGGACTCGTCGATCAGCAGGCCGGGCCAGCCGGCCTCGCAGGCGGTTGGCCACAGGTCGGGTAGCGGCGCGTTGCCGTCGAGCGCCTCGCGGGCGGCTTCCAAGGTCTTGAAGCGCGAGAGCGCCCCGCGGGCGGCCTCGCGGAGGAACACCTGCTCGTCTGAGAGTGCGAGATTCATGCCGCCGCTCCTTCCTTGGAGCGCAGCTCCGAGAACGGGATGCCCTTGTCCAGACGCGGCTCGGGCGGCAGCCCGAGCACGCGCTCGCCGATCGTGTTGCGCAGGATCTCTTCGGTCCCGCCGGCCGACTTCAGGCCGGGGAGGAACGAGATCATGTAGGCCCACTCGCTGTCCTGCGCCAAAGCGTCGGGGCCGACCACATCGGTGATCAGATCGCCGGCTTTGATCGCGCCGTTGACGATCGTGACCTTCGCGAGGCCCGCCTCCGGCCCGGGGATCTGGCCTTTCTGCAGCGCCGTGAGAGTGCGGTAGCCGGTGAAGCGCACAGCCAGCAGTTCGGAGGCGATCTCGCCGAGCTGGTGGCGTACCTCGGGGTCGCGGCGGGCGTGCTCGTCGTCGGCGATCGCCTTGGCGAAGCGGGCCGAGTTGTAGCCGAGGCCCTCGCCGCCGAGGCCGATCGTGACGCGCTCGAACATCAGCGTTGTCAGCGCCGTGCCCCAGCCGTTGCCGACGCCACCGACAACCGCGTCAGCATCGAGTGCGACGTCGTCGAAGAACACCTCGTTGAACTCGGCCTCGCCGGAGATCTGGCGCAGGCCCCTGACCGTGACGCCGGCGGCGTCCATCGGCACGATGAACATCGTCATGCCCTTGTGCTTGGGCACATCTGCGTCGGTGCGAGCGAGCAGTAGGCCGTAGGAGGCGAACTGGGCGTTGGTCGTCCACACCTTCTGGCCGGTCAACCGCCAGCTGCCATCGTCCTGCAGGCGCGCGCGGGCCTGCACCGCCGCGAGGTCAGAGCCGGCGGCGGGCTCGGAGAACAGCTGGCACCAGACCTCGTCGCCGTGGAGCATCGGGCCGAGATGGCGCGCCTTCTGCTCCTCGGCGCCGTGGGCGATCAGCGTCGGGCCGAGCATGCCAACGCCGATCGCGTCGAGGATCCCGGGGACCTTCGCCTGGCCGATCTCCTGGTTGCAGATCAGCTGCTCGATCGGGCCGAGGCCCTGGCCGCCGTACTCCTTCGGCCAGGTCACGCCCGCAAGGCCGGCCTCGGCGAGCTTGCCTTGCCAGGCGCGCCGCGCGGTGACGATCTCGTCCTCGTTCTTCAGTGCTTCAGGGCCTGTGAGGACGGGCGCCTGGGACTTGTGCTCCGCGAGCCACGTTCGTACCTGTGCGCGGTAGGCGGCCTGCTCTGGGGTGTCGTCGAGATCCACGGCTTCCTCCTTGGGCTGACTGACCAGTCAATCGATATGAGGAACGGTACTCCCTTGCGGGCCGAGAGGTGTTCCTCTCTTGTTGCCGCTCACGGTAGTTGTGAACTGAAGCGTTGTTGCGAACCGTAGTTGTGAATGTGCGACGTAGTTGCGAATCGGACGGGCGTCCAGGTCCAAATCGCGAAGAACGCAGGGCTGTTGCCGCTCAGGCTAGTTGGACCTTTGAAACACGGTTGGACCCGTAGTTGGCCATGTGAACCGTTATGTGGACATCGACATAACGTGTCAAAGGTCCAACTTGCGGCCCGCACCCACCAATGAGCGACTCTCGCTGAATGCGGCACCTATGTCACGTGCTTCAGGTCGCGGTGGCGGTTGCGTACTGCGTACGCCCGGTGGGCCGGTAGACCTGGAGCGTTGTGCCCTTCGGGAAGGCTCGCGAGTCGACCAGGCCAAGCGCTATGTCCGGGCCGGTGTCGGGGAATAGCCGCGTGCCCTCGCCGACGACCACGGGGACGATGAGCAGGTTCATCTCGTCGACGAGATCGTTATCGAGCAGCCACCGGGTCAGGGCGCCGCTGTCGTGCACTTGCAGCTCCCCTCCCGGCTTGGCTTTCAGCTCGCCGATGGCCGCCGCGACGTCACCGGAGAGGACGGTCGTGTCCGCCCAGCGCGGTTCGGTGAGCGTGTTCGAAACCACGTACTTGGGTCGCGAGTTCAACGCCGCTGCGATCGGATGCTCCGAATCTGCCATTGCTCCCCAGTAGCCGGCAAAGAGCTCGAAGGTCCACCGGCCGAACAGGAACGCGTCGGCGCGCTCATAGAGCTCGACGACGAACGTCATGACCTCGTTGTCGAAGCGCCCCATGGCCCATCCGCCGCGCTCAAATCCGTCCCGGCGGTCCTCATCCGACCCGCCGCATCCCTGCATCACTCCATCGACGGAGACCTGCGTCGTGGTCGTCAGCTTCATGGGTTCGTCCTTCCTCTCGTGGTGCTCTTTCTCGTTATGACCGCACCGAGGCGCGGATCTCATCGGTCATGGCACGGCACCT
>Ga0182024_10019056_pt1 | contig 12695 bp, 7 predicted proteins | sample P32metaG_FD_120480 | JGI IMG/M metagenome (GOLD analysis project Ga0182024, IMG submission 120480) | Permafrost microbial communities from Stordalen Mire, Sweden - P3-2 metaG (Illumina Assembly) | ecosystem: Environmental > Terrestrial > Soil > Wetlands > Permafrost | place: Sweden: Stordalen... | reverse complement strand
GCTCATCGTTTACTTCCGAGTGCACGGCGGACGCAGGAAAGGCCAGAACATTACCGCGAGTCAAACCGCTATTGCTCTGGAGCGGGAAATTCGGCACAACAATCCGGTCGATCCAGCCGCTAGTGTAATCGTAGGTTCCGACGACCCGCAGCGCCAGAGTATCCGAGATGAGGGGGAGGTTGACCATTGCCTTCTCGCCATAGTTCAAGCCGCCACCGTCGGTCCCGGAAGCCGTTGTCTGGGCACTGCCATAAAATCCACTGGGATCCGGGGGATTGGTGATGAGCTTCACCGTGCCGCCTAGGGAACCCGCCCCATACAAGGTCCCCTGAGGTCCGCGCAGCACCTCGACACGCTTTAGATCATAGAGATCCGGATCGATCGCCGACTTACCTGTGGTGGCGCTAGCCGGTGGGGTGATTGGCGTTTCATCAAGGTAAAAGCCAATAGTCGGTGATTCACCGCCGTTCGCAGAAAGCCCTCGAATTTCGTATTGCGCTTGCCCGGGCCCGGCCGAGGCGACGGCGATGTTCGGCACCGCCTGGACCAGGGCTTGAGCACTCGTGAGACCCCGGGCCTGAAGATCCGCTTCAGAGATGGCGGTGACGCTAAGCGGCGTCTTCTGCACAGTCGACTCGCGCTTCTGAGCCGTGACCACAATTTCGTCGAGCTGGTCTGCAGCTGCAGGTACGCCCGAGGTTGAGGCCATCGTCTCATGACTTAAGGCTGCGAATGCAATGAAAGTCATCAAGGCAAAGCGACGAACCTCGCTATCGATACTATAGTGCACAGTACACTCCCCCTGTCTTTTTTTGTCTGCATCATTACTATCGGTATTTATCTAGATCTCACCCTCGGATTTTTTAATGCACAGGCCAAATGAACTCTATTCGGTGGTATCGCGCCGCTTTATCACCTAGACGAAAGCACGAAGAGCAGGCCCCTCGAACCAAAAGCTCTCGCTAGTTCCCCTATCCACACAGACGTCATTAGGTCACCTGATCTCTTTCTCGACTGTAGAGGGTGTCGCGCCGCAAAGCAAGCTTGCACACGGTTGCTAAACGCGGCCTCCCTCACCGGCCGCCAGATCGATGCCTTCCGTGCGGGTAGCTGCGATGCGGCCGATCAGTTCCGGCGGTACTGCCGTGGAAGAGCGGACTCGCCGCGATTGAGCACGCGCACCAACTCACGTCGAAACGGCTCGTTGCTCGTTGACGAAGTAATCAGCAAGGAACACCGTGCGCAGCAGTCGCCCAGCGCTCCATCTGCGCCAACGCCTCGTAGAGCGGATTGCCCCGTGCGGCTGCTCCGAATCTTGCCCACACACCGCGCAATGGAAACAGACCGTGTGTTCAGCGGTTGGGCTGATAGCTCTGCTTTTAGCCTCAATCGAGGACGATCGTCGCGATGGAGCCGCGGATCAGAAGAGAAATGTCTCGCTGCTCTCGGCTGACATTACCTTGCGGTTCTCACACATTGACCGGGCCCATTCTTATTGCTTGCACGATCAGAATTTTCCCCGACCCCGACGATCCGCAGGTGCAATGACGCTTCGCTCTCTAGCGCACCTGATAGCCAATGCCGGCCCCGACAACTCCGCGCTATCGCTGTCGATCAGGGACGATGGGCAGCTGAATATAACTCAGATGCTCCGGGCCGGTATAGACCAAGTTCCGCGCGCCGTCGTGGTAACTTGGATCGTAAGCATGCCGCGTGCCGTGACCAAAGCCATCGAATGGTTGAATGTCCACACGAATGCGGTGACCCTTGCGGATACGCGCCGTGTTAGGAATGATCTCGATCTCGACGGGCACCACTTCACCATTCTTTAGCGGCGCAAAATCCGCTTTGAGATGCGTGTGCTTGACCGTGTACTCGGTCGAACGTGATGTATCCAGCTTGCGATGCGATACCTTCAGCCACCCCTTTGCGAGCGGATAATGTTTTGTGGACATGCCCATCGTTGCCGGGCCGACATAGTCGACCTCTCGATCCTTTTCATCGAGGATCCGCAAGGACGCGTAGATGTCCATGTCATCGCTCGTGGAGGAAACCCAAAGCATCGCCTTGCTGTAGCCTGCGAATACCATGTCTTCCGTTACGGGGTCGCTGATGAAGGAAATGCCGGTTTTCCAGGCAGCCAAGGCCGACGGCGGCGCGACCGGCAACACGACCGCGGACGGTCCGCTGCGGCTCTCGACGGGTATTTCCGCTGAATAATCCGCCTGTCGTTCCGCGCCCGGCTCCCTTAGAGAGAGACGAAGGAAATTGTTTCGCCACTCATCCCCGCCCCAGTCCGACGGCGATGCGTCGAAATACCATTTGATGTAGTTCGTCCTGGCGATCGGCCACTCGTTCTCCTCCTGCAAATAGGAACTGCCACTGCCGGTGCGGATCTCCAGCCGCACCGGCGGCTTGTCCATGATGCCGTTGGCGACCCCTTTTAGCCAGTAGTCGAAAAACGCCATATGATCGGCCACTGTTGCCTTCGAATATGATTTCGTTAACCAATCTTCGCGGAAGTCGATTTTCTTGTGGGTAGTCCGCGTGGCCAGATAGGCCTCGCTGCTTCCTAATTGGTGGAAGTGAGCCAGATGGGTGGTGCAAGCGATGGCCCACAGCGGCACCTTCACCTTACTCATGTCAGGGCTCATGAATACCTCGGACGTTGGTCCAAATATCGCGGAAACATTAGAATCCTTGAATGACGCGGCCTTTGCGATTCCCATGAAATCAACTTCGTCGGGCTTGCCACACACAGCAGGAAGAACTCCGCCTTTGTACCAAAAACGAAAAAACTCCTCATTCCAAATTCCACCCGTATACAACAGCTCTTCGTACAGATCGACATCGGTTCCAATTGCGACCATCGCCTTCAGATGCGAAGGCTCAAGGCTGGCGGCTGCGTGCTGGTCAATGGCGTAATAAGACATTCCCCATAGGCCCACATTACCGTTCGACCAAGGCTGCTCACCCGCCCATTCGATGGCGTCGCGATAAGCCTCTGCAGTTCCGAAGCCCCAGATTGCCAGCTTACCGGGGTTCTTGCCTGTTCCAGGACCATCGACCCGAACAACCACATAGTCGTGTGGCACCCAGTCCACCGTATTGACCGATTCGTGATTTTCGAAGATGAGTCCGCCGGAGTTGCCTTGGAAGTATCGCTCTTCCATCTCTTCGTGCGCGTCAAAGCCAGCGTCGTCGCAAATGGAGTGATGATGGAACGCTCGACCATAAACCCCGCAGTTCATGACGACCGGGAACCTGCCCTCCTTGGCAGGGCGAAAAACGTCCGCGTAGACGTATGAGCCGTTCTGTAGCGGAATTTTGACGTCCCTGAAACGAAGGATTCCGAGGACATTGCGGCGGACCTCGTTGCGGGCCGCCGCGGCGGAAAACAATCGCCGAGGAGTGCGATCCGAGAAGACGCCACTATGAGCGAGTTCTTGGAGCAATTCGCCGATGACCGGATCTTCCTCGAAGTCGCGAACATGATCCGCGACCGGCCCGGTGAACGAAACATCGTGCCGGAAGTTGATCGTTCTCCCACCGAGTAACTCGTGCACCGCGGGCGCGATCACGATGCCACCGTCCAAATCGCCGTCCTTGTCCAGCGTGCAAAGGAAGCGTGCAATGTTGGTCAGGCCGGGATCCAGAAGTTTCTGTACGTTCCCGTCTACCCGGCTCACGATTTGCGCGAGGTTTACCCGAGGCGCGCCGACAACGGAACCGATTGGGGTAGTTCCCACCAGAAAAACGACCCGCTCGCCCTCGCGATAAAAGAACTCTCCCTTGTCGTTCGTGAGCCCGCTACAACTGGATGTCTCGTATTTAAGACCAGCGATCGGGCCTGCGAAAACACCAGTAAGCGGCATGAAACTCTCCTGCGCATTTAATCTTCAATCCAGCCAGCGGATGAGAACAGTGCGGGACTTTCCCCCGCCGTTCAACTCAGTGTAGGCGCCGCCAGGATCAGTGCCCGCTTGGGACCACAGGAAGGAGCAGATGACTGTCATATCTTCCGCCTGTGTGGACGCAGTGGTGGCCAGCATTGCGAAGCATCGTGTGGCCCGCGGCTAATCGTGGCGGCTCGTAGGATTGAATGTCGGTTCCCTTAATCAGGACCTTCAGCCGCTCTCCCTTAAAGAAGAGCGTGCTCTGCGGCCAAAGCTCGATGTCTACCTGCACGACTTCTCCGGGGCTCAGCCGCTGCTCGCGCTGATGGAGGAGAACGGGTTGCTGCGGCTTCGAGCGTATCTTATCTAGCTCACGGTGCGACACTCGAAGGAACCCGAGCGCCACCTGGCCGTCATCGTGCATCGAAAAGTATGGGAAGTTGACCACCTTACCTCTCGTGTCGATCTTCTGAAGCGCGACAAACAAATCCATGTCGTCTGAACCTTTTGCGGAAACCCACAGCCGCAGCTTTGCATGCCCTGTGATCTCGGTATCTTCGGGGAAAGCGTACTCGAAGGTCGCGCTGACCTCGGTCGCTGTCGCCTCGTAGCTCAGCTCGGATGTCTCGGTCACCGGCTGCAGGCTCATCGTGCGGGCGCGTCCGTTCAGGTAAAGCGGGATATAGACTGTCCGCGTCAGGGGCCACTCCTGCTCGATGCGAAACTTGCCAACATTGGCCTCCTCTCTTACCTCGAGCTGCACCGGCGGCCAAGAATCGACCTCGTTTGGAATGCCCTTGAGAAACCGGTCAAAGAATGCGATTTGACGCTTGACGGTTTCTGGCCGGTACATCCACATCCACTTCTTTCGGCCGTGGATTTCGAGCCATTTCTGCTTGGAGCCTGCCCGCTTGTATGCTTCCAGAGTGCCACGGGTGTGGATGGCATGGTCGGCCCAGCTGCTCACCACGAAAAGCGGCACATCCATCTGCTCGACGGGCGCCACCTTCGCCTTCCAGTAGTCGTCGAAAAAGGGATGAACCGCGCCCGCTTTGTGCCAGTCTTCCTGGCGGTTTTGCGTCACCGCTATGCTTCTCGCGAAGCCATTCATGAATTTATTGTTGGGAATACCAGCGTGAAAGGCCAATTCACGATACGGGTCTGAAAGCCCGTCATAGATTAACAAAGCACATAGGTGAGGGGGGCGTACGGAGCCTCCGCGCCATTGAATAAAGCCGTAATAGGAGGCCCCGGCCATGCCCACCTTCCCGGTACACCAGGGTTGCGCGGCGATCCACTCGATCGTGTCGTAAAGGTCCTCGCCTTCCTGAGGGGTGAAAACCGAAATGTCGCCTTCTGACATGCACACACCGCGCGGATCGATCGCAACATAAGCGTAGCCCATTTCGCATAGAGACACGGGGTCCGGGCACTCGAAAACGGTGTGGGGTGAGAGTGCGGCGAAGTTTACGTCGGCGCCGGGCAGAGGAAACCAACGCAAATGCTTGCCATAAGCGCTCCATACCAGGATGGCCGGTAGTGGCTCCTCGTTTCCTTCCGGCTGAAAGATATCGGCATAGATGGTTGTCCCGTCTCGCAGACGTAGCGAGACGTCGCGGTCGATCACGAGACCGTCCGCGACCTCCCTACGAGGGTTGAAGCCGGGATAACCTGCTCTACCGGGATGCGGCGACACAAGCGGCAGCCCGGGCGCCATGACGTCCTGGTCAATCCCCTTCCGAACTTCACCCATCTGCAAGCTCCTTCACCTAGTACTGCAATTCCCGATGTATTCTGCGCATCCATAAGGATGGCGCTAATTTCCTGGCAACCCTCCGCGCAGGTTAAGGTCACCGTCCTTTCCGGTTTTTCGTGAAGACCAAAGCTCAGGCTCGAGCGCCCGAATCGTAGCGAAATGGTGGATTGATGAGGCCTCGGGCGGCTCACTTTTGTTCAGCTCTCGATACTCTGCTGACGCTTTTTATCAAGTGCCTCTTCCAGAAGCGGTTACCGCCCTAGCCTTTTGAACCAAAGCAGCATTTGATCGGTTTGAGGCCCATGTCTGCACACTGAGCCCGGGGAGCAGTCCCCCGTCACTCAAGCGGCACCGAAACTACCAATCTTCAGAGCGAAGAATGATCAGCTCCGTTTCGCGTCGCACTCAGAATTTGTAACCAATGGTGACACCGTACATCCGCGGCAGACCGCGTGAAAGGACCTCTCCCGGGGTTGCTTCCAAAAATGACGTCGCGTAGACCGTGTTGCCGAGATTGCTGCCGAAGACGCCGAGCGACAGATGGTCGTCTCTGTCGTTCCACTTCACAGAAGCATTGACGAGGTCGTAGTCTGGTTGAAAGGCGACATTATCGGGGGCACCATAAAAGCGGCCCGAACGGAAATAGTTCGCGTTGAAAGTGATTACACCAATAGGCAGCTCCAACCTGTAGTCGCCGCCCAGATTGAAGGTGGTTGTCGGCGTGTAGGGCAGCTCTTTACCGGCTGCCGACCCAGTACAAACGCCACCGAACGCCGGCACGCAGGCTCCCACCGGTACGACGAATTCGGCATCCGGATACTCAGTAAAGCGATCGTGGATGTACGAGAAGCCAGCCGTCAAGGTCAGGCCACGCACGACTACAAGCTCGGCATCAAAGTCAGCCCCATACATCCTGGCTTTCGCGCCGTTGACGATGATTTCGGTATCACCGTGCTCTTCGCCCACCTGAATGTTGTCATACAAATAGTCGAACGCGGAGATATTCAGGCGAAGGCGTCGGTCAAAGATCTCCGATTTCAGGCCCACCTCCGCAGCCTTAATGTTTTCTTGTTTGTAAGGCGGATTGGTGGCCGCAGCGAGGTTGTAGCCGCCGCTCTTGAAGCCGGTGCTGTAAGAAACATAGCCCAAGATAGCGTCGCCGAACTTATGATCCAGCGCGGTTCGATAACTGAAATTGTTGAAATCACTGCTCGTCGGAATGCCGAGTGCCGGCGTAGGATACGGCGTCACGGAGGCGGGAGCGCCGTCAACGAAAAACGTGTCCGTCCCTTCGACGGTCTTCCTCTCGTAGGTGTAGCGGGCGCCAAGCGTGAGATTCGTGTCCTTGACGACCTCATAACTGGCCTGACCGTAGCCGGCCACGGAATTAGTGATCTGGGCGTCTGACAAGCCCACTACCACGGGCACACCGGCTACGGGTGATACTGGAGTGGGGCCAAAGTCGATATCGAAAGGATACCAACTGCCCTTTGCGTAGAAGTAGTAGAGCCCGGCGGTCCACTTGAGCTTGTCCGTGTTATTGCCGGAGATACGAAGCTCCTGGCTGAACTGTTCATCGGCCTCATGCGCCACGGAAGAGAGGATCGGCAGTGGGGTAAAATCCAGGTCCGCAGAAAAGAAATTTTCCGATTTTCGGTAGGCCGTGATGCTCTCGAGCGCTACGGCACCCAAGTCTTGATTGATCTGCAAGGTCGCGCCGCCACCTTGAAGGGACGTGTCGAAGCGCTGATTGTAGTTCACATCGTAAGGCCCTCCTTGGGGGAACGGGCCACCAAAGACGGGGTTGTTGAATGTGGCGGGATATTGTGCGCCGAGATGGTAGATGTTGCGTGTACTGTCGCGGTCCTCGTAGTCCAGGGTTAACCTTACCTGGGTCGCTGAACTCGGCTGAAACAGAAATTTCGTCCGCGCGGCGAAATCACGCGGCAGCGTGCCGACCTCGCTGTCATCGAAGAAGTTATGGCCGAAGCCTTCTCCCTGATGTTCATACCGCAGCGCGACGTCGGCGGATAGGTCTCCTGTCAGCCCGCCTGTTGCGTAGAGACGGGTAATGACGTCCTGATAATTGCCATAGCTTACATCGGCATCGAGGTGCGTCGTTTGCTGCGGATCCCGTGTGATGACTTGAATCAATCCACCCGTCGCGTTGCGCCCGAACAGCGTGCCCTGAGGTCCCTTATCCACTTCAATGCGATCTATGTTGTTGAGCGACAAGAGCCCCGACGGCGGATCGGCAATGTACACTCCATCGATGTAGAGAGCGACGGGATTCTCGACGGCCGCACCCTCGGAGGTTGTCCCCACGCCACGTATATGCGGCTGAAAGTAACCATTGGTGTCCGGGGTAGTGAGGCCCGGGATGAGCTCATCGAGATTCTCCATGGTCTGAATCCCGGCTGCCTGGAGTCTCTCCTCGCTCACGGCCGTGACCGCAATGGGGACAATCTGGAGCGATTCTGCACGACGCTGCGCAGTCACGACGATTTCTTCGACACCTACTGATCCGGAAGCGCTCGTGTCTGCAGACACGCCATTAGTTGGCTGATTGCTGTTATTCGTCTGCGCCTGAGCCATGGGAACCTGAAGCGCACCCGCTAGCCATAGCAAGGCCACTATCCGCGGCACTCCCGTGAATTTGTAACGCATTGGCATCCCCCCTCGGATTTCTTAACGCAGAGGCCACATAAACAGCTTTCCACTAGGTCCGCGGATTGACCCCGCTCGCGGACTTCAAATTCGATTTCGTGCGGCGTTATTGCCCAGACGAGCACGAAGAGGCAAGTAACGCGGGCAACGAGCCTCGAGGTTCCAGCCCCAAACGACCCAGCACGCGTTGGCCGCAACTCCCATTACTTAGCCGAAGGCGTCCCCCCAAAGCCGGCGAACCGGCGAAGACTTGGATCGGTCCCATCTCGCCGCCCTGCTGAAGCATCAGGATGATCGTCGAACCAACCTTCCAAAGGGTATTTGAACATCCAATCGACCAAAAGCTGGCGGTGTGCGATCAACCAAACACCGTCGCGCAGCTCGAACCGATCCAAGTACCGAGCCCACAACTTCACATAGCTATTCTTCCAATGGTGGCGCTCTGATCCTTGATGATCGCCGTTGAGGTAAGTTTCGACATGGGCGATCTCTGGACCGTCGAACTCTATTAGGACATTTCCAAGAAAGTGCATGGTTCGCGCGAACCTAGGCATCTCGGCTGTCAGGAAATCAAAAAATCCCTGGACCGGACCGACGTGCAGACTTTCGGGAAATTGGATCCACGCATCCTTGTGGAAAGCGCCTCGAACCAGCTCCATGTCAACGCGATCAAGGCCGCGGCAATAGCGCATGAGCACATCGTGAATTTCCGCCCGCGCACTTAATTCCTCAAGAGTCATAGAGCTCCCTTGTAAAGGTATCATATCATCAGGTCACTTGGTCTCCTCTGTCAAGGGGCCTTGGGCCATGCGCCCTCCTTTTTGCTGATACCCGATCAGCCATAGCCAGGGCTCCTCGAACTTCTTCTGATACGAATGCCTTCGCCGAAATGCGGCGTGGCGTCAGCCTCCCCGCTCCAAGACATTCGCCGACGTAACAACGCTTTCGACGCCGCAGAGCTGCCGCCCGTAATTCTCCATGCAAGTCTGAATATTATGGGCGGCGTGCATGCTGCCGGCCCGGCAGTTTCGAGCAACAAGCTGAAGCGGTTGCTTCTTCGAGATACCCGATGCCCCTGATGCTCTAAATAGCGTTTCTATCGCCGTTGCACAGGAGTCCCAGACATAGGCCGCATCGGCGTGATACCGCACGGTGTCCGCCTGTGTGACATCGCGATCCTCGTTGTGGAGACGGTCAAGATCCTCAAGTGCCGCCTCCGCTACGCATCGTGCCGCCCTGATCTGCATTTGAGCATACCCGACGTTCAAGTGAGTCACGGGCGCGTCCTGCTGGCGCTTGTACGGCGAGTAGGCGATCGCCTTCTTTGCGATGCCTTCCAGAAATAATTCCAACGCATACTCTGCCATGCCGACGGCGTTGCCAGTCCCCACCATGATCGATCGACCGAGGCCTCCAGGTCGTAGTCCGAACCCCTGCTTCTTGAGTTCGGCAAGTCGCTCTATCAGCCGTTGAGGCGTGCTGAAGCGTTCATCCGGGACAAACAGTTCCTCGTCGATTACGAGCGTCGCGCTGCCGGTGGCGGCCATTCCCATAGCGTCCCAGTCGTCTCGAAGAACATAGGATTCCTTGGGCAGCAACACCATCCCAACTTTTGTGTCGTCGTTATCGTCGTAATACACGGCCAAGTACGCATGCGAAGCATGTAAGCTTCCCGTGGCGAACGGCCATGCTCCCCGGATCATCCAGCCGCCATCCACTCGCCGTGCGGACCCAGAGAGACGGCGGGTACTGCCGCCGCAAGCACAAGTTCGATTCCCAACCCACGGCGCATAGTAGAGCGCCTGCACCAAGTCATCGGGAAAGGCGGCGCTCCACAAATTGCCCCCGGTGGAAGCCCAAACTGTCCACGCCGTAGCGCCACAGCCACGACCGAGAGCCTCATAAATGCGAAACAGATCCTTTGCTGAGAAATCGGCCCCCCCAAAACGCCGCGGCGTCGTGAGGCTATAGACGCCTGTCGTATCCAGGCGCTCGACCGTCTCCTGAGGAACGCGGCGACGCCGCTCGGCCTCACTTTGCATACCGCGCAGCCACGGACGCAAGGAGTCAACCCGCTCGATGATTTCGTCCGCCGGAGGATGAACCGCAGACTCACTGGCTCTTCGGACGCCGTTTCCCGTGGCTGCTGCACTGTGACCCTGGGTCATTCTGGACTCTCCGCTTGGCCCGCTTGCATATTACACAAGGGCTTACTAGGAGACCAGATGACTTAAGTCACTGGCGGGGCGCAACATGGTGGGAGATCTGTTCGAAGCAGAGCAAGAGCGCTTGGTAATCTAGAGGTGCCCCTGTAAGATTCTCGTGTCCAGATGGATCCTTCTATCATGGGAGGTACGTATTTCCGCACGAAGCCCTTGCTCCCGCATGGATTCATTAGAGACTTGCTCAAAGTTGCGACTTACCCAGATAAGGTCACTAACTGTCTTTGATGTGGTTATGGTTAAACGGGGTGAGAAAGAGTGCGAACAGGGCCGCCTGACGCCACGCTTTGGAAGCACAGTGATTTTCGGACAAGTGATTACGTGACATGAAGGCTCGCCGCTTGCAGACCACCCGCCCAACCTTGGAACTCGTGAAGCCACGCCGACGGAGGGTTAAGGTGGTCGACGAGATTATCGAATCGCTGCGTCAGGACATTGTTACGCGCCGATTACCGCATGGCGAACGCCTTCCCAGTGAAAAGGAATTATCCGTTCGATATGGCGTCAGTCAACCCACGATAAGAGAAGCAATCCGCGCGCTTGAGGCAGTCGGCTTGGTCGAAGTCTTCCATGGGAGTGGCTCGTTTGTGCGCAGTCAAGGTGACTATGCGCTCGCATCCGCACTTCAGACGCTGCTGCAGCTTGAAAGCGTGGAGATCATGCAAGTCCTCGAGGTCCGACAAGTTCTTGGACGCTATTCGATCGAAGCTGCTGCGTCTAATGCCACTGCGGAGGATATCGAAGCGATAACATTGGCTTGCACTCGCTTCGAAAGCCTGGGCGATGTGAAGACGGTGGAAGAGGTAATCGCCTATATCATCGACTTCCAGCGCGCGGTGTCGGCCGCCTCTCACAGTCCCTTGCTCCATTCATTGGAGGTATTTCTGCTGGCGTTGTTGAACGAAATGCAGGTTCAATCGCTTACTGGTCGCGGACCACGCTTCTGGCGTGCGCGGGCACTGGACTTTCAACGTCATCGTGTAGCAGTCCTCGAAGGGATACGATCTGGCGATCCACAGATAGCTCGTCGCGCCATTGATCGTTATTTCGAAGCGCAGCGGGCGCGTTTTGAGCGAGACGACCATTTGCGAGCGCTTAACCTCTCTAATCCCAGTCTGATCAGCGTCGTGGCGAAAATGGTTCGGCAATATAAGGTTTAAGTGGACCTTCTTCACAGAGATGATCACCGGGCAATGCCAAGCCTCTTCGAAATCGACTGCCCAGGAGAATAGCGCAGCTATGCCATGCCGGCTCGATATCGCTGATCGTCGTCGGCCGTTCGTGCCGGCGATGGGGCCGCCCAGCCCGCGCCAGCCTTAGCGCCCGATCGGGCGTTCATAACTAGCTCTAGAGCCTCAGTGATAGCAAGAGGCCGCGGCAGTCTTACTTGGTCACCAAGTCACTTTATGGCATGCTAGGGCCTGGCTTTCGACTCATTTTGGAGTCCGCCAGGGCGCCCCGAGCCACCGGGACGATTGGGTCCACCAGAGACTAGGCGCAGAAAGGGATAATGCCGTTAGACCTAGACAGCCGGGAATTCCGCCGCATCCTGGGGCACTACCCGACAGGAGTTTGCGCAATCACGGCCATGGCCGAAAAGGGGCCGGTCGGAATGATCGTTGGGTCTTTCACATCTGTGTCGCTGGATCCGCCGCTAGTCGCCTTTCTCCCAGACCGCATGTCTGAAAGTTGGCCCAAGATCAAAGCCACTGGGCACTTCTGCGTGAACGTCCTCTCCGAGCGGCAGCAACATGTGTGTCGCGCGCTAGGTTCGAAGGCCGAGAATAAGTTCGAAGCTCTTTCCTATCGGCTATCGCGTGGCGGTCTTCCTATTCTCCATGGGACCTTGGCGTGGATTGATTGCGATTTGTTCGCGGTTCATGAGGCGGGCGATCATTACATCGCCATTGGTCAGGTGCACGCGCTCAACGTCGAGTCCCGGCAGGCTCCGCTTCTCTTCTTTCAGGGCGGCTATGGCAGTTTTCTGGCGGTCACTACAGAGAAGTCGACTGCGGAGACCTGCTGAATGGACTGAACAAGCCGTTTGCCGACCGAGCGCCGAGCATAGACGGACCACCATCTGGACGACGAGGGAGGCGCCGGCAGATGAAGCTGGACATTCCTCGCGTTCGGCCGGCTATGATCCTCAGTTGC
>Ga0182024_10019055_pt1 | contig 12695 bp, 11 predicted proteins | sample P32metaG_FD_120480 | JGI IMG/M metagenome (GOLD analysis project Ga0182024, IMG submission 120480) | Permafrost microbial communities from Stordalen Mire, Sweden - P3-2 metaG (Illumina Assembly) | ecosystem: Environmental > Terrestrial > Soil > Wetlands > Permafrost | place: Sweden: Stordalen... | reverse complement strand
CGCGCAGCTGCATCTTGCGATCCTCCGGGAATCATCGTGAAAAACGGTTCATGCTTATTTTGGCAGATGGTAACGCAAGGGAAAAGACTTGTAGCGCCGATTCCGGGGTTTTTTTCGCTCGACTGGCAATTGCCCCAGTTTAATTTGCGGCGAGGCCGGTGAATCCGGTAGCTTGAAGTTGGAGGAATGGGTGAGTGGTTGAAACCGGCGGTCTTGAAAACCGTTAGCGGGGTAACTCGCTCGGGGGTTCGAATCCCTCTTCCTCCGCCAGAAAATCTTAAGCAGCGCTGATTCCGCCGCGCAACACTCGGGCGTACCCTTACGGTCTTGCTCATTGGGGGGAAAAATGGACAATCTTCCAATCGGCGACAGGGGCTAGTGGCGCAGGATGTTCGCCAATGACGTGCCTGCCCGCGCTAGATGACATTGGCCCTGCACACCCTCAGCGCGGACAAGCCATCCATCGCAACGGCAACCGAGTTGCACATTTGATAAGAAAGACATTGTCGCTTCGGCCGGCTCTTAAGAACTGGCCGTCGACGCCAATTTGCCGGAAAGGAGGATCCGTGCAGGTATCTACTGTTGTTCTTTCCGTACTTGGCTTATGGCTGCCCGCCGTGTCAATCGCCCAGGCTGGCGACGCACCAACCATTGATTTTTCCCGGGGCGATATCCATCGAGATGCCGCTCGCGGCGCAGAAGCAATTCCGCCGGTGTTGCGGCCATCCCCTGAGTTTGTCATCCGCATGGCCGATGGAAAGCCGTTGCTGCTGAGCAGCTTCCGGGGTCAAGTGGTGGCGCTCGTATTTATACACACCACTTGCCCGATCTGCCAGGAGGCCTCGCGGGTGTTCACAAAGCTGTCCGCCGAGTATGGCGCGCGCGGTTTCCAACCGCTCGACGTCGCCTTCAATTCCTTGGCGGATCTCAATGTGCCGGAATTCACCACGAAGTTTGCAGTGAGGTATCCGGTTGGCTCGAGCACGTTTCAGGAAGTAATGGAGTACCTCGGATTCCCGGCTCACCAGCGCTTTACGATTCCGCAAATCGTCTGGATCGATCGGAATGGCGACATTCGAGCCCAAACGCCGGCGCGCGGTGGCGATTCCATGTTGACGGAGACCTATTGGCGCAACATGATCGAGAGGCTGCTGAACGAACCGGAGCAAACTCAAGAACAATAACTGCTTAGATGCTGAGCACCGGGCAGGGTGACTCCCTGACGATCGAGTACAAATTCGACCACATCCTTGTGAAAGTCGTCTGGGCGTGACCACGTCCGGTGACCACCAGGTCGGCGTGGGTTCGAATTACTTCTCGGCAGACAGCATCCGGCAGTACAGCATCCACGACCACATAGTTCGCGTTAAGTCCCAATTTGTTCCGCAGTTCCCGCAGCCAGATATGCGCTGCATCGACGAGCTGCTTTTTCAGCGGACCAAAATCAACTTCCGGGGACGCGACCGGCGTTTCTACAACATGCAGGAGCGACAGCCGCGCATGGTAAGCGTCCGCAATCGCCACCGCAGCCCTCAGGACCACTTCGGCTTCCTCACTTTGGTCCAGCGCGCAAAGGATCGACTCGTAAGGAGTTTTTCCGGAATGTTCCGTCAACACGCGGCCTATGCCGGTCCAAACCGGAGTGCTCACATCGTGCAGCACTTTCGCGGTTACCGATCCGAGCAGGAGCCGCCGCACCGGACCGTGGCCGGCGGTCGCCAGCATAATCAGGTCGGCCCCTTCACGCCGGGCGATTTTATGAATTACGCAGCCTGGTTCGCCTAGTTCTACGATCGTCTCGACATGCTGGCCGGGAAACGCCTCTTGGGCAAATGCGTGCAAGCGCACGGCTTCGCTCTCCCGAACGTCCTCATATAAGTTGGGGTTCGTCATGGAGAGTTCGCCGTATCCAAGAGCCGTTACCGCCGATGGTCCGTAGGCATGTACCAGAACTACGTCGGCCGGGAAATGCCGCAGCAGGTCTTTGACGTAAGGAACCACAGCGCGGGAAGGCAGCGAATAGTCGACCGGGCAAAGAATCTTTCGAAAGGGAAGCATAAGACTCTCCCACGGCCAAGGCTGCAATTTCCGCGCCAATGCTGTTTGGCCGAAAGTGCGCAGCCGGCTTGCGCGAAAACACTCGACATTCGACCCTATGTTCACCAGGCGAGCAGCCCGATCCCCAAAATAAAGGGGCTGATGCGAAAAAATCTTGAGAGGAATATGGTGGCGCGATTGCACGCAATCTAGGGGGAGAGTTATATGAACATGGACATGCAGATTCGGCATGAGGTGGAACGCGAGCTGTTCTACAGCCTTGGCATCAAAGCAGCCGGAATTGGGGTTGCGGTCCAAGATGGAATCGTGACTCTCACCGGAACGGTTGCCGATCACCCTCAAAAGCTCGAAGCCGTGCATGCCGCCGAGCGTGTTCTGCACGTGAGAGCGGTGGCCTGCCAGCTTGAATTACAATCGCCATCTCCCCAGGAACCCACCGATAAGGATTTGGCATGCGCAGCGGCCAATGTGCTGGCGTGGAACCGGTCGGTTGTGGCGGATCGCCTCCGAATTGTAGTCGAGAATGGCTGGGTCACCTTGGAAGGCACGGTAGATTGGCAACAACAAAAAGATGCCGCCGCAGCGGCTGTGGCCGGCATTAACGGTGTGAAAGGTGTGGACAATCTGGTAAATGTGAATCCGGCGATCGCGGCCGAAGACGTCAAGGAAAAGATTCAAGCCGCGCTGAAACAGAGCCCTGCAATCGAGGACCGGAATGTTCTGGTGGAAGTAAACGGAGACAGAGTCGTACTGCATGGCCAGGTGCGTTCAATGGCGGAGCGCGAAGAAGCCGAGCGAATCGCCTGGTCGGCGGCGGATATAAGCGACGTTGCCAATCATATTCAGGTCGCTGAGCCAGTCGGCGCTAGACGTTGAATTGGCCGCCGGACCGAGCCTCGCCATCGCCTGAACGTGGGGCACGAGAAAGGAGCAGGAACATGAACGACAAAGAACTACGGAAAGCAGTCGAGGAGGCGCTGGACTGGGAGCCGATCGTTGACGCGAAAGGAATCGGTGTTTCCGTCGAAGATGGCGTGGTGATCTTGAGCGGTCATGTGGCGAACTATGCGGAAAAACGCGAGGCGGAGAAGGTCGCCAGTCTGGTTCGCGGGGTCAAGGCGGTCGCTTGCGAGTTGCACGTGACGCTGCCCTTGGACTTCGAACGCAGCGACGAAGAGATTGCCCACGCGGCTGCCAATGCTATCGCCTGGAACACCCTGCTGCCGAAAAGCCGGATCCAGGTCTGGGTCGACCGAGGCCGCGTAACGCTGGAGGGAGCGGTGGACTGGCAGTTCCAACGCAAATCGGCCGACCAATGCATCCGCTATCTGGCCGGGGTGCGCGACGTCAACAACCACATCGTAGTTACGCCCGGCGCGGACCAGGTCGCGGTACGAACCGAAATCGAAGCCGCACTGCTGCGCAACGCGCAACTGGATACCAGCCGCATTCGCGTGGAGGTGCGAGGAAACCGCGTCATCCTGAACGGCAATGTCCAGTCCTGGGCAGAGCGGGAAACCGCTGAACGGGCGGCCTGGGGATCTCCCGGCGTCTCCGATGTCGAGAATCTCCTATTGGTGAATCCGGTCTCGCACCTGGTTGCGCACTAAACGGCCGAAACATCGTCAGGCTGGATCACTGGATGTTTATGAACGCGCCGAGTTGTGTCTCGTAAATACCGGTCAGCCCGACCACCAGCGCGTCGCCAGAGTTCGCTCCTGGCGGCACAATCACGTTGAATTGGTTTACTCCCGGCGCGATTTGGCCAGCGAAAATCACTTGCGCGGGAAGCGCGTCGATTAGGATATCGGGCGTTGTAGAGAGCGGTCCCGCGGCGAGTGAATTGGCAGGCCCAAATCCCGTTCCGTAGAGGACAATCTCTTCGCCCTTCGTTGCCGGCGTCGTCTTGCCCGCCACCAGCGTGGTCGGACCGACCAAGCCGCCATTCGCGTGTTCGGCGGCGATGTAGCTGTTACCGTTCGCAGTACCTTCAATGAAGAACGCCGGAGCAAGCGCCACTACCGGCACCGACACGGTGGCGCTGGTCAAGCCGTTGTTGGTGGTCTGGATCTGCGCGTTGCCGCCGGGCGTGATATCGGTGGGAACCAGGAATGTAAGCTGCGTATTGGTAACTGCGGAGATAGGAGCAGCTTCGCCGTTCACCGTCACCGTGACGCCATTGAGTGTCGTGGGCAGAGTGCTGCCGGTGACAGTCCACGTACCGGAAGTGGGCGACATTCCAGCGCCCCGAAGAGCGATCCATGTATTCGGAGCGATGGGGCCGGCGACCAGGCTAGCGTCATTCAACACGCCGGTGGTCACGAAGGCGGGCGCGGCTTGGATGCTGCCCAGCAGACCGTGCGATTCAATCGGATCATTGTTCGGCCCGCCGCCAATGCCGGCAGTAAAGTACAACGTGCCCGGATCTTTGCTGGTGTTTCCAAAACCGATCCACCACAGCCCCTGAGTAGATATCGGATTGCCTTTGAGGTCGTCCAGCGTGCCCAATTGCTTACCCGTGGTTAAGTTGAAGGCGTTGATTGTCCCGTCGCCGAAATTCCCAACTAACAGCGCGCCACCGAAGGGTCCATAAGTGGACGGAGCGATCGCCATCCCCCAAGGCGCGTTGAGTGCACCTTGACTGATCAGAGTGGCCTGGAGATTTCCCGACTGATCGAACACCGCGACGTAGCCATTCCCGGCGCCGAAAACCTGGTGCTTCTTGTCCGTTGCCTGTTTCGCGTAAGTGACATACAAGCTGCCGTTCATTAGCTGAATATTGAATGGAGCATAGCCGGAAGGTATCGCGGCATCCACAAAAGCGTTCGCGTTCACCACCGGTTTGAAATTGAGATCGAATACGTCGATCCCGCCGCTATTGAAATTGGCGGCAAACAGGAGTGGCGCTGCCGACGTTCCGCCTAGAGCGCAACCGTTGTAGACGGCGCCCAACTTGGAGTTGTCCACCGCCACCTGGGCCTGGGTCGCGTTAACCGACGGCGCCCAACCTGAGATGACACCGTCTAGCGAGCAGAACATGAAGTTCGGCGGCTTGCCCGGCGCCACGTTGAAAGCAGCCGTGTTTGAGGCGAAAGCATTCTGTATCACGCCGGTGACAGGACCCGGCGTGGTCGCACCACCAGCGGCGGGTATGCTCACAACCGTGGCCGACGGGTTCCCGTAGCCATCATAGAGCGTGGATAGCCCAGTGCCGTTATCGCCGACCCAAAACGGCGAAGTGGCACTGAACGCATTGCCCCACGGATTCACCAGGTTCTTGTCCTGATGGTCGGCCACGCCCGCGAGATCGGAAACCAAATTGTGAACTAAGAAATTATTGGGAGGTGTCGTTTGAGCCGCAACAAAAACTGCGAGGGCGGCCATCAAGAGCAGGACCCGAAGCGGAGCATTCCACATACATTGAGTTCTTGCCATACCTGGTATGGTAATGCCGGCACATAGTAATGCCTGTAAAACCGCTGTAAATACTTTGTAAAGACGCGGCCGGCGGCTACTTCAGCAGGTTCGCGACCTTGGCGATCCCAGCTTTCGCGCAGCCGTCGTCGATCTCCTGTCCGGAGCCCGAACTGCCGACGCCGCCGATGGTCTCGTCGCCCGCCTTGATGGGAACGCCGCCGCCGAGCGCGATCATGTCGGTAACGTTGCGCTGCCCCGCCCCTTCCTTGTCGCCCTTGGTGCGTTCCCGGAACTCCAATGTCGTAATGCGGAAAATCCGCGCGGTGTAAGCCTTGCGCCGAGCCATCTCGATGGTCTCCGGAGTCGCCTGTTCGTCGCGCAAGAAGACCAGCAGCTGACCGGCGCGATCCACCACCGCCACCGCCGTGTGGAAGCCCTTCGATCGGCACTCCGCCAAAGCGCCTTCCGCGATGGTCTTCGCCATCCCCAACGACAAGATACGCTGCGTGGCCAAGCCTTCCTGCTGCGCGTATATCGGCACCGAAATAACCAGTGCTCCGAGAATGCCTGACAAAATCTTCAACGCTTGCGACATGCTGCCTCCATTCGAGAGACCTGCCTGGATTACTTACTTCACTTCGGCGGGCGTGTTGGTTGCCGGCCCTTCGCCGAGAATCTCCAGCACGACGTCCTCGTCCTTGGCGCCGTCGTAGTGAATCTCTTTGCCGTAGTGGGTCACAAAGCTGCCTGTCGGTATTGGGACGGTGCTGTCAGGATCGAATTTGGTTCCCGTTCCGACCCACCAGGTCCCCTGAAGAACCGTGATGTAGCGGTCGTTCGGATGAAAGTGCGGATGGCTCATATGATGGGCGTGCCATTTGGTGAACTCGATGTAAAGGCCGGGCTTGGTAGGATCGCCGACCAGGATCGCGTTCGCCGCACCGCCATTGCCTTCCACCCACTTGATCTGGTCCGGCAATTTTATCAAGATAGCCTTGGGATTGAGATCGGCGGCCTTAACGGCGCCGAGCCACGCGAAAATCGCGACCATCGAGGTGACTTGCAAGATGCGCCGCAGCGCGGAAGTACGCATGCTTTCCTCCTGTATTGTCCCGGCCGGCCCGGTGCGGGCTCACGCTCGGGATCAGTACATATACTATCAGCGATGGAGGAAGGCGAAACTGGAGGGGCGCGCTCGGTTAGGACGATCGGAGAAGTGAGGAGCGACCCGCTCCTGAAGCCGAGCTGACCTAAGCCGCTTCCCGCTCGACTACCGGAGTCTCTATCTTGACGACGCGAATCGATTTCGCGATGCCTAAGAACTTCAGAATGCTGATCTGAATCCAGGAGAAATCGATCTCATACCAGGCTAAGCCGTGGCGAGCCGAAGTAGGATGAGCGTGGTGATTGTTGTGCCATCCCTCGCCAAAGGTGAGCAGCGCCACCCACCAGTTGTTGCGGGAATCGTCACGCGTGTTGAATCGGCGCCCGCCCCACAGATGCGTCACTGAATTGACCGCCCAAGTTGCGTGCAGACCGAAAACGATGCGGACGCACATGCCCCACAGCATCAGCGGCAGGCCGCCAATGGCCAGCAGCACTCCTGCCAGCAGGATCGGAAACAGCCAGTGGTAGTTGTTCACCTGGACGTAAAATGGGTCCTTGGCCAAATCCGGAGCGTACTTTGCCAACAGCTTGGTATTGTTGTGTTTGGACTCTCCCGCCAGTATCCAGCCAATGTGCGCCCACCAAGCGCCGTCGCGAGGCGAATGGGGGTCCCCCGGCTTATCTGAAAACTGATGATGGATCCGATGCGTCGCAACCCAGAAGATGGGACCGCCCTCCAGGCTCAAGGTTCCGCAAATTGCCAGGAAGTACTCCAGCCACTTTGGAAGTTTATAAGACCGGTGCGTGTGCAGCCGATGATAGCCCATGCTAATACCCAGCCCAACCGCGATCCAGTGCAGCAAAACCGCCACTGCGAGCAGCTTCCAGCTGAACATGAACAGGGCCGCCGCGGCTCCGGCGTGCAACACCACCAACACCGTGATGATCGCCCAGTTGAGCTTCCTATTGCTATAGATATCGACAATATCGTTACTCACGAAATCTCCGTGTAAACTTGTACTCCCAACGTAACAGTGTTCTCAGGAATGATTTGTAAGACTTGTGTAATATCGATCTGCCCAGTGCGCCGGTCTCCAGGTTTATTACTTAGTTGCGGCTCAAGAAATACTGAGATTGCAACCAACCCGCGTCCCGAGCGCCGCGCTGCCGGCCGATGCGCTTTTTCCCTGCGCTGTGCGCCAAACTGAAAATTTATGATGAGAAAAATTGGTTTCCTTTTCCTTCTGCTGGCCGCGACGCCTGTGCTGCGATCGCAGGACTTTGGATGGCTGGATCGCCCCTTTGTAGAGCATTACCCGGTTCGGCCTGTCGATCTAACCAACTCGCCGCGCATTCGTCAACTGCTGCGCGCCGGCAACATTTATCTGTCGCTCTCCGATGCCATCGCGTTGGCGATCGAAAATAACCTCGACATCGAACTGCAACGTTACGGACTTCCTACGGCCGACTTTGAGCTGGTTCGGGCGAAGGGCGGAGGGCAGCTGCGCGGCATCCTTTACGAGCTCGCCGAAGTGCCGGTAGGCGTCGGGGGGCCTGACAGCCCGTTGGTAACCACCGCGGCTATCTCCAGCATCACCACCGGCGCCGTACCCACCAATCCGTCCGAGCTGGGTGTGCTGTCGGAGGCTCAGGACAACCTGTCGGTGACTGGAACCATTCCATTCTCCAACGGCCCCGCCATCCCGCCGTTTGACCCCGCCATCATCGCGCAGGTGAGCGGAACCCATCAAACCACGCCCCAGACCAATCCTCTCTTCACGGGGACGAATGCGGTGTGGTCGAATATCTTCACCGCCAATACCGCCTACGTCCAGGGATTCGGGCCGGGGACCCAGCTCAACGTCGGATTCAACAACTCCAGCCAAACTTTGAATTCGGCTCAGACTTTGTACAGCCCCTATACGACTTCGAGCCTGGGCTTTACAATCACGCAGCCGCTCCTGCGCGGATTCGGCCTGGCCGTGAACCGCCGCTTTATTCGAATCGCGAAAAGCGAGCAGAAAATCGCGAATCTTCTGCTCCAGCAGCAGCTCATCGCCACGGTCTACGGAGTAGTGCGGCTGTACACCGATCTGGTGGCGCTCTCCGAGGACGTGACGGTGAAGGACGAGACCCTGCAGGCCGCCCAAAAACTCTATGACGACACCAAGGCTCGTGTGGACGAGGGCACCCAAGCGCCCATCGAGCTGACCAGGGCGAACGCGCAGCTATTTTCCATCCGGCAGGACCTGATCGACGCGCGCGGTTTGCTCGAGGAGCAGGAGGCCATTGTAAAGAATGTGATCCTGCGGCGCACCACCGCCGATTTCGATCTGCTCACCGCCCGTGTGATTCCCACCGACACCATCGACGTGCCCGCCACCGACGACATCCGTCCGATCCAGGATCTGGTTTCCGAAGCCTACGCCAAGCGGCCGGACCTGCAGCAGGCCGGCGTTCAGCTCGAGACCGCGCAGATCTCCATCGAAGGTTCGCGCAACGCCTTGCTGCCTGAGATCGATCTGGTCGGTGCGGCGCAAAACAGCGCTTTAGCTGGTCAAGTGAGCCCCTTTGCGACGGGCGTGAATCCGGCCTTCATCGGAGGCTACGGCAGCGCGCTCGACCAGTTGCTTACGCGCAAATATCCAACCTATAGCGTAGGTTTGAACATCTCGCTGCCGATTCGGAACCGGATCGCACAAGCGGACCTGGCGCGCGATCAGGTCCAGTTGCGGCAGAGCCAGATCCGGGAACAGCAATTCCGTAATCAAGCGGGGCTTGAGATTGAGGACGCCTTGGTCGCCATGCGGCGCGCTCGCAGCTCTTTCGAGGCCGCGCTAGAAACTCAGCGCCTACAGCAGGAGTCCCTGGAGGCCGAACAGGCCAGGTTCGAGGTGGGCGCCTCCACTAGTTTCTTCATCATTCAGTATCAAAGCTATCTGGCGCAGGCTAAGTCCACCGTTGTGGTCGCCAAAAGCGCGTACCTCAAAGCCCGTGCGGCATTGGAGCGCGCCACCGGCACCATCTTGGACGCTAATCATGTATCGCTGCCGGACGCGATGCGCGGCCGCTAAGTGCGGCTTCCGGGCTATTCTGCTACGGACCTGTAAAAAGAATGCAAACATTTGCTCGATCGCTTGGAGCGTGCGAACGGCGACTTTATACTCGGGTAGAAGGCTGGAAGGGCCGCACTCGATTTGCCGACCGTCGATCTGGAGCCAGTGGACAGCGTACTTGTTCGGCCTGCGATTGCGCCGCCACGCAGCCGATTCGCTGATGTAGCCGAACGAGCCGCGGGTTTTCTGCTGCTGGCCTGCGCCAGTCCCGTAATCGCAACTTCAGCGGTAGCCGTCGCGGCCTTGTCCCGGCGTTCGCCGTTTGTGGCGCACTTGCGCGTCGGTCACTGCGGAAGGCAATTTTGGATGTGGAAGCTCAGGACTATGTGGTCCCCCGATGAACCGGCGCCAATGAGCTGGGGATGGGTTCAGTACGTCAACGCCAACCCCGTAAAAGAAGCGAAACTCAGCTCCGATCCTCGCATCAACAGCCGCTTCGCGCGATTCTGCCGGCGCCATTCCATCGACGAATTGCCGCAACTATGGCACGTTGTGCGCGGTGAGATGTCGTTGGTCGGCCCACGGCCGTTGACCCGCGGCGAGGTGGATCGATACTACCAGGAGCACTCCGCCGAGTTGCTCTCCGTTAAGCCGGGCCTGACGGGATTGTGGCAGGTCTACGGACGCAGCGCCATCCGATTTCCGCGCCGCGCAGCGCTGGACCTGGAGTTAGTCCGAACATTGCAGCCGCGACTCTATATCAACGTCCTTTTGCGCACCATCCCCGCCGTCATTCGCGGCAATGGAGCCTGGTAGCAGCGGATCTTACTGAGTAATCGCCATCGTCACGTTGGCCGGACTCGTGATCCCACCCATCTGGATCTGCAGCGATACAGCGTTACCGGTGGGCGCGTTTTCCGGAACAAAGAACGCCACCTGATAGAGTCCGACGAACTGCGGGCTAAGGACCGAGTAGATGAAATCCGGCCCGGTCACTGGGACGCCTCCCACCAAGATCGTCGGCGGCGTTAGGCTACTCAGAATTTGCGACCCCGCGTTTGCACCATCGGCCGGCGGACTGGCAACCGCTCCCATCCCCGTCGCGTAGATAATCATCACGTCGTGCAGCTTCGCCGGATGCGTGGTCAGGCCCTGGACGCTGCCGGCCGGCCAAGCCAGGGTTCCATCCGCGTTGTTCACCACAACCGCCATTCCGTTCACGCTGAAGATGCCAGGTGAAAACGGACCGACTGTCACTTGTTTCGGCAGCGATGCGACACCATTCACGTTCACGATTACATTCACGGTTTGTGTCGTGTTCGGAGGAACGATCTCCCACGGCACTTGGGCATTGATTAAATCCGGATTTCCTGGCCCGGCAAATAGCAGTGGCGCGTTCACAGTCGTATTGCCATTGACGAACTGCACCGTCACCCCGCCCAATTGAGTGGAAAGCGGAATCGTGTCGGCGGAAGCAAGTTGCGACGCTAAGTGGGTCCCGAAGATAGATACCAGCGAGCCGCCGGTGATGGGCTGCCCGGCCGCGAAACTTGCACCATTCACAATGCCGCCATCTAGGATGCTGGGCGCTTGCGCAAATCCGAAACCGGCCACAGCGAACAATAAGAGCGTTAGGCGGAATCGCATAAGAATACCTGGGCTCACTATAGGCGAGGATCGGAACCACAACAATACCAGGCCAGTAAAAACTTTGTGAAAATTGCGAGCCTAGGGCTGGCCGCCCAGTTTCTTCCACGTTTCGGCAACCTCAGGATCTTTATTGCCGTCCCGCTCCACCGCCGCCCGAGCTTCCACCAAAGCTTCTTCCTTCCGGTTCGTCAATTCCAATAGCTGCGCCAGTGTCCAATGCGGTTTGAACCAATTGGGCGCCCACGCGATCGCGTTTCGCAGAGCGTGCTCCACGCCCGGGGCGTCGTTCCGGGTCGCCAGCACGGTCGCGAGATTGTACCAGGCGTTCTGCCGATCCTCAGCCGTGCTGACGGCGCGAATGGCGGATTCCAGCGCTTGCTGGCTGGCCTCCAGCTTGATCGCAAAAATCGGCGATCGGCCCGCCAGTTGCTGCATCGCGAGTGAGTAGGGCAGATCGTCGCTGGCGCCTGGCATCTGCCATGCCAAAACGGTGCCATAAGCGCTCGCCGCTCCGTTTGCGTCATTGGCCGCGATGCGCTGCTCGGCGACGGCCAGCGCGTGATCGCCAGCCACCAAATGAGTCGCGTACAGCGCCAGCACCAGGCTCACAGGCAGAACCGCTGCCAGCACCCACCACGATTGCGCCACCTTCGCGCTCCCCACGGGTTTTTGAGGAATAACAATCACGACCAACAGCGCGATCAGCAAGTGGAAATACAGCGAGGTCGTGAAGACAAAAACGGAGAATTGTTGCGCCACCAGCATCCCCGCCAAACCCGCCGAAAGCGGCGCAGCCAATGGATGGCCCGATCGCAACGCCTTGCTCGCCACCCACACTCCCAGCCCGCACAGGCACAGCAATGCGGCTAAGCCCATCACACCTTCGCCAGCCAGCGCGTCCAGAAAAATATTATGCGGCGACTCGTGATAAAAGTCCGGATAAGCGCGAGCCAGTTCGAGCGATTCAAAACGGGGAAAATCGGTTGCGAACGTTTCCGGCCCATATCCGGCTACAGGCCGATGAGCGGCCATTTGAACAGAATCGCGCCACAATAGCAGGCGTGCGCCACCCCGCGCATCCTCCATCGACCAATGCACGCGCGCCCTCAGCTTCGCGCCCACCGGCACAAAAAATAAAATGACCACAGCACCGACGAACGCTCCAGCTAGCGCGACCTCGCGCGGTCGAATTCTCCTGCCCCGAGCAAAGCCAACCACCACCGCGCCCACCAAAATTCCGAGCAAAGCTCCCCGCGTGCCGGTGAGCACAATCGCCAGCACGGCCCCGAGCGACGCCGACACCGCGACGCGCTTCGGCCACGGACGCTTCTCCACGGCTGCCAGCCCGAGCGCCAGGAAACTGACAGCCACCAGCCAGTCCGCGAAATAATCGGCATGCCCCAAAGT
>Ga0182024_10019054_pt1 | contig 12695 bp, 6 predicted proteins | sample P32metaG_FD_120480 | JGI IMG/M metagenome (GOLD analysis project Ga0182024, IMG submission 120480) | Permafrost microbial communities from Stordalen Mire, Sweden - P3-2 metaG (Illumina Assembly) | ecosystem: Environmental > Terrestrial > Soil > Wetlands > Permafrost | place: Sweden: Stordalen... | reverse complement strand
CCTAATCTTATTGTTCGCCGTCAAACTCGGATGGCTCCCCGTCTCCGGCTCCGGCACCTTCGCCCACTTAGTCCTCCCCGCCATAACCATGGGTGGAGCCTTAGCCGCCATCCTAACCCGCATGGTTCGCACCTCAATGTTAGAAGAGCTAGGCCAGGACTACATTCGCACCGCGAGAGCCAAAGGCCTGCCCGAGCGGACGGTAGTCTATCGCCACGCCCTGCGCAACGCCATGATCCCCATCCTAACCGTCTTAGGCCTGCAATTCGGCGCTCTCTTAGCCGGAGCAATCGTTACCGAAACCATCTTCAGCTGGCCCGGCATAGGACGCCTAACCATCCAAGCCATCGCCAATCGCGACTATTACCTGGTCCAAGGCTGCATCCTGGCCATAGGCCTAACCTACGTAGCCGTAAACCTGCTAACCGACCTGCTCTACTCCGCGGTAAACCCGAGAATCAGACAGTAACGGCCGTTTTCGAAATTGAGTTAATACTTACTGCACCTTCCACCTCGTTGGTGTGGAGCGGACACTCTTGTCCGCTAACGACCGCGGCAGAGCGGGGCGACCGTATTTTCTCGAACTAGAATTTGAAAGGGGCAGCGGGCGAGGACTAGAGCAGGCTTGAATCGTTCCAGGAGGAAGTTCTGCATCTGCATCGTTGCGTTCGGTGCACGGTTGCGCGTTGACGGAAGTTTCCACGGTGGTTTCTTTTTCTTGTTTCGTCTCTTCTTTTTCCGATTCTTTTTTTGCGGGGAAGGCGATGAAGGTATTTGCCCCGTTTGATTCCTTGATGATATCGACGACAACCTGCTCTGGTTGCGGCTTTTCGAGCTCCATGCGCTTCAGGTTTGAGGAAGCGATCTGGAGGGCGTAGAACACGAGGCTGGCGGTTTTCTGTTCGATCCGTCTTTGCAGGACCATTTGCACGGTTCGGCGAAGCATGTATTGGATGGCGTGCGCATCTTCGAAATATGGCATTGTGATGTCGCCGATTGGGTACTTCTCTTCAAAGAAACAGTCGACGCGGACGGGACGTTCCTCCTGATGATAAAAACAAAAATCGTTGTTGCGGAGGGCGGGCGAACCACATTGGGTTCCATTGATCTTAATGTGACGGCAACGAGGCGCGATAAATGATGGCATGGATGCTCCTTATATACGTTCGACTTACTAGGTGCTTGTTACTGGCTTGCTGAGGTTAGCGGAAGGTACCCCCCTACTTGCCCGGTATATTAGAATCATTGACTTAGCCTATGTTGAGGACGTAAAGTCCTGATAGATATGGTAGTTAGGGGTAAAGTCCTGATTGTAGGGTGGTTATGGATGTCAGATCCTTATCTGCCGGGGTGGTCACGGCTATAACTCGGAGTTATGCGCGCGAATGTTTTGTGATTAAGTTCTAGTGTAGGGTGCGAGGGAATCTAGTTCTAGATAATTTTGGGGTTTGCTTTCGATTATGTAAATTTGGTGGACCGATTTGGGAAAACTTTCGGTGCTGACGGTGTACTGCCCACTTCTCGAAAAACGCGAGAAGTGGGGCACCCGGCGTGTCCAGTCGCACCACATGCTTTACAGTTTGTCCCGGGACACCCGCCTAATGCACGATCCCCGTCGTAGTCACCGAGAAAGGTTCACGCCCCGCCGGAAACGGCGAACCCGTGGCTTGGGTCAGCACGCCGGTGGTGGCATTGATGGTGTACGCCGAGACGTCGTTGCCGCTATCGTTTGCCACGTAGGCGAACTTACCGGAGGGATCGACGGTTACCGAGATAGGGCCCGACCCCGCGGGAAACGGCGAACCGGACACCGCCGTCAGCGCGCCGGTGGTGGCATTAATGGTGTACGCCGAGACGGTGTTGTCGCCCTCGTTTGCCACGTAGGCGAACTGGCCCGAGGGATCGACGGTTACCGAGAAAGGGCCCGACCCCGCCGGAAACGGCGAACCGGTGATTTGGGTTAGCACGCCGGTGGTGGCATTGATGGTGTACGCCGAGACGTCGTTGCCGCTATCGTTTGCCACGTAGGCGAACTTACCGGAGGGATCGACGGTTACCGAGAGAGGAATCGACCCCGCCGGAAACGGCGAACCCGACACCGCCGTCAGCGCACCGGTGGTGGCATTAATGGTGTACGCCGATACGTCGTTGTTTAAAGAGTTTGCCACGTAGGCGAACTGGCCCGAGGGATCGACGGTTACCGAGAAAGGAAGCGACCCCGCCGGAAACGGCGAACCCGACACCGCCGTCAGCGCACCGGTGGTGGCATTAATGGTGTACGCCGAGACGTCGGCGTCGCCCTCGTTTGCCACGTAGGCGAACTTGCCCGAGGGATCGACGGTTACCGACTGAGGGCCGTTCCCCGCCGGAAACGGCGAACCCGACACCGGGGTTAGCGCGCCGGTGGTGGCATTAATGGTGTACGCCGAGACGTTGTCGCTATAGTTTGCCACGTAGGCGAACTTGCCCGAGGGATCGACGGTTACCGAGAGAGGGGCGACCCCTGCGGGAAAAGGCGAACCCGTGATTTGGGTTAGCGCGCCGGTGGTGGCATTGATGGTGTACGCCGAAACGTCGTTGTCGCTATAGTTTGCCACGTAGGCGAACCTCGGAGTGTAGGTGACCGGGGTCGTGCCTGTGCTCAACGCCATGGAACCCGGTTGCCCCTGGGTGCGCACCGTCTTTAGCAGGGTCAGAGCCCCGCTGGCGGCGTTGATCGCGTAAGCCCAGACCTCGTTAGAACCCTGATTGGTCACGTAGAGCAGCGTGCCTGTGGGATCTACCGTCACGGAGGAAGGGTTAATGCCCGCAGCAAAGGGCGAGCCGGTGACTGGAGTTAAAGCACCAGTGGCGGCGTTGATATTGAAAGCCGAGACCACGGAGGTACCATCCCCACCCGCAATGTAGGCAAATTTGCCCGAAGGGGCTATCGTCAACGACGCAGCATCGCTTGCCACCGAAAAAGGCGAACCAGACACGAGTGTGAGGGCACCGGTGGCAGCGTTAATGCTAAATGCCGCGACGTCACTGTCGTTGTTGCTCGTCACGTACAAGAAGTTGCCCGCGGGATTTACCGCCGCTGCGGTAGGGCGCCCTCCATCCGAGGAAGGGAAGGGGAAAGGCGAACCGTCCACTGGAGTGAGAGCGCCGGTAGTTGCGTCAACGGTATAGGCCGAAATGTCAGCGGATGCTGGGCCTTGGTTTGCCACGTATGCGAACTTGCCCGACGGGGATACTACCACGGAGTTAGGATCTTCGCCCGCCGTGAAAGGTGAGCCGGTCACGGGAGTGAGCGCGCCGGTGGCGCCGTCAATGGCATAAACCGAGATGTTACCTGGGCCACTATTCGCCGCGTAGACGAACTTTCCCGAAGGGCCCACGGTTAGCGACACGGGACCACCTCCCGTTGCGTAGGGCGAGCCCGTGATGGGGGTTAGAGTGCCGTTGCTTGCGTTAACGGTATATGCCGAAATGTTGTTGGAAAACCCATTCCCCACATACGCAAACTTGCCCGACGGGGCCACAGCCACGGAGTCAGGACCCGTCCCCGCGAACACGTAGCCATTCTCTCGCAGTTGTCCCGTGCTCAGGTTCACGGTGTACTCGGAAACAGTGCCGTCGGCGGAATTGGCCACGTAGGCGAAGCGCGGCAGCAAACCACTGGTAGTGCCAGTAAGCTTCACTATCTGCGGGCTGGAGATGGCATTCGAGCTGACGGTGAGGTCGCCCGGAATCGTACCGGTCCTCCCGATCGGGCTGAAAGTTACGCCGATGGTGCAGCTAGTTAATTCCGGGAGAGTGCTTCCACATGGATTCGTGCCAATGGCAACGGTGCCGTAGTCGCCGCTGGGAGTGATGCTATCAATTGCGAGAGTCGTGTTCTGATGGTTGGTAATGGTTACCGTCTTTGGCGCACTGGTAGTTCCCAGTTGTTGGGTGGCGAAGGCAAGACTAGCCGGGGAGACACTAACCGGAGCTATCGCCGTACCAGAGAGATCGAGAATCTGCCTATTGATGGTGGCGTTATCGCTAAATGTGACCGAGCCCTTGATAGTGCCTGCCTGCGTAGGGCTGAATGTAACTGTAACAGTGCACTGATCGCCTGCTGTCAGGGCGCCGCCGCAGGGCGAAGCATTCCCTGGCGCCGAAACATAATCGGTGCTCGCCGGAAAGCTGGAAATCGTAACCGTGCTGGAGCTATTGTTGGTCACTACCACGGTCTTACCAGCGCTGGTTGCGCCGACCGCGGTGCTGGGAAAAGACAAGCTGGTCGGGCTGAAGCTGAGCGGCGGAGTCTGGCCACCGGTTCCGCTTCCGGAAAGAGCCACTATCTGTAGTATCGAGTCGACCGTTTGAGTGACCGTGAGTGCACCGTTGATCGAGCCATTGGTTTTCGGACTGAAGGTAACTGAAAGCGTGCAGGTAGCATGTCCGATGAGGCTAGTGCCGCATGGATTGGTGCCGCTTCCTATGGCCGCGTAGTCGCCGCTCGTGGTAAAGCTGAAGGTCACGCTCGTATTCAAATCGTTGGTAAGTGTTACGGTCTTGGCTGCACTCGTGACTGCCACAGTAACTGAGCCAAAGGGCAGGCTCGTAGGCGCGACTGTAAGAGGAACCACTCCCGTTCCTTTAGTGGTTATAAGCTGCGGGCTGTTATTAGCGTCGTCGCTAAGGGTGATGACACCGGTCAAAGTTCCCGCCGAGTTTGGCATGAAAGTGATTAGCAGTGTGCAATTGCCAGAAGGTGCGACGCTACCGGCGCAGTTGTCGCTTTCGGAATAATCCCCACTCGCGGTTATCCCGCTGATCGTGAGCGGAGTAATGCCGTCCGTGTTCGTGAGAATTACATTCAGGCTGGAACTAGTGGTGCCCACCGCCTGATTGGGAAAACTCAGGCTGGTACGCGAAAGTTGGACACTTTGAGCGGAAGCAACTCCGCTCCCGGTGAGCAGCCAGAAAAGCAATCCGAGCATCGCCATCCAGGATTTCGGGCAGGGGTTCATGGTAGCCTCCAGATATTGAGGTTCGCTTGTAAGTGAATGCCGAAGCTCAATCGGATTCGTTTGGGGGGAGCCTGAACCGGGTCGCTAGCTTCTGCGGCCAAGCTGCCAAGTAGTAAATCCCCAAACGATCGCTTTGTCAAGGCCGGTGGCGCGGTCCATCGCGATCATTTGAAATCCGTCGTTAATGTCGAAACCTCTTGGTGCTCCCCCTCCCGCAAACTGACTTCTACCCTTTCAGCACAGACACAACGCGGATTTGTTTTAAACGATAAGTTCAACGGGAGCGATGGCTGGCAGCCGAATGACCTGTTGCTGAAAAACGGTGTTTTGTACGGGTCAACGGCGTTCGGTGGTCCAGCTGACGTCGGAGTTGTTTATAAGTTAGTTCCGTAAATACAGATCTACAGTGAGGAGTCGAAGTTGGGCACGCAGTTCTCCATCCTTCGCATGGTGCTGTAAAGTGCGCGAAGGACGGGGAAACCTGCGATTGGGCAGAATAGTTGGGCTACGTTCTCGGACGGAGTTTTCCCGTTAGTTGCAGCCTTGGCCGTTCGTCACAGAGGTAAGTAATCCTGCGCTCGCGGTTATGTCACGGCTGTAACAATATCCGGAGGAGTTAGAGCTGAAGTAGTTTTGAGCGCTTGATTGATTGGTATTGCCGGTGATGACGAAGCCGGGGGCGAAATCGAGCGTGTCAGTCGGAGTTACTCGATTCTGGATCAGGCTGAAGGATATGGCTTGGCCGTTGTGCCGATCCTCCTGATCGCGCTCGTAGTACTGGTTGACGGTTGTAGCTTGCGATCCCGAGCCGTCGGGATTGAAGAGCAGCGTGATGTTCAGCTTGAGCGGCCAAGTCTGGTTGACAATATTGGTAAAGCTTCCGCTGGCGTTGTGCGTGGTAACGACGGAATGGATCGTCGTGCCCTGATTGATGTCCTGTTCGTAGAACGAAGGAGTTACTTTAAAGTACTGATCGTTAGAAAAATCGATATTTTGGGCGACCGTGGTGGTTACTGGTCCCAGCGATGTGTTGACATAGCCGGAGATCTGGAAGTTATGCGCTGACTTAGTGTTGACGGTGCCCGCAATGTTTCCATTGGACGCGGTGTGAATATTTTCGATAACGTCGGGGACCGGAACGGACAGCGTGTTCTCGGTGACGGCTCCGCTGAGTTTAGTCGCACTGGAGTCAAGGTAGAGCAAGAGCGACGCGGTCGCGGAGAAGTAGCTATCGGCATTGAAGACGCTGAGCGCGATGGTATGCACCTGCCCATCGTCGAGCAGCGCGGCGAACGGCGTGAGATTGACGCGATAAGGCAAGAAGTTCATCGTCTGAACGCCAGGGATCGGGCGCCACAAGTAAGGGTCGATTCCTCCCGTGTAAATCCACGGATAGACGGGCGCGACGCCGGCGGGCGTGCCGTCGATGGTGACTTCAGATTCGCGGAAGGCTGTTCCCCCGCAACTTTGCAGTTCACCGGCAACATCGTTGGGCACACAGCTGTACCAGAATTCATCGTTAGACTGGCTTTGCGCGAAGACATCGAAATAAAGATCGGTAATGTTGGTTGGCAGGGTGAGAGTTTGTTCGAGTAAGTCGGTCGTGGTATTGAGCCCGACAGTTCCGCCGGTGGGGCCGGAGGAAAAGGCGATAACCTGATCGGCCGTGCGCGGCGGCAGCTGATTCTGTTCGAGAGGGAAGAAGAGAATGTCGGCCGAGCCGTGGAGAATACTCGTATAAGTCGAGTTCACCAGGTTACCAAGATCAACAGTACCCGTCTGCGTGACGGTAAAGATCGAACTGTAATCAGTGAGATCGCGCTCGACGTGCCAGTGGCGTGAGACATTGTGCGAGGGCTCGGCGGTTGTGCCGAAGTAGATGTTGGTGGGACCGATCCAAATGTTGGCGGTGCGATCGAATTGGCGTCCCTCGTTGATGGAGAAATTGGCCTGCAGAATAACTTTGGCCCAAGGCCCAGGGCAAGCGGCGGGCGGCGTGTAGGTAAAGCTCTTTGGATTGAAGTCGGCAAATTCGAAATGTTGATAGAGCGTGACTACGCACGGTGTTGTTTTCGGTCGCGGCACGTTCGGATCGGCAAATGCGGTATTGCCGGAACCGATCTGGAGTTGCGCGGCAGCGATGGCAGAGAGCAATACGAGCAGCGAGAAGAGCGTCGCGGCGGATTTCGAAAATTGAGAAGTGGTCACAGAACCTCCAAGGAGTAGAGAAAAAAGTATTGCAAAGTCTTTACCGATCAGGAGTGGGTCACGCGGCTAAAAGCCGCGGTGGGAAAGGAGTTTAGCGGCCCGGAGTGCGCGGTGTCAAGGAGGGAAACGAGCGCTGTAAGAATTCACGAGCTGACGACGCCTGGAGCTTATTCTCTCTGCCAGCGTTGCTCCTCTCGGTCACTTTCTATATAAGTGAAACTAGTCTCCAAGCATGTCCACCTTTGCCATCTCGCTGCCGCGTGTAGCGCGCCACAATCCGCTGGCGGCGGTTGGAGTCGTGTTGGTTTCGATCTTTATTTTCTCGGCCGTCTTTGCGCCGTGGATCTCCCCTCAAGATCCTGCGCAGATCGACCTGCCGAACCGTCTGCAAACGCCATCGGCCCAACATTGGTGCGGCACGGATGAACTGGGACGCGACATTCTGTCTCGGCTGATTTGGGGCGCGCGGATTTCGCTTTTCGTCGGTTCCAGCGTCGTGGTTTGCTCGCTTCTGCTGGGACTCGTCATCGGAAGCCTCGCAGGATATTACGGCGGAGGCATCGACCGCTTCGTAAACGTTGTGTTGATGAATGCATTTTTGTCCTTTCCCGGAATCCTCATCGCTATCGCCTTTGTGGCGTTTCGCGGCCCCGGAATTTTTAATTTGGTTTTGGCGCTGTCGATTGGAGGCTGGGTGGGATATGCGCGACTGGTGCGAGCGCAGGTTTTGGCGGTACGCGAGCGGGAATTTGTGGAGGCTGCGCGCGCCCTTGGCGCGGGAGATATGCACATTATCATCCGGCACATTCTGCCCAACATTATTCAGCCGGTCATTGTGCAGGCGGCGATAGGAATGGCGGGCGCGGTGTTGGCGGAAGCGACTATGAGTTTTTTAGGATTGGGCGTTCCGCCTCCGACTGCAAGTTGGGGATCGATGCTGAATGATGCGCGCTCTCATCTTTTCGACGCTCCACACCTGGTGCTATTCCCTGCAATTACGGTGATGCTGGCCGTGTTGGCGTTCAATTTTATCGGCGACGCGCTGCGCGATCTTCTTGATCCCAGATCGAGAATCGAAGCGGGCTTGTGATGTTGATAAATCAATGTTGCGGAGCTGCTATCAAATGCAGAGGTTCTTCGCTTCGCTCAGGATGACAGACTTATCCTAGTGGTGATGACGACGTAACAATTGTTTACGATCTCTTAACATCCCTTTAACCTCTATCCCTTCAAATAGTTCCAGGTTGATGACTTTTCGCAACGTGGTACGTCAAATTGAGTAACAGCGGGTCAACGGAACTTTTTCCAAAGCAGGTTCGTATGAATAGACATATGGAACTCCAATATCAAGTCGAATGCTTGCAGGATATCGCGGTTGTGAGTTGTTCCGGCCGCATGGTGCGCGGAGCCGCGCTCGACAACTTTAGGCGCAGTATCGAGCAACTCGAGCGCGTTCGCGTGCTCGTGCTTGACGTGTCAGAGGTCGAGCAGATCGATGCTGGCGGTTTGGGCGCATTGTTGCTCGTTCGTCGCTGGGCGATGCAGAAGTCGGCGAAGTTGAAGCTGGTGAATCCCCCGGTTTTCTTCCGCCGAATTCTTGAGGCAACGCACCTCACGTCAGTGTTTGAGATTTCATCGCTGAAAGAGGCGATCTGCATTTTGCAGGCGCCAGAACGCGCCGCTCGCTTCGCCATCGCCTGAGCGTGCGAAATCAAGCAGGATAATCGGCGCGATGCTTTATAATTCGCGCCGATGACTTCCCCAAACGCAACAGCACGCCTCACACTCGCCTTCCTCCTGCTTCTATTAACGACTTGCGTTTTCGCCGCAGATCTTTCCGCAGATCCTTCTCATAAAGCGCCTTTCGATTTTGTCATCATCAATGGACACATCATCGACGGCACAGGTTCGCCTTGGTATTCCGGCGATGTCGGAATTCGTGACGGCCGAATTGTGGCCATCGGCATTCTCTCTGCAGCGCCGCGCAAGCGCACCATTGACGCTAAGGGGAAAGTCGTCGCGCCGGGATTTATTGACATGCTCGGGCAGTCCGAGACGACTATTCTCGTTGATCCTCGGTTGCCCTCGAAGATCTATCAAGGCATCACCACGGAGATAACGGGAGAAGGCGGATCAGCGGCTCCGCTGAACGACTCGATCATCGCGAATGATCGTCCGGCGTATCAGCATTACAAGATCAATCCCGACTGGCGAACATTGCGCCAGTATTTCGCGCATCTCGAAAAGCAAGGCATGGGAATTAATCTCGCCAGCTATGTGGGCGCGACGCAGGTCCGGCGCATGGTGCTCGGAGACGCCGATGTGCAGCCCACTCCTGAGCAGCTACAACAAATGCAGAAGTTCGTGCGCGACGCCATGCACGATGGAGCGGTCGGCGTTTCAACATCGCTCGAGTATGCGCCTGCTCCTTACGCTAAAACTCCAGAACTGATTGCGCTCGCGTCTGAGGCTTCGAAGTTCGGCGGAATCTACGCGACACACATGCGCAGCGAAGGCGATGCCGTGCTTGAATCTATCGACGAAGCGATTCGCATTGGCCGCGAGGCGAATATTCCGGTTGAGATTTGGCACATTAAAGTGGCTGGCAAGTCGAACTTTGGACGCATGCCCGATCTGCTGGCACGAATTGACAAAGCGCGCGCCGATGGCTCTGATATCTCCGCTGACACGTATGCCTACACCGCATGGTCAAACAGCATGTCGGCATTCATTCCACCGTGGGCGCATGATGGCGGCGATGCGAAGATGATCGAACGGCTCAAGGATCCGGCGATGCGCGCGCGCATTCGCAAAGATATGGAGACGCCGTCTAAAGATTGGGACAATGAATGGGACGAGATTACCGGCCCGCAGGATGTGACGATCACGCTTGTACAAAATCCGGAGTTGAAGAAGTTTCAGGGGAAACGGCTTTCCGATATTGCGAAGATGCTGAACAAAGATGCGATGGATACGCTCTTTGATTTGCTGGTTGAAGATAAAGGATTCACGAGCGTCGCTGTATTTGGAATGTCAGAGCCCGACGTGGTACTCGCCTTGCAGCAGCCGTGGGTCGCGGTTGACAACGATTCTTCTGGGACATCGCCTGAAGGCGTGCTGGGCGAAGAGCATCCGCACCCGCGGGCTTATGGGACATTTCCGCGGGTGCTGCGGAAGTATGTACGTGAAGAAAAGAAACTGACGTTGGAAGATGCTGTTCGCAAGTTCACGGCGCTGCCAGCACAGCGCATGCGTCTTACAGATCGCGGAGTGTTGAAGCAGGGGATGTGGGCGGACGTGGTGGTGTTCGATCCTGCGACTGTGCGCGACGTGGCTACGTTTGACGATCCAAATCATTTATCGGAAGGCATGGAATTTGTGCTGGTTAACGGAAACTTAGTGATTGAGAACGGGAAGATGACAGGAGCGTTGCCGGGGAAGGTGCTGCGGGGAGCGGGTTATCAACCGTAGTTTTCTGGCGCCACACGGGCCTGAAGACGCGGCAAGCCGCGTCTCTACAGAAGATTTCGCTAGGGCTTGGCGGCGTTCGGATTTGGTTTGGCGTCGGCTTGAGCGGTGGCTAGATCTACGGGCGAGACGTGAGGTTCGGCGAGAGAGCCTGTGATTGCCCAGGTTTGCGCGTTTTCGCTTGTGAGTAGGAAGTCACAAATGTTTTCTGCAGAGGCCGTGCCGTTGACTTGATAATTGCCTGCGTTCGATTCAAGCTTGCCGCCGGAGAGGCGCCACGCGCCCTCTTTCAAATTCAACTCCCCCGTGAAATGCTTGAATGTCATTGGCGCGGGGGGCCCAGGCGAATCTGGAATCTCGAGATGCGGCAAGCTGCCATTCCTGACAATGAACTGTAATTTTGCACTGGAACGAGAAAGCAGTTCGCGAAAGTCTGTGCCTTGGAGAGTGAAAGTTCCATCGGCGGTTCCGGAAATCCAGTCGTTGTCCATTAACTTGCTCAACTGTTCGAGCGAAATGTCGCGCAGGGTTCCCGTGCCCTGAAAGCTCATACTTGCCGTTGAAACACCGCTGTTGGCGCGGTCTTTGGCTCTCGTCGGTTGATTCACATCAATGATCCAATTTCCCCGATGCATACCTTGTAGCAGTTGCCCGCGCAGCGCGGTCAGCGTGATCTTGCCGCGGTCGACTTCAACCTGCGTGGTTACTTGGGTTGCGATTACATTCTTTAAAATTAGTCGACCAACGCGCAAATTGCCGCGAGCTTGCAGCGCCAAAAGGGGGGACCGGCTTGGCTCGTCACCCGGATTGTTATTGGAACCAGAATTCAAAATGCGATACCACGGGCGGTCAACTGCGCGCGGCGTAATCCACTCCGACAAATCTACTGCCGAAAGCGCATCCGCCGCCAGATCGAATTGAAACGCGCAATTCGGAGAAGCAGTTAGAGCGAAACTTGCAGCCGTGCCTGAGGTGGTGGCTTGAGCAGCGCAATGAAAAGGAGCAGTCAGCGTTCCGCTCCACTGTGTGCCGCTGCGAACACCAACAGTACGAGCAGAAATGTTCTGCATGGATAAAGCATCGGAGTTGAGGCTGATATTCGCCGAGGAAATTTCGATAGGAGTATTGAGTCCGCGCATCTCAGCGCGCACGTTTCGCAATTGCGCGGTCCCATGCGCGCTGGGAGCCGCGAATCCTTGCCATTCGCCAGATACGCCGACATCTAACTTCGCTAATCCTTCCGCTGCCGGACGGGGCACGGGGCCGAGGATCAGGTTCTCCATGCGAAACAAATCTTTTAGCTCAGCATCGCCGCGCAGAAAAAATTGATAGCCATTCTTGGATATCCAGCCGCCAGCGATTAGCGGATTCGCAGATTTCGTCATTGTCGCTGTTGCCGTTGCCACTGCTGCCGGACCAATCCTCAAATTCAATTCGACAGATTCGTCGTCTCTTTGCTGTTGCCGCTGTCCGACTTGGCGGCGGTTCGTTGACGAGCCGATGAGCGTCAGTGGAATGGCCGCAAAAAATATTTCATCTCGTGCCGCCTTGGCAGAACTCTTTACATTTAGCGCTGCCGATGACGAGATGTGTACATTGGTCGCGGCACCTATCCCGGTCCATATGGCGTGCGGCAATGCGCCGTGTGGCGCGGCCGTGCCCACGTATCGGGTGCCGTGGAACTCGGCATTCAACAATCCGCTCGCAGTAAGTTCTACTGGAACCTGTTTCTTGGCTTGGCGGAGCAATCGAATCATTGAGGCTATCGGAACTTTTTCTGCCGCCATGGTGAGATCGTAAGTGGGCACTCCGGACACGAGCGCCGCATTTCCACGCATGCTGATGTTTCCGCCATTGACCGGCGATTGACACAGCAAATCAGAAATGGAAGTGGTAATCGAGTTGTATTGTCCCGAGCAAACAGAGGCCAGGCGCACGTTCTGGCTTCCGGCAATATCGTAACGATGGAAATCGTCCACGGATATCTGGCTGCCGATAGTCAATGTTTCAGGCGTT
>Ga0182024_10019052_pt1 | contig 12697 bp, 10 predicted proteins | sample P32metaG_FD_120480 | JGI IMG/M metagenome (GOLD analysis project Ga0182024, IMG submission 120480) | Permafrost microbial communities from Stordalen Mire, Sweden - P3-2 metaG (Illumina Assembly) | ecosystem: Environmental > Terrestrial > Soil > Wetlands > Permafrost | place: Sweden: Stordalen... | reverse complement strand
GCTGATGATGCCGAATGTGGCGGCTACCAGATTCCGGTTCCAACCGAGGGGCCGCGGTCCGCTCTATCGTCGGGCACCGCTTATCCCGGCCGTTGTGCCTCATCGCGGGAGTGCTCCCGCAACAGCGACTTCCAAATCGCGGGCTACCGCGCCCCGATAATGCGTCTTGTCCCAGAAATTTTGGACATTCGACGCAACATGGCCGCGGACGCGCCAATCGATGATCGTCATGAAGGGATGCGCGAGGGCCAATGCCGCAAAGCCGCGCTTACATTCGTCGAATCTTCGCTCTGCGGGCGAGCCTGGAGCCGGCAAGGCATTGGCATGAACCGGGGTCCACAAAAGTATGAAGTGTGAGCCGGAGCTTGCCAGGCCGGACAGATCGCGCAGCACGTCGATACCCGGCAGAGCCGCGCCAATGTCGCTGCTTTCCCAAGGTGGGATCCCGGCCACACGAAGCGCGGCCGCCGCCGCGTCCCACTGTTTGGTGAGCTCGTAGTTGGCGTAGCCGTCTCGACGAGTCGGCATTTTCAGCCGCAGCGCCAGTTCGACCCGGCTCCAAGCTTTCGAAAACCCGTCGACGCTGATGACATTTGCGAGGTAGGACCAAACATTGCCGTAAAGCCAGAACGGGAACGGAAACGCTCCTTCAGGTGGTTGCGGCGCGCACCAATAGTCATCCAGCACAAACAGGGCGGTGACCGGCTTTCCCTCGTGATGACCGAGGAACGACCGCGCTGTGGCTTCTTGCTCGGCCACCGATGTACCTGAAACGGACAATTGAACAAATTTCCAACCGGTCAAATTCGAGAGACGCTCCGGGTCCAGCAACTCCGCGTGTGAATTGCCGATCACCGCCGCATCAAAGCCGGGGTCCCGGCTGCGGCTGGCCGACGCAAAGGCCGGGCGTTCGTCGACGACACCGCCGACGCGCAAGAGCGCAAGCCGCCCGGTATCGTACGGGTCGGCGGCGACGATGAACGCCGCCGCGCCGAAGAAGCCGGCGGCTGCGACCGTCAGGAAGGTGCGAAGCCACTGCCGCGAAGCCAGTACGTCGGCGGCCGCGGACGACCCGACGGCGTCAGAACCGGAAATAGATGAACTCAACGGTGCTGTCTCCTCCAATATCGAGCAACACGGCGGCAAGCGCGACACCCGCCGCGACGGCGACCCACCGGTTGACGCCCAGCCGCTCGACCAGCGCCTGAGTAGGCGGCGCCGTGAATACGATGCCGGCGGCCGTCACAATCGTACGCCAGCGGAAGTCGGGGCCCCACCCGGTCTGCAGAAAGAGGCCGTTCAACACGCGCCACGCGGCCTCGAATGTCGGTGCACGGAAGAACACCCAGGCGAGCATGACGAAACCGAATGTCAGCGCCCAGCCGGCAACGGGATTCATCGGCAGCTTCCAGCGACGCCAGAGCATTCCAGCGCAGAGCCCAAGCCCGTGCAGCAAACCCCAGATGACGAAGGTCCAGCCGGCGCCGTGCCACAACCCGCCGAGCCCCATGGTGATCAGGATGGCGGCGGCCTGACGCGTGAGCCCATGACGGTTTCCCCCCAGACGGACGTACAAATAGTCCCGCAGGAATCGCGATAAGGTCATGTGCCAGCGTCGCCAGAATTCACGCAGCGAGGCTGCCCGATAGGGAGCGGCAAAATTCACCGGCAGGCGCACGCCGAACAGCAGCGCAAGCCCGATCGCGATGTCGGAATAACCCGAAAAGTCGAAGAAAATCTGGAACGTGAAGGCGAGGACGCCTTGCCAGGCAAGACCGGCGGCAACCGGACCCTCGACGGCGGCGGAGAACGCAGGCTCGACCAGCGTGGCGAGCCGGTCCCCGAGAAAGACCTTCTGCACGAGACCGAGCACGATGAGAAGCACCCCGGTCACGGCGCGGCGCTCCCAGCCGGGCGCGAACGGGCCGCGATCGAGCTGATGCATGAATTCGTTCCACCGCACCAGCGGGCCCGACAAGACCTGGGGAAAGAAAGCGATGTAGAGCGCGTAGCGCAACGCGTCGTAGCGCGGCGCCTTGCCGTCGCGAAGATCCGTCAGGTACATTACGTGATGAAAAGTGAAAAAGCTGATGCCGAGCGGTAACGTGAGCCCGATGGCGTCATGCGGTGCGCCCACGACCGACGCGGCGCTGCCCAAGAGAAAATCGAGATATTTGAATACCGCAAGCACCGATAGGTTTGCCGCGATCAAGGCGGTGATGATGTGGCGATTCTTGGTCCGGCAATAGAGATTGGCGACGGCCCAATTGACCAGGATCGACGCCAGCAGGAGCGGGGTGAGGCGCCAATCCCAATAGCCATAGAACACGACGGAAATCGCCAGGAGCATCGGCAGCCGCCACCGTTCGGACCGGCTGGCGACCGCATAGAGCCCGAGAGCGACGGGTAGAAATCCGATCAGGAACGCGCGGCTATTGAACAGCATCGACCGACGCGCGCCGGATCGAGTAAATTTTCCTTGTCGCGATCATCCCGTCTCCAGGCGCCTTCCCGGGCAGCGCCCAGACTTTCCCGGTTTGGCCATTTACGGCGTGACGACACGTAGCCAGTGAAGCCGGGCTACGTGGCAGCGGTTTCATGAGCCGCAACGCTCCACACTGCTATCCGATTTATTGTCTCGCCACAAACATGGCGCCACAGAAGCGTGAACGAGGAATTCGCTGTTGCATCCTTGCGACGTGTCGGATTATCCACATGGCGGCAAGCCACCACGAGTCTGTCCCGGTCGGCGTTCTCATTGAGTTAGCATGCATGGTAATTCACAATGCCGGCCTTTGGCCGGGGCAGTGGGTTCAATGGGCCGTCTGATCTTCGAAATTCTGATGGGATTCATCTCATTTGGCAGCGTAGCCATTCTGTTCGTCAGCTTGGTCGGGGTCGCAACCTGGGTACTGCGTCAGCTTATTCGATAGACGAGCAGATCGCCTCAGTCGGCGGTCTCGTCCGGGGGGCCGGATCGATTGGCTATGCACACAACTGTCCTCAACTATCTGCCGATGCCGGCCCCAGCCGCTTGCTGGATCGCCGCGCTGATCTAATATAATTTATCGAATCGTTCTCCACAAAACGCGAGGCAGCGATGCTCGGCTGGTTCCAGGCCTTGATGCCCAGGGAGGAGCGCTTCTTCGAGCTCTTCGTGTGTCATGCCACGATCGTGGTCGCCGGTGCCGAGGCATTGCGCGGTCTGCTGCGGGGCGGTGAGGGCGTCGAGCATTACTGCAAGCAGATCTTCGAACGCGAGGCCGAGGCCGACGAGGTCACGCGCCAAGTCATGACCGCGGTGCGCCGCACCTTCATCACCCCCTTCGACCGCACCGACATTCAGGACCTCGCTACCATGATGGACGACGCCATCGATCAAATGAACAAGACCGCCAAGACCATCACGCTGTTCGAGGTACGCAACTTCGAACCACAAATGCAACAGATGGGCGAAATCATTGTGCAGGCGGCAAACTTGGTGTTGGAGGCGGTGCCTCTGCTGAGCTCGATCGGCAACAACACCGCTCGCCTCAACGCACTCACTGAGAAAATCATTCGCGTCGAGGAGCAGGCAGACCAAGTCTACGATCAGGGCCGCAAGGCGCTTTTCCTCGCCAATCGGCAAGGAAGCGCACAAGGCGGCGCGATGAGCTTTATCATCGGGGCGGAACTCTACGATCATCTCGAGAATGTGGTCGATCGATTCGAGGATGTCTCGAACGAGATAAACTCGCTCGTCATCGATCACCTTTGACGATCGTATTTGGAGATGACCACCCTCTTGAGCTTCCCTCTTCTGTTCGGCCTCATAGGGATCGCGCTGGCATTCGATTTTCTCAACGGCGTCCACGATACTGCGAACTCGATCGCAACCGTCGTGTCCACGCGCATGCTGCGGCCGCGCTATGCGGTGATCTGGGCGGCCTTTTTCAACTTCATCGCGTTTTTGCTGTTCGGCGTGCACGTTGCCCGGACGATCGGCGTCGGCATCGTTTCAGCGGAGGTGATGGATGCGCGCGTGATCTTCGGTGCCCTGATGGGCGCCATATCCTGGAATCTTATTACGTGGTGGGCCGGCATTCCCTCCAGCAGCTCGCATGCGCTGATCGGCGGGCTGGTCGGTGCCGGCGTTACCAAGGCGGGTCTCGCATCTATTGTGTGGCCCGGCCTATTGACGACCGGCGCGTTCATCGTGCTGTCGCCGCTGCTCGGATTCCTGCTTGCATTGCTGTTGGTGCTCAGCGTGTCTTGGGCGTTCGTGCGCGCAAATCCGCGCGCGGTGGAGGGCACTTTTCGATGGCTCCAATTCCTGTCGGCGTCGCTCATTTCGCTCGGCCATGGCGGCAACGACGCGCAGAAGACCATGGGCGTCATTGCCGTGCTGTTGTTCTCGCAAGGCCGGCTTGGCGGCGATTTTTACGTGCCGTTCTGGGTGGTGATCACGTGCCAAGCAGCCATGGCGCTCGGGACCTTGATCGGCGGGTGGCGCATCGTGCATACGGTGGGATCAAAAATCACCCGATTGACGCCGGTGCAAGGCTGTTGCGCCTCGACCGCCGGCGCGATCATGCTGTTTGTTGCAACGTTTCTGGGCATTCCGGTCTCGACCACCCATACGGTTACTGGGTCAATCATCGGCGTCGGGGCGGCCCGCAAGGTGTCCGCCGTGCGCTGGAATGTTGCGTCCAACATCGTGGTTGCGTGGGTGGTCACGCTGCCGGCCGCGGCCCTGATGGCCGCTTTGTTCTACGCGCTGGGTGGGCTCATCCCATGAGCAAGAAGCCTGCGCCCAACCTCCAATATGCGGCCTTGCCTTACCGGCACCGCGCCGACGGCACCATCGAGGTCATGCTGGTGACGTCCCGCGAAACAGGGCGCTGGGTTATCCCCAAAGGCTGGCCAATACGCGGTCTGGTGCCGCCCGATTCGGCGGCGCGCGAGGCGATGGAGGAGGCCGGTCTGGCCGGGCGCGTCGGCGATCGGTCCATCGGATTCTATCACTACGAGAAGCGGCTCGCCGACGGGTCGGCGGTGGCCTGCGAGGTCGAGACTTTTGCGTTCGAGGTTGAGAAGCAATTTACCGCCTGGCCCGAGCAGGACCAGCGGCACACCCAGTGGTTTGCATTGCAAGGGGCGGCTGATGCCGTGCAAGAGTCGGAGTTGAGCGCAATGATCCTGAGGTTGCAGGCGCTTCTTGCCTAGGGGCAGCTTTCGGTCCGTCCGAATTTTCCAATTGTCCGCTATGGATCGCCGATGGGCGCCTCGCGGATGCTGGAATGGGATCTCGATTAAGTCCCTGGCAATCGATTTGCCCCAGCCCGAGAGCGGGTTTCTCTCCATGACGAACCAGCACGATGGTCTCGTCATCGCCGGCTCGGCGGCAACTGGCTCCGACGGCACCCCCCATGCCCAGCATAACGCTGAGCCGGACTTGGAGTCCGATGAGAGCGTTTGACATATCCCGTCGCTCAGTTGAACAGCAGCGATTTTATGATGACGGGCACCACATTGGTGACTTCGATGACCCGGCCGATGTCGACATAATCGAATTGCTTGAGCTGCACGCCGTCGATGGCGATCACGTTGGCCGAGGTGGCGATCTCGTTGCGGATGATGCGGCCGAGGCTCATGGCAATATCGCCGTCGACCAGCAGCACCAGCGGCTGCCCGGCCGCGACCGTGTTGGGCACCGCGGCGCAGATGCCGGCGGCGAGCGCGAGCAGCCGCGCATGCGCCGGATCGCCGCGCCATGCGAAACCGAACGCCACCGGCCCGGCGCCCTCCACGATATCGGCCGCCTCGAGCGCGGCCCGGCACGCCGCCGTGACGGCGCCAGCCTCGATTTCTTCGCCGAGATCGAGGCTCAAGGCCAGCACCGGCAGGTTCTGCAGCGGCAGCTCGTGCGGCCGCGTGATCGCGATCGTGTTGCCGCTGATCTGGACCGAGAACTGCGCCGCCCCGATTGCGGTCGCCCGGATGCCCTGTCCGGGGTCCCAGACCGGCGGCAGATCGCGCCGGTGCGCCAGCATGTGGGAAAGCTCGTGCGCCAGATCGAAACCGAGATCGCCAAAGCGCCGCGCCTCGCGCTTGTAGAGGTATTCGGCGACGCCGCCCGAAAAGGTGAGGGCGTCGAGGCCGAGATCCACGGCTGATGCCGGCCAAGGATCCGTCACCAACAGACGCCCCATCAGCGCGTCCGCGGGCCGCCGGTCGATCATGCGCATGATCAACCGCACCATGCGGGCGACGATGCGCGCACGGTCGCCGGCGGCCAGCGGCTCCCCGAGCGCAAGCGCGATGCCGAGGCTGCCGGCGAGCTCTCGCATCGGCTCCTCGATGCGGGTGAGGCCCGCTTTGACGTCCTCGACCAGGAGCCGGCCGCCGACCGCGATGGCGGCTGTCGCCACCAGCGCTCCGTTCTCGATCAAGGCGAGCTTGGTGGTGCCGCCCCCGATATCGACGTTGAGGATGCGCGCCGCGTGACCGCGCGACAGCGCGACGGCGCCCGAGCCGTGCGCCGCCAGCTGGCATTCCATGTGATGGCCCGCCGAGGCGCAGACGAACTTGCCGGCTTCCTCGGAAAACAGGTCGGCGATGGCGCGGGCGTTGTGGCGCTTGATGGCTTCGCCGGTCAGGATCACGGCGCCCGAGTCGATGTCGGCCGGCTCGATCCCCGCATAGGCATAGCAACCGCCGATGAAGCCCGAGAGCTCGTCCACGTCGATCGTATAGTCGGGCAGGTAGGGCGTCAGCAGGATCGGCGACTGCCACAGCACCTTGCGATTGACCACGACAAAGCGGCTCGACAGCGCGGTGGTGAGCCGCTGCAGGTGCACGCGCGCGAACATCAGGTGCGAGGTCGAGGATCCGACGTCGATGCCCACCGTGGTCAACTCGACATTGTCGGCCGTCCAGGCGACCTCGTTGAGCTCGGCTCCGGGATCCATGTGCTGGTGATCGAATTCAAGGTCGTGCATCGGACGCGGCCGCCTTCAAGGCATTTGCAGGAAAAGTGGCATCAGGTTTTCGGTCCGAAAATCCGACAACGCAATTGCTAGATCGCGGGGGATCTGGCGTAGACGGACTCGTCGATGAACTTGCCCATGCCGGACGCCACGCCGTGCTTGGCCAGCTCCTCGAGATAGATGCGGTGAATGCGCTGGTCCTGGTCCTCGTATTCGACCTGGCAGCCGCCCTCCTGCACGTTGACGTCCATGCCGTTGAATACGTGGCGCTTGGATTGGGTGAACGGGTAGCGCAGCCCGCCGAAGGCGACCGCAAGGTAGCGCGCCGGATCACCCGACGTGTTGAAATGCTGATGGAACATCTGGTCGGGCGGCGCGAACACGACCCCGTGCCGCCAGTCGACCCGCACCAGATCTTTGGCGATGTCGTACCACAGCAACGAATAGCCGTGGCCGGTAACCGCATAGACATGGAAGTCCGAGCCGTGACGATGGCCCTTCTTGTAGGTGCCGACCGGCATCTGCGAGATATGGGCGTGCATGGTGCCGTCGGCGAGCACGAACATCATGTTCGATCCGCCGGCTCCGCGCGCCTCCCAGGTCTTGAGCTCGAACGCCGCGAGGTTCGGGACGAAATTGGTCTCCCACATGTTGCGGCCGGGCCGCACCGGGACGAACTCGCCTTCGCCGCTGAAGGATTTTTGCGCGCCTTGGCGCTCGGGAAATTCGTAATCGTTGTCGAAGACGAAAGCCTCGTTGTGGAACAGGTTCAGCATCATCGCCAGATTGTTGGTCGAGGCGAGCCGGGCGCGCTCTCTGCCGCTGGTGTTGAAGTGCTGGTAGCGGGCGTTCAAAGGCAGCGCGAACAGGCTCTTGGGACCCCATTCGAAGCCGTGGGTGCGGCCGTCGCTGAACTCGACGGTGGTGCTGCCGAAGCCCGACAGCACGTAGACGACCTCCTCGTAAAGGTGCCGCTGCGGCGCGGTCTTGGCGCCTGTCGCGAGATCGAGCAGGAAGATCGAGACGAAGTCGCCACGGCCCTTAAGGTTGACGATGGCGCCCTCCACTCCGAAGCGCGGCCACGGCGCGGTCGCCACCTTGATCAGGTCGGCGCCGAGATCCTCCACCACCGGGACGCTTTCCTGCGCCGCCCAGCTGCCATAGGGATCGAGCAGGAGCTTGGGGTGTTCCGCCAGCGGCTTGTTCATCTTGGCACCTCGGTCGCTCGGAAGTGTGGCCGATTCAGTAGCCCCCGCTCGACCGGATGTCCATCTGGGGCGCCACGAGCGTGGAACGGCCGCCGATCGATTACGAACTCTCCACCGCCAGGCTTCTGCGCGAATCGACAGCGCAGCCGGGCATCGAGGGAACTAGAACCGCCGATGGCGAGTTGAGTCATGTCGCCGGGAATCCGCATCTCGGCGGAGAAGCAAGCCCTGAATCGGTCCTTTTGGTCATCGTGGTGGCTGGGCTGCTCGCTTGCGGAGTTCAATGGGCGGTCGCGAGGTCCCGGACCACTTCCGGGACAAGTTCTCGCAACCGCCGCTTCCCGTAACAGCCCAGCCGGTCGAACCCGAAAATGGAGGCCCCGATGAAAACCAGTTCAATGATCTCAGTCGCCGCGGCGTCGGCGTTTGCCGTGGTGTTTTCACTGGCATTGCCCGGCCTGGACTCGCCGGTTCGCGCCCAGACCCCCGAGGCACCCGCGCAGGCTCCCGCGGTACCCGTTCAACCGAAGATCAACCTCAGCCTCGAGCAGCGCCACACCATCAAGGAGCTGGTCAAGGATCTCAACGTTTCACCGGCTCCGCCGGATGTCGAAACCACCGTCGGCGCCACGGTGCCGGCCAGCATCAAACTCAGTCCCATGCCGCCCGTGGTCGCCGAGAAGATTCCCCAGATCAAATCGCACTTGTTCTTCGTCGAGGGCGGCAAGGTCGTCATCGTGGATCCCAAGGAGAACAAGATCGTCGATGCGATCGATTAGCTAGAACGTCAGGCCGATCTTGAAGACCTCGATGGCGTAAAAGGCGAGCTCCGCGTCGAGGCAGCGCTGGATATTGGCGGCCTTGCGGAAGCCGTGCTGCTCGCCCACGAACAACAGATAGCCGACCGCATTGCCCTTGCGGCGCAGCGCCTCGACCATGGTCTCGGACTGGCTCGGCGGCACCACCTTGTCCTCGTCACCCTGAAAGAAGATCACCGGCTTCGACAGCCGATCCGCGTGGTAGAGCGGCGAGCGCTCGCGGTAGAGCTGCTCGGCTTGCGGATAGGGCCCGATCAGCCAGTCGAGGTAGCGGGATTCGAACTTGTGGGTGTCGCGCGCGAGCGCGGCGATATCGCTGACGCCGTAGTAGCTGGCGCCGCCTGCAAAGAAATCCCGGAACACCAGGGCCGCCAGTGTCGTGTAGCCGCCGGCGCTGCCGCCGCTGATCACGATGCGGCGCTCGTCCACGGCGCCCCGGGCGGCGAGGAATTTTGCGCCGTTGACGCAGTCATCGACGTCGACGATGCCCCAGTTGCCGTACAGGCGCTCGCGATAGGCGCGGCCGAAGCCGGTGCTGCCGCCGTAGTTGACATCGAGCACCGCGATGCCGCGACTGGTCCAGAACTGCGTGGCGAGATTAAGCGCGCTCGAGGCCGAGCTGGTCGGGCCGCCGTGGCACTTGACCAGGAGCGGCGGCTTCTCGCCGGCACCCCCGACGAAGTGCGGATTGTGCGGCGGATAAAACAGGCCAAACGCCGTGTTGCCGCCGGTGGTCGGAAATTCCACCGGCTGCACGCGCGTCAGCCAATCGGCGATGCGCGGCTCGCTCCGGTCGAGAATCTCGGTGGCCTGCTTGAGGATGCGATGCGGCCGCGAGATTGATTCCAGCGCGACGATGCTGGTTGGACGGTCGGGTGCGCCGGCGCGAAACGCGAGGCGCTCGCCGTCGGCCCTGACCGAGCCGAACTCCGTGAACGGCGTCTCGATCGGCTGCAAGGTCTTGCTGGCAAGCTCCAGCACGGCAAGCCGGCCGAGGCCGGCGGACGTAGCGGCGCAGACGATGCGATCGCCGCCGAGGCAAGCATAGGTCGACATCCCCAGGTTCCATTGCGGCCCGCCGAACTCCGCCGCCATCGGGGCCAGCGCTTGCGTGTTCCGCGTGCCGGGATCGAAGCCGTACAGGTTCCACCAGTTGCTGCGATCGGACACGAAGTAGATCGTGCGGCCGTCAGGCGACCATTCCGGCTGCAAGATCGACTCCGCGGGGCCGCCGGCGATCGCCTGCGGCTCGGCGATCCGCCCGGCCGCGTCAAGCTCGGCAAGATAGAGCACGGTGCCGTTCCACGGCATGTTGGGATGATCCCACGCCAGCCAGATGAGCCGATGGCCGTCCGGCGAAAGCCGCGGGGCGGCGAAGAAGTCGTGTCCGTCGACGAGAACATGGCCGCCCTGCGGCTGCTTCTGGTCGAGATCGATCGCCACGATGGTGTTGACCGGCTCGCCATCGGCCGTGTGGTCTTCGCGCACGCCGATCCAGCGTTGGCGGGCGTGATCGATGACACCGTCGGCAAAGCGCCATTGGCGATCGGGCGCCGGCGGGGCGGGCGTCAGGGCTTCCGGCTGCGGCGCGGCTTCGCCGCAGCAGTAGAGGCGTCCGTCGCTGAGGTTGGAGAAGTAGACGATGCCCCGCGACACCGTCCATGAACCGCCGCCGTATTCGTGCACGCGCGTGCGCGCGCTAAAGGGCTTGGGCGTCATGTCGATGGCGCCGCCGCCGCGCCAATCGGCCCGCACCACCACGAGCCGGCCTTGCTCCTGCGGCCTTCCCTCCAACCAATAGATGGAGTCGCCCTCGAGCCGCACCTCGGAGAGCGCAATCGACTGCGCGACAATGAGATCGGAGGTGATCGGCGACGGCCAGGAGCCGTAGGGGCTGGATTTAGGTGGAGACATGCTGTGCTTATTAGCACTTCGCAGAAACCTATACATCGGGAAGATTTAATCGTAGGGCGCAATCGCTTTATTGCGCCGCTCCGCGCTCTTTTTCTCGCTGGCATCCAAGCGGCTTGGCTGATTGGCGCAATAAAGCGATTGCGCCCTACGGGTGCGTTGTCAAATGATGCTATGCTTCATCGGCGAAAAATGGAGCCCGCATGGACATAGTGGTGAGCGAGGTCGGCCCGCGCGACGGTCTGCAAAGCATCAAGCGCATCATGCCGACGGCCGACAAGCAGCGCTGGATCGCGGCGCTGGCGCAGGCCGGGTTGCGCGAGATCGAGGTCGGCTCGTTCGTTTCGCCCCGCGCGCTGCCGCAGATGGCGGATTGCGCGCAGGTGGTGGCGCAGGCGCTGACGATTGCGGACCTGCGGGTGGTCGTGCTGGTGCCGAATTTCAAGTATGCGCAGCGCGCGTTCGCGGCCGGGGCCCATGTCATCACCATTCCGGTGTCGGTCAGCGAGCCGCATTCGCTCAGCAACATTCGCAAGACCCATGCCGAGATCATCGCGGACGTGCGCGCCATCGTGGCGCTGCGGGACCAAGCCTATCCGTCGGTCCAAGTCGATGCCGGCCTCTCGACGGCGTTCGGCTGCACCATTGCGGGACCTGTCCCCGAGGACGATACGGTGCGCATGGCCGTGACCATGGCGGAATGCGGCGTCGACACCATCAACTTGGCCGACACCGTCGGCTATGCCAATCCGGCGCAGGTCAAGCGCCTGTTCACGCGCCTGCGCCAGGCGGTCGGCGGCAAAAGCGGCGGCGCCCATCTGCACAATACGCGCGGGCAGGGGCTTGCCAATGTGGTGGCGGCGCTCGATGCCGGCGTGACCATCTTCGATTCCTCGCAGGGCGGCATCGGCGGCTGCCCCTACGCGCCCGGCGCCACCGGCAATATCGTGACCGAGGATCTCGTGTTCCTGCTCGAAGCCATGGGGCTGTCCACCGGCATCGACCTCGAGCGCCTCATGGCGGCGCGCGCGGTGCTGGCGCAGGCGCTGCCGGGCGAGACGTTGCACGGCTATGTGCCGCAGGCCGGTTTGCCGAAAGGCTTTGCGCCGGCATCGGGGCGGAGGGCGGCATGACGCTGCCGCTCGCAGGCATCCGTGTGGTCGAGTTCTCCCATATGGTCATGGGGCCGAGCTGCGGGCTGGTGCTGGGCGACCTCGGCGCCGATGTGGTCAAGGTCGAGCCGGTCGGGGAGGGCGACAATACGCGCCGGCTGCCCGGCACCGGAGCGGGCTTCTTCCAGGCCTTCAATCGCAACAAGCGCAGCCTCGCGCTCGACGTCAAATCGCCCAAGGGGCTGGATTTCGCCCGGGCGCTGATCGCGCGCGCGGACGTGCTCACGGAGAACTTCCGGCCCGGCGGGCTCGATGCGCTGGGGCTCGGCTACGCGGCGCTGCAGCCGGAGAATCCCGGCCTCATCTACTGCTCGCTCAAAGGCTTTCTGTCCGGGCCTTATGAAAACCGCCCCGCGCTCGACGAGGTGGTGCAGATGATGGGCGGGCTCGCCTACATGACCGGGCCGCCCGGCCGCCCGCTGCGCGCCGGCGCCCCGGTCAACGACATCATGGGCGGAATGTTCGCCGTGATCGCCATCCTGGCTGCGCTGGCCGAGCGCACGCGAACCGGCCGCGGCCAGCTGGTCAAGAGCGCGTTGTTCGAGAACAACGCGTTCCTGGTCTCGCCCCACATGGCGCAATTCGCCGTCACCGGCCAGCCGGCGACGCCGATGCCGGCG
>Ga0182024_10019051_pt1 | contig 12697 bp, 19 predicted proteins | sample P32metaG_FD_120480 | JGI IMG/M metagenome (GOLD analysis project Ga0182024, IMG submission 120480) | Permafrost microbial communities from Stordalen Mire, Sweden - P3-2 metaG (Illumina Assembly) | ecosystem: Environmental > Terrestrial > Soil > Wetlands > Permafrost | place: Sweden: Stordalen... | reverse complement strand
CTCTTTCGCCAACTGTCGGACCGAGATGCAGCGGCCATCGCCGCCTATCTGCACAGCTTGAAGCCGATACAACACACGGTTGCGAGGACGCAATTCAAGATACCGCTGCCGACCGCCTACGGGCCTACGGTTGAACATGTCGAAGACCCATCGCACGCGGATAAGGTCGCTTATGGCGGCTATCTCTTAGGGGCGGTCGGGAACTGCGTGGGGTGCCATACTCCGCCTGGAAACAAGGGACCGTCCGACATGAGCCGAGGCTACAGCGGCGGTCGCGAATTGCCGGATGCGGACAACCCGGGGGCGCTCACCATCAGCCGCAATATTACCCCCGATCCCGAGGATGGCATTGGCAAGTGGAGCGACGACGAGATCAAGCGCGCGATCACCACCGGCATCCGCCCGGACGGGACGCGGCTGTCGCGGACGATGCCGTTCGACTGGTATGCCAAGATCGCACCCGCCGACCTCGACGCCATCGTCGCCCATCTGCGCTCACTAAAGCCGTTGAAGACGCAGTAGGAACAACCCTTCGGCGTTCGCCGAGACGGCACTTCACCAACGCGCGGCGGACTACCGCTTCTGCCTGAAGCCGAAATACGAGAGAGCACCAGCCATAAGAACGGTCAGCCAGCTCACCCAGAAGGGAATGCTCAAGCCGCCGATCTCCACGAGCCACCCGAGGATGATCCGCAGGAGATGGACGATCGCCATGACCAGAAATAGCGCGGCGGTGTATTTCGGTTCACTCGGTCTGCCTTCCGTTTCGCATAGCCAACAGCCCACAAGAGTAGCTTGGGACCATGATTTGTGCGATGCCTCGTCGTCTTCTGGCGGAGCTGGTCGGCGCAGCTAATCGACGCCGATCAACGAATTCGCAGCGAGGAGGCGAAGGATGCGGCTCTCTCTGGGTTCGCCATGGCTGGTCGTCCTCGCCGGGCTATCCGCTTGTTCGGGCCTGCGGATCGTCGATGACACGCCGAACTCGCTCACCGTTCGCTATGATGGCGTCTTCCAAACGCTTGGTGACGCCACTGCGGCCGCACAGACGGCTTGTGCTGCCCACGGCAAGACCGCGCAATTACGAGACACCGACGTGAAAGGTACCGTTGAGCGTTTCGCCCATTTCGCCTGCGTGAGCAGCTAGAGTAGGATTACAGAGGGACAATAAATGCCTATATCTTGCCCGAGATGTTGATGCTAAGGCGAGACGATTTTATCGAATATTTCGTTCAGATATTGACGGAGTGCTATCTCAAATGATTTTTCCTTTTTATCATTTTTCAATTTCTACCCGCAGAAAAATCACTTCTATCCTACTCGCAGTCACGATCTTTGCATTACTGGCGGGCCTCACGACGCTCGCCCAAGGCCGTCCAATCGTCTTTGGCATCCTGAATGCCATTTTCGTTGGAACCGGTGTCGGTTTTTTCGAGGAATTTTATGTGCAAACGTCGCGCGGTCGCTGGATGCGCAGCATTCACCCGCTGCGCTCGATTATGCTTTACACAGTTATTGTTGCAATGATGTTCGTCATCTCGGTTAATTTAACACATCTTCTTCTATACCGATTTTACAACTTGCCAGTGCCTTATGCCCGGTTGCCTTTTATTCTGCCAATAATCATCGCATTTTCTGTGATTGGCATTGTTGTGATGCGCACGGTTCATTTCATAGGCATCGAGACTCTGTTTCATTTGATGGTCGGCACCTATCACCGCCCCGTTGTCCAGGAGAAAGTCATCATATTCCTCGACATTAACGACTCGACCGGTCTGGCCGAGCGGCTCGGCGCGGTGCAGACAAAGTCCCTGGTTGGCAAGTTTCTGTTCGACATCTCGAAACCAATTACCGATCACGGCGGGGAAATCTATCTCTACAAGGGCGACGGTTTGATCGCACTGTGGTCGTGGCGCGAGGCGGTTCGGAATAACCAAATCTTGAAGGCGATCAACGCGGTGTTCGGCACAATCGAGCGAGAGCACGCCGAGTTTCAGGAGCAGTTTGGGGTCGTTCCGAGCTTCCGGATGGGGATCCACGGCGGCGAAGTAGTGGTCAGCGAGCAGGGCGACACCAAGCGCGCTATCGGCATCTACGGGAGCACCATAAACATCGCCGCGCGTATGGAAGAAGCGGCTAAAGCCCATAACGTCGCGTGTGTCATATCCGGAGACGTCGTGGAGGCGATCGACGATCGCGCCAACCGCCTGTCTCTGATCGGCCATGAGAAAGTAAGGGGCATATCAGCTGAGGTCCCAATATATGAATATCGACCTGAGACAGTCCATTAACGGACAGAAGTGCGTAGCATCGGAGGGCCTTTTCATCGGCGCATGTCACGGATCGCCGATAGGGTGAGAGGCGGCAACTCCGGTCGGGGGATTGGGATCGGCGGTGGCGGCTCAGTGATCGGCGTCCGCGCGGGATCATCCGGGAAGACAGGAGGTGTGCTGGGCGGCGGGTTCGGTTGTGGTGTCCCTGCATGCATACCGGGTCAACGTCGCGCGCCTGTGCCTTGTTCCTAAGATCAGCCAGGGCGCTCCCGGATTACCTGGGCAATGGTCACCGATGCTGAAAGCCAAATCGGCGACGTGATCGCGCTGGAGAACCGGGCCTCGAAGGGCAAAGGCGGCGGTCGCTACATCCCGATCCACCCTGACCTCAAGGCTGCGCTGATCGCGCTACATCGGGATCGCGGTGAGAAGGCTCGACCCGATGTGCCGATCATCCACAGCGAGCGCGATCGAGGTCTGTCGGCGGCGGCTGTCGTCGTGTGGTTCCATCGCCTATATAGCGGCCTTGGGATGGTCGGCTGCTCGTCGCATTCGGGGCGACGCAGTTTCATCACCCGCGCGGCCAGGAAAATCAGCGAAGTGGGCGGCAGTTTGCGCGACATCCAGGCGCTTGCCGGTCACGCCAGCCTGGGAACGACCGCCCGATACATCGAGGCTGACGCCGATGCCCAACGGAAAGTCGTCGCGCTGATCTGATGTAAGCTCGGGCTTACGCTGTCGCCGCCGCTGATCTCGGTCGCCCATGTCGCGGCGGTTCCCGGCGATAACGCGCTATGTCAGAGGCGGATAACAAAGATGTCACGAACCGGAGCCATCCTTCCTTGTCGGGGAAAATCCCCATGCCTATGGTGATGCCGCTCCAGAAACTCGCCGCAGATCGAGGAAGGGGCAAACTCAGACACAGGGAGACAACGCGATGCGCGTGATGATCAAATTCGCGTTGCCCGTTGAGTCGGGCAACACCGCCATCCGCACTGGCAAGCTGAACAAAGTCATGCAGCAGATCGTCGAGGACTTGAAGCCAGAGGCAGCCTACTTTTTCCCCGAAGGGGGAGAACGTGCCGGGTTTTTCGTCGTGGAGATGCAGGAGTCGTCGCAAATAGCCGACATAGCTGAACGGTTCTTCCTCGGACTGAATGCGAAAGTGGAACTGGTGCCGGTCATGTCGGCGACGGACTTGCAGAAAGGGTTGTCTGGCGTAGAGGCCACGATCAAACGCTACGGCTGAGCCGGTAACACGCTTCACCCGCGAATACATCAAGGGTGGTTTGGCAAAGCCCGAGGACAGGCACGCTGCGATCTCACGGCTTTGCGAGCAGGCGGGCGGGAAGCTGCTCCACCTGTATTTCACCCTTGGTCAACATGACTTCGCGGTCATATCGGAAATGCCGGATGCGCAGGCCGCATCGATGGTTGCGCTGGTCGCTGCGGGCGGCGGCGGCATCGAGAATACGGTGACCATGCAAGCCTTCACGACCGCCGAGGCTAAAGCCCTTTTCGAGCGGGCGGGAAAGATTGCCGGTGCGTATAAGCCGATGGGAGCCTCGTAGAGAAGCGCTTCACCGACGAGGCCTACCCGCCACCCCTGGTTAGGTCGCCGTCGCCGCTGATATCGATTGCCTCCGTCGCTTTGGAGCGGGCGGCGGTGTCGTCGCGGTTTCCGTTTCGGGCACCGCGATCGTTTCAGCCGATGCCCCTCGGGTTCGACCGAGACCAATTTGCTTCGCCATCGTGGATCGCCGTTCGGAATACGCAGGGGCCGTCAACGCGTGATCGACTGGAAGCTTCCAGCGGACCCGATATTGGTCGACGCTGAGGCCGTGGGCGGTCGTAAGGTGCCGCTTTAACATGCTGCCCTTCCACGAACACTCCAGGCAAACGACGAAATCGTGAGTTACGGATCGTCTTATGGAAACTGCGGGTGTTCGCTCTACAAGGGCTTCCGCTGCGGACTTACCGAGGCCGGCGAGAGCCTGGTGCACAGTCGAGATCAAAGCTGGGAGTTGGTCGACTGCGACTTGATTGTACGAAACATACGCGGCCACGATTTCCGCGCTGAGCTCTCTATTCGCTGAAACGGGCGGCTGTTCGTCGGGCATCGGCTAATCCTCCCTGTCAGAAGGTCAATATACCACTCCGGTTTTTGGTTTCGCCCGCCCTCGACGAAGGACCCACCGGCCTTTCCTGCGAAGGTACCATCCGCTTGAAGGTCGAAGCGAAGCTCTATGGCGACGATTCTCCACGTCCACAGGCACCCTGACGACCACCCGCCGACCCGTATCCGCTATCGGACTCATCGTCTGTCTGGTCGCTCTATACCCCGATCCGCGTTCGCCTTGGGTGACGAAGGCCACAAAATCATCGCCCTGATCGCCGAGCAACTCGATCCTGCTGTGCGGGAGATGATCGACGCCATGCTCGCCGCCGAGCTTGCGGAACCTCGAACTGATCCCGAGGAACGACTGGTCGCCCTGAAGTTCGTCCTCCATCTGGTCGGCGATCTCCATCAGCCCCTTCATGCCGCCGATAATCACGATGCCGGCGGAAATCGCAAACGCGTCGTCGCTAATGGATTCCGACCCAGCAACCTTCATCACTTCTGGGACACGGAATTCGTGGAGCGGCTTGGCACCGATCCCCGCGAGGTCGCTACCACGGTGATCGCGACGATTTCCGACCCGCAGCGGCAGGCATGGTCTCGGGGGACGGTATCGGATTGGGCAATGGAGTCGTTCGGTCTGGCCCGCAAGGATGCCTATGGGCTGCTACCCGAGCCGAGCGGGCGGGGCGTATATGTGCTCGACGACAGGTATATCGATGGGGCAGTTCAGGATGTTCGGTTGCAGCTCAGCAGGGCCAGTGTCCGGCTCGCCGTGGTGCTCAACAAGGCAATCGAAGGCACGCGATAGGTCCTGCTGATCCAACGGTCGAGACGTTGACCGCTATGCTCAAATCCACCGCGCCCAATATTGTTCGGCTCCGTCCGTCTCCACGATCCTCACCCATTGATCGCCGCCCTCACATTTTGCGATCCAGACGGCGGCGCTCTTTAGGCCCTGTTTTGGTCCCCGCTCAATAATCACCTCCAGAACCTCGCTCTGACCCAAGAGCCTTTTGAGTTCCTTATCACCGTCTTCGCGCGTGGCTACTCGGTCAAAGCTCCATTTGGTTTCCGAAGAATCGATGTAGCAAACAGCGAGATCGCCGGGAGTGCCCGGCGGATAATTGTCTTCCATTTGAAGAAACATTGGTGTCCTCCCTCAGTCTGAAATTCTCTTCTAGAGATGCGCCACGGGGCGCAGCAAATCGTCCCAAGACAGTCAGGCAGTGGCGCGCCCAGCTACCACAATCGCGTGAGGCGGTTGCTGCCAGATACATTCGACTTGAGCGAACCCCGCACTGTGAAGCTCCCTCATGTGCCGATCCGGCCCGTCAACGAACCGATCGCAATTCAAGAACAGCCCTGAGGCCCGAGCAGATCATGGATCGCCCGATAGCACGCGAAGATGTTGTCGATATTGGGCAAGTTGTGGAGGACGATCGCGGAAACCACGAGGTCGAAAGTCCCTCCAACTTGCTTCGTCCATGACCCATCGAGCAGATCACAAACCACGTAACGAAGCCGATTGGAGTGCTCGGCGAGGCGCTCACGGGCTTGATCGAGCATGGGTCGCGAATAATCCTGCAATGTGATGCGCGCCGCCGAAAACGCCCCCAGCACTTCCTCGGTGACGACGCCATATCCGGCACCGACATCCAATACATTCAACGCAGCATCGCGCGGAAAAGGAGCGTCGGAGAGCATTTGCCGAAGTAGAGGTCGTCGCTCGAGATCGCGCGCGACATCGTGGGTGATCCAGCCCGACACGTAGTCGGTCGAGTGCCAGTCGTGGGGAAATGGCCGGAAGGGTTTTGGTTGAGCAGGCATCGCGGCCTCTCTGAGCAGCCCAGCGATTGAAGGCGTGTAGCCAATCCCAGTCGGCTAGTCCGGAATAACCTGCTTGCACCGTTTTTGGCAGCCGTCCGCAGATCTGCGAGACGGCGCACCGCCTCTCGATCGCTAGTGCGACTCCAGTATTTCGGGACGCAAGACCCCCGCCCGCCCAGGCCAGGGCCAACGGCGAAATGCGGGGGTCAATTTTGCGAAGCCTTGCCTCGCGCTCGGACCAAAGCCCGAGCTAAATCTTGGACTTTGTGGCGGGTTGCCGATGCCAAGCGGTCGGCAAGGAAACCTTGGACTTTGTGCTCGGTTGCCGATGCCAAGCGGTCGGCAACTCGCAATTCCCGGGTGGCGTCATGTCCGTAAACACCCTCCTGCCTCGTTGACGACGTTTTGGATTTGGGGTCCGCGTTTGACACGTTCAAGGGTTTTCTAACGATCGTGTCGCAGCGCTAGGTCTCTATGAGATCAGTCGGCAGCGCGAGCGAGGCGGCAGCATTACGTGGGTGATGTCTTCGCCGTCGTGCTGGGGCTGTCTCGAAGTCCGCAGCTTCCGCGCCTTTCTTGACCAGACGACCGACCAGCAGGCGATTACCGAGAAGAGTATCGATCATATTGGGCACCTCTTCACCCTGGACCTTCGGGCGGTGCCATACAATCGGGGACTCGATAACGGCGCGTAGCTGCTCAATGGCCGGTCGCCTCGGAAAGCCGTATTGACGGATCGTCAGATTGCGGGCGACTTCTGATCGGTGGGTTGATGGACTACTGGAGCGGGTTGCCCTTCAACCGCGTTCTGACCCGTAGCTTTGCGTCGCCGCGATCGCGATCCGACACATCGATCAAGCCGGCCACCTGGCGGATGAGAGTGTCCTCATCTCCCGTCAGGACTCCATCCGCATAGGCGACCTCCCAAAGCATCTCGATAACGCCAATGCGTTCGTCTTCGCTGAAATTGTTGATCACGACCTGGGTGAAATGAAACAGGTCCGTTGCCTGAAGCGCTCCTTCTTCTGCTGCGTTGATGAGACGAGTGACCTTGCCCTGATCTAAGCCAAAGCGCCGGGCTAGTGCGCGCTCGATGACGCCTTCCTCACGATCCTCGACGCGGTTGTCGCTGCTGCGCGCAACATCGATGAGCAGCACCGCGAGGGCGAAACCTGAATCGTTCTGTTCGGCGGCTCGGTGGGGATGATCAAGTCCGGTCAGAAGGCGGTGCAGTGCGTCGAACATGTTGCTCCGAGAATGGCTGAAGATCGCGGTTTCGCTGAATCAACTGGCCCCGGCCTGCCGATTAAGCAAGCCGAGGGAACAGTTAAGATGAGCGAAACCCCGGCGGGGGAACACCGGGGTTTCTGGGATCGGTGGGGTCCAGGGGAGAGACCCATGCTAGACCGATCAGTCTATAAACGCGCCCGCATGTGTGTCGGTTTCATTACCGAAAGACCTTTATCGTCGCTTATCGAGAAAGGCTCTTACGGCGGCGACCGTGGCGACCGGCTGTTCCTCCATCAGCCAATGTCCCGAATTCGCGATGACAAGTTCCTGCACATCTGTCGTGGCGGCGCGCATGACGACCGCCATGGTCGGGCCAAACGACTTCTCGCCTCCAACCGCAAAAAGGAATCGTCAGTTTGCCCTTGGCGACGAAACTCCCAGCCCAATCATGTCGCGCTCTACGTAGTCTCAATCTCGGCGACGATCTCTGCCCTGAAGGCCAATGACATCGCCGTCACGCAGGGGCCGGTAAAGTTCGGTGAGGACGGCGGAGTTTCAGTGTTCGTGCGCGATCCCGATCGTAACGTGATCGAACTCCGGGAGCCTGATCACGCCGAGATCGAGGGCGTCACGCGATAGGTCCCCTGATCTGGTCGTGTCTCATTCGGGTCCCGGCAGTGTCTTGGTGGGATCAGGTAGGGCTACCGGAGAATGCGCTCGATCTCATCGACGGCAACCCGATACACCTCGGCCACTTGCCGAGAGGTCATTCCATACCGCCGCCACGCGCGAATGCGCGCAAACTGCGACCTCGGAATTTTAGATGGCATCTGCTCTTTCAGGCTAATCGGCCCCTCGTCCCCTACTTGTGAAGGATCCGATAACGTCCGGGAGATCGCCAGCACTCGCGGTCTTCGCACCCGCTCATCGCTCGACGCCGGTGTTTCTCGCGATGACTGCTCGGGAGTTACCCGTTTAGGAGTAAAGAGCGCCTCGGCGACTTGGCGCGCATCCGCGTTACGCCGTCGATCCTGATCTTGTAATTGCGATCGATCAAACACGAATTTCCTCCCGACAGCTTCGCTACTCGCGGAATGCGATTGAGTTCGTTAGTTCAGGCGATCTAGCCTTTTAAAAGCTGGGTGCTGTTGCGATTAGTTCAAGAACAACCCACGGCACAAAGATGATCCCGGTAGATGATCACGCTAATTCGGCTTTCCCACGGGCGCGGCCTGCTCACAACGATCGCCCGCCTGATCCGAAGCCAGACCAGTTACCCGTCCTGCTGCTCAAGTAGCACGTCACGCAACTGACGACAATTTTCATACCAACCACTCTGACGTAGTATGCGCCGATCGGCCGAGTTCCCCACCGGGTTCCTCCACCGAAGCCCAAATCGGACGAATGAACGCCGTCTATGCGGTCTCGGTCGGGGTCGTCGTTGTCCGGGCTCGCCCACGTCGCCTAAGACTCGGCGGCGTCTCCGTCTCAAGGACAGCCATGGTTTCGGTTGACGGCATCCGACCTCGGCCGAGGCCAAGCTGCTTCGCCATTGTGGATCGCCGTTCGGAATACGCAGGGGCCGTCAACGCGTGATCGAACGGAAGCTTCCAGCGGACCCGATATTGGTCGACACTGAGGCCGTGGGCGGTCGTAAGGTGCCGCTTTAACATGCTGCCCTTCCACGAACACTCCAGGCAAACGACGAAATCGTGCGTTACGGACCGCCTTATGGGAACTGCGGGTGTTCGCTCGACGAGGGCTTCCCCTGCGGACTTACCGAGGCCGGCGAGCGCCTGGTGCACAGTCGAGATCAAAGCTGGGAGTTGGTCGGCTGCGACTTGATTGTTCGAAACATACGCGGCCACGATTTCCGCGCTGAGCTCTCTATTCGCTGAAACGGGCGGCTGTTCGTCGGGCATCGGCTAATCCTCCCTGTCAGAAGGTCAATATACCACCCCGGTAATCCTATGTGGTGATTAAGGCTTCTCCATAGCGATCACGTCGATCCTTTTTGGTTCCGCCTAGCCCTGACAGACCCCACCCGGCTTCCCTCAATGGGTCCCTCTCAGGGAAGTTTTCGGGAATCCAATCATGGCGAAAATTTTGGATCGACACACGAGAGCACCCATTGTGCTCATGCTATACTGAGTTTGCGGGGACGAGAGTTCGTCACCGTCGCGGGATTTGAGGGTCGGCTTGGGCCGCGTCCCAACCCTAAGCGCCGGATTAAGGGGTCACACGCCGTCACAGATTGACGGCAGCGCGATCTCCTCCGGGACTAAAATCCGGACGGAGGCCCCTACGTTGTCGGCAATTATCCAACCCCGATATGGCGAAGATCGCCACGCGATTGGTCGATTGGTTTTTGGCCGGGCGAAAGCTCTCGGACTCAGTCGAACTGACCTTGTGCGCAAGCTCGGATATCGGGATCTCGCCAATGGCCACCGGGCACTCACGGAATTGCTAGTGCGCGGCCTGATGTTGCCTCTTATTGCCCACAATCTCGCTGCCGCTTTGGAGGTTCAGCAACACCAGATTGACCTCATCATAGGCCCTACGGAACCGCGTCCACGATCCGTTTGGCCAAACGTGGCTGCTCCGCCCATCGTTTTCCGGGAAGACGAAATCATCCTCCGCAGTATGACGGTTGAAAATGGTCCCTACAGGTTGCGGACCTACGAGAGTTTCGTTGACGCTGATCTCACCTGCACAGAGCGTATTACGAAAATCCTGACCAGCCAGTTCATCGATTATCTGAACGGGTATTTCATCGGCTGGCGGCTCTTGCAGCGCGTCGAGACCCGACCGGCACGGTCCCGTGGTGGTGGCTATTACAAGATCGTCCACTACGTTTTGAGTTTGGAGACCGACGCTGATGCCGCCACGGTCGCGAGCCATTTGAGCAAAACAAACTATCCGTTTGATTTTCGATATCAGCGGATTCCGTGGAATGCAGGCGAGACACGAGCGATGCTCGCCGACAGGAGATGAGCTATGGATTTCAACGATGACCCGTGAAGATGTGCCGGCCGATTTTGGGCGAGTTGCTTTCGTCCTGCGGGACCGGATCGCACACGGTTGGTGGAAACTCAATGACGATAGGACCAAAACGGTCGTCGGGTCGCCGCCCCACTTAGACCTTTCCGGGGCTGTCCTTTCGCTCGATGGCCGATTTCCCGTGCCCGCGCATATTTCGATGCTTTTCATCACTCTGGCGCGGATCATCTCAGATCGGTTCCCCGATCGAGCCCAGACACAAGTAGCGTCACCGTACGATGCCAGAATCGTCGTCATGGAATTCAACGATCATCCACTCACGAACACTGCCGACGTATTGAGTGTTCTCGCCGACCCATGACCTCGGACCTCGACATCTGGCGTGCGGCCAACCTAGTCATCAAGGAGCATGGCGAGGATGCCGAGATCGTCGCGTCTCAGCGAGCCGACCTGATGCTTGAACGTGGCGACCGTGCCGGGCAACTTGTGTGGCTGCGAATCATGCGCGCGATTGCCGAGTTTCAGACGCCGAATGGTACGCGGCAGTGACGGTGTTGAAGCTCGTCTTTCGCTTTGTGCCTATTGCCAATGTATCCGATGTCGTTGACGATTTAATCGTTGATTTATAAGAGTTTATGAAAGATCTCGATCTGAATTCAAGGATATCCAGCGAAGTCCAGAGGCGGCGATTGTTCTCACGAGATCGATTTATATTTGGGCCGATCACGTCCCATCCGTATCCTGGAACCATGGATGCCCGGGTTGCACAACTTCGCCTTCGAGTCCAGCGTTACCGCAGCTATCTGCGCGAAGGCTTGAATGCCGAACTTGCCGGCTTCTATCTCAGCCAGATCGGGCGTGACGAGCGCGAACTAGAGAAGATCATGGCGAAACCAGCGCTCAAACCTATTGCGCCCAGTATTGTTCGGCTCCGTCCGTCTGAACCATCCTGACCTGATCACCGCTCCCCGCACATTCACTGCGGTAATCTCGCAGCTTGAGGTCGGCTGACTACCCTCGCTCGCTTCATTGTCCGAGGGCCATCAACATCGGCGCGCGCACCAACAGGCTTTTTTCCCGAACTTTCGGCATCGGACGTGACCTTCAACCCGCAGCCCGGTCTAATGATACTGTTCCCGAGCTTACGTGCCGCATGGCGTTCTACCGCACCAGGGTGATCGTTCCCGCATTTCGCCGCGTTCAACGTGGGCAGGGAACCCTTCCCGTAAAGTCCCGAACGCAGATCACGACTCGACTATGACGTAGCCGGGATCAGGTTCTCATCTCATACAGATCGCGGCCGCGAAGGGTGCATACGCCCGGGTTCCGCCGGGCGGTTCGAGGAGATCAAGCAGCATGAGCATGATCATGCCGGTATTGGGCGCGGCCAGCCAAGGTCACGGAGCGACGCCGCTGAGGGCGCACGCTAGTTTGGCGGGCTTGTGGCGGTGGAAAATCCTAGAAACTGACGATCCGTGTGAACAGCCAGCGGGCGGGTCGAGTCGGCCGGATTTCCGCAGTTCGCAAATGCGCCCATAGAGTGCTGCCTTGGAACGATTGCGGAATTTCAGTTTCAGTTCCATCATCGCCTCATATACGAGGCGACCATTAAGGGAATGCGCGAGATAATATGCAATGAGCCGAGCGTCTTCCTCGGCGCTCCAACGCTCCACTCGCGGCCTGCCGTAATCGTTGCTAAATCCCCCGAGTATCAATAGGAGCGTGTCGCGACTTACTCGGTCGAGCCGATGCACATGTTTCGCGGCCCGATGCCGCGTTATAATCGTACTGCCATACCTGCATCCCACCGATTGGCGGATCGGACGTTGGGCATCGTGCGCGGGCGGCAGTAACATGTCCGTCTGTTGCGCGAAAGAGCCAGTAATCTCTATAAAATGATTGGTTAATTTGTGGCTTTAACCATGTCTCGGTGCGGATAGTGGGTCGGTTTGATTGTAACAGGCTGGCCTGCCACCAATTAGCGCCGTCTCTCTGGTGGCGCTCACGGCGGTCCCATTGAATTCCCGTTCACGAACAGGGGCTAGATTGTCTCGACACCGGTGTGGTTTCCGTTGCCGGTGGGAGGTTCCTTACAGAAGCGATCCCGATGGACCAGGAAATCATAGGTCAGTTAGAGCGCCGCTTAGGACGCTCGTATGCGAGACAGCGCCTTGGCATCGAGCGCGACCATGAGGCCCGGGTGTTTGGGGACGGGATCAACTTTTTCCATATTGAGAATTGGTAT
>Ga0182024_10019050_pt1 | contig 12698 bp, 14 predicted proteins | sample P32metaG_FD_120480 | JGI IMG/M metagenome (GOLD analysis project Ga0182024, IMG submission 120480) | Permafrost microbial communities from Stordalen Mire, Sweden - P3-2 metaG (Illumina Assembly) | ecosystem: Environmental > Terrestrial > Soil > Wetlands > Permafrost | place: Sweden: Stordalen... | reverse complement strand
CGCCAAACGAGGCCGCGCAAGCCACGTTAATCTCTCAGATAGCCGCCCATTGGAAGAAATTCCGCCTCGGAAACGAACTCATCTTCTCATGGCTGAAAATGCAGCGGCTAGATCAGAGGTTCCTTAGCCCCGAGAGGCCTTTTCAGAACTTGATCAGCAACTGATGGACGTGTTGCTTCCCGACAATCCTGCCCAGCGTCAAACAGCACCCTCGCGCATGCCAACGTCAAGCTCGCTCGGCGATGCTATCTCGTTCGGACTCATGATCCGCCACTCGCAACGAATGGACAAACATAGAACTCGGCATCACGATCCGAGAGCAACTTGTGGTAATTCAAAGCTAACAACCACGCTTAGTTAGGCCGTTCCCGCTGGAGATCGGGGGTCCGGCCGCGCGAGAGGAGAAATTCTGACGACTGAGAAAAAGGGGTTCTCACTCCTCAGCACTGTTGTGCCAAAACGGAGACTTTGAATGGACGTTGCGGTGAGGGCGGATGATCGAGCAGCGAGAGACGCGGCTAACCGCCAATTGGGCAATTACTTATAGAATGTCTGTCCATTCCCAATAAACTGGCCCCTTTTCTGGGCATAGGACAATTGCACGGAATTCAAAGAGGAGAGATCAAAAGCACGCCGATTCAAGTTTCTCGGCGTGGCGGTTTTGGATCAAAGCCACTTCACAAAGGTTTTCCGCCGAATGCCAGGGGTCACGCCGCTCCGATATCGGAGGTTGATGCATGCCTGAACTTCATGGCATCGATCTTGGAGAGAATCCCGGCTCGTGAATAGCGACTCACATTGCGTTAGCGAACCGGGTCAGCAACTAATTTTTTTTGAGCTCTCGAACCCCTCTATCGTTATGCGGCTTTCTTTCGGCGTCCTGTCTTTTTGGCCTCAGTTCTCTTCGGCTTCTTCTTTTCGGCGAGGCTGTTACGTAGAGCGTCCATTATGTTGACCACCTTCGATCTTGATCACATGCCGACGGATCTGCTGTCTCCCCTACCCGGCGTCCAATTGAATCAGCTTCGCTCGATACTGACCTTCGGCTCGGTGAAGATTGCCGGCCTTAAACTTTTGCTATGGCTGCCGAGCGAAGTCGAGACAACATGGGAGACGGCGAACTACGCCGGGGAAGAGTCTCACTTCTATTCGCATTACAGGCTATTTCAATCGACGATGAGGATTTTGCCCAATTCTGAAAGCCCGTCGAAGTAAATTGCGCGAAGCATGGCTTTCCGCTGAGATCATGGCGGTGGATATAACCGGTCCCACGCCCGGAACTTCAACTAGCCGCTGGCAGGCTTCGTCCTCTCTGGCCATCTTCCGGATCACTGCATCGGCTTCGTCGATCTGGCTCTGCAAATGCTTCATCTCTGAACAGAGCTGAAACAGCAGCACACGCAACGCTCCAGACAATTTGTTGTCTGCATCCTCCAGGATCCCGGGCAAAGCATCTTCGATATGACGTCGCCCCTTGCGCACGGTGATTCCGCGCTCCAGCAACAATCCCCGAAGCTGGTTGATCACCGCCGTACGCCGTCCCACCCAGCCTTCCCGCACCCGGTGAAGAGACTGCATGTCGAGCTGTTCGTCGGTCTTGATCGGCCAAAGCGCATGCGCGGCCGTCGCACTGCCTCGGCGATCGCTTCCGCATCGATGTAGTCGTTCTTGTTGGTCTTCACGAACGGCTTTACATACTGTGCCGGCATCAGCCGTACTTCATGTCCCTGTTCACGAAGAGCCCGACCCAGGAAGTGGGCTCCCCCGCACGCTTCCATCCCAATCAAGCCAATGCGCAGGTTAGATGTGAAATGCAAAAGCTGTTTGCTGGAAAACTTCTTGCGTACGACCACTTCACCCTGGACACTCAGCCCAACCAGATTGAAGACTGTCTTCCCCAGATCGATGCCGACGCTGTGTATCTCCATGGGATGCCTCCTGTGTATGCCACTTATATCGCGGAGGAAGCGGCGGACCATCCCATTAATAACGAAGTAATCAACACTGCATGTCGAGCTGATCGTCAGTCTTGATCGGCACGAAGCGCATGCGCGGCCGTCGCATTGCCTCGGCAAATCGCCTCCGTAGGGAGCCCAAGTGAGCAATTTTGAACAGACAGAGTCGCGAATCAGGTCGACACTGCTCGAACAAAGATATTTTGGCGATGAGTGCACGACCAAGCGCCAGAGTGCGCCTTCGTGAGATCAGCGAGGCCAGTCTAGTAGGAGACAACATGTGACAGAACTGGAAGCGATTGAGAGGACACTTGCAGCCCCAACTGCGAGATTGGCCCTGTACCCCGACGCGCCTGTACTTCCACTCCCGTTCGCCCCGTTCAGTATGATTCGTCCGCCTGGATGCTGACGCCGTCACGAGTTTCCCAAGTCTATGCGCAGTGACTGCCATCACATCTCGAAGAGTGTGAGCTAGCTCACACTCTTCATCTATGCAGCCTCGCAGGTTGTGATTGAGGTTGTGATTGGGAACACTGAGGGCCATCCGTGGACAGCAATTGGCTCACTCTCATCTTCTTATATTCTCCGGCGGCCATGTCTGTATCGGCAGCTCTCTCAGTTCCAACTTGCGCCATGGCGATCCCCTCTGTTTCAGCCGGACATGACACCCGCCTCTCAGATCTTGGCAACCTCAATGATTCAGGTGCGGCGATCAAGGACACCCTTCACAAGTTTTTTTCAGGTGACGAGTCGCTTTTGAAGGCACCGACTCTCTCGCTGGCCACGCTCGCACAAGCCAAAGGTATCTCTGACCGAACGCAACAAAGCGATGAGGACCGCCTCAGACCTCGCATTTGTACATGGCCGATAAAGCTCGATTTGAAAGAAAGCTGCCTCTGCAGCGGCACGCCGTCGATATACGGCCGGATCTTGATTGCTTCAAGGAGGGTTAATGCGTCGTAACTTCTCAGTTGTTATGGTTGCGTTCGTCGCGGTTCTCTGCGCATCGTCACCCAGCGCAATGGGGCTTCCGAGCTATGCTCGCCAGACTGGTTTGCCTTGCAGCGGATGCCATACCACGGCGCCAGAATTGAATACCGCCGGAAGACTGTTCAAGCTGATGGGGTACGCGGACCGGTCGAGCATCAACAGTATCACCGCGCCCTCTGATAGCCGCCACTCGGGCCTCAACCTTCTTGCGGCACTGCCTTTGAGCGCGTTTCTTGAAACATCAACGACAGGCACCAAGGTTCCACAGCCAGGCACACAGAATTGGGGTTTTGAATTTCCTCAGGACATATCGCTCTTTCTCGCCGGAGCTTGGGCCACGCACCTAGGCAGCTTTCTCCAGGTGACTTACAACGTCCAGGACGACCATTTCACCATGGATAACACCGACATTCGCTTTGCGAACAAGAAGCAGGTGGCGGGAAAAGAGTGGGATTACGGTCTCACTCTCAATAACAATCCGACTCTTGAAGATCTGTGGAACGACACACCGGCGTGGGGATATCCGTTCATCGCCTCTAGCTCTGCTGTAACGCCAACGGCGTCGCCGATCATCGATGGTCAACTGGCGCAGGATGTAGCGGGAATCGGTGCCTTCACCATGTTTGACCAGCAGCTCTATGCAGCCGGAACTATTTATCGGAGCAATCATGTGGGCGGTCCGCAGCCGGCAACAGGGCAGGGCTCTTCCTATAACATCCAGGGCGTCGCGCCCTACTGGCGGCTTGCGTGGCAGAGGGTTGGCCGCACGGCGACGCTGGAGGTCGGAGGATACGGCATCCACATGAAATCGACGCCTGGCGCGATCACCGGTGCGGAAGACAGCTACACGGATTTTGGTCCCGATCTTGAGTATGACCGGAACTTCGGCAAAGACGTTCTTTCCGTGCGCGGCACGTATGTGCGAGAGAATGCCGCTCTGGTTGCGAGTACCGCAAGCGGAGCGGCCGAACCTGGTGCGCACCATCTGAATTCCGCCAACGCCAATGTGGAATATCACATTGGAAATAAATATTCCGGCGCTTTCGGATGGTTCCTGACCAGCGGGACTGCGGATCCTCTCCTCTACGTTCCAGCCGCGCTTACGGGCAGTGCCAATGCCTCTCCGCGGAGCACCGGGTATTCGGCGAATTTCTCCTACTGGCCCATTCAAAACCTGGACCTGGGCGTTCAGTACACAGATTACTTGCGATTCAATGGCGCGGCCACCAACTATGACGGCGCAGGACGCAATGCGGGCGACAACAACGCGGTCTATCTACTCGCGCGATTTCTTTTCTGATCGTGTCCGAATGCCGGCAACGGCATTCACGACTTTCATTTTTCACCAGGAGAACTTATGAATCGACATGTTTTCGTAGTGCTTTCCGCGATAGCCGCCTTCAACGCGGCAGCCATCGCCGGCACCCTTCACGGCAAGGTTTCCGGAGTCAAAGGGGAATCCGTTGTCTACGTTGAAGCTGTTGCCGGCAAAACCTTCCCTGCGCCCACACAACACATCACCATCGACCAGAAAGGCTTGATGTTTGTGCCGCACATTGTGGCGATTCAACAGGGCACGACCGTCGAATTTCTCAACAGCGACAGCGTTGCCCACAACGTCTTCTGGTCTGCCATCAATGGCAACAAGAAGCTCGGTCATAACCTCGGTACTTGGCCTCAGGGTCAACGGAAATCTTTCCAATTCCAGGACCCTGGTGTCATACCGCTCCTCTGCAACGTTCATCCGGAGATGTCGGCTTTCGTTATCGTTTCACCGACGCCCTATTTTGCAGAGACCGACAAGTCTGGCGCATTCAGCATCGACAACGTGCCGGACGGCGCCTACACCGTGACCGCATGGCATGAGGGTGCGAAGAGCAAATCAAACCCTGTCAAAGTTGCCGGCGACACGTCGGCGGACTTCGCACTCAGCAAGTAAATCCGCGAGCGGCAGAGTAGAACTTTGCCGCCCGAAGTTTTTCACCGACGGGAAAGGCCCCATGCAGAAACGCTTCGTCGACAAAAAGGTTGACAGGGATTGGCTGAACACCAATTTCCCTTGCATGATGGCCTGTCCCGCGCACACCAACGCCGGCCGCTATGTTGAGCTCATTGCGGAGGGTGAATTTGAAGAAGCCTATCGGGTAGCGCGCGACCCCAATCCCATGGCCAGCATCTGCGGACGCGTATGCGCTCACCCCTGCGAGACAGCATGCCGCCGCGGCGAGATCGATAAGCCCATCGCAATCCGCGCGCTCAAGCGCTTTCTTACCGAGCGCTACGGTCCCGAATCGCGCCATCCCATCGATGTGAATGCTGGCCGCACGCAGCCCAGGTTGCCATTTCGCATTGCTATCGTAGGCGCGGGGCCAGTGGGGCTATCTGCCGCGCATGATCTTGCACTGATGGGTTACGCCGTCACAATCTTTGAGGCATCGCAGGTGGCGGGTGGCATGCTCTACCTCGGCCTGCCCGAATATCGCTTGCCCCGCGATGTTGTGGAAGCACAGGTGCGTGAGATTCTCTCTACAGGCGATATCACCCTGAAGCTGAACCAGGCGGCCGGCCGCGATTTCACCATCGCCGATCTGCGGCGGGACTTCGATGCCGTCCTGATTGCCGTCGGCGCACACCGCAGCCGCGACCTCACGATTCCCGGTGTGAACCTGGACGGCGTCTACAAGGGAATCGATTTCCTGCTCAATGTGAATCTCGGCTATCGGTTCACCATCGGCAAAAAGGTACTCGTCATTGGTGGCGGCAATGTGGCTATGGATGTGGCCCGATCCGCGGCTCGCGAGGTGCTGCGTCAACATGCCGGCGGTGTCGAACACTTCGAGCCGTCGCAAGGCAACATGGACGCAGTTGCTGCCCGCGAGATGATGGATGTCTCTCTCTCTGCCTTGCGGCTTGGCGCGCAAGAGGTGCATCTCGTCTGCCTTGAAACTCGTGAAGAAATGCCCGCAGCACTTGAGGAGATCGAGGAAGCGGAAGAAGAGGGAATCATTATCCATCCCGGTTTCGGTCCGAAGCAGATCATTGGCGAGAAGGGGCGGGCCGTGGCGCTTGAAGTGCTTAAAACCAAATCGGTCTTCGATTCCAACCGGCGTTTCAGCCCTACTTTCTATGAGAACAGCGAAACACTGCTGGATTGCGACACCATTATCATGGCCATTGGCCAGGCTCCCAATCTGCAGTTTCTAACCGCCGAAGATGGAGTGGAAGTCTCGCCGCGCGGCTTGATTGCCGTGAACCCTCAAACACTGATGACTTCGGCGGCCTGTGTGTTCGCAGGTGGCGACTGCGTATTTGGGCCGCGCCTCATTATCGATAGCGTGGCCGACGGCAAGCGTGCGGCGGTGGGCATCGATGAGTTTCTGCGCGGAACAGAGCATCCTGCACCAATCGTCGAAGTGGAGGTGCTTGAGCGCCATCGCATGCCGCTGAATCTCCTCGACCTGGTGCGGCCGCCGATTCCCATGCTGCCCCTGAATCGCCGCACTGGAGTCACGGAAGTCGAGATCGGCTTCGATGAAGAATCTGCCATGGCAGAAGCGCGGCGCTGCCTTCACTGCTGGGTCAACACTGTTTTTGAAGGCAACCTCGATGACGCCACCTCCTGCATTTTGTGTGGGGGCTGCGTTGACGTTTGCCCGGAGAACTGCCTGGAGCTTGTCTCACTGGATCGCGTAGTCTTCGACGAGACAACCACCGGCCAACTCGTGGAAATGCGCGATCTGCTCGGGGTGGAGCTCGACGACATCAAGGCGGAAGAGCTCGGTGTGATTGCCGGGTCGGTCATGTTGAAGGATGAAACACGCTGCATCCGTTGTGGGCTGTGCGCAGCGCGTTGTCCCGCAGGCACCATCACCATGGAGTCTTACAACCTTATTCCGACAGCCCCGACGGGCCTGATTTCCATTGAATCCATCGATCGCTCCTTGCGCTCCAGACCGCAGATCGCAAGCGCGGTGAAGAGGTAACACATGCCCGACGAAGCGCTTAAAGTCACTCAGACGCTCCCGACAGAATTAGATCGCCGAGCCTTTTTCACAAAGATCGGGCTTGGGTCGCTGGGTATCGCCGCCGCAGGCACGATCGTTTTCTCCTACGAGTATCTTTCGCCCAACGTCCTCTATGAGCCCTCGGCCATTGTCAATGCAGGCAAACCCGAGAACTTCGCTGTGAATTCGGTCACCATGGACGTGAATTCAGGAATCTATCTGGTCCGCGCCGAAGAGGGTTACTTCGCGCTCAGCATGGTATGCACGCACCTGGGCTGCCTGACCGCATGGAATCAGGACCTCGGCATCATCGCGTGCCCGTGCCACGGCAGCAAATTCACACGCACAGGGGAAAAGATTGAAGGCCCAGCACCCAAACCGCTGCCATGGCTCAAGACCTGGGTGAGCGATGAAGGTGACCTCATGGTCGATCGCTCCACCGATATCCCACCCCTGCAGTACCTGAGGATTTGAGCATGTCAGCGAAGGCAGACCAGATTATCGAACAGGTGCGCGCGAGCCGGGTGTGGCGATCGGTCTTTCGCAGCGGCACGGGCAACAGCACGCTGCATCGCGCGCTCGCCATCCAGCAAAACATCTTTCTTCATCTCTTCGCGACAAAGGTGCGCAAGCGCATGGTGCGCTTCAGCGCTACGTGGTACCTGGGCACGTTGACGTTCGGAACGTTCCTGATCCTGGTCATCACCGGCATTCTGCTCATGCTGTACTACCATCCCTCCGTGCCCCAGGCATACGCCGACATGAAGGACCTGCAGTTTGTCGTATCGTCCGGACTCTTTCTCCGCAACTTGCATCGCTGGTCGGCACAGTTGATGGTCTTCCTGGTCTTCGCGCACATGTTCAAAGTCTTCTATCGGGGCGCGTATCGCACTCCCCGCGAATTCAACTGGGTCATCGGCATCGTGCTGTTGATCACCACACTTTTGCTCAGTTATACAGGCTATCTGCTTCCATGGGACCAGCTCGCCTACTGGGCAATCACCGTGGGTTCCAATCTTTCTTCCGCGGTTCCGCTGGTGGGTAGCAAAATTCATTTCCTGCTCCTCGGAGGCAACCAGGTCAATGCGAATGCGCTGCTGCGCTTCTATGTGTTGCACTGCGTGATTCTGCCGCTTGCAGCGATTCTCTTTATCGCCGTGCATTTCTGGCGCATTCGAAAAGACGGCGGTCTCTACGTGCAACAGTCAGACCCGAAAGTGCGAGCAGCCGCTGAGAGCGCTCTCCCCGCGAAGGAGGCGAAATGAGCGAATCGAAAGACTTCGTGGCCGGGATCGACTCAGACCAGCGCCGCTCACCAACGCGCGTCGTCTTCGTCACCCGCCGCACCTCTGCGCAGGTGAAAGTCACCAGCGAAGATCAGGTGCAGACTTTCCCGGAGGTGTTGTTCCGCGCCGCCCTCGCCATCGAACTGCTTGCCATCGCATTAGTTCTCTTTTCACTCTTCTTCAACGCGCCGCTCGAAGGTATCGCCGATCCTACGCACACGCCGAACCCCGCAAAAGCGCCGTGGTACTTTCTCGGCTTGCAGGAATTACTTCATTACTTCCCGCCCGTCGTTGCGGGGGTGCTGGTACCTACACTGCTCATTATTTCGCTGGTGATCATTCCGTATTTCAACGTCAACATCGAAGCCAACGGCCTCTTTTTGAAAGACCGCACCAGGCGAATGCGGCTGTTCTATCTCGTGTCTCTGGGAATGCTGATCTTTCTTATGGTGTTCCGTGTCTATGTGGCCGTCCCGCCGACGGTGCTTGTGGCGCTGGCAATGATCTTCGCCGCCAACAGCAGCCCCGATTCATCTTCACGATTTCGCCGTTATCTGGCCCGGAGGCCACTGGCTTACTGGGTCATGACCTGGTTTCTCTTCGAATTGATTGTGCTCACCGCTGTCGGCACATGGTTCCGCGGCCCTGGCTGGTCCTGGGTGTTGCCATGGAGGAGTTAAGTGCAATTCATTAGGAAGATTCTCTCCTCTGCCTGGAAGGCGCTCTTCGGCGACCCGGTGCGGGCGTTCGGCGTCGTCAGTGTGATCTTGCTGCTTGCGCTCGCAATCGCACCGGCCAAGGAACATTTCAGCCAATGGCACAGCTACCAGCGGCACTACCTTGCTCTGATCCACGACCGCGGAGAAGCCGTGAGCCTCCGTCGCCGATTCCAGCCAGGCATTCATCAGATATGGATACCGGAGTTGGGCGTTACAGACCGCTGCACCACCTGCCACCTGGGATTGAATGAGTCCAGTCTAGCCGATGTGACCCAGCAGCCCTTCCGCAAACACCCTGTTGTTCCGCACTCTCTGGACGGATTCGGGTGCGTCATCTGCCATGGCGGACAGGGCGCGGCTACGACAGTTGCCGAAGCACACCACAGCGAACGAGCCGGCGAAGAACCGATTCTGCCCGCGCGCTATATTGAATCCGGCTGCGGCCAATGCCACCAGAATGCATTGCCCGGCACTCCGCAACTCAACCTTGGCAGAACCATGCTGACGCGTTATGGCTGCGTGCATTGCCACGCCGTCACGCGGCCTGACGGCAGCAAGATGGTTGCCACGGATCATCCTCCTTCCTTAACGCACATCGCTGACAAGACGACCCGCGAGTGGATATTCAGTTGGTTGAAAGATCCCCAAGCGTACGCGGCATCGACGACGATGCCGAATTACAAGCTCACCGATGCGGATGCGAGCGATATTTCAGGGTATCTAGTGAGTTCCAGCACGCCGCGGGCAGGTGATAGTGCCTCGCCCAGCACCAAGCCTGTCGCTGCCGCAGATCCCTCCGCAGGACCAAGCCTGTATGGCGAATCGTTCTGTTCATCCTGCCACGCCGTCCAGAATGCCGCCGGCAATCTGGTCGGCGGCGACGTTGGTCCCGAACTGACGCGCATCGGAAACAAGGTCAAGCCGGAGTGGCTCGCTGCATGGCTTGACAACCCCCGCGTTTACGATGCGACAACCCCCATGCCGCATTACCGCTTCACGCCCCAGCAGGTCACCACACTGGTTGCGTATCTGCAGAGCAAGTCGGATTCTGACTATGGTTCTGGAGCCCATCCGGATGCGGCGACGCCGAAGCAGATTGCGCACGGTCGGAAGCTCATTGTCGAGTTGGGTTGCGCAGCATGCCATGAAATCAACGGCGTCCAGAAGCCTGAGAACTTCGCACCGGAACTCAGCATGATTGGAAGCAAGCCGCTGGCGCAGATCGTGTTTCTGCCAGGGATGGAGCACTCGTTGTCTAGTTACATTGGGGCCAAGATTCGTCAGCCGCGAGCGTTCGGCGCGAGTGTCAAGATGCCGCAGTTCACCCTGACCCCACCGCAGACAGATGCTTTGACCACCGCGCTGCTTGCACAAACAAACCGGGCGCGCTCAATGCCCGATAGCCTGCGCGTGGCGGCAACTCCGGACACGAATTATCAACCTGCCGGGCATGCAGGCAAGTTGATCACCGAGCTCGCGTGTTTTAGCTGCCACCGCTTCAACGGCAGGGGCGGTGACATGGCGCCCGACCTTACGTGGGAAGGCAGCGCGGTGCAGCGGCAATGGTTGACCGACTTCCTCCACAACCCCAACACGCTGCGGCCGTCGCTTATTCGGCGCATGCCGCGCTTCAATCTGAGCGACAGCGATAACAAGGAACTGACCGACTACCTTCTTACTGTTTATCAGTCGCCCTCCATCGATCAGGAACTCGTGGCCTCAAACGCCCCGGAAAACGTAGAGCACGGCCGCCAATTGTTCTACTCAAAGTATGCCTGCCAGTCCTGCCACATTGTCGACCCCAAAACCGACAAGGGGTACATTGGTCCGACGCTGACACAGGTTGGCTCCCGCTTGACTGGGGGATGGATTTACGCTTGGCTCAAGAATCCGCAAGCTCTACGGCTGGGTACGACCGAACCAAACCAGAACATGAGCGATGACGACGCCCGTGCGATGACTGCATTCCTTATGTCGCTGAAAGGCTCAGGCGGTCACGGAGCAAAGCTATGATGAGCCATTTCACCCCGAGCTGTACGTTTCACTTGTCCGCATTGGGTGCGCTTCTTTCGCTTAGTGCTCTGGCCGGTTGCAAACATGCCGCTCCGCCTGTTGCAGGATTGAAGGCCATGGCTGCAGGGACCGCCATCGTCGAATCCAGCGGCGGCCACCAGGTAGGCGTCACAGGAACAGCGTTAAAAGATCCTCTGGTAGTGCAGGTCAATGACGATCAGGGAACGGCAGTGCCAGGAGCGCTCGTTGAGTTTCATGGTTCAGCAGGCGTCGGTTTTGATCCGGTTGAGATGATCACCGATTCGAGTGGGCAGGCAACCACGTCGGTTACCCTGGGCACAGTCGCAGGGCGATATCATCTCAGCGCAGTTACACCGGGCAAGTCGAAGCCCGCGACTCTTGACATCGTCGAAACGGCGCTTGGCTATCAGCAGCGAGTGGGTTCCATTCTTGCGGATAAGTATTGCAGCCGCTGCCACGATGCTGAATCATCGCCTGAGCGTGTTTCTAACTATGACAATCTTGCAGTTAAACCGCACGCATTCACCGACGGCTCCGCACTGAATAAGATAAGCGACGCCGATCTCACGGCGATTATTCTGCACGGAGGCCAAGCGCTAAGCCGTTCGGCGCTGATGCCACCTTACGGAAACACACTGAGCACATCGGATGTGCGAGCTCTCATTGCGTACACGCGCGCGGTGGCCGATCCTCCGTACGAGCCAGCGGGAACGGTCTATGCGCGCAAGTAGATTGCACTCCTTCAATGGTTGATTGTCTGCGCAGAGCCTGCTTCCGAGGAGTTTTTGGCATAGTTCGCAGTCGTCCGCCCTTCCCAACCATGTCGACGATTACCAGTGGCTTTCCCTCAACTGCAGCTGATCTACTCGCAAGTTCACGGCTTCCGAGCGTCGCAGACCACATCCGAGCAGTAGCCCAATCACTGCTGCATCTCTTCTGCCGTGCAGGGTGTCTTGAGGAACGGCATTCAATAGCTCTTGTGCCTGATCGTCAGTTAACCAATTGCCGATCCTCCTACCGAGCCGCTTGACTCCTTTAACTCGTCGGATGCCAATCGCCAGTTCCGGGCTCAACCAACCGCTCTCCGCGGCCTCATTGGCCAGACGCCGGATCGCGGATAGATGAAGGTTGATCGTGGCTGCCGACAGGGAAAGTCCCTCAAGGAACAAGCGATATCGCACCACGACGGACCGGTTGAAGCCCATGCGAGGTTCGGAGCAATACCAGGCAACGAACTTCTCGATGGCGTGCTTGTAGCTCCGACGGGAATGTGTAGACGCCAGCGTATCGAGCACTGCCCTCTTCGAGTGCTCCAGTTCAGGGACGGTAAGGCCCGCACCACGGCTGTCGGGCTCAGGTATCTGTTTCTTGAGTGGCATAGGAAGCGGCTCCTTCCACCGCCACCCAATGCTGCGGGCAAGCAAATCTCAGTGCAAAATTGAGGAATTCCAAAGCCAATTCGCCGGGCCGGGTGGAACCCTGTTTTTGACGATAGAGGAGGTGGATTCAATCGGTCGACGCAACACGTTCTAGTAGAACTTCTTCTATTGAAGGGATGGTGTTTATGAAGCAAGTGAAGCGGTCGATACTTTCTGCTGCGCAGAGAACAGATGTTTGGAGGCGATGGAAGGCGGGGGAGTCGTTGCATGAAATTGGGCGTGCCTACAGCAAGGCATCTAGCTGCATTCACTGTTTGTTGGTGCCTCGAGG